>Ga0307479_10003730_pt1 | contig 13914 bp, 16 predicted proteins | sample atmos_gasesECM4C_FD_203743 | JGI IMG/M metagenome (GOLD analysis project Ga0307479, IMG submission 203743) | Hardwood forest soil microbial communities from Morgan-Monroe State Forest, Indiana, United States - atmos_gasesECM4C_515 | ecosystem: Environmental > Terrestrial > Soil > Temperate...
AGTTAGTTTATGTTAACCGCGATGTACGGTTCCAGCTGGGTGAGAAGATGGTCGGGTCGCAAGGTACTCTTCGCTTGCGAGCGATTGTCTATCAGTATTCGTACCCGGAAGTACCAAGCTTCAACAGATCTCAATCGGCGACCGGCGACTGGCATCCATCCAAACCTGTGCAGGTTCAAAAACTAATGAAGTTCATTCTGCCCGACGTTGCCCCGCCGCCCTTCGCAGAGAACGCCAGCAGATCAAAGCGTATCCGAGGGTAAGTTCCGCGATGGCATATGCTGGACGGTTGTATCCCGTGTCACGATTTGCAAGAACAAAATTCGTCTCGTCGGCTAAATGGGCAGGACCGCGTTCCGCTTGTGGATCAGCCCGAATCGTTTTTATGCCATCCAGCATCCTCCTACCGTACGTGCTTATTCCTAACCCCTTCTGCTCAGAACTAAGGGTTCTTTTGCTTCTGTGAATGCTTTTGACTGGAGTGTCCCCCAGCTTGTGGGAGCGTTGTGGGTTAGAAAGCGAGCAATTTCAGTCGTCACATTTCATCGCGCCCCGCAAATCCTTGAATCGCTCTTTGTGAGGTCTGAGTTGCAATTTCAGTGGGAAAAACGGTCCGGCACACTTCCGCCACATCCGGTTGAAAAGGTTGGTGAGCGCGGAAGGAATCGAACCTTCAACCTACTGATGAGGAATCAGCAACCAGTTTTCAATGGCTTCAGCGACTTCCGGCTGATTCAAGTAGGCAGAAATGGGCAGAAATAGGCAGGGATGCTACCAATTTGCTACCAAGAGTTCCGCACCGCTGATTTTCGGAATGCTACTTTCTCGGCATTGTCCCTTTACGGAAGGGTTCGGCTACTAGTTGCCATTCGTCTTCGTAGATTACGTAGCCGGGTTTGTCTGTTCTGATTTTCTTCACATAGATGCCGTTGCGTTCGAGGATTTGCACCATCTGCCAGATGCGAGAAATGTGTTCGGTCGCTTCGGTCTTGAACCAACAGATACCAAGGCGGAGCTTGTCACGTCCGAAGGAACTCGGTTTGTCCAGATTCTCGTTAAACCATGCTCGTAGCTCTTTCAGTTCGTCCGCGTCGGAGCCTGTTACGTTTCGCCACTCCAATGCCTGCCCTGCTGCCTGAAAGACTCCCTGTTCGACATGACTATCCTCGTCTTTCCGCCCGATGGCGAAGCGGACGTATTCGCGTTTTTCTAGCGGATCGTGACGTTCGAGGATAAAGCGTTCGTCTTCGGTTTCAACGAATGCGAGACGTCCGGGAATGCAGCAAAGAACGGTGCCCATGCCGCGTCCGACTGTCTGTCTGAGAGCTTCGAGAAGCGGCAGTTCCTTCTGATCGAGCGTGGGGTCCTCAGAGATAGCGAAAACAATCCTCGGAGAATGTCGTTTCTGCAACTCAAGGGCGATCTTGTCCACGAACAGTTTGTTGCTGGGGAGAGAAACGCGGTACTTGGGATCGAAGTCTGTGAAGTGCGCGAGTTGGTTTGTGAACTTGTGTCTCAATCGAGGGCTGGCAAGAATCTCCCGGTAGCGGTCGCGTTTGTTACGCCTCACGAACGACGCGATGAGTGATTGCTCGTTATGCACGGTAAGAGTGTAGCGCAGCAACCCCGAAGCCACGGGAGCAAGTTCAAGCTGTTACAAATGATGTCACTACTTCAGTCCATTGTCGGTTTTCTTATGCTGATGGAGAATCGACTTCGCGCCTTCAAGGGCGTTGGTCGTCGCTTGATCTTCGCCTTCGACACGACCATCCGGGGTCATGTAGACATCCCGGATTTTCATCAGCGTGGGTTCCGAAGCCCTGCGGGGCTGAAGCAGTTTTGAGCGAAATCGCATGGTATTCACCTGCCTGAAGGTGGCTTAATGCCCCTTACTAAGGCTCCGATAGTTGGGAAACGGGAGAAGACTGAGTCGCCCGAACCACAAAAGCAAGGGCCAAACCTGCCGAGCGTCTGATGAAGCAATCGGCATCAAGGTTGGCGGATGGCACGACTTCCGTCATGGGCTTCAGCGAGCGATGCGGCAGAAACAAGTCGATCCAGTCATTCGGGCAGGGGTCATGGATCACCGCAAAGTCGAACTCGGGCCTGAAGTCTATGACCACACAACGCTGGACGAGAAGCGAGAGGCATTGCGGTTGGTAGCACGAGAGTTGCTACCAATTGGTAGCATCCAAACCTTGGTGCAGTGAAAAGTGTCGACTGTTGAGGGTTTGGTGAGCGCGGAAGGAATCGAACCTTCAACCTACTGATTAAGAGTCAGAGTGTTTATCCTTTTACCGGACACTGGCGGACACGAGCCATCAATCCCTCTCAAGCATACCGCATAAATACAAGACATTAATGGACAATCCACTGATTATGTGAGACAGTCACAGACATCCGCAGCCAGAAACTGCGGACATGGAGCGGACACGGAGGCTCGGCCCGTGGCAAACCTAACCCAGACCTTCGCAAAACGCGTGCAGCCACCGAAGATGGGCTATCGAATCCACTACGACGGCGGCATTCACGGTTTTGGGTTGCGCGTCACCAGCAATGGCGCCAAGAGTTTCGTCTTGAACTATCGCGTGCGGGGCCGAGAACGGCGCTACACGATCGGACAGATGGGCGCATGGACAGCAGACACAGCGCGCCAGGAAGCTCAACGGTTGCGTGCGTTGGTGGACCGGGGCGAAGATCCGTTTCTATTGGAAGAAGTGCGAAATCGACAGGCTATCGAAGAAGAGGCGCGCCAGCGGACGATGAAGGAACTCTCGAATTACTATCTGTCCAGCCATGCCGAGATACACAAACGGCCTCGGTCGATTGCCGAAGACAAGGCCATGCTGGAATCGATCATCCTTCCCCGACTCGGCCGGATACGTGCTTCGAGCATTAGCCGCCGCGATGTAGCCGAGCTCCACGCTTCGCTAAAAGCCACACCCTATCGTGCCAATCGCATACTTGCGCTGATGCACAAAATGTTCAGCCTTGCTGCTACCGACGCTACGAACGAGTGGTGTGTCACGCAGAATCCCGCTTCCGGCGTCCCAAGATTCCACGAGGAAAAGCGCGAACGATGGCTATCCGAGAACGAGTTGCAACGGTTGGCTGGAGCCTTGGAGGAATATCCGCGTCGCTGCGCAGCCCATGCAGAGGTATCAGAGAAGCAGCGTAAATTCTTGCTCACCGAGGCACAGCGTGCAATGAACGCCATACGACTCTCGATGGTGACCGGCTGCCGCAAGAGCGAGGCACTCACATCCAAGTGGACCGACTTTGACCTTGTACGAAATGTATGGACGAAGCCCAGCCATCACACCAAGCAGAAGCGCACGGAGTACGTACCGCTAAGCGAGCAAGCTCTGTCAATGCTGGAAAGGATTCCGCGGGAAGGTGACTATGTATTCCCAGGCAGGACGGGCCCTCACCTGACTGACCTAAAAGGTCCGTGGGCCAGCGTCTGCAAGATTGCCAGACTGTCCGGGGTGCGCATTCACGACTTGCGACACTCGTTCGCGTCACATCTTGTTTCGAGCGGCGTGTCTTTGCCGATCGTGGGTAAGCTGTTGGGGCACACCCAACACCAGACGACAGCACGGTACGCTCACTTGGCCGATGACCCACAGCGCGAGGCGGCGAACCGTTTTCCGGTTGTGCTGTAAGGTCGGATGAGGGGCGAAATTAGACCCCCGGATTCAGACTCACCCCCCCAGGGGGGACAAACGGGCGGACCGGGGTAATCCCGTTACGACGGCGTTCGGTTTCGAGGATTCAGATCCACACCTACTGACGTCGGATGAGTGGCGAAATTAGACCCCCGGATTCAGACTCACCCCCCAGGGGGGACAAACGGGCGGACCGGGGTAATCCCGTTACGACGGCGTTCGGTTTCGAGGATTCAGATCCACACCTACTGACCTTAGACCTTTGGGAAAAGGTCCGTTCGCAACCGGGATAGCCCGGACATCGCGATGTTATGCGATAGAACACTGACTAATTTGACTGGGTATCCCGCTCCTCTTCACGGATCACGCCGCATTGTGGGGCGGTAGTCTTAGCACTGTTTTGTCGATTAGATTTTGATCTTACAGGCGCAAGAAAAGAAGGGTCAAACCACTCCCGGGATAGGAGATAGAGACGATGAAACGACACACCTCTGTTAATCAGATGGTAAACATGTGGAGATATTGTGGATGAAACGACGCGCCTGGATGTGGGATTTGGGGGCGGACGAGCGGGGCGCGCGCGGGCGCTGAGTGGAGATGGGTGGATTTTGAGTTGGGGGGAGTGCGCATTGAGAGGCTGACTTTCTTACGAATCATATACGAGTTCATGTGCCGAAGTATGGGTGTAACCGTGCACTATTGCGCTGAACAGTTCCAAAATGATGGCACGATGTCCAACGCGATAATGTGCTGATTCGTCAGTGTCTTGAAATCGTCCCCAACGGCTCACGTCGTAAACGAGAATTGCGTGGAACTTCACTTCTCGGCCGAGAACGTCTTTGATAAGTTGCCGCAAGCCCGGACGATGTTTGATTTCGAGGCCACTCTTCCCCTCGTCGGCATAGGTCGCTATAACCTCATAGCCGTGAGCAATCGCGTACCGCCAAATCGCGGCCTTTTGAAGTGGAATGGAATTCTGCTGGTCGTCAGTGGACATTCTCAGATACTCGGCTGCAGGAATCAGAGGCTTTTGCGACGACATGGAAAATCCTTTCTGCGCTCCACCCGAGGATTGGGTTAAAACGGTTCGAAACCGAGTTGGCTGCGGTAGCAGTGTTAGATCGCGCTTACTACGTGAATCCGTGCCCGAGCCTACCTGATCGCAGCGACAACGCAGCCCGCCAAGAACACTTGCAAGAGATTCGAGCGAGGTTTTTATGCATCCCGAGTATCCCTCGCTACTTGTAGAGCACGATGTCGAACAGGCCGGGGCGTCTACGTGGTCCGCTTGCTGCTACGTCCCTGGCCATCGCAATCGGGACACCTGACACGTTTGAACGCTACTCCCTGTCTTGTCTCCGTCGGTTGGACGATTAAACCAGTTCCGCCGCAAATCTGACAGTCGTCGGAGGCTTCTTGGCGCTGAACATTATCGCGAAGTGGTTGCAGGAACTCAAATCCATGACGCAGGATATTGCGAGTTCGAACCACGGCACGTGTGGTCGCGAGTGCAATCGGTAGTTTGATTGTCAGTTCAACAATCTCTCCGACCTGTAGTTCGAAAGGCAGAATCGCAGACATGCCGGATTCGCTTATGTCTAAAGTCTCGCCCGGTACCAATCCTGTCGCCAAGCGAATCTTCATTTCAGTTTCAAAGGCTAACCTTCGATGCCGCCTTTCGCTTGCGTCGTTAGGCTTGTTCTCTTGAAAGTCCACAGGTGCTTTCTCCATGTTGAGTAGTTGCGAGAGGATTTCGTTGCGCCTGTAGCACCGAGCTTCAAATGCTGACCTCTCGTAAATGTCGGGAGCGGGGTTCTGCCAATAGGCTGTATTCCAGTGCTCGATTGCCTTAAGTTCCGCCGCGAGTTGCTCGGCTTCATCCCGAACCTCGCCTTCGGGAGCGAGTCGCATGTCCATCCCCATGCACTTGAATGTCCTGGAACGAAGCGGCTCTGTTTTCAAGAGTTTGGGGATATTTGAGAACAGACAGGTGCCGATATTTCGGCAAGGTGCCGACTAGTCGGCAACCTCCAACTAAAGTCTTTTCAAATTCAGCCGATGTGCCCTCCAAAGGAGAGCACTATGACTGCCGATTCACAGATTCCCGCTGCTCAGTACCTTCGGATGTCTACCGAACATCAGCAGTATTCACTCGACAACCAAAGACTGGCGATTCAGGCGTATTCCGACAGCCACGGCCTGACTGTCGTTAAGACCTACACAGATGGTGCGAAGAGCGGCGTCGTTCTCAGACGCCGGAATGGTCTCCGACAACTTTTGCAAGATGTGATGGGCGGTGATCCCGGATATAAAGCGATTCTGGTTTACGACGTTAGCCGGTGGGGACGATTCCAGGATGCAGACGAATCGGCACACTACGAGTTTCTCTGCAAGTCTGCGGGGATTCCCGTTCACTACTGCGCTGAGACGTTTGTCAATGATGGCGCACTGCCAAACATGCTGATGAAAGCTCTGAAGAGAACTATGGCGGGTGAGTACAGCCGGGAACTAGGCGTAAAGGTGTTTGCTGGACTGAAGAGGTTGGCGCGGCTCGGGTTCAAGCAAGGAGGACTCCCAGGATATGGGCTGAGGCGAATGCTGGTCTCTGCCGGGCGGGAGCCAAAACAACAACTCGCTCACGGAGACCGCAAGAGCATTGCGACAGACCGGGTAATCCTAGTGCCCGGACCTATGGAAGAACTGGAATGTGTGCGCGAGATATACCGCATGTTCATCACAGAGAAACGTACCGTTTACGGCATCGCTTGTGAGCTTAACAAAAGAAACATAAAGTATCTTGGCAATTCGAAGTGGGACTATGCAGCCGTACATCAAATCCTTTCGCATCCGAAATATGTGGGGTGCAATGTGTTTGGTCGGACATCGCAAAAACTTGGGGCACCTTCGGTGCGAACCTCGAAGTCGCAGTGGATACTTACGCCGAATGCTTTTGCTCCAGTTGTGGATGAGGCGACGTTTAACGAAGCCCAACGTCTCTTGCTGGAACGGACGATTAACAAATCCGATGAAGAGCTATTGAATGCGCTGCGCTCATTACTAGCGCGAGAAGGCAGGCTCTCTTTGCGCCTCATCAAAGAGTCGGAGGAAGTGCCGTCACCCTCCGCATACCGAAGCCGATTCGGTGCCGTGCGAAAAGCTTATGAACGTATCGGTTATGGTCGCCCGGACGATTTTGGTCCCATTGATCTCCGTCGCAAAACGCAAGCACTGCGGGAAGAGCTTCTTGCTCGTATTAAAACAATGTTCCCAGACGAACTCTCGATAGTGAGGCGGGGCGGACGACGGCGCTCTCACATTCGGCTAAAAGGCGGTTTGATAGTTGCTGTACTTGCTTGCCGTTCGATCCGAACAGAATGCAAACCTCTCACGTGGCAGGTTGATCCCGTAGCTCATGAACGCCGATACGTGACGCTGCTTGCGCTTCTCGATATAAACAACGGCGCTGTTCAAGAGATGTACATCCGCGCTGATATGGACCGGCAAAAACGGTTTCACGTCACCACAGATGACGTTTGGCTAAAACGCGGCAAGCATTTGAAATTTCTGTCACAGTTCCGTGAAGCTGTTAAGGCCATTTCCCAAAACTGCTGATCCGTCAAATCAGCCCGAGTTTTCGGACAGTCGCCGGGAGTCTCCGTGAGCGGAACGGGCATCTGCATCTCATTCATGCCGCAAATGTCAATCAGTCGAACCCGTACGACATCATTGAAAAGAATGTGGATTCTACCGTGAATGTGATTCTGGCTGATGACTCGAATCTCGATAACTTTGCGAATACAGAATATCGCGGCAAACATAAGAGTGTTAATCACTCCAAGGATGAGTACGTGCGATACGAGAAAGGCTTCTGCGTCACAACCAATATGGTAGAGTCTGCATTCTCGCTGCTCAAGCAGGGCATCGCGGGAACGTGGCTTCGTGTTTCTGTTAAGCATCCACCTGACTACTTGGACGAAATGACGGGGCGTTTTAACAACGCAAGAACAAGTATCTCTTTCGCGCAACGCTGGATCAAACAACCTCGAATACAGAGAACTCACGAAGGCAGCCTAGCGTTATTTGTTAAGGCCTCCGTTCAACCTAGATTTTGCTGTCAAGCCGTTATGGCCGTAACATAAGTGGAATTGGCTCCATTCAGGAGCGTGAACATACCAGCAAGATTGAGTTGGAGGAAGTAAACCCAACCGATCAGCACTTTCGATTTGTGTCACCACGTAAACTACTTGACTGCCAGAGTTGAGCGCCGTCATTTGATCAGGAGAAAAAGCCCAAGGGTACCTAGCTTTGATATTGAATGTGTCCCCTGGTCCCAAAGGATTACTCCAGATGGGATTCCAGGCGGCTTCCCAGGTCTATCAGCAAATGCCTGAGTTGCCCGACAGCAGTCCCGAGACGCAATACATCCGCAAGTTGGGCAAGAAGCTGCTGGCGACGATCCCGGCACAAAATTCGTGGCTATTCGAATTTCACACTGTGCCGCAGAAGGAAATTAATGCCTTCGCGCTTCCCGGCGGCCCGATGTTCGTGAACGTCGGCACAATTACGGCGGCGTCGAATGAGACCGAACTGGCTGCGGTGATGGGGCATGAGATGTCTCACGTCTACATGCAGCATTCTGCGAAACAGCAGGGAAAGGCAAAGAAGACGGAAGAAATCGCCGGGGTTGCGGGAGCTATCCTTGGCTCTGCTGAAAAGGGAGTCGTCGGTTCGCTGGCGCAAGAAGGGCTCAAGTTTGGCACGGAAGGGCTAATTTTGAAATACTCGCGGACCGACGAAGCGCAAGCTGACCATGTGGGCGCCATCATTTTGTACAAGGCCGGTTACAACCCGCAGGCGATGGCTGACTTTTTCAAGAAGCTGGCGAGGCAAGGATCAGCCGGACCACAGTTCCTGAGCGACCATCCAAATCCTGGACACCGCGAAGCGGCAATCCAGAAGGAGATCGCATCCTGGCCCCCTCAGAAATACAACACGGGCGACGGTTCCTTCGTTGCGGCACGTCAGCACGCAATGAGCGTGAAGGTATACTCGGCACAGGAGATCGCGCAAGGGGCCAAGTACGGCCAGTGGGCGAAAATGAACAAACAGAACGGCGCAACATTCAAAGCGCCAGTGCTTGCGAGCGAAAAAACTCCTCTCCCAACCAACACAAAGAAATGATCCGTTCACAGTGGGTTTTGACGATTCCTGCCAGGAACTGTCAGTCTTGATAGTTTCCGCGCACAGCAGTTGGTGGGAGAGTGGATTGGAGGAGAACTTCGATGACTCGTAATGACGCGCGCCTATCTTCTCTATACGAGTTGGTTGCCCAGCCCAAACGCGCTTTCCTGTCGATAGAATTCCCGTGCACAACGAATCTTGCCAAGGAATTTGTTTCCCTAGCATTATCGATGATGATCTTGTGCTGTCTTGCTTGGGCTGCAGACGCGCAGAAACAATTGGCGGCTGCGACCCAGGTTGTGCAGACTATGGCATCATCGAACCAGGTCCCCTCTTCGCTGCTCAAAAAGGCCAGGTGCATCGCTGTAATCCCAAAACTAACCAAGGCCGGTTTTATTATCGGCGGCGAGCATGGCAACGGAATCGTGAGCTGCCGCACGAGTTCGGGTTGGAGTGCGCCAGCGTTTATCAGCATGAGCGGCGGAAGCGTAGGCCTGCAAGCCGGCGGAGAACATCAGGATATCCTTCTGCTCATGAACTCCAAGGGAGAGCAAGAACTGAAGAACGGGCATTGGGAACTCGGAGGTGAGGCAGTAGCGGCTGGGCCCAGCGGAGGGACAGGAACGGAAGCCGATACGGGTTGGAAGGCTCCTGTGCTTTCTTATTCCCATTCGCGTGGCGCGTTCGCGGGTGCAGACGTGGGAGGCTCAAAAATCGGTGCTGATTTGGATACGATTCACAAACTGTACGGTCAGAGCGCAACATTCCAGGCAGTTCTCAGTGGTGAGGTGCGGCCGCCAGACTCTGCGAAACAGTTTCTGATGGAATTGGACAAGGCGGCTGGAAGATAAGCGAACGTTGTTCGGACCCGAGCATCGTCTCATTAAGAATTCCAGGAGGATCACATGGCACACGGGATTATCTGGTGGATAGTCGTTGGCTTAATTGCCGGCTGGGCCGCTGGACGGATCATGAAAGGCGGCGGATATGGCATGTTCGCTGATATTCTGCTCGGAATCGTCGGTGGCATAGTTGGAGGATGGGTCATCGGCTTACTTGGCCTCGGGGCCGGCGGCTTCATTTGGAGTGTCTTGGTCGCAATCCTCGGTGCGGTGATGCTTATCTGGATTACCAGGCTCATCAGAAAAGAAGCCTGAGTTCCGCGAAGCTTGGCACGGAATTCTTTAGTGCGCTAGTGTCACATCCGCGATTGTGACGATTTCTCTAGCGAGAAACTGCCATGTAGACGAAACCAACGATGGAAATAGCAACAAATAGGTAAGGCCAGTACTCGAAGATGCGCCGCATTCGTTGCATGAGTTACTCTCCTTGAGATTCACCGGCTAGCTCGCCAGTCGTACGGCGTTTCGCAATCAGCGCAAACAATTCATTCCGTATCTGCCAGAGTCGCTCGATGCGTTTGTCGTGTTTTACTTTTTCCGGCCCGCTATGGTGTCCGGGCTGATCTGTTGCCAGGATTTCTACGACCTCTCGCCGAAGCTCCTGAACGCGATCGTGAATCTGGAACGACATAGTCATCTGAGGGTCTGCCAAATAATCATCATTGATGACTTGTAAGCGCGCCGTATGGTGCATTTTCGAGTTCATAAATGGCACTGTCAGAATTAACAGGCGCTTCGGTGGCGGTTATGGTGGAAATCAAGACGATAGCGTGTTCCGACAGATGTCCTGTCGGGACGATAAGTCTAGGCTGCACGTCTTTTGTCCGTGGCGGCCGGGCGTTGATGTGTGAGTTCTTTCGATTCGCTTCTTCTCACCACCAGTTTAGCCACAGGCGAAGCAAACAACGGACGAAGGCAACGACGCATGCAGTCGTGGCATCTCACTGGTTGGAGCAGCACTAGAATAGCGGCCTCTTCCCATAAATGCTTCGGATTTGACTTCAATCACCTCGACGCGCGGCATAGGTAGGCCGAGCGCCAAACCAAGTCTGGGAGCGAGCATCTCGTTTGCCAGGACTCGAACGTGCAGTGGATTGTTCTGGAACTTGGTCACGTACGACGCGTGCTCATGAATGCGAAGGTCGTGGATCAGCTTCTGAACGGAAAGACCAAGATGGGCACGGATGCGACAGCAGCGGCGGGCCCGGGCGCAACCGCGGCCAGTGCGTCCGACGCGGACATTCTGACCTACGGTAAGGCCAAAGGGGTGTTCGCGGGCGTATCCCTGGGCGGCGCAACAGTGGAGCCAGACAATGACGCGAACCACCGCCTGTACGGCAAGACGCTGACCGCAACCGATATCGTGCGCGGGACTGATATCAAGCCATCACCGGAAGGTCAGGCTCTGGTTACTGTGCTCAACGGCAAACTCCCAAAGCATGGCAAATGAGAACACGCTCGGCACGACTAGACCGGGCTGCAACTGCTGTAAACAGGCCATGTTACTCAAACCCCCGGCTGGGAGGTCGATGAGTGCTATGGAGATGTTACAACATGTGCGACCTCGCATATCGGTCGTCCGGATGCTGCCTTCCGCCTTGTTAACAGCGTCGGCATCGCAACTAGCCGGGTTTTCGGAGCTGAATCTTCACGGCCTGCTTCCTTGCTGTGTACGCTTCGCACACACCAGTCACCCGGTGAATGGCAACACTCGCTTCCGGTCTGTCTGCTCGACTGTGACCGAGCGGGACTTTCACCCGCTGGATTCCATCAAGAAGTTTCACCGTTTCATCTCGGTTCCTCCTCTTCCAGACTTTTCCCAGCGCGATGACAATGTCGGCGGTGTCATTGCAGCCACAAATGGGCACTATCATTCGCCGCCGGTCCAAATTCTCAAAAGCCCAGTCTCGTTTGGCCAATCACATTTTTAGAACCTGTTATGAATAACAGTTTCTCCGTCCCTAGCCATATGGTCGTCTAGGTGGCATTGTCCTAATTCCATGTCATCCCGGCTATCTCAATACTGAGTCAAAGGGAATTGCGGATTGGCTTTCGAACTTGCCCGAATGCTGACGAAACGACGCGCAAACAAATGAAGATCGCATCCTGTTTGCTAGCGCTCATCACGCTGATTGGTCAGCCGGCGCCTCCGCCTGCGCTTCCGCCCCCGATTGTCAGTCAACGCTGGCGGGTCCTTCGACTAGCCCGGAGAAAGGAAGATGGTTTTCACTTCGTGGCGACGGGATTCGCAATTGCGCGTCCTGAAAGGACGTACGTGGTGACGTGTGCACACGTGATTGAAAAAGTTGGAACTGGGACTCCTCTCTTCGCCGATTTTCAATCCCCAATAAATGCTCACGCAACTCTTGTTTTGGCGAAGAGCGCCGACCCTGACATTGCAATCCTAGCAACAGATGTGCAGATCAGTGGGCGTGCTCAAGAGAGAACAGGTGAAGGAAAGCGAGGGATGCAGGTCTTCCTGGTCGGCTTTGACGATGAACACACGGAAAAAGATCGTCCGCAAATCCAGAACGGGGTCATTGAGGCGATGGGCTGGTGGGTCGAAGAAAAGCAGCACCGGCTATTCACATCGAGCACAACCACACGATCGGGCGCACGCGCAATGCTGATTTCTGGTTTGGTTTGTAACCCCGGTGTGAGTGGTAGCCCAGTTTTCGGACCTGATGGTCAGATTGTAGCTGTGACGACCGCATTCACTGTTGACCACCGGTGCTTGGCAACGGCCGCGCCTCTTGCCATTGAATTGCTGGAACAGATTGCCGCTGGCGGGTGAGCGTTGTGGGATTGCGTCTCAGCCGAGAACCAATATGCCCGCGGAGGAGGCTCGTTTCAATTCACATGAAATGAAACATCAACGAGTTAGCAGGGTGTTCACTGTTAACCGATGGTTGACGTTAGCAGGCCTTTATACGTTTTGACCGCTGGTCAATGAGCGCTATGGGGATGTTTCATCAGTTGTCCATCGTCCCCCTGTAGCCCAGCGCCGAGTGCGGCCCGCTACGTGTTGTATTCCCCGGCGCAGGGAAAATCGATACCGCACAAGTTGACAAGTGCCTGGTTGCGCAGGCCGTCTTTCCTGCAAGGACCTGACAGATTTGACAGTTTCGTTGAAGATCAGTAGCGACTACCGTGAGAGTCTCTCATCGATGTACGCCCTCACGTTCATCTTGCGTCGGCACAGTTGAAAATTCGTGCGGGCCAATTTCAGCAATGCGAATGTGAACGCGAACCGTCACTGTAGTATCCAGCCTAGAAAAGAAAGAAAGAAGGAGCACACTATGACTCTTACTCCCGAGCAACGTGAGTCCGTAGCCGGTGAACTGAAGAAACTCGCAGGTACTCTGAATCTAACGGATGACCAGAAACAGAAACTAAGTACCTTCATGTCGGAGGCCCGCGAAAAGGTCGAGGATTACAAGAAGCAGAACCCCAACGCGACTCAAGATGATGTAATCAATAAAATCAAGTCCAACCGCACAGCACTTCGTGAGCGACTAGTAAACTTCCTCACCCCGGAGCAGCTGACCAAGTGGGATGCCGGAGTGGCGGATATGAAAGAGGTTTGGGGTCAGAAAGTGGCCGCATAGCGGGTAACGGGTGGCTGGCGGTGATATTCCAACGCCAGCCACCGCAATTCTTTGGGCAGCAACTAATTCTCACACAATGCTGATGGCTGACGAAAACAGGCCGTTGCACTCAGAATCCCCCAAATGAGCGTTATGGGGATATTTCGCCAACTACGCGCAAGCCGCATAGATCCAGGTAGTCGATGGGATCCTTCGTCACTCGGAATTGCCATCGTCCCAATCATCAGGCGCAAGAGACACTCCCCAAATATTCGCCGGGTTCTCTAGTGCGATTCCACAGTGTCGGGGCCAGTCAGCATCGACATAGACCACTTGGGCCAAAGCATGTTTATCCGTCAGAATGACATAAATCTGGATTCTCATCCCAACCCGCAAAGGTACGGTAGTCGATACCCTTGCCCCATGAAGGTTGACGACAATGGTCTCACCTTCACAGGTCAGAGGTTCAGTAACACCCTTGGCCTCAATCCAAACCTTCAAGGGAACCCGCGTGCTTCTTCGGGATTCACGAGCACCGTGCTCGAAGGACATTGACACTACCTGCCTTTGCGTCGT
>Ga0307479_10003731_pt1 | contig 13910 bp, 12 predicted proteins | sample atmos_gasesECM4C_FD_203743 | JGI IMG/M metagenome (GOLD analysis project Ga0307479, IMG submission 203743) | Hardwood forest soil microbial communities from Morgan-Monroe State Forest, Indiana, United States - atmos_gasesECM4C_515 | ecosystem: Environmental > Terrestrial > Soil > Temperate...
GCTGTCTCAATGGCCGCCCCGCTGGCTGTCTGTTGAGCTTTCCCATGGGTCCGCTGTTGATGCGTCGCCCTGTTGGCCGCCTCAGTCGTCCCGTCGTCCGCCTGGCGGACCCCCGGGTTCGGGGCCGCAGTCCCGCTAGGGGCCTCTCGGGGGGCAGTCGGCTTGTCGGTGGGGACCTGCATCTCAGCCGCGGAATTTATCATGGCCGGACGCCGAAAGCGGCCTGTCACCCAAGCTTCATGCGACAGCGCCCGGTTTTCACGAAGGGTCCTTGCCCTCGTCCTTGTGCGTCACGGTCTCTTTGACCTTGGTGGCGTCTGTCTTGACGGCCGTGCCGACCTTCTTGGCGCCGTTCGTGATGGCAGCGCCGGCGGCCTTGGTCTCGCGCTTTACCGCTTGCCCCGTAGCCTTGGCACCGCGCGCAATCGCCTGCCCCGCTTGGCGGCTGTCCCGCTTGATAACCGTGGCCGCTTCCTTGGCATCGCGCTTGACCTTGGCACCGAAGTCGCTTGCATCCTGCTTGATGGTGGCCTGGTTACTGGTGGACTGGCCGCTGTTGGTAGCCTTGTCATCCTGGGCGAACGATGTCATCCAGGCGAGTGCCAGGCAGGCTGCCGCGGCTGCTGGCAATAGACGTGCTTTCACGCCGGTCTCCCACGTTGCGATGGCCTTCATTGCGGCTATCGTACCCGCGCCAGGCGTCCAAATCCTCCGGCTCGTCGATATCGAGAGCCAGTTCACCCGATTCGAAGACCCGCACTTCGAGGCCATGTTCCTGGGCCGTGCGCAGGTGTGCCGCGAAGCTGTTTGGGCCGAAGCGCAGCCGGATGGCATCCGCCGGTGTGCACACCAGCGCGTTGGTCCCGATATGACGGCGGTCGGGGACTATCGTCACTCCCCGTTCCTGCAGGTGGGCACCCTGCAGCAGGGCTGTGAGCGACTCGCTGCAGACCAGCGGCAGGTCCCCAGCGACGATGAGCGCGTTCGTGATCCCTACCGCGCAGGAGCAGGCGATCGCCGCTTCGCACGCGCAGTTGATCCCCTCATCGCGCGTCTGATGCATCACCCGGACGCCCAGGTGGCCCGCGAAGATCTCAACCTCCGCGCTCGATGTCACGATCACGGTATCGCGCACCAGGGGGACGTCCCGCAGTGCGGTGATTATCCGCCGGGCCAGCGTGAAGTACATCGAGTGCCGCTGCTTTGCGGTGAGCGCCTCCAGCAGCCGGTGCCGTGCGCAGGCCGGATGTTTGAGAGGGACGAAAGCGCGGATGTATGACATAACCTAACGCTACCATTCCCGCACGCCTACAACAAACAGTTCATTTGCGCCCGTCGGCCGTGAAACGCTGCAGTGCGGACGTTTCCCGCCTGGCGAGAGCTTGGCGCTGACGCACCCTGGCTGCGTCCATCAGCATGCGGCCCGCCCAGCGATACACGTTGTTTTCCTTGACGGTGCGCCGCATCAGTTGCATCCGCTCGCGCCGCTGGTCGCGCGGCATCGCGATCGCAGTCTCGATGGCCGCGGCCGTTTCGGACACATCGAAGGGATTCACGAGCAGAGCCTCGAGCAGTTCGCGCGAGGCTCCCGCGAACGTGCTGAGTATCAACACTCCATCCTCGTCGTCCCGTGCGGCCGCGAATTCCTTCGCCACGAGATTCATGCCATCGTGCAGGCTGTTGACGATGCAGAAATCGGCGGCGCGATACAACTCCCATACGGCGTCGGGCGTCTGTTGGGTATCTACCAGGACGATGGGCTGCCAGGAGTCGTTGCGGAACCTGGAGTTGATGCGCTCCACTTCCGCAAGCGTCCGCTCCTGCAGGGTCCGATAGGCTGGCAGCTTGCCGCGCGAGGGGGCTGCAACCTGCAGAAGTGTCACCCTGCCGCGCAGTTGCGGGCGCCGGTCGAGGAGAATCTCGATCGCCTGGAACCGTTCGACGATACCCTTGGTGAAGTCCCAACGCTCAACACCAATACCGAGCGCCACGTCGGCACGAATACCGTAACGGCGCCGCACATCGCTACGTGCGACGTTGACGGGCGGCAAATGGTCGAGCTGCCGCGGTGGCCACTCGATGGAAATCGGGTAGGGCACGACCTGGCACACGTGCCCCTGCAATGTTACGGTCATGTGCTCGTGGTCGATCTGACACTCCACGAACCTGTCGGCGGTGGCCAGGAAGTTCTGACAGTGATAGCGCGTGTGAAAGCCGAGAATATCCGCGCTCAACAGGTGCAGAAGCATCTCGTGCTTCCACGGGCAGACACCGAAAGTCTCGGCGTTGGGCCAGGGGATGTGCCAGAACAGCACGATGGTGGCGTTGGGTTTGCGGTCGCGTACGAAGCGCGGCAGCAGCGCGAAGTGATAGTCCTGGATGAGCACGACCGGGTTGCTCTCACGCGCCTCGCGTGCAACGACCGCGGCAAACTTCTCGTTGACCGCCCGATAGGTCTGCCAATCACTCTCGCGGAATTCCGGCCGCACATAGGCGAGGTGACACAGCGGCCACAAACCCTCATTCGAGAAACCGTAGTAGTAACCTTCCTCTTCCTCCTGGGTCAGCCATACCCGGCGCAACACATAGGCCGGATCGTTGGGTGGCACCCGAATCCGGTCATGGATGTCCACGACCTGCCGGTCGGCCGTGCCGCTGCCATGGGCGATCCAGGTCCCCGCGCACGCGCGCACGATGGGCTCCAGTGCCGTCACCATTCCGCTGGCCGGCAAATGCACCAGCGGGGTGCCGTCATCATGGCGGTTATGAATGTAGGGCTCGCGGTTGGAGACCACGATCATCTGTGGCGATCTCAACTGGTCGCGCACGACCTGGTGCAGCGCCTGCGCGGTCCAGTTTTCGCGATAGTCGATCTCGAGCCGCTGACTCTCCTCGATCTCTCTCATCACCTGCCGTACTTGAGACAAGACCGGCATCGACAGGGCGGAGGAGTGCGCGTCATCGAGGAATCGCCGGCTGCGGATGTCGCCGATGAGAATCGCCGCCCAGCGCCTCAGCATGAACCACGCTATCAGTACGACGAGCAGTCCGATGACCACGACCGATACGGCCGCAAAAGCGATCAGGTAACGCCGCGCCCGCGTTTGACGAGTGGCTGCGAATCCCAGGTCGTGAGCGACGTACACGCTGAAGACCGGCTTGTCAGGACGGGCAATCAGAAAGCCTGCCACGTGCATGGCGCCGGAAGGCAGCTGGATGATCTGGCTCGCGCCAGGGCTCGGCGCCGAGCTCAGCCCGCACGAAACCTCCGGCGGTGTTGGAGCCGTACGATAGAACAACGTGCCATCCGCGTCGCACACCAGGATGGCCGAAAGCCGCTTGTCCACGGCAACCCGCGACAGGTACTTGCGTACTCCTGTCTTGTCGTGATGGCTGACCAGGTCAGCCAGGCGCTCCTCCATCGAGCCTTCGATCAGGCCGGCGCGCAGCTCGATGTCGCCGCGAAACCATTCGGCCAGCATCTGGTCGATATGCGGCATCGCGAAATACGCCACGACGGCCGCGGCTCCAGCGAGCGGCAGCACGAACCGAAGTATGATTGAGCGCAGCACGCGGCGAACTGTACAGCGGCAAGGGTGACAGTATCCATCACATGCCGATAACGAATCGGTCTGCGGCTACGGTATTCAACGCAAGCGTTGCTGTGGCGGGCTGCTGAATACGACGGTGAAGCGGCTGCCGCACGCATCGCTCCCGGTACTGACTTCAACTGTCGAGCTGTGCAGCCGGGCGATTTCCTCGACGATGGCCAAGCCCAGGCCGCACCCTTCACCGTCCGAGCCCGGCATGCGATAGAACCGCTCGAAAATCTTGACACGTTCGTCTTCGGGTATTCCCGGGCCGTCATCCTGTACCGCCAGCTTGGGCGGGGGACCGCTCTCGACGATCACTGACACGCGGCCCGCCGGCTTGCTGTAGCGCAGGGCGTTGTCGATCAGGTTGGACAGAAGCTCGCTCAAGAGCCGATCATCGCCCGTGATCCGCACAGGTGCGTCCGGGACGATCAGGCCGAAATCGATATCGCGCTTCAAGGCCCGGGGAATCCACTCCTCGCCCACGCGCCGCGCGAGCGCGACCAGGTCCATCGGCTTGAGCTCGACTGCGTTGATGGCGTCCGGATCCGTACGGGCCAGCGATAGAAGCTGTTGGCTCATCCTCCCCGCTCGCTCGACGGAGCGATGTAACGCACGCAACGCCTCTCGCTCCGTCGCGCCATCAGGTGCCCGCGCGGCCCATTCGGCGTGGAGCATCACCGCGGCGAGCGGTGTTCGCAATTGATGAGCAGCGTCGGCGACGAATCGCTTCTGCGCACGCATTGCGCTGTCGACCCGTGCCAACAGCTCGTTGATACGCTCCGCGAGCACTCGCGCTTCGCGCGGCAATCCCGTCTGCGGGACCGGAGTCAGGTTGTTCTGATCGCGCGCCTCGATCTGCGAGGCGAGGTCCGTGAGCGGCTTCAGCCCGCGGGATATTCCCAACCAAGCCAACAACGAGGCTATGGCCACCAATGCGACCTGCGGTGCCACCATGGCCAACAGGATGTCACGGGCCAGGGTCGTACGTTTGATCAGTGTCTCCGCGACGCTGACGGTGACACTGTCGTCCGTCCCGGGAGGCGCGATGCGAGTGGAAACGACACGCACTTTCTGGCCTTGCAGGGTGCCATCGGAGAGGCGAATGCCGTTGACTGGAACCGGGCCCACATCGGGCAGGCCGTGGTCACCCGCAAGCAAGCCACGCTGGGCGGAGACGATCTTGAAATAGGTCCTGTCCACTTCGTCGAACTGAAAGATCTGCAGGGCGATGCGCGGCACGTCGAATTCGATCCGCCCCTGCTCGGAGCGCACGGCCTGCGCCAGCGAGCGCGTTGAATCGATCAGCCAGCGGTCGTAGACCAGGTTTGCGAAATGCAGCGCCGTGAAGTAGCAGGCCGCGGCGTCCAGCCCCAGCAGCAGAACCAACACGGGCCCGAGCCGCGACAGCAGCCCGACCCGCAGGCTGCGGTCATTCACCGACGGTCGTCTCCAGCAGGTAGCCGAATCCGCGCAGCGTCCGGATCTTCAGTCCGTACGGGCCGATCCGCCGCCGCAGGCGATGGACACAGATCTCGATGGCCGTGTCGGAAGGAGGATTGCCCCCCCGGCTCAAGCGGTCGGCAATGGCCTCTTTGCTCACGACCCGGCCGAGCCGTGTAGCGAGTGTCTCGAGCAGTGCCATCTCGCTCGCCGGCAAGTCAACGCTCGTTCCGCCAAGCGACACTCGGGGCTCGCCCGGCACGAGCACCAGCGGGCCGATCCGGATTTCCGCTTCGCGATCCGCGCGATGGCGGCGCAAAAGCGCGCGCACCCGCGCTTCGAGCTCCGGCATCTCAAAGGGCTTCACCAGGTAGTCGTCCGCGCCGGCATCGAGGCCCGATACCCGATCCTCCAGGGCATCGCGCGCCGTCACGATGAGGATGGGCAATTCGGAGAGCTGGCGCCTCATGCTGCGCACCAGCGCAAGCCCGCTCATGCCGGGCACCATCAGATCGACGATCGCCAGGTCGTACTCTTTCGTCATCAGCGTGTTGAACGCCAGGCGGCCGTCCGCGTGCGCGTCAACTTCGTAGCCTGACTGCCGCAGCAGGGCGGTGAGCGCTTCGCGCAGTTCGTTATCATCCTCGACGATAAGCAGACGCATGGCGCAATTGTAATGGGATTGCGGTGCCAATGATCCACAGTTCGGGCAAACTTCCGCGGCTATGCGTCTACCTGACTTCCCACCGCTGTCCATCATCAAGAACCGCCTCGTCCCGGGCCACTGGGACGTGCTCGCATTCCTGCTCGTCATCGCGTTCTTCGTCTACCTGGCCGAAGCGGCGCACGGCCTGACCCAACCGCTCGCGCGGCTGGAGGCGATTCCCATCTCGCTCGATCCCCGGGCGCTCTTCGGCTATTCCGCGCGTACCGCCCTGCGGATGCTGATCGCGATGGGGTGCTCCCTCGTCTTTACGTTTACGTACGCGACGCTGGCCGCGAAGAGCCGCCGCGCGGAAATGGTGCTGGTTCCGCTGCTCGACATTCTGCAGTCCGTACCCATCCTGAGCTTCTCAATCCTGATCCTCTTCTTCCTGTCGCTCACCCCCGGCAGGGTGGCGGGCGCGGAGATGGCCGCCATCTTCCTGATCTTCACCAGCCAGGCATGGAACATGGCGTTCAGCTTCTACCAGGCGCTGCGCAGTATCCCGGATGAGTTGCTGGAGGTTTCACGAAGCTTTCATCTGACCCCGTGGATGCGGTTCTGGCGCCTGGAAGTGCCGTTTGCCATGCCGCCGCTCATCTGGAACATGATGATGTCCATGTCCGGAGGCTGGTTCTTCGTGGTGGTGTCCGAGGCCATCACGGTTGGCAACACGACAGTCACGTTACCGGGTGTCGGCTCCTACATCGCGGCCGCGATCGAGCAGCGCAATGTGACGGCGATCGGTTATGCCATTGCCGCCATGTTCGTGGTCATCCTGATCTACGACCAGTTGTTGTTCCGGCCGTTGATTGCCAGTGCCGACTGGTTCCGCCTCGAGCAGGAGGCAGGACTGACACCTTCGCGCTCCTGGGCACTGACGATGATGCGCCGCTCGCGCTTTCTCGCCCTGCTGACCCGGTTCTTCGCGGGACTCCTGAAGGCAGGCGGACGGATGGGCCCACGTACCCTCACGGCGCGGCGCGCCGGTGGTGCCCGGCCCAATTCGAACAGCCGCTGGGCCGACGTGCTCTGGTACACGCTGCTGGCACTCATCGGAGCCGGAGCGCTCTGGAAAACCGCATCCTTCGTTCTGACCGGCGTCACGGCGGCCGAGATCGGCCATGTCGTGCTCCTGGGATTGATCACCCTCCTGCGGGTGGTGGTTCTGATCGCGGCGGCCAGCCTCGTGTGGGTTCCGATCGGCATCGCGATTGGACTGCGGCCCAGGGTGGCGCGGATTGCCCAGCCGGTTGCGCAGTTCCTGGCGGCGTTTCCGGCGGTTCTGTTCTTCCCCGTGGTCGTCTCGGGCATCGTCGCGCTGCGGCTCAATCCGAACATCTGGCTGAGCCCCCTGATGATTCTCGGCACGCAGTGGTACATTCTTTTCAACGTCATCGTCGGTGCTTCGGCATTGCCTGCCGAGCTGCGCTACGTGGGCCAGAACCTGCGGGTAGGCGGCTGGTTATGGTGGCGGCGGATCGGGCTGCCGGCGGTGTTCCCCTACTATCTGACCGGCGCAATCACGGCTTCCGGTGGCTCGTGGAACGCGAGCATCGTTGCGGAGGTCGCAGTGTGGGGACACGAGACACTGACGGCGACCGGCCTCGGCTCCTATATCGCAACCGCGACCGCCGCCGCGGATTATCAGCGGACGGCACTCGGGACGGTGATGATGAGCCTGTTCGTCGTGCTGATAAATCGCTTTTTCTGGCGGCCCCTGTATAACCGCTCTGAACGCAAGTTCCGAATGAACTGAGTATTGCCGGAAGATAAAACGTGAACACCTTGCCGCTTCTCGATGTACAGAGTGTCTCACAGGCTTTCCGCAAGCCCGACGGAGACCAGCTCCTCGTACTCGAGGGCGTGAACCTCGCCTTGCGCGAAGGTGAGATCGTAGGTCTGCTGGGACGCTCAGGGTCGGGCAAGTCAACTCTGTTGCGGGTGATTGCCGGCTTGAACCTGCCGACGGCCGGCGAGGTGCGCTACCTGGGCCGGACAGTGGGAGGTCCGGCCGACGGTATCGCAATGGTCTTTCAAAGCTTCGCGCTTTTCCCGTGGCTGACGGTCCTCGAGAACGTGCAGCTGGGTCTGGAGGCGTTGGGCGTCGCTGCTGCGGAAAGCCGCCGCCGCTCGCTGCAGGCGATCGACCTCATTGGCCTGGACGGGTTCGAATCCGCCTATCCGCGCGAGTTGTCCGGCGGCATGCGCCAGCGCGTGGGCTTTGCGCGGGCGCTGGTCGTTCATCCCAACATTCTGCTCATGGATGAGCCCTTTTCCGCCCTCGACGTGTTGACAGCGGAAACGCTGCGCAACGACTTTCTCGACCTGTGGTGCGAAGGGCAGCTCCCCATCAAGGCGGTGCTGCTCGTCACTCACAACATCGACGAAGCCGTGCAGATGTGCGATCGCCTGCTCATTTTCTCCACCCATCCCGGGCGCGTGGTCAGCGAGATTCAAATCAGCCTGCCCCGGCCGCGCAATGCGCTGGATCCGCGCTATATCGCGCTCGTGGACAAGGTGTACGCCGAAATGACGACCCGCCGCGGAGGCGAGCAGCGCCCGGGCGGCCGGGTCGAGCGATTTCCGGGCACCGGCATCGGCACGATTCTCACGCACGTCTCCTCGAACCTGCTGGCAGGATTGATGGAGGCGTTGAGTGACGATCCGTACCGGGGCAAGGCGGATTTGCCGGATATTGCCGAGACGCTGCACATGGAAGCAGGGGACCTGCTGCCGGTTGCGGAAGCGTTGCAGATGTTGCGCTTCGCGGAGATCGAGCGCGGCGACATACGCCTGCCGGATGCCGGGATGCAGTTTGCCAAGGCGGAGACCGATGAGCGCAAGCGGCTGTTCTCGCAGCACCTGTTGACCTACGTGCCGCTGGCCGCCCATATCCGCCGGGTGTTGGATGAGCGCAAGGGCAAGCCCGCGCCCAAGCGGCGCTTTGCCGATGAGTTGGAAGACTACATGGCCGAGGAGGCGGCGGAGGAAACTTTGCGCACGGTCATCAGCTGGGGACGGTATGCAGAGGCGTTTGCGTATGATGACAATCAGCAGGCATTCAGCCTCGACAACCCAGCATGAGGATTGGCTGCAAACATTAACAGTACATTAACAGTCGTTTAGACAGCCGTTTGCGGCCGTTCCGGGCGCTATTATGCTGCTCCTACCCGGGAGCTTTTCGACCATGGCAGAACAGGCAGTCAGCAGCGCAGCGCGGCCGAAACTCCTGATTGTCGATGACGATCACGAGCTGTGCTCGATGCTCGCAGAATACCTGGGCCCGGAAGGCTTTCTGACCGAGGCCGTGGGCAGCGGTCCGGCAGCCCTCGAGCGCCTGGGACGCGAACCGGTTGACCTCGTCGTCCTCGACGTCATGCTTCCCGAGTTGTCGGGCTTCGAAGTCCTGCGCAGAATCCGTGCCCTGAATCGCGTCCCCGTCATCATGCTGACGGCGCGCGGCGAGGAGGTGGATCGGGTGGTCGGTCTCGAGATGGGCGCCGATGACTATCTGGCGAAACCGTTCAGCCCGCGTGAGCTCGTGGCGCGCATCCGCGCCGTGCTTCGGCGCATGTCAGTCGAAAGTCTTCCGGCCACCGGCGCCATGCAATGGGGTCCGCTGCGGCTCGATCTGCGGGCGCGGCGGGCAGACGTCAACGAGCAGGACCTGGAGCTGACGGCTGCCGAGTTGCGCATTCTCGAATTGCTGGTCCGGGCTGACACGAAGACAGTGACCCGCGACGAGTTGATGACGCAGGCGCTCGGCCGGCGCCTGCTGCCGACGGATCGGAGCCTCGACACTCACGTCAGCAATCTGCGCCGCAAGCTGGCAAAGGCGACCACGCGCGTCACTGTCCAGAGCGTCAGGGGCACCGGCTACGCATTGGCTCTCGCCTCCCGCGGCGATGACAATGAGCCCTAGGTTGCTCCTCTCGCGGCCGCGATCATGAGTCAGTCATGCCCTCGAGCCATACCCCGATGACGTCCCTGTATTGGAGAATCTTCCTGTCCTTCTGGCTCGCGCTGGCCCTGATCCTCGTGGGTACGGTGTCGGTCGTGGTGAACGGCGAGCAGCAGCGCCGCTTCACGCGGGCATGGACACAGCGCGCGGAACTTTACGCACAGGCGACCCAGAAATTCGAGACCGGCGGGCCCGATGCCCTGCGCGACTGGCTGAAGGGACTGCATCGGGCCGATATCTCGGTTCCCCTATTCATCACCGACAGCTCGGGCTCGGAGATGCTCGGGCGTCCGATCCCGGACTATCTGCGCGAGCCGCCGGAGCACAGTCTCGATCCGCTGCTGCATCCAACCCTCAAGGGCGTTGGGGGGCCGCTGGTGCTCGTAGGCGCGAACGGCGGGACCTATCACGTCATCCTGGGGCCGCTGCGCTCCGGTCCCCACCTCTTCGGCGAGCTCGAGATGCCGGCCGTGTCGACGGCGACACTGTTTATCGCACTGGTCGTGAGCGCCGTGGTGTGCTTCTTCCTGGCACGCTACCTGGTCTCACCTGTCGATCAGTTGCGCCGCGTCACACGCCAGATCGCATCAGGCGATCTCGACGTGCGCGTCTCGGCAAAACTGAAAGGCAGGCCCGATGAGCTCGGGCTGCTCGCCTCGGACCTCGACACCATGGCGGAACGCGTTCGCAACCTGCTCGAGTTGAAACAACAGCTGTTGCGGGATGTTTCGCATGAATTGCGCTCGCCGCTGGCGCGGTTGCAGCTGGCCCTGTCGCTTGCGAGCCGCGAAGAGGACAGTAGTGTCGAACGCCACCTTGCGCGAATTGGCTGCGAAGCGGACCGTCTGGAGGAGCTCATAGCACGGACGCTGAAGCTTGCACGCCTGGAGCGTCCTATGCAGGGGGTCGAGAACACGCTGGTGGATGTCGGCGAGCTGCTTGCCAACATGGTTACCGACGTTGGAATCGAGGCCGACGCGCACGGCTGCAGTGTTGCTTTAAATGCGGAGGGGCCGCTGCATGTCAACGGTGATCCTGAGCTGCTGCGCAGTGCGATGGAGAATGTGGTTCGCAACGCGGTGCGTTATGCACCAGCCGGCTCGAAGGTTGATATCGACGCACGGCGCGCGGACGGACGACGCATTGAAGTAGTCGTTCAGGACCACGGACCGGGCGTTCCAGAGAAGGATCTCGAGCTCATTTTCGAGCCATTCTACCGTGTGGATGTTGCGCGCAACCGCGCGGTAGGGGGTGACGGTCTTGGGCTCGCAATCGCCGCGCGCGCGGTTGCGATCCATCATGGCACGATCCAGGCGCGCAATCTGGGCACCGGAGGGCTTGCCGTTCACCTGAGTCTTCCCGCCGTCGAGTCGCCGCCGCTCGAACACGACGCCGCCGCCTAGCCTTCATTCTTACGGGCGCGCAGCGCATAAAGAGTTGCAATGCCGTCGACATAGCGGTAGTGCAAGCTTTGCAGCATGACGCTCAAAGGCATAATTCTCGCAGGAGGCGCCGGCACTCGCCTGCACCCCATGACGTTGGGGGTCAGCAAGCAGCTGCTGCCCGTCTACGACAAGCCGATGGTCTATTACCCGCTCTCCACGCTGATGCTGGCGGGAATCAGGGATATCCTCTTGATCTGCACCCCTGAGGATCTGCCGCTGTTTCAGCGCTTGCTGGGAGACGGGAGCCAGTGGGGAATCGCCCTCGCTTACGCCCGTCAACCCCGGCCTGAAGGGCTGGCGCAGGCGTTTGTCATCGGCCGCCAGTTCGTGGGTAAGGACAGGACGGCGCTGGTGCTCGGCGACAATATTTTCTACGGGCACGGATTGCCGGAGCAATTGCAGGGGGCGGCGAAGCGCGACTCGGGTGCGACCGTCTTTGCCTACCGGGTGCGCGATCCCGAGCGCTATGGCGTCGTGCATTTCGATACGGATGGCCGTGTGCTCGGTATCGAGGAGAAGCCACGGCAGCCCAAATCGCACCACGTCGTCACGGGTCTGTATTTCTATGACAACGATGTCCTCGATATCGCGGCGACCCTCAAGCCCTCCCAGCGCGGTGAGCTGGAGATCACCGACGTGAACCAGGCCTATCTCGATCGCGGCACGCTGCAGGTCGAGCGGTTCGGCCGCGGCATTGCCTGGCTCGATACGGGCACACATGAGTCGCTGCTCGAAGCGGCCATGTTCATTGAGGCCATCGAGAAGCGCCAGGGGCTGAAAGTGTGCTGTCCCGAGGAGATCGCCTTCCGCGCCGGCTTCATCGATGCCGCGCGGCTCGAGGGGCTGGCGGCGAAGCTGGCGAAGTCGGGTTACGGCGCGTACCTGTTGGAAATACTGCGCGGCGAGGCGTAGAAGATGCAGTTCGAGCCCACCGCCATAGCCGATGTGGTGTTGATCCGCCCGCGCCTCTTCGGGGATGCGCGCGGACATTTCTTCGAGTCCTGGGAGGAGCGCAGGTTTGCGGCGGCCGGCCTTGAGCTGCGTTTCCGGCAGGACAATCAGAACCTCTCCGCCCGCCACGTGCTGCGCGGAATCCACTACCAGTTGCACAGGCCGCAGGGCAAGTTGGTGCGCGTGGTTACGGGAGCCGTTTTCGACGTCGCCGTGGATCTCAGGCGCAGCTCCCCCACCTTCGGCCGCTGGGTCGGCGCAGAGCTGACGCAGGACAACCATCACATGCTGTGGGTTCCGCCCGGATTCGGGCACGGGTTCGTGGTCTTGAGCGAGTCAGCCCACTTTCTCTACAAGTGCACGGATTTCTACGCTCCCGAGGACGAGCGCGCCATCGCCTGGAACGATACCGACCTGAAAATCGACTGGCGATTGCCTGCCGGTGTGCAGCCGATTCTGTCGGCGCGCGACGCGGCCGCGAAACGCTTTCGCGACGCGGATTACTACCCGTGATGCAACGGTCGTGATTGAATGGCTTAACGGAGTATTGCCATGAAGGTCTTGATTACGGGGGCACAGGGGCAAGTAGGATGTGCTCTGCTGAAAAGCGTGCCTGCGGGGGTGGATGCTGTCGGGCGCTCGCGCGACGAAATGGATATTGGCGATGCGCAGTCTGTGATGATCTCGATTCAGGCTCACCGCCCCGACCTCATCATCAACGCAGGCGCATACACCGCCGTGGACAAAGCCGAAAGCGAGCCCGAGCTCGCCGAACGCGCCAACACGGCCGGTCCCCACAATCTCGCCGTGGCAGCGAGACAGGCAGGTGCGCGTCTGCTGCATCTGTCCACGGACTTCGTGTTTGATGGAATGGCCTCGACACCTTATGGGACGGACGCTCCCACCAATCCCCAGAGCACCTACGGCCGAACGAAGCGGGGAGGTGAGGAGGCGGTTCGGCAGATACTCCCGGATACATCCGTGGTGCTGCGAACGGCCTGGGTCTATGCCGCCCAGGGAAACAACTTCGTCCGCACCATGCTCCGTTTGATGGCGGCCAAGGGGGCTGTGCGCGTCGTCGCGGATCAGATCGGTACGCCGACCGCGGCCCATTCCGTGGCGGAAGTGATCTGGGCGCTCGCTGTCCGCCCGGATGTGAGTGGCACCTATCACTGGACCGATGCGGGCGTTGCAAGCTGGTATGACTTCGCTGTCGCCATAGCGGAAGAGTCGGCCGTCATCGGACTGCTGCCGGCCGGGATGCGCGTCGATGCAATCGCAACGGAGGAATACCCGACCCCCGCGAAGCGGCCTCGCTACAGCGTTCTGGACAAGAGAGCGCTGCTCGCCAAGTTGAGCGTGCCGGCGCGTCATTGGCGCAGCAACCTGCGCACCGTCCTCAAAGAGATCTCGAATGCCTAGGTTGCTCGTGACCGGTGGCGCCGGCTTCATCGGGTCCAACTTCGTACACCACTGGCTTCACCACCACCCGGGCGACCGGCTGGTCGTTCTCGATGCGCTGACCTATGCAGGTAAGCGGATGAGCCTCGCGCCCGTCGAGAGCCAACCCGGGTTTCGCTTCGTACACGGCAGTATCTGCGACGCCGCCCTCGTGGAAGGTCTTCTGCGCGAAGAGCGGCTCGACACCATTGTGCACTTCGCGGCCGAGTCACACGTCGACCGCTCGATCAGCGGACCCGCCGCGTTCATCGAAACGAACGTCGTGGGTACTCATACGCTTCTCGAGTCAGCCCGCAAGGTATGGCTTGCTGAGCGCACCGTCGAGCAGCATCGCTTTCACCACGTCTCGA
>Ga0307479_10003732_pt1 | contig 13910 bp, 11 predicted proteins | sample atmos_gasesECM4C_FD_203743 | JGI IMG/M metagenome (GOLD analysis project Ga0307479, IMG submission 203743) | Hardwood forest soil microbial communities from Morgan-Monroe State Forest, Indiana, United States - atmos_gasesECM4C_515 | ecosystem: Environmental > Terrestrial > Soil > Temperate...
GTGTTCAACTGCCACGTCAATCGCAGCCCGGTGGCGGGACGGGTCGATCGCATCGCCTATCGGCCGGGCGTCTTCATCAACGCCGAGCTCGACAAGGCGAGCGAGGACAACGAGCGCAACTCGCTCGTCATCTCCACGCCCAATGGGCGCGTCGGCGTGATCCAGATCGCGGGGCTCGTGGCGCGCCGCATCGTTTGCTTTGTCCGCGAAGGGCAATCGATCGGCGCCGGCGAGCGGTTCGGCCTGATCCGCTTCGGCTCGCGCCTCGACGTCTATCTGCCCGACGGTACCAAGGCGCTGGTCGCCGAAGGCCAGACCGCGATCGCCGGTGAGACCATTTTGGCCGATTTCAAGCTCAACGACGCCAGCCGCGCGTTTCGCGCGGATTAACCATCCGAACCCCCGAACCCCGCGGCCTGCCGCCGCAATGGCGGACGGGCGCGCCGCTTGCTATATGTCCCTGCAAGCCACCTGCAGGCGAGCCCATGACGCCCTTTGACCCATCCCCCGAATTGCGCCGCCGCCGGTTTCGCCCGATCCCGGTGCGGATGCTGCTGCCCAACGTCATCACGCTGCTCGCGATCTGCGCCGGCCTGACGGCGATCCGGCTGTCCACGGAGGGGCGGATGGAATTGGCGGTCGCGGCGATCGTGTTCGCCGCGGTGCTCGACGGCATCGACGGCCGCGTCGCACGCATGATCAAGGGGCAATCGAAATTCGGCGCCGAGCTCGACAGCCTGGCGGATTTCGTCAATTTCGGCGTGGCGCCGGGCCTGATTCTGTACTTCTGGCAGTTGCACGAATTGCACAATGGCGGCTGGATCGCGGCAATGGTGTTTGCGATCAGCGGAGGTTTAAGGCTCGCGCGTTTCAACGCCACCATGGACGACCCGAACAAGCCGCCCTTCGCGGCGAACTTTTTTACCGGCGTTCCCGCGCCCGCCGGCGCGATCACGGTGTTGCTGCCGATCTACCTTGCGTTCCTCGGTCTGCCGAAGCTGCCCTCGATGCTGACCGCGTTGTATACGCTGTTGATTGCGTTCCTGATGGTGTCGCGCCTGCCGGTGTTTTCGGGCAGGACCGTGCGCATGCGCGTCCCGCCGGAACTGGTGCTGCCGGTGTTCGTCTCGGTGATTTTCTTCATCGCGCTTCTGATCAGCTATCCCTGGCATATCCTTTCGGCCGGATCGCTGCTTTACCTTGCCAGCCTGCCGATGGGCTGGAAGTCCTATCGCGACCACGCGCGCAAGTTCGCTGCGGTGACAGCCGCGCCGGCGGCCGACGCCACGCCGCCAAGCCCGGCGCCGCCGTTTGCGCCGACGGTGTCCGATGCCCCGCAGGACGCGCGGCCGGACCGGCTACACTAAACCCTCGAAGCCTGATCCCGCATACCTGCCGAAATACCTGCCAAGATAACTGCCATGAGTTGGGTTCGATCCCGATCTCGGCTATAGGCTGATCCATGGACGGCCTCATCGACCGTGCGCAAAAACCGAGGAGAAAACGCCCGTGACCGAACCCGCTTCCGCTCCGCTTGCCCCGCCCGTCCTCGAAGCGCTGGCGCGCTATGACACGCCGACGATCTGCAACGCGATGGAAATCGTGGCACCCGAGCGGCGGCTGATCGGCTACACCACCAAGCCGCTGGTCTGCCCATTTCCCGATCTGCCGCCGATGGTCGGTTACGCACGTACCGTGACGATCCGCTCGGTGGTGCAGTCCGCTCTGCCGGCCGCCGAACAGGGCAAGCGGCGGATCGCCTATTATGAATATGTCGGCACCGGTTTCGGCCCGCGCATTACCGTGATCCAGGACATCGACGGTCCCGACGTCGGCTATGGCGCGTTCTGGGGCGAGGTTCAGAGCAACGTACACAAGGCGCTCGGCTGCCTCGGGGTGATTACCGACGGCTCGATCCGCGACATCCCGCAATGGGCGCCGGGTTTCCAGGCGCTCGCCGGCTCGATCGGCCCGTCGCACGCCTGGGTGCATGCCGAGAGTTTTGGCGGCGAGGTTCGCGTCGCCGGCATGACCGTACGCTCCGACGATCTCATCCACGCCGACCGTCATGGGGCGATCGTGATCCCGATCGATATCGCTGCGAAACTGCCTGACGCGGCCGAACTCTGCGGCCGCCGCGAGACGCCGATCCTCGAGATCGCGCGCAGCAAAGACTTCAGTCTCGATAAGCTCAGAGACGCGCTGAAGCGGTCGGCGGAGATTCACTGAACAAACAGGAAGTGCGCCATGAACATGGCCGGCAAGACGGTATTGATCACGGGCTCGACCGATGGTGTCGGCCGCTACGTTGCGGCCCAACTCGCGGCCGACGGCGCCAAGGTCTTGATCCACGGCCGCGACGCCGCGCGGGCCAGGACGCTCGCCGAGGAGATGGCGCGCGGCGGGCACGCGGCGCCAACCTTCTATCAGGCCGATCTGTCGTCGCTGGCGGGCGCGCGGCAGCTTGCCAATGCGGTGACGGCCGAGCATCAGCGGCTCGACGTCTTCGTCAGCAATGCCGGGATCGGTTCGCGGACGCTCGGCGCGGGGCGGGGTGAAAGCGCTGACGGCCATGAGCTGCGTTTTGCCGTCAACTATCTCAGCGGCTTCCTGCTCGCTTATCTGCTGTTGCCCTTGCTGAAGGCGTCCGCGCCATCGCGAATCGTCAATGTCGCGTCTCTCGGTCAGCATCCGATTGACTTCGACGATGTGATGATCAGGAAGAACTATTCGGGTTCGCGTGCCTATGCGCAGAGCAAGCTGTCGCAGATCATGTTCACGATCGATCTCGCCAATGAACTGAGGGGAAGCGGTGTCACCGTCAATTCGCTGCACCCGGCGACCTACATGAACACCACCATGGTGCGTGAGGGCGGCATCACGCCGATCTCGACGGTCGAGCAGGGCGGGGAAGCGATCCTGCATCTCGTGCGCGGCGACGATGTCGCGGGCAAGAGCGGCCTGTTCTTCAACGGCATGCTTGAAGCGCAAGCCAATCCGCAGGCCTATGATGAGATAGCCAGGAAGCGCTTGCGCAAGCTCAGCCTCGAGCTCACGGGGCTTGCGGGATAGGGTGACCTCCTGCCTCGCGGTCGAAGCAGCCGCCTTGCAAAACGTTACGGTTGCCGCTGTTTTCGCCGCACCATTTGCTGGCGAAACGGACCCTGAATCTAGGCCTTTATTAACCAATTGTTATGCCTACCAAATTCGGTAACGCGTCTTTAATGGCGGCCACGTAGGGTCCTGAAAATGCGGCTCAGAATGGCCGCGCGACCGTCCAGGATGGCCGGTCGTCCGCCGACGCGTTGGAGTTTTTTCCATGGATATCATGACGGGCGTTGGGCTCGTATTCGGCATCATCGTCATTGCTACATTGATGCTCCTGGGCGGCGACCTGCACATATTCGTCTCCGACCACGCCGTCATCATCATCTTCGGCGGGTCGATCGCGGCGACGATGATCCGCTTTCCGCTCGGCGTGATGCTGCACGGCCTGCCGCTCGGCGCGAAATTCGCTTTCACCATGAGCAGGCTCTCGGCCCGCGATCTCGTCGACGAACTCGCCCGCATCGCGGAAATCGCGCGCAAGCAGGGACCGGTCGGCCTGGAAAAGGTCGAGACCGACGAGCCGTTCCTGGCCAAGGGCATCCGCTACGTCGCCGACGGCTACGACCTCGAATTCATCCGCGACAACCTCGAGCGCGACCGCGACAATTTCCTGATGCATCTCGACGAAGGCAGCAAGATCTATCGCGCCATCGGCGACTGCGCGCCGGCGTTCGGCATGATCGGCACCCTGATCGGCATGGTGCAGATGTTCGCCAACATGACCGACCCTTCCAAGCTCGGCCCCTACATGGCGACCGCCTTGCTCGCAACGCTGTACGGTGCGGTGGTGGCGAACCTGTTCTGCCTGCCGATCGCCGACAAGCTGCACGGCAAGCTGCTGGACGAGGAGACTAACCGCACGCTGATCATCGACGGCATCCTGATGATCCGCGACTCCAAGAGCCCGGCATTGGTCCGCGAGATGCTGCTCGCCTACCTGCCGGAAAAGCACCGCCATGAAGAGGGCGAGCCGGTCCCGGCCTGATCGGCTGGCGGCGGTTCGGATTTAAACCATGGCGAAGAAGAAACGCGGCGATGCACACGGAGGCGGTCACGGCTGGTTCGTGACCTTCGCCGACCTGATGGGTTTGATGATGAGCTTCTTCGTGATGCTCGTCGCATTCTCCACCATGGACAACAACAAGCTCAAGATCGTCGCCGGCTCGATGCGCGACGCGTTCGGCGTTCAGACCGACGTACGCTACTCCGGCATCATCGAATCCGACGGCCTACCGACGCGCCCCAAGCTGAAGAACGCCGCGCACATTCCGCCCGAGGAAGCGTCCAATACGCCGACCCCCGATGAAAAGGAGCGCAGCCGCATCGATGGCGAGCGGCTCAAGGTCGACCGCGAGTTCGCGCTCGCCTCGGCCTCGCTGCGCCAGGCCCTGCAGGACATGCCGGAACTGACCGAAATCTCCAAGCACATCATGTTCGAGGAGACCAAGCAGGGGCTCAACCTGGAAATCGTCGACCAAGATGGCCGCTCGATGTTCGCCGATGGTTCCAAGGTGCCGTATGACCGCACGCGCCGGCTGATCGAGAAGCTGGCCATCCCGCTCAAGGCCACGCCGCTGCGCGTATCGATCGTCGGCCACACGTCGGCCGGCTTCGTGCCGAGCCGCGGCGACTACGGCCCATTCGATCTGTCGGCAGACCGGGCCAACGCGGTACGCCAGATTCTCGAGCATGAAGGCCTGCCGGCGGCCCATATCTTTGCCGTCTCCGGCAAGGCCGACTCCCAGCCACTATTTCCCGACGATCCCTCGCTGGCGGCGAACCGCCGTGTGACCATCACGCTGATGCGCGAGGATCCGGCGCTCCCGCCAGACCTGAAGCCGTAAGCCCGTTTAGAACTACTATTGTACCGCGGCTGCTGTATAACGGCGGCTGGGCTTCGCGGCTACATCCGGCGTCATCGGACGCTGCTATGGTGGCTCGATTGACGGGCTTTCAGGACCCTCGCTAGCCGTTCGGATCAAATCAATCGGGAGGGCATTTCCCCACACCATGGCTGTCACCGCCACATCCTCCGACGCTCAAGAAGGCCAGGTCACATCAGGCTTTTGGGCCCTGACGCTCGGAAGTATCGGTGTGGTGTTCGGCGATATCGGGACCTCGCCGCTCTATGCATTTAGAGAGGCCGTCGCGGGTGCCGCGCAAGGCGGGCCGGTCACCCGCATCATGGTGCTTGGCGTTCTCTCGCTGATCCTGTGGGCACTGCTGATCGTTGTCACCGCGAAATATGTCCTGCTGCTGCTGCGTGCCGACAACAACGGCGAGGGCGGCACGCTATCGCTGATGGCACTGGGCCAGCGTGCGCTGGGTTACAGGAGCTGGCCGCTGCTCGGCCTGGGCGTTGTCGGCGCGTCGATGTTTATCGGCGATTCCATGATCACGCCGGCAATCTCAGTCTTGTCCGCGGTCGAGGGTCTCAAACTCGCGACACCTGCGCTCGAGCATTATGTCGTGCCGCTGACGGTTTTCATCCTGGTCGTGCTGTTCTCGGTTCAAAGCAGCGGCACCGCGCGTGTGGCCTCCGCTTTTGGCCCGGTCATGGTTGTCTGGTTCGGCACTCTGGCGGCGCTGGGTATCGTTCATATCAGCGACGATCTAACGGTGCTCGCCGCCATCAATCCCTGGTATGCGGTCCAATTCCTGCTCTCGCACGGAACGATCGGCATGGTGACGCTGGGCGCGGTGTTTCTCGCGGTCACCGGCGGGGAGGCGCTCTACGCGGATCTGGGTCACTTCGGGCGCAAGCCGATCCAGGCGGGATGGCTCTATTTCGTGCTGCCGGCGCTCTTGATCAATTATTTCGGTCAGGGAGCTCTGGTGCTTGCCCATCCCGCAGCGATCGAAAACTCCTTCTACCGGATGGTTCCGGAGTTGTTGTTGCTGCCGCTGGTGGTGCTGGCGACCGCCGCGACCGTGATTGCGAGTCAGGCCGTGATCACGGGCGCCTATTCGCTGATCCGCCAAGCGGTGCAACTCGGTCTGCTGCCGCGCTTCGAGGTCCGCTATACCTCTGAGACCCACGCCGGGCAGATCTATCTGCCGCGCGTGAACAGGCTCCTCCTCATCGGTGTGTTGCTGCTCGTGCTGTTGTTCCGGAGCTCGAGCGGCTTGGCGTCCGCCTATGGTATTGCCGTTTCCACGACCATGGTCGCCGATGGTATCATGGGATTTGTGGTGATCTGGAAGTTGTGGAATTGGCGCGCGGCGACTGCTGCGGCGCTTATCATGCCGTTTGTCGTTGTCGACACCACCTTCTTCACCGCCAATCTGTTGAAGCTTCTGGAGGGCGCCTGGGTTCCGCTGCTGTTCGGCGCGACGGTTGCGGTGACGATCTGGACTTGGCTCCGGGGCACGGCAATCCTCATGGCCAAGACCCGCCGCACGGAAGTGCCGCTGCAAGATCTGATCAAGAGTCTCGAAAAACGTCCGCCGCACATAGTGACCGGCACCGCCGTGTTTCTAACCAGCGATCCGGGTTTTACGCCGACGGCGTTGTTGCACAATCTCAAGCACAACAAGGTGATTCACGTGCATAATGTGATCTTGACGATCGAGACGGCGCAGACGCCCCGCGTCGACCTGGCCGGGCGCGTCTCCATGGAGACCGTCAGCGACCATTTCACCAAGGTGCGGCTTCGCTTCGGTTTTATGGAATCGCCGAACGTCCCCAAGGCGCTGGCCATTGCGCGCAAGCTCGGCTGGCAATTCGACATCATGTCGACGTCCTTTTTTGTCTCACGGCGATCGCTCAAGCCATCGACACAGTCGGGAATGCCCCGCTGGCAGGACCACCTTTTCATCGCCATGAGTCGTTCGGCCAACGACGCGACGGATTATTTCCAGATTCCCACCGGACGGGTGGTTGAAGTCGGGACCCAAGTCACCATCTGAAAAGGAATCTGGCGGGCTATGCGTTTTTGCATGGAGTGGGCCCAAAATCGGTCTAGGCTATGCTGTGAGCGCAGGACTATAAGCCGCCTCGCTTTGCTATTGTGCAGTGAAGCATTTTTGAGGCTAAACGCTTCCCCATGACCAGTGAAGTTGCAGCTCCGGCCCCGGAAACGACGGCGGCCAATGGGCATGCTGATACCCATTCCACCGCCGGTTTTGCCGCGTTGACGCTCGGCAGCATCGGCGTCGTCTATGGCGATATTGGCACCAGCCCCCTTTATGCGTTGCGCGAGGCCGTGATCGCCGCCAGCACAGGAGGGGCCGTCACCTCGCAGGCGGTGCTCGGCGTCCTCTCCCTGATCCTGTGGGCGCTGATCATCGTGGTGACCCTGAAATATGTGGTGATCCTGCTGCGCGCCGATAATAACGGCGAGGGTGGGACGCTGGCGCTGATGGCGCTGGCGCAGCGCGGTGTTACCCGTGGAGCAGCCACGATCGTGCTGCTCGGCATCATCAGCGGCGCGTTGTTTTACGGTGACGCGGTGATCACTCCGGCTTTGTCGGTGCTGTCGGCGATCGAAGGCATCAAGCTCGTCACCGCCGCGCTCGATCCCTATGTGGTGCCGCTGACCGTGCTGATCCTGCTGGCGCTGTTCGCCGTGCAGTCCCGCGGCACGGCGCGTGTGGCTTCGTTCTTCGGCCCGATCATGCTGGTCTGGTTCGCAATCATCGCCATCGCGGCGGTTCCTGCCGTCGCACGACAGCCGGAAGTGCTGCTGTCGCTCAATCCGCTCTATGCCGTGTCGTTCATGCTCCACCATGGCATCATCGGTTTCGTCACGCTGGGTGCCGTCTTCCTCGCCGTCACCGGCGCCGAAGCGCTCTATGCCGACCTCGGTCATTTCGGCAAACGGCCGATCCAGACAGCCTGGCTCTTCATCGTGCTGCCGTCGCTGGCGCTGAACTATCTCGGCCAGGGCGCGCTCGTCATCGCCGATCCCAAGGCGGTCGAGAACCCGTTCTTCCTGATGTTTCCGGATTGGGCGCTGATCCCGATGGTGGCTCTGGCGACGGCGGCAACCGTGATCGCGAGCCAGGCGGTGATCACCGGCGCCTATTCGTTGACGCGCCAGGCCATACAACTCGGCCTGTTGCCGCGATTTGAAATCCGCCATACCTCGGAAACCCATTCCGGCCAGATCTTCATGCCGCGCGTCAACCGGATGCTGCTGATTGCGGTGGTGCTGCTGGTGCTGATGTTCAAATCGTCGAGCGCGCTGGCCTCGGCCTATGGCATCTCCGTCACCGGGACCATGGTGGTCACCGCGATGATGGGCTTTGTCGTGATCTGGAAGGTCTGGAAATGGTCGGCGCTCGCGGCCGCCGCGCTGATCGCGCCGTTCCTGTTCCTCGATCTCACCTTCCTGGCGGCAAACCTCCTGAAGGTCTTCGAGGGCGGCTGGGTGCCGTTGGCGCTCGGCGCCTGGGTGATGCTGTTGATGTATACTTGGCGGCGGGGCAGCCGGCTGTTGTTCGAGAAGTCGCGCAAGCTGGAGTTCCCGTTGGCCGACCTGGTGGCGATGCTGGAAAAGCGCCCGCCGCAGCGGGTGTCGGGCACCGCCGTGTTCCTGACCAGCGATCCCATCAGCGCCCCGACGGCGCTGATGCACAGCCTCAAGCACTACAAGGTGCTGCACGAGAAGAACGTCATCCTCACCATCGAGTCCGCTGCCACGCCGCGCGTCGACCCGTCGGAGCGGGTGAGACTGGAGCAGATCAGCCCGACCTTCACCAAGGTGACGCTGCGGTTCGGCTTCATGGAATCGCCCAATGTGCCCAAGGCGCTGGCGATAGCGCGCAAGCTCGGCTGGCAGTTCGACATCATGTCGACGTCGTTCTTCCTGTCCCGCCGCGCGCTTAAACCCGCCGCGCATTCCGGCATGCCGCGCTGGCAGGATCACCTCTTCATCGCGCTGAGCCGCACCGCCAATGATGCGACCGACTATTTCCAGATCCCGAGCGGGCGCGTGGTCGAGGTCGGAACGCAGGTGACCGTTTAGGTTTACCTTGTCTCCCTAACCGGCTTGCGGCGCTTGATTTTCGCCGCGCGAGGGGTGAGGTTGGCGCCGGATGGCGGGCTGCCGGCCGAGCCGGGGTTACCGGCCCAGATTTGATCGTTGGGAGGATATGCGTGGTCATGGTGCACGATTTGACGCCGGAAGAGGTGTCGAAGGGGATGGCGGAGGGTCGCTATCTTCTCGTTGACGTCCGCGAGCCCAACGAGGTTGCGGTCGAAGCCTATCCGGGCGGCGTCGTCGTTCCGCTTTCGAGCTTCGACCCGCAAGCCATTCCGGACCCACAAGGCAAGCAGGTGGTCTTTGCCTGTCGCTCGGGCAAGCGCTCGGTGACGGCCTCGCTCGCCGCCCAGTCCGCCGGCCTGCCCTATGACAGCCATCTCGCGGGCGGCATGCTCGGCTGGAAGGCCGCAGGCCTACCGACAAAGACCGGCGGCTGACGCCCGTCATGACCTCCATGAACAAGGTCTTTGCCGATCTGCCCGTCACCGTGTTCGAGGCGATGTCGCAGGCCGCGCGCGACAACAACGCCATCAATCTCGGCCAGGGCTTTCCCGACGATCCGGGCCCGGAGGATATCAGGCGCGCCGCGGCCGACGCCGTGCTGAACGGCTACAATCAATACCCCTCGATGATGGGCATCCCCGAATTGCGGCAGGCGATCGCGGCCCATTACGGACATTGGCATGGGCTCAAGCTCGATCCGATGACCGAGGTGATGGTGACGTCGGGCGGCACCGAGGCGCTGACGTCCGCGATCCTCGCGGTCGTCGAGCCCGGCGACGAAGTCGTGGCGTTCCAGCCGGTCTACGATTCCTATCTGCCGATCATCCGCCAGGCCGGCGGCATCCCGCGCTTGCTGCGCCTCGAACCGCCGCATTGGCGGCTATCGGAGGAGATGCTGCACAGTGTCTTCAACGCCAGGACCAAGGCGGTGCTATTCAACAATCCGCTCAATCCGGCCGCGGTGGTCTACCCGCGCGAGGACCTCGAGCTGCTCGCCCGCTTCTGCCGGGAGTTCGACACGGTTGCGATCTGTGACGAGGTTTGGGAGCATGTGACCTTCGACGGACGCGAGCATATCCCGCTGATCACGATTCCGGGCATGCGCGAGCGCACCATCAAGGTCGGCTCCGCGGGCAAGATCTTCTCCCTCACCGGATGGAAGATCGGCTTTGTCTGCGCGGCGCCGCCGCTGCTGCGCGTCGCCGCCAAGGTGCACCAGTTCCTGGCGTTTACCACCGCGCCCAATCTGCAGGCCGCGGTGGCTTACGGGCTTGCCAAGCCGGACGATTATTTCCTGAACATGCGCAAGGAGCTGGCGAAGAGCCGCGACCGCCTGACCGCGGGACTGGAAAGCATCGGCTTTCCGGTGCTGCGTTCGCAGGGCACCTATTTCCTCACCGTCGACCTGTCGCCGCTCGGATTGAACGAAACCGACGAGGCGTTCTGCAAGCGCATCGTCCACGACTACAAGGTCGCCGCGATCCCGGTGTCGGCGTTCTATGAGCAGGACGCCGTGACCTCGGTGGTGCGGTTCTGTTTTGCAAAAAAGGATGCCACGCTCGACACCGCACTGGAGCGGCTGTCGGACGCGGTGCATCGCCGAAGGAAGGTGGGTTGACGATGTGGGGCAGGGGCCGATCCGGTTTCATTGCGGCGCTCGCCGCCACCTTGGCTCTGCTTGCGGCTCCAGCAAGGCCTGAGGAACGCGTCGTCAATTTCTACAACTGGTCGAACTATATCGCGCCGGACGTCCTTGAGAATTTCACCAGGGAGACCGGCATCAAGGTGGTCTACGACACTTTTGACGCCAACGAGACGCTGGAGACGCGGCTGCTAGCCGGCAAATCGGGCTACGACGTCGTCGTTCCCACCGCCTATTTCCTGCAGCGCCAGATCAAGGCGAACGTATTCCAGAAGCTCGACAAGTCGAAATTGCCGAACGTCGCCAATGCCTGGCCGATGGTGGTGCAGCACCTCGCCACCTACGATCCCGGCAATCTCTACGCGGCCAATTACATGTGGGGCACGACCGGCATCGGCTACAATGTCAAGATGGTGCAGAAGATCCTCGGACCTGATGCCAGGATCGACAGTTGGGACATCGTCTTCAAGCCGGAGAACCTCGCAAAGTTCAAGGATTGCGGCGTCCACATGCTGGATTCCGCCGACGATATTTTTCCGGCCGCGCTCGGCTATCTCGGCCTCGACCCCAACTCGACCAAGCCAGCCGATCTGGAAAAGGCCGCCGACCTCGTCAGCCAGGTCAGGCCCTATGTCCGCAAGTTTCACTCGTCCGAATATTTGAGCGCGCTTGCGACCGGCGAGATCTGCCTTGTGGTCGGCTGGTCGGGCGACGTCATGCAGGCGCGCAGCCGCGCGGCGGAAGCCAAAGTAGATGCGAAGAGCGATGTCGAGATCGGTTATGCGATCCCGAAAGAAGGCGCGCAGATGTTCTTCGACAATCTGGCGATCCCGGCCGACGCCCAGCACGTCGCGGAAGCCTACGAGCTGATCAACTATCTCTACCGGCCCGAAATTGCCGCCAAGAATTCCGACTTCCTGTCCTACGCCAACGGCAATCTGGCGAGCCAGAAGCTGGTCGATCCGAAGATTCTGGGCGACAAGAACATCTATCCGGACGAAGCGACGCTCTCAAAACTGTTCGTGATCACCTCCCGCGACCCGGCCGCCCAGCGCATCATCAACCGCCTGTGGACAAGGGTGAAGACGGGGAGGTGAGGTCGTCATTCCGGGATGGTGCGCAAGCACCAGACCCGGAATCTCGAGATTCCGGGTTCGATGCTTCGCATCGCCCCGGAATGACTTCGCTGAACTGCTACCGCCACCGCCGGTGCAGCCAGAGCCATTGATCCGGATATTCGCGGATCCAGCCCTCGACCACCGAGGTGATTGCCTGCGTCGTGCCCTGGATGTCGATCTGGCCTGAGGCATCGCGCACCGGCGGGACCTCTTCCGACAGTTCGGCACGAAAGCGGTTGTCTGGCAGGCGGATGATGCGCACGCCATGAACGGGGCATTCGACCTGCCGCAACAATCGCGCCAGCATCGGATTGGCCCGGGTCTTGCGGCCGAAAAAGGTGACCTCGACGCCGCCGGTCAGGTACTGGTCGACCAGCATCGCGACATGCTGGCCCTTTTGCAGCGCCTCGGCGAGCCGCAAGGGTGCGTCGCGCCCGGCCGGAATCAGCGTTCCCATCTTGACCTGCCGTATCTCCTGGATGATGCGGTCGGCGGAGGCGATGTTGGGCCGGCGATAGAGGATCGCGGCATCGAGCCCATGGGCGACCGCGGCGAGCGCCGGCAATTCCCAATTGCCGAGGTGGCTCGCAAAAATCAGCGCCGGCTTGCCGTCGAGCCGAAGTTTTGCGAACAGCTCATGCGTGCGCAGCTGAATTTCGATGCGGCTGAGCTCGGGGTGCGCCGGGTCGTGTTCCCAGATGTGATCGAGATGGGCGAACTCGGCGCCGACCCGGCCGAGATTGTCCCAGACGCCAGCTAGAATGGCCTCGATTTCTTCCGGCGACTTTTCCGGGAAGGCGGCGGTCAGGTTGGCGCGGCCGATCCGCTGCTCGCGCAGCATCGGCCCGATCAGGCGGGTGATCCGGCCGAACCGATCGGCGGTCTTGATCGGATCGAAGTAGCGGGTGGCGCGCAGCATGCCGATGGTCAGCGCGCCGACTGCAGCTTCGCCGAGCGGCTTGGCGGCGTCGCGAATCCGGGCCTTGGTTCGAGCGATCGGCGGATGCATCAGGCTGCGGCCGGTCAGGCTGGCTCACGCGTGAGGATCAGCGAGGCGTTCTGGCCGCCAAAACCGAACGAATTGGACATCACGGCGGTCACCCGCGCATCGCGCGCCTTGTTGCCGACCACGTCGAACGGGATCGCCGGATCCGGGATGTCATAGTTGATCGTCGGCGGAATCCGCTGATGTTCGAGCGTGAGTAGCGAGAAGATCGCTTCGACCGCGCCTGCCGCCGAGATGGTGTGGCCGACCATCGACTTGTTCGACGATACTGGAATCTGCTTGGCGCGCTCGCCGAACACCGTGGAAATCCCGAGATATTCCATCTTGTCGTTTTCCGGGGTCGCGGTGCCGTGGGCGTTGATATGGTCGATCTGCTCCGGCGTCATGCCGGCATCCGCCAGCGTCTTCAGCACGCAGCCGATGATCGGCTTGCCGTCGGGACTCGAGCGGGTGCGGTGAAAGGAATCGGTGAGTTCGCCGCAACCGGCCACGACACCGAGGATCGTCGCGCCGCGCGCAACCGCGGCTTCATAGCTTTCCAGCACCAGCGCGCCTGCGCCTTCCGCCATGACGAAACCGTCGCGGTTCTTGGAAAACGGCCTGGAGGCGGCCTCCGGTGGTTCGTTGTGGGTCGACAGCGCCGACAACAGCGAGAACCGGACCAGCCCCTCGGGATTGACCGAGCCCTCGGTCGCGACGCAAAGCGCGGCATCGGTGTCGCCGCGGCGGATCGCTTCGACGCCAAGCTGGATCGAGGTCGCGCCCGACGCGCAGGCCGTCGACAGCGATATCGGCGAGCCCTTGGTGCCGAGGGTCGCGGCAAGATGCGCCGCGATCGAACCGAACATGAACCGGTTATGATAGGGCGCGAATTTTCCGCCGCCGCTGATGCGCAGCAGGTCATCGTAGTCGACGTCCGGCTTGCCGACCACACGGCCCAATTCCATCCGTTGCGGCCACTCGACCTCGACCGGCGCGACCGCAAGAAACAGCGGTCCCGGAAAATCACCCTTGTGACCTATGCCCGACTGTTCGAGCGCTTCTTC
>Ga0307479_10003733_pt1 | contig 13908 bp, 7 predicted proteins | sample atmos_gasesECM4C_FD_203743 | JGI IMG/M metagenome (GOLD analysis project Ga0307479, IMG submission 203743) | Hardwood forest soil microbial communities from Morgan-Monroe State Forest, Indiana, United States - atmos_gasesECM4C_515 | ecosystem: Environmental > Terrestrial > Soil > Temperate...
TCGGCTTTGCGATTGTAAGAATTCTGGCCAATGAATTCGCCTGTGCCGATGAACCCTTGAACACCGGGTCCCGCTGAATCGGCGTCGGTAAGGTTCTTCGAAACGGTATACGACACCAGAAAGCTCAGCCCTGAAGCGAAGCGCTTGTCCACTTGCAACTGCATGGCGTTATACGTGGAGTTGCCCGAGCGATCGGGGCTAAAGGAGTTGTCTTCCTGGTTGAAGTCCCCATACTGCGGGAACGGCCGAAAGATTTGGTCGATAGGACCGGTGAAGCCGGCATACGGTATTTTGACACCGGCAGCGATGGCAGCTGGACATTGAGGTGCCGGTGGCGGCGCGCTCGCCAGGCAACTTGCGTTCGTAGTGAGATCGGAGCTAAAGGTGCTGAAAAATGGGAGGAACGAAGGATTTGTTTGGTTCGGAATGATGTTCAAAGCGGGCAAGTGAGTGCCCTTGGAGCCGACATAAGCCACGCTCACGAATAGATTCGAGCTGATCTGGCGTTGTATGTCGAGATTCCAGGTCTGGATGTCGGCGGGGCGCCCGGTGTTTGCGGGAACGGAAATCACTCCGTTGCTGTTGTTCTGCCCGTCGGGCGTAAAGGGTCCGGAGTCGGGGAAAACCCGGGTTACGCCATTGTCAATTTGGGTGGGGCCGCCATTGGTCGGCGTAATCGTCTGCTTATTGAAAAATCCAAGGCCGTCCTGGTCGGCAAACGATCCTTCCCTGAGCGGTTCGTAGAAAATGCCATAACCACCGCGCAATACCGTTTTCTCGTTGATGCTGTATGCGAAACCCAAACGCGGACCGAACGCCTTCTTGTAAATATCCTGCGGACGTTTTCGTCCGTTCCGGCCGGTGCCACTTCCAAAATAGGTGTAGGCCCCGAGAACACCACCGGCGCCGGGATTCGGGAGGTTGGGGTCAACCATGGAAAAGCGATCGAAGGCCTCGCTGGCCGGGACATCTGTGTCATAGCGCAAGCCGTAATTGAGAGTTAAGCGGGCGTTCAGCTTGTACGAGTCCTGGGCAAAGAAGGAATAGTCTTTGTATCGCACGCCGCTGAATGCGCCGTAATTCAGGGTCGTGCTATTCGACAGGCCGAAGAGCGCACTGGCCACAGCATTTCCGCCGACTCCAGTGAGGCTGCCGGTCTGCAGGGCGTTAAAGTCAAATTCACCGGAGGCCTGCGTGAGCCGCCGTACATTGAACTGGAGCGCTCGAACCTCGCCTCCAAATTTCATGTTGTGCTTGCCTTTGATCCAACTCACGGAATCGTTCAATTGGTAGACGTTGTCCGCGAACTCCGAGTCGCCGCAGTTGTTCAGCAACCCCTCGTAGGGAGTGCTGAGAAACTTAATGCATGGGAATGTCGCCTGCGACACTCCGGTGAGTCCGATTTTTGCTGGCCATCCCCCACCAATGCTGTTGGAGCCTTCCTTACGGTAACGGCGGCTAAATCCAAACAGAACCTGGTTTACTAGCGTTGGAGTGAAAATGTAGTTGTCGCTGACACGAGCATATCGCGTATTCTGCGGGGTGGTGCTGCCAAAAAAGGATCCCAGGCTTGAGGTTCCCCCTTGCTTCGTGTTGTCGTAGTCGAAACCGCCGGAAATCCTTTGCTTGTTCGAGATATCGTGATCGATTTTGATATCGAAAAGATTTGCGGTCGTGAGTGTGCTCGAGTGGTCAATCACGTTTTGGGTAAGGTTACCGTTGGTGGGTGGCAGCAGGCCAAAAACATTGGTCATGACTTTGCTCGCCACGAAATTGGGATCGTTGGTCAAGACGTCGCCAGGAATAAACGCATGGCTCGTTGGATCGTAAAGTTGAAGAGTCGGATCGTTACACATGCCGCCCGTGAATCCTGGCGTGCAGATCGCGGAAAAGTCGCCACTCCGAAAGGCCTCGTTAGGAACGTTCTGTGTTCCGGAGCCCCCGTGTGCAAAACGGAACCCCTCGTAGTCAAAGAAGAAGAAGGTCTTGTTCCTTCCATTGTAAAGGTGGGGTATGATCACCGGTCCGCCGGCGGTACCGCCAAAATCGTTATAAGTATCAAGATTCCTTTTGAGACCCGCGCGGTTATTGAACCAACTGTTGGCGTCCAACACGCGGTTCCGGAGAATCTCATAAAGGGAACCGTGCCATTCATTTGTGCCGGACCTCATCGTGAGACTCACGATGCCGTCGCCGGATTCACCGTATTCCGCAGAAAAATTACTCTGCAGCACCTTGAATTCCTGTACGCCTTCCGACGAAACACCCTTGTTCCACTGTATGTTGGGCGAAACCAGGGAGATTGAAACGCCGTCCACAAGCACGTCCGTGCTCCCTGTTTGGCCGCCATTAACCTTGAAATTATCGTTGGTATTGCTCCCCGGGTCGTTCCCCACATTTCCCGTGAATCCGGGAACCAGTTTGATGAATTCAACAGGGTTGCGGATGGTACCCGGTACTTCCAGCGGCAAGTTCTGGATTAGGCTCGTTTGTAATGTCACTCCGACGTCGGACGTGGCCGTTTGAAGCTGCAACGCGTCCGCAGTAACCGTAACGCTATCGGAAACGGCCCCGAGTTGCATCCGAATGTCCAGCGACACCGTCGAGCCGGTTGTGACCGTGACCCCCTCGCGGGAGTATTTCTTCATATTCGGCGCCTCGACCGCGACTGAGTAGCGGCCCGGCGGAAGGTTTGGCAGGGAATAGATGCCGGCGTCCGTCGTCGTGGTGGCTTGAGTAAGGCCCGTATCCAGATTTCGGCCGGTAACCGTGGCCCCGCTGACTGTTGCGCCGCTTGGGTCGGTTACCGTGCCCTGAATACTGCCATTTGTAGTTTGCGCGTGAAGGGCAACCGCAGACATCAAGAGAATTAACGCCGAAGCACAAAAGAATCTTTTCATTGAATCCCCCTGCCATCCCATCCCGATCAGGAACCTTTGAAGGCTCAGAAGTTCATTTGCCAAAGTTGAAATTCCGGGCCCAGACCTGGACACCCCACCGACCACTTCCGACCTAGTGTTTTTGTACTATGCCAAAACGTCAACGCATAGTCGATCTGTGCGCCGTATCAAGGAAAGGGTGTAACACGTGAATTCAATGTGATTCACATGAGAGCGGCAATATTAGCCAGGGCACAGCCTATGGGAAAGCAGAGGTTATCTTGAAGCACGGGCGAATCTCTATGAAAAATCGGATTGTCGGGCGCGACCTGCTAGGTGGTCAGGGTCCATCTCCGGGTTCCGGAGATCTGCCTGCTCCAGCGCCAGAAGGACTAATGAATTCCACGCAAAGACACGATGATAGCCAAAGAACAGGTGCGAGGCGTCGGTGGCCAGGTACTCCTTCGTGAGGCTTGCCGGTGACATAGCCACAGATTTCAGCGCGCATCCAGCTGCCGCGTTGTAGTGGATTCCATGGCACGGTTTGCGCAGCGCAGGGCGAAGGAATCGCTGACCATGGGGTGCCAGTTCTCATTGAATAGTTCCAATGCTTGCCACCTTCGGGAAGTCCGATCAGGATCGGCCGCACCGTGCCGCCAGCGTCAGGGCGCGGGCATCTTCCATCGCCATCATGACTGGAATGCGATTGAGATGGTTCACAACGATTTCGTCGGTCAGGATTTTTCTCTTAAATAGCCACAGAGAAAGATACTCCGGGAAAATCTCTGCAAATCCAATGGCGTCCGCGATGTCGTCGCCCGTCCATGCTGTCGCCTTCCAATCGTCAACGCGTTCTTCCAGGTTGCGTTCGTCATTTTGGAAGACCGCAGAAAATTCTCCTCCCTGGTTATGCCGGAGAATTGGCTTGCCGTTGAAGAGAAGGGCAACACTGTATCCCTTTCGGGAGTCGCCCGTCACATCGAGAGTCAACCCATCGGTACCGGGTGCAGTGGCGGAAGCGGCTTCGCACAGGCTATTGCAGCGATAGATCTCGTGAAATTGTTGTAAAGAAGTGGGTTAGCTATTTAGTTTGGGGAAATTCTGTGATAGTATCCCCTTCGCTTAATCTAGAAAACTGACCGTCGTTGTCCTCGCCTAGAATGAGCACCTCACAACCAGCAGCATTGGAGGACCTCCGAACTGACGAGCGTTGGCAGCTCGTTCAGCGAATTGTGTCCAGTGCACCCTTCCAGAAGAGCACCCGGCTCCGCGAATTGTTGCAGTACATCGCCCAGGAGACCTTGCGCGGCAATGCGCATGAGTTAACCGAGCACCACATCGGCAACGCGCTGTTTCACAAGCCGTCGGATTACAGTCCCCTGGAGGACAGCTCCGTACGGGTGCACGTCCGGCAGTTGCGCCTGAAACTTCACGAATATTTCAATGAAGACGGTCGTAATGAGCCCATTATCTTGGAAATACCCCGAGGCTCCTATGCCCCGATTTTCCGATCGGTTCAGAAAGGGCCAGTTTCCATCGATTCAAAGGCGCTTCCCGCTTTGGCCTCGCGACACCGAGCAAAGTTGCCTTGGATCCTGTGCGGCATTCTGACAATGTTGTGCGCTGTGCTGGCCTACCGCGTCGCGGCACACGGAACGCTCAGCGCAGGGCATCCTGCTCCGGCCCTTTCCTGGCCTTTTTCCCAGATTTTCGATGCTCGGCACCAGACGATCATCGTGGTAGCGGACAGTAACTACGGCATGTCTCGTATCCTCGCCAGTCAGGCTGGATCTCTCGACCAGTATCTTCGCCAGGAATTTCTGCAAGGCCCCGAGGTCAGCAAGATCGGGGCGGTCGATTCGAGCTTGAGGGAGTATATTTCCGACTCTACGCTCACTTCGTTTGCGGATGTAGCCGATATCGTTTCTCTCTACAAAATGGCCGGCCCCTTGCAATCGCAGGTATCGGTTCGCTACCCGCGGGACTTGAGGATGCGCGATCTGGACCACAACAATTACGTCTTTATTGGAAGCCCCGCCTCCAATCCTTGGGTAACGCTTTTGCAGGACAAGCTCAACTTTCGTGAAAGTGAAGGTGTTGTCGGGAAGAGCGCCAAGGTATTTGTGAACAAGAACCCGCTCCCGGGCGAACAACCTGAATATGTAGGCCTTCGGTGGACAGGGAGGATAGGGGACGACTACGCGACCATTTCTCTTCTTCCCAATGCGACCCACGACGGCAGCGTGTTAGCCTTGCAGGGTCTGCAGCAGGAAGGGACAGAGGCCGCCGGCCGGTTCCTTGCCGATGAGGAAAATCGCCGTCAACTCATGAACGTGCTCGGCATTTCTGCTGCAGATAGCACCTCTCAAAGTATCTGGTTCGAGGCTCTGATTCGATCCCGCACAGTTTCCGGGGCGCCGAAATCCACGACTCTCGTCGCCGTCCGTCGAATTTACTAGCGCGGGAACCTACGCCGCCGCGAAGAACATCTGCTAGAACTGGTGTTGGTTCCCGAAGACCGCATTTTTCGCATGCAGAATTCAATGATGAGTCTGCAATCGATGGCGCCAAGCTATTTTGCCTTTCGATTCTGGATTGTCTTATCTCTGCTTGTGTTGCTGACGGCCACCGCCTCGAAATCGGCGGGGCAGAACGAGAAACCACCCACCGCGAGTCGTTCTGCGATCGAGGCCCACTTTGCTGCGGCCCAAGAGGCCCAACACGATAAGGACTACGCCGGGGCGGAGCGCGAATACCAGGCCGTACTTGCCCTCGCCCCTGAGTTCGCGGAAGTCCATATGAACCTCGGATTGGTTTATCAGCTTGAAAATCGTTCTCCGGAGGCGATGACAGAATTCCGCCGGGCGCTCAAAATCAAGCCGAGGCTTGCCGGGGCCAATTTTTTCCTGGGAGTGGACTATTGCAAGTTCGGCGAAGGTGCGAAGGCCATCCCCTATCTCAAGGCAGCGCTTCAGACAGAACCCAATCGGCCGGACATCTGGCTCTGGCTGGCCACTGCGCAAGAGAGTTCCGGCCAACTGCAAGCTGAAGTTGTCACTCTCCACCGGGCGCTGGAGCGGCAACCGAAAGACGTCGATCTTCTCTATCTCCTGGGAAGCGCGTACGAGCGACTGGGGAAACAAGAGGTCGCGCGCCTGGAGAAAGTTGCTCCCGGCTCTTCACGTAGCGAACAACTGCTCGGGGAGAGCTATGCCGCCAGTAACGAGTGGCCTTCCGCTGTGATTCGTTTTCAGAATGCCCTGGCGGCTTCGCCAAACCGCGTCGGGTTGCACACCGAGGTTGGAGAAGTTCTTCTTCGCGCCGGAAAGGTGAACCCGGCGATTCGAGAATTTGATGAGGAATTGGGGCGCGATCCTGGCAACTTGCGTGCCCTGGTGCGTCGCGGCGAAGCAAAGTTGATCCAGGACAATCTGGAAGCCGCACTGCAGGATTGGGAGAAAGCGACTGTCATCGACCTGGAGCAAACCGAGAGGATCCTGGGCCTCCGCGAAACTGGATTTGGTGATTCCGCTCTCGAACAACTTCCCGATTCCACCCGTGAAAAAATCCAGAGACTCGCGCAAGACTTACAAAACCGGAACTCCCCGGCTGCGCATTTGGCTCTTGCCTTTCTCGCCGAACAGAACGGGAACTTCCCTCAAGCAGCGGCAGAGTCTGGTCTTGCGGCAGCCTCCACCGCCAAGAACGATGATGCGGGCAGGAACTGCACCGAAGAAGACGTCAACCTCGCAATCGGGCGCGATGAATTTTCCAAGATCCCGCCCTGCGCAGGCAAGATGCTCACTCCACGATCCCCTGCTGACCTTCGCATTCGAGTAGCGGCCGCAATGCTGGAGGCGGGGCAGTCTGAAGTCGCTCTCAAGACTCTTGAGGGATTGCCCGCAGCAGAAAGTACTTCGGGCGAGGCGTCCTACTGGCGCGCGCGTTGCTACGAAAAACTGGCAACCGCGGCGTATCTCCAGCTTTACCAAGCAGACCCCAATTCGTATCGCTTGCATCAGCTAATGGGCGATCTTGAGGCGGCCAAGGGAGATGATGGAAAAGCCATTGAAGAGTACCGTGCCGCTCTTGCGTTGAAGCCATCGTTGCCCAATTTGCACTACAGCCTTGGCCATCTATTGTGGAAGGATCTCCAGGTTCCTGAAGCACGCGCTGAACTCGAGGCAGAACTTGCGTCGAACCCGCGTCACCCGGGTGCGTTGAACGACCTCGGAGACACCTACCTGCTTGAACATCAGCCCAATAAGGCCTTGCCTTACCTGGTCAAGGCTCTGGCAGCTGGTTCCGCAAATTCCGATCTACACCGGGATTTAGGCACCGCATACTCCGAACTCGGCGACTACCGGAAGGCGGAAGAACACCTCAAGTTCGCCGTATCCTCTGATCACGATGGATCAGTTCACTACAAACTGGCCAGGGTTTACCGAGCGTTGGGCGACAAGGAGAAGGCTACGCGTGAATTTGCCATTTCCACTGCGCTGAATGGTGAATCACACAAGAAGCTCGAAGAGCGAACGGAGCGTTTGGAAGAAGTAACCAAAGCCGCCGAAGATCCATAGCATGAAATATTTCGTCATTCTCCTTTTCTATCTTTGTTCCTACGTGCAACCGGTGTGCGCAGAGTCTTCCAGTGGAGCCGCAAATCAAATAGCCAAGCAAGGAGATGCATTTCAGCGGGGCCTGACGGCGCTAAAAGAGAATCGGCTTGAGGACGCCTTCGAAGAGCTCACCGCAGCGGAGCGCGAACATCCGGATGACGCGCGCGTTCGCAATTTTCGTGGGATCTTACTGGTCCAGATGGGCAAGAATGCCGAGGCTGCCGCCGAATATCAGGAATCGATTCGCCTCGACCCGACACTAGAAGATGCCTACCGTAATCTCGGTTTTCTCAGGTGGACCGAACACCAGCTTGTCTCGGCCCGCGAGAGTTTGGAACGAGCTGTAGAACTTTCCCCTGACGACTCCTTTGCCCACTACTATCTCGGTCGGGTGGATCTCGACGCACAGCGATACGAACAGGCCTTCCATGAATTGGACCTATCCCGCCAACCATTTCCTCCTGACGCTGGGCCCTTGATCCAAATCACAGTGGGATACATTGCGTTAGGGCGCCAGGAAAATGCGAGAAAATCGCTCGACCATCTTATGAGAGTGCCCTTAACTGAAGGGCAATCGGTGCAGGTTGCTTCCTTGTTATTGTCCATTCACGAGAATGACTCAGCAATCAGTCTCATTCAGAAATTAAACACCGGGCACTCCTCCACAGCTCAGGCAAAGTGGGCACAATTTGATCTGGCCTTGGCTTACTTCCTTGCCGAGGTCTATGAAAAAGCAGTCGAACAAGCTCTCGTCTACGCTCAGGCTGAGGGCCCCGCAGCCCCGAAACCTCCTGAACGGGCGCAGGCTTGGTCTTTGATTGGCATCGCCTATGCTCATCTCAACCAGGATGAACGGGCGCTCAATGCCTTTCGTCAGGCTGCGACCTTCGCACCCGACGACGAGGCGCAATGGCTGAACCTGACGCGTGAGCTAATGGAATTGAGCCGTTATCCTGAAGCAATCGTCGCCGTTCAGAGTGGACTTGCCGCCAACCCGAAGTCTTACGCTTTGCATTTAAGGCTGGGTGCGGCATACCTGTCTGCTGGCCGCTACGCAGAGGCGGAGAGTGTGTTTCGCGATCTTGTCTCGGCGGGCGATCCTCTCCCAACGGGATACATCGGATTGGCGCAGGTGCTTCTTAGAACCGACCGCGCCGAAGAAGCAGCAGCCAGCCTTGGTGATGCGGAGAAAAAAATAGGCCCCACGTTCCTGATCAGCTATTTTCGCGGACTAGCACTGGAGCGCGCCGGCAAGCGGTCCGAAGCGTTGGCCGCTTTTCAACAGGCGATTCGGTTGAGTCCGAAGAGCGCTGAAGCCCACTTGTATTTGGGAAAGACGGAATTCGCCCTGAGCCACGTGAATGAGGCAATTGCCGAATTCCACGAGGCGATTCGCCTTGATCCGGCCAACACACAGGCCAAGCGACTGCTAAGCCAAGCCTATCGCCGGGCCGGTGACGCGAAAAATGCGGCGAAGTTCGCAGAGGCATCCGCCGAAGCGCCTCCCCCCCGTGCTAACGATCTTCTTGGTGATTTCTTCGTTCCACAGTGGCAAGATCCGCTCGAGGAGGATGCTGGCAAGTAGCGGCCAGAAATTCCAGATTATGCTCTCCCTGTGCGCGGCAACTTCCTTGACCCAGCCAAAACCGCAATCTACCCTTGAATGCGGCACGAAGATTTCGCAGGCCATGAATTATCTGATCTCACACTTCTCAGAATCCACGGTTCAATTCGTCGGGCCAGAGGTGAACGCGTGATGAGGGTCAGCTCAGGGCCACCGAGAGCGCTCGTCCATAAAATGTCTTGGCCTGCCCTGGTCATCCTGCTGTTAGGCCCCTTGCCGGCTCAGGTTCTGGCACAAAAAGGAGCCGACAACGCAAGCATCGCAAATTTCATCGACATCGCGGAAAAAGCAGGACTGACCGCGGTGAATGTATTTGGCGGAGTCGATACCAAGAAATACATCATCGAGACCACCGGGACGGGCGTGGCTATCTTTGACTATGACAACGACGGATGGCCAGATATTTTCGTTGTGAATGGAACCACGCTGGAAGAATTTCCCGCCGACCAGGCTCCCACCAACCACCTGTATCACAACAATCATGATGGAACCTTCACGGATGTCACCGCGAAGGCCGGCTTGTTGGCCACGGGATGGGGCCAGGGAGTTTGCACTGGCGATTACGATAATGATGGTTGGGAAGATCTGTACGTTACGTATTTCGGAAAGAATCGTCTCTATCACAATGAGCATGGCGTTTTCAGTGAAGTGGCCGAAAAGGCAGGTGTGGCAGGATCAGGAAAGACCTGGGGAAGCGGATGCGCTTTCGTCGATTACACCCGTAACGGCAGACTGGACCTGTTCGTCGCAAATTATGTCGACTTTAATTTATCCACCACTCCGGCTCCTGGTCAGGGAAACTCTTGCATGTGGAAGGGTGTGCCGGTGATGTGCGGGCCTCGCGGTCTGCCGAGCGCAAAAAACATTTTGTATGAAAATCGTGGTGACAGCACCTTCGCGGATGTCACCACCAAAGCTCACATCGACCGCACTAACGGCCACTACGGGATGGGCGTTTCCACCTTCGATTTCGACGATGATGGTTGGCCGGATATCTACGTTGCCTGTGACAGCGCCCCCAGCATCCTTTATCACAACAATCATGATGGAACGTTCACTGACGTTGCCGTAACGGCGGGGGTTGCGTTCAACGAAGATGGCCGGGAGCAGGCGGGAATGGGTACGACCATCGGCGATTACAACGGCGACGGCCGGCTGGACATTTTTAAGACTAACTTCTCCGATGATACCCCCACCCTGTACCGCAACGATGGTGAAGGACTGTTTTCAGATGTTACCTTCGATGCCGGACTCGGTCTGCATACGCAATACCTGGGCTGGGGCACGATGTTTTTCGATTTCGACAATGATGGTTGGCCGGATCTTATCCTCGCCAATGGCCACGTGTATCCGGAGGTGGACAAGTTTCACCTGGGCAGCGGATACATGCAGCCACGTCTTCTTTATCACAACAACGGCAATGCCACCTTCACTGACATCTCGCCGGTGGCGGGACCCGGGATCAACACCGCTTCCTCGGCGCGCGGCTTGGCGGTTGGCGATCTGTGGAATGATGGCCAACTTTCCGTCGTCATCAACAATATTTACGAGAAACCCAGCCTTCTGGTGAATACCCTTCGTTCTGGAAATCACTGGATCGCTTTCAAAACGCTGGGAACCCGCTCCAATCGTGATGGCATAGGTGCAAAGATCACCGTCAAGGTTGGAAAGAGAACTCTGGTGGATGAAGTGCGCAGTGGTTCGAGTTACATCTCACAGAATGATCTGCGGGTGCACTTCGGTCTCGGACCTGCCGCAAAAGTTGACGGGGTGCAGGTGCGCTGGCCCAGCGGACTCCTGGAGCACTTTGATCATTTATCCGTTAATGCCATCCACGCACTGAAAGAAGGAACTGGTGTTGAAGTTGCGGCGACCCCGAAAAAACCCTGAGCTGTCGGAGAGCAAAATCAGCTGGAGGGTCATGTGATGCCACGGGGAAGGGCCCTTTTCCGCGCGCTCTCGCAGCAGGTTCCTGCACCTGAAGGATTTGATCACCACGGATGTCTTTGAGCGTTTGACGAATCCCGCTCGGCCAGTGAATTTCGACTGTTTCGGCCACCGTCTCGGATCCCAGGCCGAAATGTACGCGTTTGTCACTCGCAGAAAGATAACTGCCCGCGGTCGTCACGGTGGCCCATTGAGAGCCTTTCGCCGTGACCACCTTTACTTCGGCGCCGATCGCATCCCGGTTGCTCTGGTGGCCGACGAGTTCCAAAGACAACCAATGGTTCTGGGTCGGCGAAGCATTGTGTAGAACGTACAGGCCTCCATCATTGCTGGTCACCACAGCATCCAGTCGTCCGTCATTATCGATATCACCGATCGCCAGGCCGCGTCCCACCCAGGCTTTTTGAAAAATCTCTCCGGCTTGCGTCGAAACATCCACGAAGCCCTTGCCGGTATTTCTTACCAGCAGCATAGGTTCCTTGTAACGAAGATCTGGAAAAGTCTGCTCGATCGTATCCAAATCGTGGCCCTGTGTGATGAGAAGGTCCTTCCATCCGTCGTTGTCATAATCAAGGAAACGCACACCCCAACCGGAGTGCTTGAGGGAAATGCGCCCGATTCCGGAAGGGTAGCTGTCGTAGGTGAAGGTGCCATCGCCATTGTTGCGATAAACCGCGTACATTTGGCTGGCCAGATCGGTAATGAACAAATCCGGCAAACCATCGTTGTTGTAATCCGCGAAGTCTACACCCATGCCTGCGTATGCATGGCCCTCGCCATTCAAAGCGACACCGGCATTCAGCCCGACATCTTCAAACCTGCCATCGCCCATATTGTGGTAGAGAAATTCGGGCATGGAGTCGTTTGCGAAAAAAAGGTCTACGTGGCCGTCGTGGTCATAATCCGCGAAAGCTATGCCTAGTCCCTTCGCGGGCCGTGCAAGACCCACTTTCTCCGCGATTTCGCTGAAGTGTCCCTTTCCATCATTGTGATATACCAGGGGCGCAATCGCATGGAAAGAATCCGGATGGCAATATGCTCGATAGCCTTCTTTTCGCTCGCCACACCAGAGATCGTCAAAGTCCCATTGAACATATCGAAGCACAACTAAATCCAGCCACCCGTCGCCATCCAGATCGACCCACGCTGCGCTGGTGGACCACCCGCTGCCGCCGACGCCGGCCTTCTCCGTCACATCGGTAAAGGTCCCGTCTCCATTGTTGTGGTATAGCTTGTTTCCTCCGTAGGCAGTTACATATAAATCTTCGAACCCATCGTTGTCGTAATCTCCGACCGCAACTCCCATGCCGTAACCCGCCCCCTGCAGTCCAGCCTTTTCGGTTACATCCTCAAAGGTGCCATCGCCCTTCTGATGGTAAAGACGATTCCAATCCTTGGGCCCCGTCTTCTGCGGAATCGTGCCCTTCGGCGTGGGATCGCTGAGTGCAGCTCCATTTATCACGAAGATATCCAGACGCCCATCGTTGTCATAGTCAAACAGAGCCACACCGGACCCCATGGTCTCAATCAAGTATTTCTTGGACGTGTGCGAGGCGACATATTCGAAACTCAGGCCTAACGCGGAAGTCATATCAATAAATCTTGCCACCGCGGGTGTGGAACCGCCCTGAACTGGAGTTGCCGCTCCAACCATCGATTTCGGACCGTCCTGCGCCATGGCACAGGGAGCAAGCAACCAGAATAAAACCACGCTGCGTGCCCGTCGACTGCGTGAGCGGCCGCTCCTATCAACTGTCATTAATCTTTTCATTGTGACAACGACAACTTATTCAAGAAAGCCTCAGCTCTGCACGGCACGCTAAGGCGGCAGTCTCTAAGTGAATCGGAGAGACTGCACCCTCTCGATGCTGTCGCTGATCCTTGCCCGACGGCATATCTGACCAGGGAAAGGGATCCAATCGTGTTCTCGGATCACCTTCAGCGTGAGATTTTATCTCATTACGTAAGAGCTTGAATTTCGCTTCAAAGAACTCAATATCGATGAACGGGTGCAACGAGCCTTGAACCAGATCAAGAAGCCGAGCAGCGCTGAGGAAATAACCGAGCTGGCGAATCGCGACCTCGGTCCGAAGGATCGGCCCTTTCAGGTAGGAGAAGTTAGCACTTGGCTGCGGAACGCCACCGATAGAATCTTGAATTTGTATTGGCTTGAAAGCCGCCTCCGCAAGCCCGTCGTAGCCTTCGCAAACCGACAATCATCACGCCTGTTCCGCATGGCCGCCAGGAAAAACACTTGTGATCGAAGCAGTCGGGCATAGAATACGGCGAAACACCGGACTGCCGCTCGGAATCGACGGTCTGTGCGGAATTGCTGCTCGGAAGCCATCAGCTCTGAGCAGCGTATGATGAGCCTAAGTCCGGCAAATAGGTGGGTCGCTCACCGTGGAACCAGCCGATCAGCCCCGCCCAGAACCGCTTTCTGCGGGAACCTCGAAACGAGGCTTAAATTTAGCCTCGCTTGGCCTGGTCGTTGTCTCGGCCATCCTGGTCATCGCCGTCCTCGTCGCCAATTTTCAATCTCAGCGAGTAGCCATAGCGCTGCTGATTTCATTAATCAGTGCAATTGTTGTCTTCGCCCTGTTGTCGGCCGACGTAATTCGCCAGCTGCGTAGGACCAGCCTAAGTCCGGCAAATAGGTGGGTCGCTCACCGTGGAACCAGCCGATCAGCCCCGCCCAGAACCGCTTTCTGTGGGAACCTCGAAACGAGGCTTAAATTTAGCCTCGCTTGGCCTGGTCGTTGTCTCGGCCATCCTGGTCATCGCCGTCCTCGTCGCCAATTTTCAATCTCAGCGAGTAGCCATAGCGCTGCTGATTTCA
>Ga0307479_10003734_pt1 | contig 13907 bp, 12 predicted proteins | sample atmos_gasesECM4C_FD_203743 | JGI IMG/M metagenome (GOLD analysis project Ga0307479, IMG submission 203743) | Hardwood forest soil microbial communities from Morgan-Monroe State Forest, Indiana, United States - atmos_gasesECM4C_515 | ecosystem: Environmental > Terrestrial > Soil > Temperate...
CACCGGCGTTACGCGCGTCGCTGGCGAGCAAGCTGAAAAAGTAGCGCATACCCATGATCACGGTCACCAAGGCAGACCAGCGAAACCAGGTCATCGCGCGCGACATCAGCACAGGATAAACCTTCACGCGCACTGGCGCCTCCAGCTTTTGCATTGTGGGCGTGCCGACGAGGTTGAAAAAATACAGCAGCCCGATCCAGGTAATGCCGAAGATGAAGTGCAGCCAGCGCAGCACGATTAATTCGTTCGACGCCGCGTCTGCGAGAAAGCTGAAATGAGGCTTCCACGCGGGAAACGTTAGGACCAGCGAAACGCAATGCATGCTGCCTCCTGCGGCGATTAAGGTGTTTGCCAGGGTTGATGCAGCGCCGAGCTTTAGCGCGTCCGAGCAAGCGCCCCGCGAGCCGACCCCTTTTGCGACAAGGCTACGGTAGCGGTGACGCTAACGGATTGTCCAGCAACCCGTCAATTCCCAGTCTCCGGTCTTCGAGGCGTCCCGATGGGAACGCTGAACCCGGGTGATTGGAGTCCTGCACCGAATGCGCCCCTCGACCCGCTTGCTCCGAGCCTTGGCAGGCGCATATCATTCTGGCGGCCCGCGAGATTGAGCGAGTGTGCCAGCGATCCGTTTCAGAGAAAGCATTGCTTGGGGGATTACGATGAAACCAGCCATTTTGAGTTTTCTTTTTGCCTCGTCGTTGGCGGCATTGCCGGCCGGCGCACAGGACTGGGCCAAGGCGCAGTTAGCCAAGTCGCCGCGTCACAGCGAGTGGGCCACGATCAAGCACGACGGCCGCTCGGTCGACACTTTCGTGGTGTACCCGGAATCGAAAGACAAGCGTCCCGTCGTGCTGGTGATCCACGAAATTTTCGGCATGACAGATTGGGTCGAAGACTTGGCGGACCAGGTGGCCGCAGCCGGATACATCGCTGTCGCACCCGATTTGCTCTCGGGCATGGGGCCGAACGGCGGGAGGAGCTCCTCTTTCCCTGAAGGCAAGACCATGGAAGCGGTCAGCAAACTCAATCCGGACCAGGTGACGGCAGACCTGAATGCAGCCGCGGATTATGGCCTGAAGCTGCCCGCCGCCAACGGCAAGTTATTCGTTGCCGGCTTCTGCTGGGGCGGAGGGCAGACATTCCGCTTCGCCACCAGTCGCGGTGACCTGTCGGCCGCGTTTGTATTTTACGGTCCGCCGCCGGAAAAAGGGGCGATGGCCCGCATCAAAGCTCCCGTCTACGGGTTCTACGCCGGCGATGACGCCCGCATCGGCGCAACCGTTCCCGGCACCGTCGAAGCCATGAAGGCTGCGGGCAAAATCTACGAGCCGGTGACCTACGAAGGCGCGGGCCACGGCTTCATGCGCGCAGGGGAAGCTCCCGACGCAAGTGAAGCAAATCGCAAGGCGCGCACGGAGGCCTGGGCGCGCTGGAAAACTTTGCTGGCGAAGATGTAGGCGCCGGGCTTTAGCCCGGCGCAGCATAGTTGATCCTTTTGGTTTAGGTGACTCGGTGGGAAAGGTTTACGCAGGCACATCCGGATGGGCTTATGCAACGTGGAAGCCCGATTTTTATCCGGCGAAGCTGGCCTCGGCCAAGTTTCTTGGACACTACTCTTCGCGGCTGAACACCGTTGAGGTGAATTACACCTTCCGGCATTTTCCCACGGAGAAACTGCTGCGCGGGTGGATCGCGGCGACCCCGCCGGAGTTCAAATTCGCGGTCAAAGCCAACCAGAGGATCACCCACATCAAGCGGCTGAAAGACGTCGCGGACTTCACCGCGGATTTCGTGGCGTCATTGCAGCCGCTGGATGCCGAGAAAAAGCTGGGCCCGGTGCTGTTTCAGTTGCCGCCCTATTTGAAATGTGACGTGGCGTTGCTGAAGGACTTTTTGGCGATACTGCCGCGAAGTTTGCGGAGCGCCTTTGAGTTCAGGCAGGTGTCGTGGTTCAGCGACGAAGTCTACGAAGTGATGCGCGGAGCCAATGTGGCGCTCTGCCAGGCAGAGAGCGAAAAGCTGGAAACACCCGACGTGCAAACCGCGGATTTTGCGTACCTCCGGCTGCGCAAGGAGGACTATTCGGCGCAGGAGCGCAAGGCCTTGACCGGCCAAGTGGCGGGTTACGCGCAGCGGGGCGACGCGTTTGTTTACTTCAAGCACGAGGACACGCCGGAAGGCGCGTTACACGCCGAGGAACTCCTGAAGTCGTTCGTAGCAGCATAGCTCGCGCGAGATTAGGCTGTGCGCTAGGACTTGAAGGTTAGAAAGCATAAACGACTCTAAGGGCTGCGCTACACCGTTCCGTGTATTGCTGATTAAGGGCCAAATATCATTTATAGGGGAGAAGTGTCGGGTCCGGGGAGAAGCATCCGGCCACTTCTAGGTACTCAGCCATGGTGGTCCGTAAAGGAGAACGACCATGCGATTTGGACCCTTTCTAGGATTGGCCATATTGCTTGTGGTGTTGTGGGCCGGCGGGTTTGTAGTTTTCCACATCGCCGGGTTCCTGATTCACTTGCTGCTGATTTTTGCGGTGATCTCGGTGATCATTCATTTGTTTTCGGGCGGCGCCAGGACCGCTTAGCGGGCACGGCGGTGCTGTGCCTGTACAACAGCGATCCTAGCCGCGAGCCCGCTGCGAGGATTTGCGCATCGGCCCAACGTGCGTTCGCAGCGCTGCCTTTGGCACAGACTGCCGCGGCTGTATAATGGTCGAATGGACCATGGGCGACGGGGCGCACTGATGCACGGGACCACGGTTCTGTGCGTGCGCAAAGATAATAAAGTGGTGCTGATTGCCGATGGCCAGGTGACCATGGGCGATCACGTGATGAAGCACAGCGCCCGCAAAACGCGCCGACTCTACAATGACAAGGTGATTGTAGGTTTCGCGGGTTCCACCGCCGACGCTATCTCACTGTTCGAGCGTTTCGAGGGCAAGCTTCAGGAACATTCCGGCAATCTCCAAAAGTCGGCAGTTGAGCTAGCCAAGGAGTGGCGCAAGGATCGCGCGCTGCGCCACCTGGAAGCGCTACTGATTGTTGCCGACGGTAAAGGCACGTTTTTGCTCTCAGGCAATGGCGATGTGATCGAACCCGATGACGGCCTGTGCGCGATCGGTTCCGGCGGAACCTATGCGGTGGCGGCGGCTCGCGCGTTGCTTAAGCATTCAAAACTGAGCGCCAAAGACTTGGCGATGGAAGCGATGCGTATCGCCAGCGAGATTTGCATCTATACTAATGCTAACTTTACGGTCGAGGAGTTGTAGTGAGGATCGTTGTCCGCTGGTTGCTACAAAGAAGCTGAACCGGCGGTTTAGGGGCGCGGAGATCGCACCGCGGAGAACGCACGCTATTGACGGGACACAGAGGTCGCGAGATAGAAGGATCGGATGACCACCAAGTCTGAGAAAGAAATCGTCTATGTGCCTGGCGGCAACGGAACCGCTCCAGCCGCAGAGCCCGAACTGCTTCCGGCGCTCGACGATATGACGCCGCGGGAGATTGTGGCGGAACTCGACAAATACATCGTGGGGCAAAACGCGGCGAAACGCGCAGTGGCCGTCGCTCTGCGGAACCGAGTGCGCCGGCAAAAGCTTCCGCCGGAGATCGCCGAGGATGTGCTTCCCAAGAATATTTTGATGATCGGGCCCACGGGCGTCGGCAAGACCGAAATTGCGCGGCGGCTGGCGCGCCTGGCAGGCTGCCCGTTCGTGAAGGTCGAGGCTTCCAAGTACACCGAAGTTGGGTACGTCGGCCGCGATGTGGAATCCATGGTGCGCGATCTTGTCGAAACTTCGATCGACATGGTGCGCGAAGAGAAGCTAGACGAAGTTGCCGACCGCGCCGAACAGACCGCGGAAGAACGCGTCCTGGATTTATTGCTGCCGCCTTCCCCACCTGCGGCACCGAACACCACCGAGGCGGATGCGGTGCAGCAACGCGAGCAAACCCAGCGCACCCGCGAAAAGCTGCGCGGCCAGTTACGCGAAGGAAAACTGGATCAGCGCATAGTGGACATCGAAGTGCGTGAGCGCAGCATGCCCTCGTTTGAAATCATCTCCAATCAAGGCGTCGAGGAGATGGACGTAAACATCAAGGACATGCTTTCCGGCATGTTCGGACAGCAGAAAAAGAAGCGCAAAATGAGCGTCGCCGACGCCTTCGAGTACTTGATCCAGGAGGAAGAAAACAAACTGCTGGACATGGATCAGGTCACCCGCGTGGCCGTGGAGCGCGCGGAGCAGATGGGGATTATTTTTATCGATGAGATCGACAAAGTGGCTGGGCGCGAATCCGGCCACGGTCCCGACGTTTCGCGCGAAGGCGTGCAGCGCGACATTCTTCCGATCATTGAAGGCACCACGGTCAACACGCGCTACGGCATGATTCGCACCGACCACATCCTGTTCATCGCCGCCGGCGCATTCCACGTCACCAAACCTTCCGACCTAATTCCGGAGTTGCAAGGCCGGCTGCCGATTCGCGTGGAGCTGCAATCGCTGAAGGAAGAGGACTTCGTGCGCATCCTCACGGAGCCAAAGAATGCGCTCATCAAGCAATATGTCGCGTTGCTGGAAACCGAAGGCATCAAGCTCAACATCACCGAAGACGCCGTCGAAACCATTGCGAAATTCGCCACCAGCGTCAACGAGCAAACCGAAAATATCGGCGCCCGCCGCCTGCACACCATCCTCGAGAAAGTCCTCGAGGAGCTTTCTTTCGAGGCTTCCGACCTGAAAAAGAAAAATGTGAAAGTGGACTCGGGATACGTGAACAAACAGCTCGCCGAAATCGTCAAGAACCAGGATTTGAGCCGCTATATTCTGTAAGACGAAAGCTATAAGACGTCGCTGGAAAACGACTGCAGTAAGAAGAAACTCGCGCAGACACGAAACTCGAAATGGACAATGGAAACTCGCGGAAGGCGTCCACGCGAATGCCGATCGAATACTGGTGCGGCAATTTGCGAATCGCGAATTTCGATTGCCGAGCTCCGGTCTTTAGTCCGCTGCTGTTCGGTCTCCTGCTGGTCCTCGGGGGTTGCGGTGCTCCTGGCGAGCCTGTAGCGCCTGCGCCGCCGACGCCCACCGCGATCACCGATCTGGCCGCCCGTCAGGCGGGTGATGGCGTACTACTTACCTTCACCATGCCAAGCAAAACGGTTCGAGGCGAACGCCTAACCCAACCGCCCGCCGTCGAGCTCCTCCGCGGCGCGGCAAGGCCGGACGGCTCGCCGGACGCCGGCTCGTTTCGCGTGGTCGACACGATTCCTGGCGCGCTTGTCGGGAAGTACCAAAGTGACGACCACGTGCAGTTCGTCAGTCCGGTCGCCCCGGAGGAGACTCGCGCGCATGCCGGCCGCACTCTCGTTTACCGCGTGCGTACCCGCACCTCCAAAAAGCGCGCGTCTGCCGACTCAAACCCCGTCACGGTCCGGGTTTTCCCTGTGCCCCAACGCATCGCCTCTATCCAAGCCAAAGTCAACGAGGCATCTATCGATTTGAGCTGGCCGGCGGTGACGCGAACCTCCGGAGGTGATCCCATCACGGTAACGGAATATCATGTTCACCGAGGGGAACTCGATCCGCGTACACTCGACCCGGCCACGAAAGATGTGCTGCACGAAAAATGGATCGCGCCGTTGATGTTGCTCGGTGCCGCGAATGATCCAAGCTACCGCGACACGCAATTCGAGTTCGGCAAGACCTACGTCTATGTCGTCCGCAGTGTCACGAACGCCGAGGGTAAGCCTCTGGAGTCGAGCGATTGCGACCCGCTCGTCCTGACTCCCGCCGATACGTTTCCGCCGGCGACGCCGCAAGGCCTGGTGGCTGCCGTGGTCTCGGGTGGAAACGAGGCGACACCCGAGGTCGATCTCTCGTGGTCGATCAACGCTGAAACCGATCTGGCCGGCTATCACGTCTATCGGAGTGAGGCGGAGAATGATAAGGGGAAGCTGGTCACACCAGACCTGTTGCTCTCGCCCGCGTATCGTGATACCACTGTGGCATTCGGTCATCGGTATTGGTATCGCGTGACCGCCGTCGACCGCTCCGGAAACGAAAGCGCACCCACCCCGCCCGTGGCTGTCGATGTCGCGCAACATTCCCCGTAGTCCCGGGTTTAAAGCGTAGAAATTGGGAGGGCCCCGCCGCGAAGCGGGCCGCTATGGGGGTTGACGATCGAGTCCCTGGCAAGGAATTGGCTCTCGTCTTACACGATACGGGAGTTCGCACGGGTGTCTGCTCCGGCGTCGGCCTGGCGATCACGCTCATCGCCTGGGTGTACGTCGCGAACCGCGTTCCGGGGTTGGAGCGCGTCGCACTCGACCGCAATGTGGTGGCCGCCGCGGTGATGGCGTTTTTCTTCCTGGTGCCCATCGTACGTTTCATGTGGCGGCCGGGGCGCCTGCTGGTTTCCAGCCTAATTTCCTGGAGTATCCTCACATTTACCTACCGCGGGTTGTGCATGTTTTTCAGCGCGCTTGCGGACCGCTACAGCGCGGTTCAAGTTTTTACCTTGGGCGCTATCGTGTGTATGATACTGGCGACGCTCTCCTGGATTGGCACGTGCATCTGGAGAGTTCGTGAATCGTACATGGCGAACGATCGGGTATCGCACTCCAACCATCACTTATGAAATTTTGCCGGTTTTTCCCGCTGGACAGTTCTGTCGCGCGGCCTGCTGGTCCTCTGTACGGTTTACTTGAGGACGAGCAGGTCTGCGAAATCTCGGGGGCTCCCTGGGGAAAATGGTCGCGGACGGCGCACACCTGGGCTCTTGCGGAGGTGCGGCTGGCCGCGCCTGTCGCGCCGGGAAAGATTGTTTGTGTCGGCCGCAACTACGCGGCGCATGCCGCGGAGCTTGGCAACGAGGTGCCGAAAGAACCGATGATTTTTCTGAAGCCGTCGTCTTCGGTTGTCGGGCCAGGCGATCCCATTGTGTTGACTATCTATTCGCAACGCGTGGAACACGAAGCCGAGTTAGGAGTGGTCATCGGGCGGCGGTGCTCGCATCTGCGGGACTCGGACGATGCGCTGGAGAATGTTCTTGGCTACACATGCGTGAACGACGTCACCGCGCGCGATTTGCAGAAGACCGATGTGCAATTTACCCGGGCGAAGGGCTTCGATACTTTCTGTCCCGTCGGTCCGCATATCGAAACCGATCTGGATCCCACAGACGTACTGGTGGAAGGACGCGTTAACGGCGCAATGCGGCAATCGGGCAGCACTTCATTAATGTCTTATCCCTGTGAATTCCTGATTCGGTGGATTTCGCGAATGATGACACTCTATCCGGGCGACATGATCTCCACGGGCACGCCTTCCGGAGTCGGTGCGCTGGCCGCGAACGACGTTGTGGAGGTGTCGGTGGCGGGTATTGGAGTGTTGCGTAATCCGGTGCATGCTCCGCAAGCGTAACTGCTTCTCCCGCAAGGTTTCGGTAGAATACGCATCGTGAGGGATGTTCGGGCCTGACCGCGTCCCCTCGGTGCGAAGTAGATTAGGCCGCCGTAACGGCGAATGCGGTCCTCTCGCGCTCCAATTTCATTGATAGCCAGGGAGTTCGTTCGTTGAAGACATGGTTTGCTGATTGGAAAGTGGCGCTCGCAATGGGCGCCGCGGCCGTCGCCGCGATCGCCATGGTGGCTTACGCGTTCTTTCGTCCGGAGGAGGCTCCTGAAGACATCGAGCGCAAGCGCCGGCTGCAGTTGAACCAGATCGGACGGATCGCGGAAGGGCAGGTTGTTGAACTGGTGGAACATCCGCCCGAGGAGCCTCTTGTCAAAAGGATGTTCGGCTCGAGGGCGCGGCCGGTTCCAGACACGCGGCCGCGGCATCTGGTTTCTTACAGCTACGCTATTTCTGGCGTTACCTATCATACGGCGCAGGACATTACTGGACTGGAAGGGCAGATTCGTTTTGAGCGGCTGGTTACGGGGCAGCCTGCCAGCATCAAATATGATCCTGCGAATCCGAGCGATTCGATCATTGTGGCGGATGATTGGTCGGGACTGCGCTGAGAACTCGGCTGGTTTATCGCTGCATTTCTGATTCGCTGGGCTTGCGTTTTTCTTCGCCCTGGTTGAGAGTCTGAGTAGCGGTTGTGGGTGGCTTCAGGCTTGAGGGCGCCGGGACTGAAGGCCCGGACCTCAAGGATTCGGCGTCGCCACACATACCTTTTCGACGAGCATCAAACCGCGTGGGTTTGTTCCGATGAAAATGGTTTTGGCTTCGATCTTCGCTACCGTGCTCATTATAGCGATGACTTTAGGTGCGATGTTCACTCTTGTGCGCGCCACTGTTTACGTGACCTCTATCGAATCGCCAGCGCAACGCGCGATCGCTATCGGCGCCGAGATTGTTCTCGGAGTGGTGCTACTGCTTGGCACGACGTGGCTGGCCACGCATCTGGCCGTGCGCATCTTCCACAATAAGGAAGCGGCCGCCCTGGGAGCGCCTCTTGCCTGAAAATAAGTCCGTTGCGCCGGCCACGGCAAAGCATCACGACCGCATGGAGGACCTCCGGCGTCTTAGCGCGGAAGCCGAGGCTGGCGGCGGTACGGAACGCCGGGAGCGCGAACACAAAGCCGGCAAACTGACGGCGCGCGAACGCATGCACCTTTTGCTGGACGAAGGGACATTCGAGGAACTGGACAAGTTTGTGAGACACCGCTGCGTCGATTTCGGAATGCAGGAGCAGCGGCCTTCGGGCGACGGATTCGTCACGGGGTTCGGGCGGATTGATGGACGCCTCGTTTACGTTTTCGCGCAGGACTTCACGGTGTTTGGTGGCTCGCTGTCGGAAACTAACGCGTTGAAAATTTGTAAGATTATGGATCTCGCCATGCGCGTGGGCGCGCCGGTGATTGGCTTGAACGATTCCGGCGGGGCTCGCATTCAGGAGGGGGTCGCTTCGCTGGCGGGGTACGCGGACATTTTTCTGCGCAATACTCTGGCCAGCGGCGTGATTCCGCAGATCAGCGCGATCATGGGCCCTTGCGCGGGCGGCGCCGTCTATTCGCCTGCCATTACCGATTTTATTTTCATGACGCGGGAAACCTCGTACATGTTCGTCACCGGGCCCGACGTAATCAAGACCGTGACGCACGAGGAAGTGACCAAGCAGGAACTGGGTGGCGCCATGACGCACAACGCCACCAGCGGAGTGGCTCATTTCGTAGCAAGCGATGACGCCGACTGTCTGGCCATGATTCGCGAACTGATGGGATTTCTGCCAGCCAACAATTTGGAAGATCCGCCACGGCGGGCGGCCTCCGATCCCGTGGATCGCCGGGATGAATCGCTGAATACGCTGGTGCCGGAAGATGCGCAGAAACCTTACGATATTAAGGATGCGATTCACTCGGTGGTGGACGAGGGTTACTTCTTTGAGGTGCACGAGCATTTTGCGAAAAATCTGGTTGTAGGTTTCGCGCGGCTGGATGGGAGGCCGGTGGGCATCGTTGCCAATCAGCCGGCGTTCCTGGCTGGGGTATTGGATATCAATGCGAGCGTCAAGGGCGCGCGATTTGTGCGGTTCTGCGATGCCTTCAACATTCCGCTGATCACGTTTGAGGATGTGCCGGGCTTTCTTCCGGGGACGCAGCAGGAGTTCGGCGGGATCATCAAGCACGGGGCCAAGCTGCTGTTTGCGTTCGCAGAAGCAACCGTTCCGAAGATTACGGTCATTACGCGGAAGGCTTATGGAGGAGCGTATTGCGTGATGGCCTCAAAACATATCCGCACGGACGCCAACTTCGCATGGCCTTGCGCGGAGATCGCGGTGATGGGGCCGGAGAGCGCGGTCAACATCGTTTACAAACGCGAACTGGAGCGGGCGCCGGAATCGGAACGCGAAGCGCTGAGGGGGGAGAAAATTGCGGAGTTCCGCGATCGCTTCGCGAACCCTTTTGTGGCTGCCGAACGGGGATACATCGACGCGGTGATCGAACCGGCTGAGACCCGCTTTAGGGTGATTACCGCGCTGCGCTCACTTGAAAACAAGAGAGACACGAATCCGAAGAAAAAGCACGGCAATATCCCGCTCTAGGAAGGTTTTAGAGAAAGCGATCCGGCAATATTTTCCGGGTTATCTTATGAACGCCTGGCTTGTTGTTCTCCCTGACCGCCCGCTGCCTCCGCCCTAAATTGAAGGCCCCCCTGCACCGTGTGCCAAAGCCCCTTTTGCCATTCTTCGGCTAATTCCACTCTTAGCGTCTGAGCCTTCCTATTTCAACAAATATTCGCGCAAAAACTGCACTGTGGCGTAAAACTGGAAGTCTTGGTTGGATTTTTTGCGGTAGCCGTGGCCTTCGTCCTTTGCGATCAGCAACCAGACTGGCGTGCCCTGTTTTTTGAGGGCGTCGGCGATTTGCTGCGATTCACTGACGGGGACGCGCGGGTCATTCTTTCCAGCGATCACGAACATCGGCTTCTTTATCTTTTCGATGTTGTTCATCGGCGCGATTTTTTCGAGATATTCGCGCATTTTCGGATCGCGTTCGTCGCCGTATTCGACGCGGCGCAAATCGCGACGGTAGGCCTCAGTGTGTTCGAGAAAGGTGACCAGATTGGACATGCCGACGATATCCACGGAGCAGCGGACGCGGTCGCTATAAAAGGCCGAGACGGCGAGGGTCATGTGCCCGCCGTAGCTGCCTCCGGTGACCGCGACGCGATCGGCGTCGAGATCGGAACGCGACGCTGTCCAATCGAACAAGGCGTCGATGTCTTTGTAGGTGTCGTCGCGCTTGAAGCCGTTGTCGAGCAGCGTGAAGGTCTTGCCGTAGCCGGTCGACCCGCGAACGTTGGGGACGATGAGCGCAATGCCCATCTCATTGAGGTAAAAGTTGGCACGGCCAAGGAATGTCGGCTGCGATTGGCCTTCGGGACCGCCGTGAATGACGACCATCACTGGCCGCTTGCCGGTGAATTTTGCCGCAGGCTTGTACAGAAATCCTGAGATCATTTTCCCGTCGAAGCTCTTCCAGCGCACGAGTTCCGCTTCTGGAAAGGCGTCCGTTTTCACCGCGGTTTCGCTGTTCGTCCATTGCTCCACTTTTCCGGTGGTGACGTCCAGGGAATAGCAATCACCCGGACTGCGCGCGTTGTTCAGCGAGAAGCCCAGGTCGTGATTGTTCTTGTGCCATCGCAGTGCGCCGATCACGCCGGCCGGCAACTTCGGCAGTGATATTTCTTTGTCTGTCGCGGTATCCATCACGTGCAAAACGCTGACGCCTTCTTCATCGGTTGCGAAGGCGATGCGCTTGCCGTCCCGGGTGAGATCGAATGCTTCCACGTCCCAGGCGATCTTGCTGGTCAGATATTTGGGCTGCTTTGTGGCCAAATCGAGATAGGCCAGCCGCTGAAACTCCGATTCCTTATCGGTGGTGACGTAGACGCCTTTACCGTCTTTGCTGAACTGCGCATCGCCGTAAAAGATCTTCTCCTTGGCGTGCCGCGGCGTCAGTTCGGTTTTTGCTCCTGTCGTTGTGTCGACCAGCCACAGATAGGTTTCGTTGATGGAAATTTCCTCGGTCAGCAGAATCTTCTTGTCATCCGGAGACCAGTCCTGCGGTTGCCAGCCGCCTCCCGGGAGCTCGGTGAGTGAACGATCGCTCTTCGGATCGGCGGGGTTCATCACCCACAAGTCGGTATCCTTCCCGGTGCGCCGTGTGGACATGTAGGCGATTTGGTCGCCGCCGGACGACCAGGGACCACGCAAATTCCGTGACTGGCCATCGGTCAAGAGCGTAACGTCACCCGTTGCGACGTCGTAGCGGTATAGCTGAAACCATTCGCCGCCGCCGATGTCCTTGGAGAACACGATGTAGTCGCCGCCATTGGGGTGAAATGTGCCGTTGGCGACCGCGTCGGCGAAAAAGGTGAGTTGCTGGCGCGCGCCGCCCGGCGTCTTCACCAGGTGAAGCTGGGGCGTGTCACCGAAACGAGTTGCGATCAATAGCTCGCGGCGTAGCGGGTGCCAGTCGACAAGGGTGGCGCCACGATACGAGGAATATCGGCCAGCGGTGTCTGCTAGCGAGGCGGGAATCGGCGGTACGCCATCGACTATTAAATTTTCGCCGGGCGCGATGGTCGCGTCCTGGGTGGTTGCCGCGGCACTTTGGGCGTTCGCTCTTGAGCCTGGAATGCATGCGATGCAAAGGCACAGGGCACAAATTGATATTCCGCGTCGTAACACTAGTCCTCCCGGCATTTTCTTTGCAGCCCGTGATTTCATTGTTGTCTCGGAGCGCTTAAATGTCACAGCCGTACTCGTCATTCAATTTGGGGTACTTCGGCTGCCCCGTTGGGGTAGCCTCAGGATGACACGTTCTTGCTTGCGACCTGAAACTTGCGGTGTTTGTTGCTAGCGCCTTTCTTGACCGGCGCAACTTACACCCGAAGCGATTGGACGTGTTTCGCTTGCGGTCGGTTTCCTGGCGCGTTTGTCGCTTGCGGCTCCAATCCACCTCGACCGAGACTTTAGGCTCCTTGCCCGCTGCAACTTAGGCCAGAAGCGATTGGACACCCAACTCGGCTCCGCGTGCGGAGCGCCGCGGCGTACATGCTAGAATTTCTGCGCGTCGCAACGATGGCATGTTCAAGAAAATCCTGATCGCTAACCGCGGCGAAATCGCCGTCCGCATACTTCGGGCTTGCCGGGAACTCGGCATTCGGTCCGCTGCTGTCTTCAGCGACGTCGACCGCAAATCGCTGCACGTCCGGCTGGCTGACGAAGCTTATGGGATCGGGCCGGCTCCTGCGCGCGAGAGTTATCTCAACATCGAAAAGATCATCGGCGTAGCGCGCCGCGCGGGTTGCGACGCCATCCATCCCGGCTACGGCTTTCTTGCTGAAAACGCCGCGCTCCCGCGGGCATGCACCGAGGCCGCCATCACCTTCATCGGCCCGTCCGCCGAAGCGATGGAAGCGCTCGGATCCAAAACGGCCGGGCGACAGCTGGCGAGGCGCGCTGATGTTCCCATCGTTCCGGGAACCAACGATCCGATCGAGAAACCCGATGATGCACACGCGCTGGCGGCATCGATGGGCTTTCCCGTATTGCTCAAGGCCGTGGCCGGTGGCGGCGGAAAGGGCATGCGGCTGGTTCTGAGCGGGGTCGAATTCGCTTCCGCTTATCGCGACGCTTCTTCAGAAGCGATGAATGCGTTCGGCGATCCTCGGTTGTACCTCGAGAAATATCTGGAGAAGCCGCGGCACATCGAAATCCAGATTCTGGCGGATTCACACGGGCGCGTGGTTTCGCTGGGCGAGCGCGAATGCTCGGTGCAGCGGCGTCATCAGAAAGTGATTGAGGAAGCGCCATCCGGGGTGGTCACGCCGGAACTGCGTAAGAAAATGGGAGACGCAGCGGTGCGTCTGGCTCGAGCCGGGCGATATACGAACGCCGGCACAGTGGAATTTCTCGTGGATGCGCACCTCAATTTTTATTTTTTGGAGGTGAACACCCGGCTGCAGGTCGAGCATCCGGTCACCGAACAGGTCACCGGGCTTGATCTTGTCAAACTGCAAATCGCCATTGCGGCCGGACATCGGCTGCCCTTCGCGTGGGAAACCATTACGCCGCGCGGGCATGCCATGGAAGTGCGTCTTTACGCGGAGGATCCCGACAATAATTTTTTCCCGTCGCCGGGGAAAATTGCTTCGCGACTGGCGCCCAGCGGGCCGGGCATCCGCCTGGACGACGGCGTGTATGAGGGCTGGACGGTACCGAACGATTACGATCCACTGCTTGCCAAGCTGATTGCCTGGGGCAACAGCCGCGAAGAGACCATTGCGCGGCTGCGACGCGCGCTCGAAGAGTCCACGATTACGGGCATCAAGACCAACATCGCGCTCTTCCGACGATTGCTGACCGAGCCTGATTTTCTTC
>Ga0307479_10003735_pt1 | contig 13907 bp, 10 predicted proteins | sample atmos_gasesECM4C_FD_203743 | JGI IMG/M metagenome (GOLD analysis project Ga0307479, IMG submission 203743) | Hardwood forest soil microbial communities from Morgan-Monroe State Forest, Indiana, United States - atmos_gasesECM4C_515 | ecosystem: Environmental > Terrestrial > Soil > Temperate...
AGCACGCCTTCACCGAGCGGGTGATGCACGCCCCCGATCTCACCCGCGCCGCGCTGGACGCAGGTCACGAGCTGGTGATCGCCGTGGGCGGCGACGGCACCATCAACGAGGTGGTCAACGGCTTCTTCCGCGCGCCGCGTCCCGGCGAGGCGCCGCAGGCGGTCAAGCCCGGCGCCGCGCTCGGCGTGCTCCCGCGCGGGACCGGCGGCGACTTGCGCAAGACCATCGGTCTCGACGGCGATCTCTTTCGCAGCGCCGAGCGCCTCAAGGGCGAGCGCAAGCCGCTCGACGTGGGCCGCGTCGAGTTCACGGGCGACGATGGCGCGCCCGCCGCGCGCTACTTCGTCAACGTGGCCGAGGTGGGCGTGGGCGCGCGGGTGGTGGAGATCGCCAACGCCTCGAGCAAGGCGCTGGGAGGAAAGCTCACCTTCATGCTGGCGTCGCTGCGCGCGCTGTGGGGCTGGCGCGACCTCCCCGTCCGCGTCTCCTTCGACGGCGAGCCGGTGCAGGAGCTGTCGGTGACCACGCTGGCCATCGCCAACGGCCGCTACTTCGGCGGCGGGATGATGGTCGCGCCGGAAGCCAAGCTCGACGACGGCCTCTTCCACGTCACCATCTGGAGCGGCTTCACGCTGGCCGACTTCGTGCTCAAGAGCTCGGCCATGTACGACGGCTCGCACACGCGTCTCGCAGGGACCACCACCCGCACCGCCCGCACCGTCCGCATCGAACCGGGCGGTTCCGAGGCGGTGGCCATCGAGGTGGATGGCGAGCGCATCGGCCGGCTCCCGGCCACCTTCACCATCCTGCCGGGCGCTTTGCAGGTCGTCAGCTGATCATTTTGCGCGGCGGCCCACTGCCCTTATCCTCGGTTCATGTTGCTGATGGCATTGTTGCTGGCTGCGGCTGACGTCGTTCCGCTCGCGCAAGAGGCGCAGGTCAAGGAGCTGTGCGCGGCGCTGCGCGAGCAGCCGGCGCTCACCGATTCCGACCCCGCCGAGACGGCCGCCGCGCAGAAGGCCGCCGAGAAGCGTCGCGAGGAGGCGGCCGCGCGCTGGTACCGCGTCGAGGTTCCCTCCAGCGGATTCACTTTCGGGCGCTACCGCGAGCAGGACCGGCTCCTGGAGCTGGACGGCGACCGGCCGCTGCGCGCTGTGGACGGCGTGCTCTCGCTCGACCTGGAGGGCATCGACGAGGTGGCCTTCAACGCGCGGCCCGACCAGGTGTCGGCCTGGAGCAAGGAGAAGAAGGCGGGGACGCTGCGGCTGGTGGCAGTCTTCCGGCCCACGGGCGATCGCTGCGCGGGGAGCGCGGCGGCGGAGGCGTGGCGCATCGCCGGCAAGGTCCGCTCCTGGGAGCTTCAGGGCGCGCAGGGCACGGTGGCCGCCGCCAACGAGGACGGCGAGCCGGTGGGCGGCGGGCCGCGGTCGCTGAAGATCGAGAAGGTCTCGGTCGAGTCGGACGCCGCGCCGCCCGACGACGAAGGCCGCGGCCGGTTCTCGGCGGTGCAGGGCGCGCTGGAGAAGTGCGCCTCGGCGGCGCAGCGGAGCGGCACCATGGTGGTGAGCTTCTCGGTGCAGTCGGGCCGGGTGAAGGACGCGCAGGTGATCATGGACTCGCTGCGCGACGAGAAGGTGGCCGAATGCGTCTCGCGCGCAGTGAACGGAGCGGCGATGGTGGGCTCGGGGCATGGCACGGCGGCGCTCTCACTCGATTGAGGCCGTGCTCGTGCACGTTTCTAGTGCGCGGCTCCCCACGTTGCGCCCGTGCCCAGCTCGACGACGAGCGGCACCGCGAGATCTGCTGCGGCCTGCATGCGCGACACCACCAGCGGGCCCACCTCGGCCAGCTCGGAGGGCGGCGCTTCCAGCACTAGCTCGTCGTGGACTTGCAAGAGCATCCGCGCCTGGAGCTTCTTTCCGCGGAGCGCCTCGTCGACCAGCAGCATGGCGCGCTTGACCAGGTCGGCGGCGGTGCCCTGGATGGGCGTGTTCACCGCCGTCCGCTCGGCCGCGCTGCGCGCGCTCGGGTTCTTGCTGGCGATGTCGGGCAGGTAGCGGCGGCGGCCGAAGAGCGTCTTCACCATGCCGGTGGTGCGCGCCTGCACGATGGTGCCGTCGAGCCACTCCTTCACCTTGGTGTAGCGCGCGAAGTAGCGCTCGATGATCTCGGCCGCGACGTGCTTCTCCAGACCCAGCCGGTGCGCGAGCCCGAAGGCCGAGAGCCCGTAGGCGATGCCGTAGTTGATCATCTTGGCGATGTCGCGCTGCTGGCGCGTCACTTCGGCCGGCGGCACTCCGAAGGTCTCGCCGGCCGTGCGCGCGTGCAGGTCTTCGCCCGAGCGGAAGCTCTCGCGCAGCACCTCGTCGCCGGAGATGTGGGCCAGGACGCGCAGCTCGATCTGCGAGTAGTCGGCGGAGAGCAGCGTCCACCCCGGCTCGGGAATGAACGCCTCGCGGATCCTGGCGCCGATGGGCGTGCGGATGGGGATGTTCTGCAGATTCGGATTCACCGACGACAGCCGCCCCGTCGCCGCGACTGCCTGATCGAAGGTGGTGTGCAGCCGGCCGTCGCGGCCGAGCACGGCCGGCAGCGCGTCGAGATACGTGTTCTTCAGCTTGGTGAGCTGGCGATGCTCGAGGATCTTGGCCGGCAGCGGGTGCTGCTGCGCCAGCTCCTCGAGGACTTCCTGGTCGGTGGACGGGCCGGTCTTGCCGCGCTTGAGCACCGGCAGCCCAAGCCGCTTGTAGAGCACCTCCGCCAGCTGCTGCGTGGAGGCGGGGAGGAATTCGCCTCCGGCGATGGCGAAGATCTCGCGCAAGAGCGCGTCGATCTGCTTGCCGATCTCCTCGTTGAGCTCCGCCAGCCGCGGCACGTCGATGCGGATGCCGGTCAGCTCCACCTCGGCGAGCACACGGATGAGCGGCAGCTCAATCTTTGAATACAGATTCAGCAGCTCCGCATCGGCGCTCAGATCCTCGCCGAGAGCATCGGCCAGCCGCCGCGCGCCCTCGACCAGCGCGCACGCCGCCGCGCCCACCTCGTCCACCGGCAACAGCGGCAGCGGGGTGGCCTTCTTGCCCTTGCCGCTGCGCTCGCACAGCTCTTTCAAGAGAGGCAGCTCGCAGCTGATGCGCTCGCGCGCCGTCTGCTGCAGCGAGTGATCGCGGCCGGTCGGATCGAGAAGGTACGAGGCGATGCGCGCGTCCGTGCGCAGCCCGGAAAGCTGCACGCCCGCGCGCCGCCAGGCGATCAAGTCGCGCTTGAGGTCGTGGCCGTCCTTGGCCACTGTCACGTCCTCGAGGAGCGGCTTGAGCAGCGCGATGGCCTTGGGCGCGTTCAGCTCCGCCGGTGCAAAGAGCGCGCCCCCCCGGTGCCCCAGCGGGACGTAGACCGACTCGTCGGGAAGTGAAATTGCGACGCCGAGCAGCTCGTCGCGCAGCGGCTCGTCCTCGCTGGTGAGCGTCAGCAGCGCAAAGCTGCCGGCGGCGCGCGCTTTGTCGACCAGCCGCTGCACCGCTTCGAGCGTGGCCACGATCGACCGCGCGCCTGAAGGCGGCGTCGGCGGCGGCCGCGGCAGGTCGTTCACCAACCGCACGAACTCCAGCTCGGTGAAGAGCTGGCGCGCACGCGGCTCGTCGATGGGCTTGCGCTCGAGATCCTCCAGCTGCACCGGCAACGCGAGCTGGTCGTAGAGCGCGATCAGCTTGCGCCCGCGGCGGACGTTTTCCACCGACGCGAGCAGGTTCTCGCGCAGCTTGGGCTTCTTCACCTCGGCGGCGTGGGCGAGGACGTTCTCCAGCGAGCCGTAGTCCTTGAGGAGCTGCGCCGCGGTCTTCTCGCCCACGCCCGGCACGCCGGGGATGTTGTCGATCTTGTCGCCGGTGAGCGCGAGCAGGTCGGCCACCTGCGCGGGCGGCACGCCCCACTTCTCCTCGACCTCCTTCGGCCCGTACCACTTCTCGTACATCGAGTCGTACGAGCGGACGGAGCCGTCGACCATCTGCATCAGGTCCTTGTCGCCGGTGACGATGACCACCTCCCAGCCCAGCGCGCGCGCTCGGCGCGTGAGCGTGGCGATGACGTCGTCGGCCTCGTAGCCGGGAAAGCCGATGGCGGGGATGCGCAGCGCCTCCAGCACGCGGCGCACCAGCGGGAACTGCGGCTTCAGGTCGTCGGGGGGCGGGCCGCGGGTTGCTTTATATTCGGTATAGATCTCCGCGCGCGCGGCCTTGGCCTCCTCGTCGAAGGCGACCGCGAAGTGCGTCGGGCTCCCCTCGCGGATGGCCTTGAGCACCATGGTGGTGAAGCCGTAGACGGCGTTGGTGGGCACGCCCTGGCGCGTGGAGAGGTGGGGCAGCGCGTGATACGCGCGGAAGATGGCGTGCGAGCCATCGACGAGCCAGAGCGAAGGCATGGGCGCCTTGTTTAGCCGAAAAGGTGTCCCAGCGCAGCGATCAGTGCAGCGATTCGACCAGCCGCGCCGCGGCCCGCGCCAGGTCGGCGTCGAGCTCGTCGATCGAACCGCCGCTCGCCAACGCAGCACCAACCAGGCGGCCGTCGTGCGTCTCGTGCAGGCGCAGGCTCAGCTTGAACTTGGAGCCCACCTTCTGGATGTCGCCGCTGATCACCACATCCGCGCCGATGCGGCGTCCGGTGTCGACCTCGCACTCGCCCTCGCAGTTGGCGAGGTCCCTGCCGGAGCTTTTCAACAGAACGAGCAGGTTCTCGCGCGTCATCACGTCGAAGCCGGGCGCCTTGTCGAGAGTGACGGAGCGGACCACATCGGTGAAGTAGAGGACGTTCTCCGGCCTCAGCTCCTTGGCGTAGTTGTGAAAATCGAGCACCGCGAGCTTGCCTCCTTGCACGGAGGCGTGACGATCCGGAGCGGGCGCCTGCAGCGGACGCTGGTTCGGAGGCCCGGCTGGCCGCGCGAATGCTGCGAGCTTCGACAGCGAGATCGTCCTGGGCAGGCTGCCGTTCCCGAGCGCGAGCACGTCGTCGATGGAGAGCCACGCGCGCTTTCCGTCGAACTCGGCGGCAACGGGCATGCTCAGCCTGAGCGGCGTCGCGCCATACGGGTGGAACGAGTCGGCGAACATCAGATAACTGATCGGATCTGCAATGGTCGCGATTCCAAACACGAGAAAGGAGAGGCCGATCACAACTCCCGCGCCGCCGGACGCCGGGCCCCCCGACACCGTAGAGGCAAGGGCACCGCCCGCGATTGAGCCCTCGAGCAGCCAGGTCAGCCAGAACGCGGTCTTGCTCCGGCCGGTGTGCTCCTCGTGCGTGATGGGCACGGCCGTGCACGCCATCGTGCCGCAGGTGAGCTTCTCCGCCGACGAGGATCCGTGGAGCGTCTCCATGTCGACGGGCACGCTCGTCTCGATCACCTGGTTCTTGTCAGCGATCGACGAGACGCCCAGAGCGATACAGCCGGACGTGGCCCAAGCGAACAGCACGAGGATGAAAGCGCGAGATGACAAGACCCCCCCAACACGCCCACCGATTCGAGGAGATTGTCCCGCGATGGGTGGGTGATATCAAGGTCGGGATTTCAAGATACAGTGCTGCCGGGAGCGCCATGAACCGTCTCGACGGGAAGATCAGCCTCATCCTGGGCGGCGCCGGATTCGTCGGCGAGGGCATCGTTCGCAGCTTCCTCGAGGAGGGGGCGTTCGTGATCGTCCCCTCCCGATCGCAGGAGCGCCTGCAGGGGCTGCGCAGCGTGCTCGGCCCCCTGGCCAACGAGCGCCTGGTCACCGTGCCCGCCGGCACCGGCACGCTGCAGGGCGCCGAGGCGCTGCGCGATCAGATCCTGCAGCGGATGAAGCGCCTCGACGCGGTGGTGGCCTCGCTGGGCGGCTTCCGCGAGGGGCCGCGCCTGGTGGACACGCCGCTCGACGAGTTCGGCAAGGTCCTGAGCGACAACCTGCTCTCGCACTTCATCGCGGCGCGCACCTTCATCCCCGCGCTCGCGCAGGGCTCGACCTATACCTTCATCGCCGGCCTCGCCGCCGAAGTGCCGACCGCGCGCGCAGGCCCCACGGCCATCGCCATGGCCGGACAGCAAGTCCTCCAGCGCGTCCTCGCAGAGGAGATGCGCGACTCCGGCGTGCGCATCAACGAGCTGTTGGTGAAGTCGGTGATGTCTCGCGCCCGCGGCGTGCCCGGCCCGGAGACGCTCACCGCCGAGGAAGTCGGCCTCTTCGCCGCCAAGCTCGCCAGCGACGAAGGCGCCCACTGGCACGGCGTCCAGATCCGCCTGCTCGACCGCATGTCGTACGAGATGGCGATGCGATAGCCTGAAAGCGGATGAGCGTGCGCGCGGCTGTCATCATCGTCGCATGTGCCGTGTCGCAAGGCTGCTCCAGGCCCAAGGTCGTCCAGTGTGGCCCACTTGCGTGCGTGCTTGGCGATGGCGGATTGCCTGAGGGTGAGGTGACCGGGCTCGCGCCCCGGCCGATTATCGAGACAAAGGCGCGCTTCAGAGATCGCGCGGCAAGAGGCGCGGCTGGCCGCGAATGGAGATGGCGCCGAAGTGCCGCAAGTCCAGCGTGGCGATCGAACCCGCGCCCAGGCGTTCGACCATCGCGATCACGACAGCGTCGACCAGGCCGAGTCGCAGCGATCGGTGGCGTTCGCTGATCGCTCGCGCCCGCTTCAGGTCCGGCTCGGCGCCCCACTCGACGGTGAACGCGCCACCGGCCACGTCGGCGAGGAACGCGTCCTCGGCCTTGGGCCCGACGTGGGTCGCCAGCAGGTAGTCGACCTCTGGAAGAATGGCCCAAGGGAGGATCCATTCCTCGGGCTGGTCTTCGAAGAGACGGCGCAGCGAGCGGTGGTGCTTGTCGTCGGCGTCGATGAGGGCTACCACCGCGCTGGTGTCGGCCACGATCATTTCGCGCGGCCGATGCCCTCGAGCAACTTCTCGGCGCGTTCACTCACGTCGCTCCGGCCGCTGTGCCCGGCGCCCAGGCTGCGGGGCTTGGCCCGACCCGCGTGGCGTCTCGCGTACTGCGAGACGGCCTCCCGCACCAGCGCCGCCGGCTTGCGCCCCTGGCGGCGGGCGATGGCCTTGAGGCGGAGGTAGTCGTCGGAGTCCAAGTACACTGTCGTTCTTGCCATGAGTTGCCATATATGGCATCTGGCCGAGTTTGGCAAGGCACCGGGAGAGTCGCTACCGGCAGTGCGACAGCGCCTTCTGGGCGGCTTCGTGCGCCGGACTGGGCGGGTCGGCGCGCGTGATGTGGGCCGCCACCGTGAGCTGATCGCAGGTGGCGTCACCGTTGCCGAGGATTCCCTCGGCCACCTTCTCCAGCCGCGCCAGCTGATCGAGCAGGTGCGGGTCCTTGGAGCTCACCGCCAGGCCCTTCATCCACTCGTCGTAGGCGCCCGAGTACTGGCCGCGCTGGAAGCGATCGTCTCCCGCCCGCGCGTGCGCGTGGGACAAGGAGCTGCGCATCTGCCGGCCGAAGAAGCTCTCGGTGCCGGCGGGCATCAGCGCCGAGTCGGCCTGCAGCGCCTCGCTCCACAGCTGGTCGGCGCGGTCGAGGGCGCCGCCCATGATCGCCGTCTGCCCCTCGCGGAAGCGGCCGTCCACCACCTTGATGCGCTCCACCAGCTCGGGCCGGCGCTGGATCTTGCGCAGCGCCTCGGAGACGTCGCCGCGCGCATAGGCCGCGATGGCCGCGCGCACGCTGGCGTCGGGGTAGAGCGCCGCCAGCAATTTCTCGTCGAGGCCCGGGCCCGCTTGCTCTCCCTCGTCGCGGAAGAGCGGCGCGAGCTGCGGCGGGCACGACCACGCCACGCGCCTGGGCAGCGCCCGCTCGGCCGCGCGCAGCGCCTTGAGCATGGGGTCGGCGTCGACCGCGCCCTGCTGGCACTTCACGTCCAGCGCCTTGGAGCACTCGTCGGCCACCTCCTGCGGATTGTCGCGCGAGACGCTCCGGCAGTTGGCGCCGCGCACCCGCAGCACCGTCTGCGCCAGGTCCTTGGCCTTGATGCGCGCGCGGGCGAAGAAGCGGCTCTGGGGAGATACTTGCGAAAGCAACGAAAGCGCCTCGTCCTCGCGGCCCACCTGCGCCTTGCTCAAGGCCTCCGCGTAGGACTTCTGGCTCTCCTGCTCGCGGCGGGCCAGCGCCAGCATCTTGCGCGGGGCGGGAGCGAGCGGGTCCTGGTCGATGGCGGCCTGCGAAAGTCGCGCCGCCTCCTCGAAGCGCTCGCTGTCGACGGCCGCCTGCGCCTTCTCCACCAACGAGGTGGCGTCGTCGGTTTCGCTCGCGGCCGGCGCTGGCTGTGCCGTGCGCGCCGGCCGGAAAAAGATCAGCGCCAGCACCAGCGCCGTGGTCGCCGCCAAGGCGCCCCACAGCACCGTCTTGCGCGACCCGACGCGCGAGGCCGGCGGCCGCCAGAAGAGCAACTCGACGTCTCCGAAGCGCACCTTCGACTGGTCGGGCACCAGCACCGGCTTGGTGCCGATGGGCTTGCCGTCGATGAAGGTGCCGTTGGCGGATTCCAGATCGCGCAGCAGGTAGACGCCGCGATCGTCGCGCGCCAATTCCGCGTGCCGGCGCGAGACGGAGTCGTCGTCGAGGACCACGTCGCAGTCGGCGCCGCGGCCCACCACCGCCCTGGCCGGCAGCTTGAAGTCGCGGCCCTTGCCGCGCAGCACCGCGCCCGCGCCCACTCCCTCGGCCGGAGCGGCGCCGGCCACCGACACCTTCACGTCGCCGATCTCCAGCGACGCGCCGGCCGGAACCTTGGTCGCCTTCTCGACCTTGGCCCCGGCGAGGAAGACGCCGTTGTGCGAGCCCAGGTCCTCGACCAGCAGTTCGCCGCCGCGGAAGAAGAACCGCGCGTGCCGCCGCGAGACGTCCTTGGATGTCAGGATGACGTCGCAGCCCTCGTCGCGCCCCACCAGCATCTGCCCCTGCGCGAGCGGGTGGCTTTGCGGTTTTTGTCCGGGCTCGGTGAAGGTGAGGGTGAACAACCGGCCCTCAGGCCTCTTCGCGGAAGATGTCCATGTTCACCGGAATCCCGCGGCGCTGCAGATCGTCGTAGAACTTGGGCACGAAGCCGGTGGCGATGAAGCGGCCTTGGACCTTGCCGTCGGCGTCGAAGCCTTCCTGCTTGAAGGTGAAGATGTCCTGCATGGTGATCACGTCCATCTCCATGCCGGAGACTTCGCTGATGGCCGTGACCTTGCGCGTCCCGTCGGCGAAGCGCGTCTGCTGGATGATGAGGTTGACGGCGTTGGCGATCTGCTCGCGGATGGCGCGGATGGGCAGGTCCATGCCGGACATCAGCACCATCGTCTCCAGGCGAGAGAGCGCGTCGCGCGGCGTGTTGGCGTGCAGCGTGGTCAAGGAGCCGTCGTGGCCGGTGTTCATGGCCTGCAGCATGTCGAGCGCTTCGCCGCCGCGGCACTCGCCCACCACGATGCGGTCGGGCCGCATGCGCAGTGAGTTCCGCACCAGGTCGCGGATGGTGATTTGTCCCTTGCCCTCGATGTTCGCCGGCCGCGCCTCGAGCGAGACCACGTGATCCTGCGGCAGCTGCAACTCCGCCGCGTCCTCGATGGTGACGATGCGCTCGCGCTCGGGGATATAAGACGAAAGTATATTAAGTAGCGTAGTCTTGCCGGAGCCGGTGCCGCCGGAGATGACCATGTTGCGCCGCACCTTCACGCAGGTGTCGAGGAACTCCGCCATCTGCGGCGTCAAGGTGCCGAAGTCGATCAGGTTGTCGGACGTCAGCAGATCGCGCTTGAACTTGCGGATGGTGATGCACGGCCCCTTCAGCGCCAAGGGCGGAATGATCGCATTCACGCGCGAGCCGTCGGCCAGGCGCGCATCCACCAAGGGCGACGACTCGTCGATGTGCCGGCCGAGCGGCGCGACGATGCGCTCGATGACGCCGAGCACCGCCTGCGGCGAGCTGAAGGCCTTGTCCACCCGCATCAGCTTGCCTTCGCGCTCGACGTACACCTGGGTCGGGCTGTTGACCATGATCTCGCTGATGCTCTCGTCGGCGAGATAGACCTCGAGCGGCCCCAGCCCGAGCGCCTCGTTGAGCACGTCCTGCACCAGCTCGTCGCGATCGACGTGCGCGTCGATCTCGCCGGTCTGATCCATCTTGGTGACGATCTGCCGGATGGTGGTCTCGGTCTTCTTCCACAGCTCCTCGCTGGCCATCGCGTCCAGGTCGAGGCGGCGCAGGTCCATCGCTTCGATCAAGCGGTCGTGCACCAGGTTGAGCGTCTCGGCGTACTCCTCGGAGACGCTGACTTTGCTTTTCTTGGAAGGCTTGGGGGCGGGCTTGGGCGCCGGCTTGGGAACGGCCTTGACCGCGGCGGCCGCGGCCGCCTTCGCGCCGGCGAGCGGGCTGCGGACCGGGCCGGGCGGCGTGGCCGGCTTGGGCGCGGGCGCAATCCGCATCGGCGACGCCTTCTTCACCGGCGTCGGGGTGGGGATGCTCTCCTCGTCCTCGACGGGCGCCTCAGGCAGCGCCTCCTCGGGCTCCGGCTCGGCCTCCGCTTCCGGCAGCGCCTCTTCCTCGGCCGGCGCTTCCTCTTCGGGATACCCCTCGCGCCGCGTGGCCTCCTCGCCGGCGTACTGCGGCTGGTCGGTGGGCTCCTCGTCCACCTGCTCGAACTTCTGCGGCATCATCGTCGGCGCGCCCTCTTCCTCCTCGGCCGGCGCCTGTTCCTCGGCGGGCGCGGCTTCGTAGTCGGGCGGCTCGACGTTGAGGATGAAGTCGCCGATGTAGACCTTGTCGGTGGGCGTGATGACTTGCGGTCCGGCCAGCTTCTTGCCGTTGACGTAGGTGCCGTTGGTCGACTTCAGGTCGAGGACGATGATCTTCCCGTCCTTGACCACGATCTTGGTGTGCTTCTTGGAGATGTTCCCCTTGGGCAGGCAGATGTCGTTCTCGTCGACGCGCCCGATGGTGATCTCTTCCGAATCGAAGTCGAGCCGCTGGGTGGCTCCGCCCTTCTCGGTGAGGATGACGCTGAACGGCATCTCGCAGTCTCCAGTCGAACTCAGCCTAGCTGCACCTGCGCTGCGAATCAAAAACGCAGCTTAGTCGAAGATGCTGAAGGACACCGAATCCGAGGCGTCCTTGTAGAGCTTGCGGGCGTCCTGGATCAGCTCCTTGACGCGGTCGCTCCCCGGCGACACCACCCGCGGGGTGACGTAGATGGCCAGCTCGGTCTTGCCGTCGATGAAGTTCCGGCTCTTGAAGAGCTCGCCGAGGATGGGGATGTGCCCGAGCAGGGGGACCTTGGAGACCTCCTTGTCCTCGTTGTAGTTGAAGAGGCCGCTCAGGATGATGGTCTCGCCGTCCTTGACGCTGACGTTGGTCTTCACGTCGCGCACGCGGAAGCCGGGGATCTCGAAGCCGTTGGCGCGGATGGAGATGGTGCGGTCGATGGCCGACACCTCGGCGTAGAGCTCGGTGCCGATGTTGCCGCTGCGGTCGGCGGTGGGGGTGATGTTGAGGATGATGCCGAACTTCTTGTACTGCACGTCGAAGGTGTTCTGGGTGACCACCAGGATGGGCACCTCCCCGCCGGCGAGGAACTCCGCCTTTTCGCCGCTGGCGCAGACCAGCTTGGGTTGGGAGAGCACCCGGACGAAGCCGTAGTCGAAGCGCGCGCCCACCGAGAAGTCGCTGCCCGCGGTGCCGGTGACGGTGAAGGAGCCGCTCTTGATGGTCTGGCCGCTGTCGAGGCCGGGGATGGGCTGGACGATGTTGATCGCCGCCGTCGCGCCGTCGCCGAGCGAGATCAGCTGCAGCGGCGGCTTGACCCCGACCAGCTTGTTGTCCTGGAAGCTGACCTCGACGAAGTCGACCTCCACCAGCACCATCTTCTTCTGGCCGACGGTGACCAGATTTTCCGCGCGCTCGCCCACCGCCTTGGTGACCAGGTCGAGCTTCTTCAAGTCGTCGGGCGACTCCACCCAGCCCTCGAGGAAGATGGTGCTGCCCACCACCGTGGCCGAGACGCCGCGCAGGCCGTTCTTCTGGAAGGCGCGGTTGAGCGCCTCGGCGGCGAGCTTCTTGGCGTTGCCGCTCGCCCGCACGAAGGACTTGACGCTCGGGTAGAGGGTGGTGATCTGCTGCACCCGCTCGTAGTCGTCGGTGGTGATGGTCTCGCCGTCGAGGTAGACGCGGTCGCCCACCACGCGGATCTGGATGCCCTCGCGGTCGCCGAGCAGCGCGCGCACCTCGCTGACCACTTCCTTGGGGTCCTGCTTGCGCACGATGACCACGTAGGAGAGCCGCGTGTCGTTGGTGCGCCAGACCAGGAGCGAAGTGCGGCCCTCGCCCACGCCGGTGACGACGGGCTCGCCGATGGCCACGCGCGCGACGTTGGAGACCTGGATGACCTTCTGCTGGCCGACGCCGAGGCTGATGGTGCCTTGATCGGTCTGCGCGACGGCGGACGTGCTCGCGAGGAGCAGGGCGGCAAGGAGGTGGGATCGCATGGGTGGCCCGCACATTAGCAAATGCGCGCGCGACGACAATCAGTCACAACAGAGCCGCACCCCAGACGAAGGCTGCGGCGGTGCCGGCGGCGATGGCCAGGCCGTAGGGCACGTACTTGGGTTTCTCGGCGCCGCGCGCCTTGGCGACGGCGAGCCAGAGCACGGCTTGCACTCCGCCGGCGACGGTGACGTAGAGGAGGATGGTGAGCGAGAAGGGCCAGCCCGCGGCCGCGCCCGAGACCGCGCCAGAGAGCGCCATCAGCTTCACGTCGCCCGCGCCCATCCAGCCGCGCAGCATGGCCAGCGCGAGCGGCCCCGCGCAGACCAGCGCTCCCAGCGCGGACTCGCCGAGCAAGGCGAAGCCGCCCAGCCACGCGACGCACACCGCGACGATGGCCAGCGCCGGCAAGGTCACCGCATTGAGGATCAGCCGCCGCCGCAGGTCGGTGATCACGGAGACCGCGAGCGCGACGAAGAGCGTGACGAGCGCGATCTTGGCCTGCCACGGCGCCGCAGCGAACTCTTCCACTCAACGGAAGCTGCAGCTCAGCTTCTCCGAGCAGATGTAGTACTCGTCGCCTTCCTGGATCTGCCGCCGGCTGATGCGGCGCTTGTCGAACCAGGTGCCGTTGGAGGACCCCAGGTCCTCGATGAACCAGACGTTGCCCTCGCGGGTGATGGCGGCGTGCTCGCGGCTCACCTTGCCGGAGTTGATGATCAGGTCGCAGTGCTTGCCGCGGCCGATGAGGAAGCGGTCCTTGATCACCCGGTCCAGCTCGCGGCCGTCGGCGAGCAGGACCAGCGTCTGCCCGCCGGGCGTCACCGTGCCGGGTTCGCTGGGATGCGCGGCCACCATCGGCGCCGGCTGCGCGGGCTGCTTGATGCCGCCCAGCGAGGCGGCGATGTTGGGCAGCTCCATGCTGGTGGCGGCGCCCTCGTCACCGAGCAGCGAATCGTCCACCTCCACCGGCGACGGCTCGCTGCGGGAGACCGACGGCGGCGCCGAGAGCGGCCGCGCCACGTTGCTCCCCGAAAGCTGCTGCGCCAGCTCCGACATGCGCGCCGGGCTCGCGTGCGCGCGCGGCAGCGAGCGCTCCTCGGGCGGCGGCGGCGGAGGCTGGGCGATGCGCAGCCGGGCCGACTCGGTCATCGGCGGCGGCGGGACCACCGCGCCCAGCCGCTTGAGATCGACCGGCACCAAAAAGCCGTTGAGCCGGGCGAAGGTGAAGAGCGCCTGGTTGATGAGCGCTTCGCGATCGCTGCCCATCTCCACCGCCATGGCGGAGAAGGCCTCCCAGAGATGGTCCGCGACGAGGAGCGTGCGGGGGGTCTTGGCGCGGTCGTCGGTCATTGCATCGGCAGCCTTCCGGTACACGTTGCTCTCGTTCAGCTTATCCGAAAGGCGTTTCT
>Ga0307479_10003736_pt1 | contig 13906 bp, 12 predicted proteins | sample atmos_gasesECM4C_FD_203743 | JGI IMG/M metagenome (GOLD analysis project Ga0307479, IMG submission 203743) | Hardwood forest soil microbial communities from Morgan-Monroe State Forest, Indiana, United States - atmos_gasesECM4C_515 | ecosystem: Environmental > Terrestrial > Soil > Temperate...
CCGGGCCCTCGAGGAATACGCCATCACGGGGATCAAGACCAACGCCGCACTCTTCCGCCGCATCCTCGCGGAACCCGATTTTCTTCGCGCCGATATTCACACCAGGTGGCTCGATGAGATGCTCCTACGTCCGCCCGCCGCGGCGAACAATCTCACCGGGCATTTCAGTGCGCAAGAACAGAAAAGCAGCGCCGCCGATGCCGCCGCCATCGCTGCCGCCCTCTGGCAAGCCAGCCAAGCGGACAGACAGTCCCGCCTGTCCTCTTCAGTCACGGATTCCGATCAGCCCTGTCACTGGAAACTCGATGGCCGCCGCGATCTACTGGATCGCACTCCATGAAGTTTGAAGTCCGCATCGGCGCAAGAACTCGCATTGTCGAGCTCGAACGCACCGCCGATCATTGGAGCATCACCCTCGACGGTCAACTCCTCGACGCAGACGCCGTCGAAATCGCGCCCCATACGTTCTCCATCCTGCTTGACGGCCAATCCCACGAAATCCGTGTCGCTCCCTCTCCCGGCGGCACACTCACCCTGCAAACCGGCCTCGAGGAATTCACCGCCGTAGTCCTCGATCCCCGCGCGTGGAGAGGTCGACGTCACGCCTCCCCTGAAGCCGAAGGCCGCCAGCAAGTCGTCGCTCCTATGCCCGGCAAGGTCGTTCGCCTTCTCGTAAAAGTCGGCGACACCGTCGAAGCCGGCCAGGGCCTCCTCGTCATCGAAGCCATGAAAATGCAAAATGAAATCCACTCGCCCAAATCCGGCGTTGTCGAGCGCCTCCTCGCGCAGGAAGGCCAGCCCGTCAACGCCGGCGAAATCCTCGCCTGGGTCGAGTGACAAAAAGAAATCTTGGATTGCGGAGGAATTTGCTGCTACGGCTGGATTGGTGGCGGCTTGGGCGGCAAAGTCGACTTCGCCGCGTCCGGCAATTTACCCGCGGCTTCGATGACCTGTTCGGCAAGATAATTTGTCACGCGCACTTCATCGCGAGCGATCGCCAGATAGGCCGCTCGTAACAGTTGCTCTTTCCGGTTGCGCAGCGTGTCGCGAATGGTCTGCTGGACTTGCGGGTCGGCGAGCCCGCGCAGTCCCGGCGACTCGCGCGTAATGAGTTTCAGTATCCGGTAGCCCTCTTTCAATTGAATCGGCTGGCTCACCTGCCCGGGCTTCAATCCCATGACGGTTTTCTTCAGCAGCGGATCCACTTGCGGCGGGTTAAGCCCGGATTCCGGCACATACCCCAGATCGCCGCCCGTCCCAGCCGTGTTCATGTCCTCGGAGTAATCCATCGCCAGTTGCGCAAAGTCCGCGCCGCTGTTCAGCCGGTCCATCAGCATTTTGACTTTTCGTTGCGCCTCAGCTTCGTTCGTGGCGTCGTCGTTTTTGCGGTTGCGCAGTTGCGGTTCTTTTCGCGGCGTCACCAGGATCTGCGCGATCCGGTACTGCGGCTCCGCCACGTTGAACTGTGCCTTGTTCGTATTGTAAAACTCGTTTACGTCTTGGTCGGTGATGCTGATTTTCGCCACTACCTCGCGGTTCATCAGCTTCTGGATCGAAAGCTGCCGCCGCAGATCGCCCTTCAGATCGGTTACGGAAACGCCGCGGTCTTTCAGTTGCCTCTGGAATTCGTCTTCCGTGTATGGGCTCTTCAGCTCGGTGAACTTGTCTTCCACTTCGCCGTCGCTAGCCTCCAGGTTCAGTTTCTTCGCCCGCTCCAGCAGGATTTCGTTGTTGATCAGCTCGTCCAGCACGTTCAGCTTCAGTGACAGCGCCTCTTCCTGCGAAGGCTCCTGTCCTTCCGGATTCACCCGCGTCCGGTAATATTTCTCGACTTCGTCGCGCTTGATCTCTTTCCCGTTCACCACCGCCCACACGTCGGGCGCATGCGGTGTTGGTTTATTGCATCCTGCGCCGCCAAGAAGCAATACCGCCGGCACGGCAAGCAGCGGCAGCCGCGCCGCCGCACTTGCGAATCCCCGGAAAGTCGGATTCAGACGCGATGGATTCAAGGTTGGATTCTCAGGCAGCTTTCTTTACGCGGCCCTCACGGATGCACGCCGTGCAAACGCGCATCTGCTTCTTCACGCCGTCCACGACCGCGCGCACGCGCTTCAGGTTCGGATTCCACCGCCGCCGCCGCGTATTATTCGCATGGCTGATTACATTGCCGTAGTGCGGCATCTTGCCGCATAGTTCACACTTCAAAGCCATAATTCGTCCTGTTCGCGCTGAATTTACGCGCTGAAATCTTCCGCTTAAAAATGTTGCAAACCGAGCTTCCTATTCTAGCAGACCCCGCTCTCGCGAACCAAGCGACGCGGAGGGCGAACTGTCCGCCGCGCCGCCGCGCGAGTGAATGTACAACTCTTCCATTAGGCTGACGCTTGCCGGCTCCGTTGCAGGAACGCGAGCCATTCCGGCGTCAAACGCCCTGGAAAACGTCTCCGACGAAGTCTTTAGGGCTCCTAAAGCCGTTGCCCCACTTTGCGTCGGTGGCGGCCGTGGGTTTGGTAGCAACAATTTCGTCGAGCGATTTGCCTTGTTTCTTGAGGGCCGCCACTCTCTCGCGAGTGCCAACCAGCAGGTCGCGGTAGAAGGCGAGTTGGGATTTGTCGCCAACCGCGCCGTGCCCTGGGATGACAATCATCTTGTCCGTGACTTTGGCGAGGTTAGCCTCAGTAGCACGGATCATGCCGTCGATGCTGCCGCCGGTTGAGTAATCGATGAAGGGATAGTAGCCGTTCCAGAACGTGTCCGCGACGTGGAGAATATCGGCATCCGTGAAGTGCGCGTAGATATCGCTGTCGGTGTGGGCGGGCGCGTAGTGTTTGAGAGCGATAGTCGCGCCATTGAGGTGCACGGTCCTCTCATCTTGAAAGACGGCCGTGGGAATTGCGCCGGCGGGCGCAGGCGGAAAGGTGAACTTCCAGCCCTCGACTCGCGTGGTGGTGGAGAGGTGCTTTCGTGTGTTCTCATGAGCGAGAATGGCTGCACCAGCGGAGTGCAGCCATTCGTTGCCGTCGGTATGGTCGAAGTGCCAGTGTGTGTTGATGAGGTGCTTGACGGGATCGGAGCTAATCGATGCGAGCGCCTCGGTGAGCTTTGGACGTGCTCCAGCAAAGCCGGCGTCGATGAGGAGCTTGCCGTCGCGACCGGGGAGGACCGCGATATTTCCGCCAGCGCCCATGAGGATGCTGAGGTTGCCGCGGAGGGCCTGGACAGTGATGGTAGCGGTGGCGGCTGTCTTCCGCGCTGTTTCAACTAGCCCATCATCCTGAGCGAATAGTTGACGTGGAGCAAGTAAGGCGACGGTTGTGGCCAGACCGCTGGATGTGAGAAAGCGGCGGCGTGAAATGCTACAATCTAGTTTCGTATTCATAAGGTCATTTCCATTCTGCAGCGAATGCTGCGGTCGTTTGCCTGCGACCTAGTTACGCGCCCTTGCGGCGAAGCCGGGCCGCTCGCTGCGTTACGCGGACGCTTGCTGGCTACGCTGCAGGAACGTCAGTAGGTCGGCGTTAATCGTGTCGGCCTCCGTCGTGGGCATGCCATGCGGAAAGCCCTTGTAGGTTTTCAATGTGCTATTCCTCAGCAACTTTGCCGACAGCGGTGCAGAATCGGCATAAGGCACGATCTGGTCGTCATCGCCATGCATCACCAAGACCGGCACAGTAATCTTCTTCAGGTCTTCGGTGAAGTCCGTCTGAGAGAAGGCGACGATGCCGTCATAGTGCGCCTTGGCGCCTCCCATCATGCCTTGGCGCCACCAATTCCAGATCACCCCCTGAGAGGGTTTCGCACCAGGCCGGTTGTAACCATAGAACGGTCCAGCTGGCAAATCGTAATAGAACTGGGCTCGGTTGGCGGCGAGTTGCCCCTGAAGCCCGTCAAACACCTCTTTGGGCAGTCCGCCCGGATTGGCCGCCGTCTTCACCATCAACGGCGGCACCGCGCTGATGATTACCGCTTTTGCCACCCGGCTTTCGCCGTGGCGCGCCAGGTAGTGCACCACCTCACCGCCGCCGGTCGAGTGGCCGACATGCACTGCTTCCTTGAGGTCGAGATGTGCGGTCAGCGCCGCTAGGTCGTCGGCGTAATGATCCATGTCATGGCCGCCACCCGGCTGGGAGGAACGTCCATGTCCGCGCCGGTCGTGGGCTATGACGCGATAGCCGTGCTCGAGGAAGAACAGCATCTGCGTGTCCCAATCATCGGCCGACAACGGCCAGCCGTGGCTGAATACAATCGGTTGTCCCTTGCCCCAGTCTTTGTAGTAGAGCTGTGTTCCGTCTTTGGTCGTAATCGTCGTCATGGAATGTTCTCCTTCCTTACGATTTTCTCTAAAACTTCATCCCTGCCTTCGTTCTCAGATATTTGCTTCGAATTGCGCCCTTGAAACTCGGTGTAGCCGTTCCGTTTGTACCAGACGCACATCAATCGCGCGTAAACGCGGCTCAGCGAACGGCACGCGCAAATCCTTACGCCGCTCGAACCGGCTCATCGTGGAACTTCTTCGCCGTGGCAATGGTAAGCACCACGAAAAGCACCAGAACAACGAGCTGCGTTACCATAAATGGCGGCTCGGACTTCGTCGGCGCCAGCGCTTTCAAGGTCGGAACCTTATCAAAGAGCTGCGCGATCAGGACGAACACATTCAGGTAGAGGGCAATCATGGCGGTGATCACGTAGGTTCGCCGCCAGCCGCCGGCAAGGTTACGTCCGTAGCGCGCAAACATCGCAATCGGCAGCAGGATCAGCGATAGGATGCCGAACACATCGGCCGGCGTAATGCCATGGAACGGAAAGAAGAACCCGGTCACGCTCGTCGCCAGCGTGCTCGCCAGAAAAAGCGCCGTCCAGCCGTCGAGCCGTTTCGAGCTCAGCAGCCCGAGCACCACGAAGAATCCCGCGAAGATTCCGATCAGGCTCAACACCACGTGCACGAAGGTAAGTGTCGGCATTCCCAGTATCATGCCCGCACCCCTTTCTTCACGATTACAGCTCTCGCTGAATCCGGCGACCGTAAGATACATCTGGACGCCTCCGTACACAACGATGGACCTCAACGCGATAGAACACGCTTAAACCGGTATCTGCAAACAGCATGCGCAGCACTTCATTGCTTGCTTTTGCTGATTCAATTATGAGTGTTGCAGTGCCAACTCTCGAACACGATCCCACTCACGGTCTGCAGCACGCGCCTGAGGGAAATACGAATGGATGGTACATCTGGGTCAGGGAATATTCTTGGGCGTCTGATTTCTTCTCACCTCTGCATATTGCTCATACGTTTGAGAAGACGCCAGAAGCGTTGAAGTCATTTGACTTGCCACGCGGTTGCCGATTTCTCTTGGCAAAAGATTACGCAGGCGTCCGTTCTCAGCTGCGCCCTTGATTACCTGAGTATTCCCGGCCCCGAATTCTCAACCGCGCTTACCGCGTGAACTCGTCCTGTTCGCCCGTCCATCAAGTCCTATGCCTTTTGCGAATCGCAAAGCAGTTGAACTGACTGCCAATTTCGCTCTCCGCGTCTAGGCCGTTTCCGCCTTCGCCTGCGTTCGTTTGATCTCCTCGCTTAGCACAATCGCTTCCGCAATCTCCCTCATCGACTTTCTTCTCTGCCGGCTTTGCCTTTGCAGCGTCAGGTAGGCCTCTTCCTCCCTCAGTTGCAAATCGCGTTGCAAAATTCCTTTGGCCCGCTCCACGGCTTTTCGTGTTTCCAATTGTTCGGAAAGCTCCGAGTTCGCTCCCTCCAGTCGCGCCATTTCGATTTCCGCCCCCACCAGGAACCCGATCGTTGATATCAGCCGGATTTCCCGCTGGCTGTACGTGCGCGGCTCCCGGTGCTGCAAATTGATCACGCCCACCAGCTTGCCTCGGCTCAGCACCGGCACGGACAGGAATGCCTCAAACTGATCCTCCGGTAATTCGTTGAACGATTGGAATCGCGGATCCTTGAACGCGTTGCGCGCCACCGCCACTGGCCGTTTGTGTTCCGCCACCCACCCGGTGATTCCTCGCCCCACTTGTATCTTCAGCCGGTCCATGACCTCCGCGTGCGGGTACTTCGACGCCCGCAGCACCAGCTCGTTTTCTTCCAGCACGTAGACGAAACAGGAGTCAAACATCGCCACCGCAGAGATGAATTCCACCACTTTTCCCAACACCTCGTGCAGTGGATCCGCCGCTGCGATCCGGCTCCCGATCTCGTGCAGTAAATCCACTTCTCGGTTCTCGTTCACCAGTACACCTTCGCTCGTGCTCATAACTTCAACCTAGCCGCTCCTTCCACCTCTGTCCAATGCAACTTTCTCGTCTTCAAAATCGTTTTCTCGCCTCCCACGCCTCTTGAAAAATCGAGCGAGGACGAGCCCGCGAACCCGCGTTCTGATCCATCCTCGCTCCGGTTGTCTTCCCGCTAATCGCTTCCCTTAAGCGATGTCCCTCCTTGCTGCGGCTCTGGTCCTCGCGCGCGCATCACGTTCTTGCTCTTGTTCCCGCTGAACTGAATCACCAGCCCGAGTTTTTCAAGGCACATCGAATGGATCAGCATTCCGTCTCCATCCGCCCGGATATCCAGTGCTGTCGGATTCGGCGCGTCCGCTTCTCTCGACGCCATCGCCACTACGCTCGCGAACGGCCCGCCTTTCGTCATACTCTGCACCACTACCTGCACGTGGCTGCTCGCCGCCTGAATCGAGCTGACCAGCCGGATGTTTCCCAGGGTCACGACGGAGAATTTGTAATCCCCCGCCGGCAACACCGTATTCCCCAGCCGGGCATCAATGGGCAGCGTGAATTTTCCTTGGACCATCTCTTGGCCAAAAGCTGGCATCGCAGTTCCACCCAGCGTCGCCAGCCCCAGCAAGACAATCGTCCCCACCCAACGCATTCGCTGCGATTTCTTCCCTAACCTGTTCGTTTTCATTTCCTTCCTCCAAGTTGATTTTTAAGATAGGCGTACTGGCTCTGCCAGCAGCGCCGGCGCTTCCTTGTTTTTTTCCGTGCAGGACCCTTCGGTCCTCGAGCAAGGCGGGTTGCCCAGCGGAATCACACGGCTAAGGCGGGAACTTCGCGGTTCTCGTCACACGCCGCTACAGTGCGAACGTGTTCAATACATCCCCAAAATGTCAGACTCTCTCCTTCAAGTCCAACGCAAAGAATCTATTCCATCCATTCGTCACGGAAATCCTCGCCGCTTCTCCTCTCAAGGGTCTTCGGCTTCGGTCCAATAGACGCAATCTGGGCCCCTTGGAGATGACCGCACAGCAAGGCGCTAGGTACTTATAGAGAACGCAGTGTCCAAAACAAAACAGTGAGCCATCATTACCCGATTTATCCTAGCAACAAGGACGTTGACTGCTTGGAGGGATCGAGCATCCAGGGCTGGAGATAGCTTAACGAGTCTGAATAACGTTTCTGAGAACTCCTTTGAGCAAAGTTACGTTCACTTGCTTTTTAATTGAGAATGGGGCGCCCGTTGGGTGCCCCGATGGAGCTGATTGATGAAGACACCCTTCCGTTTTGCAGATTTCTGCGGGCGCGTATTCCTTGTGCTCGGCCTGTTCGTTGTGCTTGTGCGGCCGGCGTTCGCCTACGATGATCCGCCGATGCGTGTGGCCCGCCTGAATTACGTGGAGGGCGAAGTTTCCTTCCAGCCGGGCGGCGAGACTGACTGGGGCTGGGCCACCCTGAACCGGCCATTGACTACGGGAGACAGTCTCTGGACAGGAGATCGGTCGAGAGCTGAAATGCATATCGGCTCAACGGCGATTCGCGTGGGCGAGCAGACCTCCGTTTCCTTCCTGAATCTGGATGACCGTACCGTTCAGGTACAGTTGAACTCCGGAACGATCGACGTGCGTTTGCGGAATCTTTACGGCGACGACGTATTTGAGGTGGATACCCCTAACCTCGCGTTTACCGCGCTCCGGCGCGGCGATTACCGCATTACCGCCGATCCGGAAGGCAGCTTCACAACCATTACGCTACGCGAAGGCCAGGGGCAGATTGACGGCGGAGGCCAGGCGTTTCTTGTGGACGCCGGCTCCCAGGTTCAAGTCTCCGGCACGGATTATATTTCCTATGACATTTACGATCTTCCGGGCAGGGATAATTTCGATCGGTGGTCGTACAGCCGGCAACTGCGCGAAGAACACTCACGCTCAGCCCGTTACGTTTCCCCGGAACTCACCGGCTCTGAAGACCTCGATCGAAATGGCATCTGGAGGACGGATCCTAACTACGGTCCCGTATGGGTTCCGACCCATGTCTCGCAAGATTGGGCGCCGTACAGAGAGGGTCACTGGGCTTGGGTGGATCCATGGGGTTGGACGTGGGTGGACGACTCGCCTTCTGGATTCGTGACGTCGCATTACGGCCGGTGGGCGCACGTGGATGGCGGGTACGGCGGCGGAGGTTGGGTTTGGGTTCCGCCCCGCCGTGAAGCGCACCAGGATGTATACGCGCAGCGTCCCGTGTATTCCCCGGCGCTCGTTACCTTCGTGGGAGATTCGAATTCACCGCGAGATTTTGGAAATGGCGGCGGAGTGGCGTGGGTTCCGCTGGCGCCGGGCGAAGTGTACGTGCCGGCGCACCAGACCAGCCCGACATACGTCACGAACGTGAACGTCACAAACACCGTGGTGCAGCAGACGACAATCACGAACGTCGTGAACAACAACGTTCAGACGACGACATACGTGAATCAAAATGTGGCGGGTGCCGTCACGGCAGTGCCCCGGACAACTTTCGTGAACGCGCAGCCGGTGGCACAGGCAGCGGTGAAAGTCGCTCCTAGCGCGATCACGGCGGCTCCCGCGGTTCACTCCGCGCCGGTGGCTCCCGTGAGAGCCAGCGTGATGGGAGCAAATAAAGCGAGTACGGCGAGCGCCACAGTTGTAAGTGCTCCGCCGAAGCCCCCGGCCGCGGTAGCCACCCGGGCGGTAGTGGCCAAGGTTGCGCCGCCGCCACCGCCGGTAGCATTCGCGCAAAAGCAGCAGGCCTTGCAAGCAAATCCTGGCAAGCCACTTGACGCGAAGGCCGTGCAGAATCTCCGCGCGGCAACACCTCCACCCGCAGCGCGAGTTGTGCAGACGGCCCCGCCGGCGCAGGCGGTCAAACCAGTCGAAACGGCAGCGAAAAAGCCCCAGCCGGCAACGTCGCTAAACACTGCCCAACAGGCCCATCCTCCGTCGCCGGGAGCTCCGGCTGCGTCCGCTGGATCACAGCAGACCGCTCAACAGCAACAAGCCGCAGAAAAGGCCAAGCAGGAGGCCGCGCAGCAGCAAGCAGCCCAGCTAGCGGCAGCGGAGAAGGCCAAGCTGCAAACGGCACAACAGCAAGCTGCCGCTGAAAAAGTCAAGCAGGAAACCGCGCAGCAACAAGCGGCTCAGCAGGCGGCAGCAGAAAAGGCCAAGCTGCAAACGGCACAACAGCAAGTAGCCGCTGAAAAAGTCAAGCAGGAAGCCGCGCAGCAACAAGCGGCCCAGCTAGCTGCAGCGGAGAAGGCCAAGCTGCAAACGGCACAACAGCAAGCTGCCGCTGAAAAAGCCAAGCAGGAAGCCGCGCAGCAACAAGCGGCCCAGCTAGCTGCAGCGGAGAAGGCCAAACAACAGACTGCACAGCAGCAGCTAGCTGCAGAAAAAGCCAAACAGGAAACCGCGCAGCAACAAGCCGCTCAGCTAGCGGCAGCAGAGAAGGCCAAGCAGCAAGCGGCGCAGCAGCAGGCAGCCGCAGAAAAAGCCAAACAGGAAACCGCGCAGCAACAAGCGGCTCAGCAGGCAGCAGCCGAAAAGGCCAAACAACAAACGGCGCAAATGCAGGCAGTCGCAGAAAAAACCAAACAGGAAGCCGCGCAGCAAGCGGCAGAAACAGCTCGACAGCAACAGTTGGCGCAGGGGCGACCGCCGTCCAACCCGAACGCGAGGCCGCCGAGCGGAGCTCCGCCATCGAATCCACCGGCCGCCGCAAACAACGCGCCGGTCCGCGTCGCGGAAAACGTGCAAGCCGCAAAATTAATTTCTCAACCGAAACTGAATTATCCGCCGGATGCGAAAGCCGCCCACATTCAGGGAACGGTGCGCGTGCGAGCTTTGATCGGCACCGATGGAAAAGTGATGACTGCCCAAGTGTTGTCGGGCCCGCAGCCGCTGCAGGCTGCGGCTTTGGAAAATGCCCGGCTGCGGCAGTACAAACCCACGATCGTGGATGGGAAACCGGTAGAGGTGGAAACAGAAATCTCGATCGCATTCTAATCGCGGGCGGCGATCCGCAAGAAACCCAGCCTGGCTGATGCAACGTAGATTTCGTCTGCTTTCGCGTTGGCCTTCGCGCCCCCGCCCCGCCGACTTCCGGGGTCGGAGCTTCAGCTCCGACATACCCCCTCCCCCCTATTTTTCTGTAAGTGTTCATTCCAAAGATAGTTAAAGTCTTTTGTTTTGTTACACTTTTACAAGTGTTGATTCTAAAGGGGCTTAGGGGAGCGGTCTGTTTGCAATAAAGTGACTGGGTCAGGCATGAAGATTTTGAAGGAGTTAGAAGAACTACGTGGCGGGCGCCCATTGTTCGCAGAGCACCCTCCTTCGCCAGGTCTACGGCGGGCAGGCGGAGGAAGCGTGCCGACTTAACGGAGGTATTATAGCATATTGGTACCGTATGTCAATGATTATCTGTAAGTGGTTTGGATGCTGAGGGATAGCGGTGTGCCCGCGAGAACGGAAACGGGAACAAGAGAAGAACAGCCTACACTGCACACAGCGCAACGGTGACGGCACCCTCGTACTATTACCTGACAGTTCGTTATGCGCCTGACGTCATTTCATCGGCCCGTGTCCGATAGAGGGAGTCAAGGGAATCCAGTGCGCCACCCGCCTCTTATCGAGGGGCACCCAGCGCGATCTACAGAACCTCAAAAGACGCTGGATTGTCCAGTAGGGTCCTGAGTCGGGTAATTGTTGCTCATTATCTTCGTCTGAGTCTGGCTCCCGCGGGCGGTTTGCCGATTCGAATACCTCTTTAAGTTCCTCGATCGCTTTAACAGGTTCAGATGTGCCCCACCGGACAAAATCCTTCACAGTCGCGAGAAACTTCTTGGACGTCGATTGCCATTCGTCAAATTCATTTGGATCATCACTAGGTCCGAATCCCTCTCCTTCAAGTTTCAACTCGACCGCTTCCGCATCGAGTTCGCCTTTCCATTCTTCGAGGGCAGCGCGCTCGGCATGGGCACGATTCAGTGGTGCTACCTGCGCAACAACGCATTCAAGAAGGATAAGGGCGTTCCAGTTTGGGCGCGGGTCAATTTCTGACCGGAAACTCGCAAAAGCGCTGAACTCCAAGTAGATGACGGGAGGGCCTTGGATTTCAGTTTGCGCCCCTTCGTTTTCTTTCAACACCAGGGTACCAACTCACAAGAACTGATTCCCTGAGATGGATGAATCTCCAAGGGCGTGTTAGAAGCAGAGCCGTTTCAAAGGCCATTAGCCGTATGAGGATACATGGACGAATTGTGGATCTGAAAAACGGCAAGAAATGTTTTGACCAGCTGCGGTGTTGTCGGGGACAATCCTCTACCGTCTGAGCGTGCAGATACCGATGGGCATCCTGACTCATGAGACCGCTGTTTCGCATGCGCGAGAGATTGCAGATCGTGTACTTGCGCCTGCTGCTGCGCAGAACGACAAGGCAGGGCGGTTTTCGACCGAGGCTGTCGATGCCCTGGGTCGCGGGGGACTGCTGGGGTTGATGGTATCGCCCGAGGCAGGCGGTTCAGGTCTGGGACCGCGCACATTCGCGGCCGTCACCGCAGCACTTGCCGAAGCCGACGCATCGACAGCCATGGTCTATCTCATGCACGTGCTCGGTGCCGCGACAATTGCTGCAGCGCGCCCGGGCGCTGACGTTGCCCCGGCGCTGCGGGAGATTGGTGGCGGACGGCACTTGACCACGCTCGCGTTCAGCGAGGCAGGTTCGCGCAGTCACTTTTGGACGCCAATCTCTCGAGCACGTCGCAATGGCTCGGGCGTGCGGATCACGGCCAAAAAATCTTGGGTGACGAGCGCAGGGCACGCGCAGAGCTACGTTGTCTCCTCCCTGGCGCCCGAAGGCACAGGTCCAACTGATTCGACCCTTTACCTCGTTCCCGCTGGGACACCTGGCCTGTCCGTGTCGGGCCCTTGGGACGGCTTGGGGCTGCGCGCGAACGCTTCCGCTCCGATGATTCTTGATGACTGCGAGGCACCATCCGGACTTCAGACCACAGAGGATGGAGCAGGGTTTCAGGCATTGCTGAACGTGGTACTGCCACTGTTCAATCTGGGGACGTCAGCTGTGGCGCTGGGCCTCTGCCGAGCCGCGGTAACTGCCACCACCGCGCATCTTAAGAACGCTCGGTTCGAGCATCTGGGTCTCAGTCTCGGCGAGAGTCTGCCGACCCTGCGCGCACAACTCGCAACCATGCAGATCGACACCGATGGCCTCTCGGCGCGCGTCGATGATTTGATTGATCATCTCGAGCGGCCCAGGGATACGACGGTACTTCGTGTGCTCGAAACAAAAGCCGCCGCCGGCGAGATCGCGATTAGTGTCACCTCTGCCGCGATGCGCACTTGCGAGGGCGCGGCGTTCTCGAAGAACATGAGCATCGAACGACTATTCCGGGACGCCCATGCAGGCGCCGTCATGGCACCCACCAGCGACGCGCTGCGCGAGTTCATCGCGAGAGCGGTACTGGGAATGCCGCTGTTCTGACAGCGAGACCTCGGTGAAGAAAGCGGAGGGGGGAATGTCGAACTTTAAAGAGGGCAGGACGAGGGGCCAAACGATTTGGGTCGGGGCCGTTGCATACGACCCGAAGGTCGTCACGATCTGGGAAGGCATGCGACGCTACTTTCATGATGAGGCGCATCTGCCGATTGAAGTCGTGCTGTTTCAGAGCTACGACGCGCAGGTGGCGGCGCTCCTGGCCTCGCCAAGCGACCCGCTTCTGCGTATCGACATCGCCTGGAACACAAACCTTGCGTACCTACAGGCCGACGAGTGGAGCGGCCATCGATGCCAACCCATCGCCATGCGCGACACGGATCTCGCCTGGACGACGAAGATCGTCGCGGTCAGTGGGGGCCCGCTCGCCGAGCTAACCGATTTGAGAAATCGTGCGCTGGCGCTCGGAAGCCGTGACAGTGGCCACGCCGCAATTCTGCCGGTTCACTTCCTGGAACAGCATGCCTTGATCGAAGGGCGCGACTACCGCACTCTGCGCTTCGACAGCGACCTCGGCAAGCATGGTGACACCGGTACCAGCGAAGTCGAAGTTGTTCGCGCAGTCCTCGATGGTCGCGCCGATGCGGGCGCAATCGGCAGCCCGTTCTGGAAGGCGGTGCGGAGCGAACGCCTGGTGCCGGAAGGCGCTCTCACTGAGATTTGGACGTCACCGCCATACAATCACTGTATGTTCACCGCTCGGCCCGATCTTGACCTGGCGGTGACGCGACAGTTCGCTGAAGCCTTGTCGGCGATGAGCTACGACAATCCGATTCACCGTGCTGTGCTCGATGCCGAAGGGCTCGAGCGCTGGGTGTTGCCACACCTCGATGGGTACGACGCTTTGCGTGAGGCGTCTGTGCGACAGGGGTTTTTCAAGCGGCCCCTTGCGAAGTCGGCTGTGGGGTAAGGCGAACTCGGGGCAGATCGCCCTCGTTGGAGCGCGGTGGGCACGTGCGACGCGCCACACGTCACGCGCAGTTGAAGATGCTCGCCAACCGACGCGAATGGTCGCGGTCGCAGTCGAAAGCGCGACGTACAGCAGCGAAGGACTCGGCGAGCGGGAAGATCTCGCGCATGACGAGTAGGTCGGCATCCTCAGCCCCCACAGGATGCCAATAAACGCCTTCAGCGGTGATTGTGA
>Ga0307479_10003737_pt1 | contig 13904 bp, 8 predicted proteins | sample atmos_gasesECM4C_FD_203743 | JGI IMG/M metagenome (GOLD analysis project Ga0307479, IMG submission 203743) | Hardwood forest soil microbial communities from Morgan-Monroe State Forest, Indiana, United States - atmos_gasesECM4C_515 | ecosystem: Environmental > Terrestrial > Soil > Temperate...
GGCTCTCTGCGCCGGGATCTGGTCCAGAACCAGATCAGCAAAATCGGCAAAAGGTTCAGCACCGATTTTAATCTCCAATATCTGGAACTGCCGTCTCAACCCGATGTCTTCGGCCCGGCGTCTGTCAACCCGATGCCTGCCCGCCCCATTCGAGCCCGCCCCAAGACCCGGTAAGTTTCGAAAGGCAGGTTCCTTGACCTGACGCAGCCGGGCTGAAGCCTGTGGCAAGGCAGAGTCGAAAGCCCCTGCTGCTCATGCTCCAACCAGCCGGCAGGCGAAACGAAACCGCCTGCCGCTGCTGGCGCTCACGTCAGAGGCTTTCGTGACCCGCGGAGTATAGCTCCAGGCGACAAGATTAAGAGAGCCTGCCCACCTGTTGAAACCAGCCTCACAAATGTAGAGACTCCAAGCGCCGACAGGAGTGCGACGCTGCAGACATGAGCGTCTGCGCCACAATCGTCAGAGCGCGAGTCGCAAGCCTACTTACTGCTGCCGGGGCGCCTGGTTCATCTGAGACCTGGTCTGATACATTTGCTGCAACTGCTGGCTGATGCTTTGCTGGTTCATTACCGGAGGAGGAGTCAGCGCACCCGGCCGAGTCGTGGTCGGGTCGGCGTTAAGCCCGTTGGGCAGCGGTTGATCCAGCACCGACTGAGGCGGCAAAGCCGACGGATCGAGCGGAGCGTAAGCCGGCTGCGCGCCTGGGGGCGGCGCCGGCACCTGCGGCTGTGGAGGCGGTGAATTCGGATCCACCGGGACAAGACCTGCGGGCAGGTTCTCGGGCACGGCAGGCGCGGGAGGTTCGGGAGTTGGGGCGGGGGGTTCCTCAGGTGGAGGGGTCATTCCAGCCCTGAAGGCTCGGGACCCGTTGCCCAACCCTGGCATGCCGCCGGGCGTGGAGTCCTTCTTGCCGCGCGGCATTAACAGCACGCTCTGTATTGTGTCTGAATCCTTGTCGGATGCCTGGATCAAATAGTCAAAATTAGACTCGGCTAGTAACGCCGCCAGGATCTGGCGGGCCGGACCCGGGCCCAGTTCCACAATCTGCATTTTTTCTACGCCGGCGCCGGGCGGAAGCTCGATGGTCACCCCAGTGAGCCTGGCTACGTTCCCCAGGACTTCGGCCAGGGTGGTATTGAATACATGAATCGTGAGTTGCCCGTCTGTGTACGAGATTCCCTGAGCGCCGGTCGTGGCCCTGTTCGATAGGGAGACCGCGGGACCCGTCTGGGCGGCGCCAATCCCGGCGAAGAGAAGCAGCGCCGCCAGGCAGACAGCTCCCCGCCGGCTGCCAGAGGCTGATGCTTTAAATCTTGCCATTTCGCTTTCCCTCAACCGACAAGCCAGGAAGTCTATCCTACAACTAGTCGCCGGTGGCATGCAGAGCCGATCCTTGAGCCACAAGTTCCAATCCATCCCCCGATGTCTCCAAATCTTTTGCGGGCCGCAACTGGCGCTTCAAGGCACCGTGCCAGCGCCAGATCTCGTAAATGGCCGGGTATACCAGCAGTTCGAGAATGAAAGACGTGAAAATGCCGCCGACCATCGGAGCCGCAATCCGTTTCATCACGTCGGAGCCTGCGCCGGTCGCCCACATCACCGGGAACAGCCCTATGCACGTTGTAGCGAAGGTCATGAACTTGGGCCGGACCCGCCTGGCGGCGCCCTGTATAACGGCTTCCCGCAAATCGGCGAGACTCGACAGGCGGCCTTCGCGCTTGGCTTCTTCGTAAGCCAGATCGAGGTAGAGCAGCATGAATACGCCCGTTTCGGCATCAATGCCCAGCAAGGCAATCAGTCCGACCCACACCGGGATGCTCATGTTATAGCCGGCAAGGTAGAGAAACCAGATCGCGCCGACCGCGGAGAACGGCACGGCCAGGAGAACGATCGTGGCCTTAGCCACGGATCCCGTGTTGATGGACAAGAGCAGGCAGATGAGAAAGAGCGTGAGCGGAACGGTCATTTTCAGGCGTTCCTTCACCCGCTCCATGGCTTCCCACTGGCCGCTCCAGGAAATCGTGTAACCGGCCGGGCGTTTCAAGCGATCGTTCAGAAGTTGCTTCGCTTCCTTAATGTAGGCGGCGAGATCGCGGCCGTCCACATCTACGTAAACATATCCGGTGAGCAGCCCGTTTTCGTTGCGGATCATAGCCGGCCCGTTGGCCACGCTAATGCGCGCCAGATCGCTTAAGGGCAGTTGCCGCTGCCCGCCGGCCGGGACGGGAATACGGCCCACGGCTCCGAGGTCGCTGCGGAAATCGCGCTGGTAGCGGACATTGACACGATACCGCTCGCGCCCGAGGACGACCGTGCTGATGTTATCGCCGCCGATGGCATTTTCCACGACGCTCTGCGCAGCTTCCACGCTGACCCCGTATCGGGCCAACTGTTCGCGGTCCCATTCAAGGTCAAGAAAGTAGCCGTCGGCGGTTCGCTCCGCCAGCACGGCGCGCGTTCCTTTCTGGGTCTTCAGCAGCGACTCGACTTGGGCGCCGATTTCCTGTATGCGTGCTGAGTCCGCCCCGGAGATTTTCAGCCCCACCGCCGTACGAATTCCGGTGGACAGCATGTCCAGGCGGCCCCGGATGGGCATGGTCCACGAGTTCGTCACCCCGGGAATCTTCAATGACCGGTTCATCTCGTCTATCAAGTCCGCGGTCGAGACGATGTCAGGCGTAATGTGGCGGAAAACGGTTTTCGCCCATTCGGGGGCCCACGAGGAATACCAGGTGCCCACATGCCTCCACATTGAACGCGGCTTTAATACGACTACGGTCTCCAGCATCGAAAGTGGGGCGGGATCGGTGGCGGATTCGGCGCGGCCGGCCTTCCCCAGCACGTGATCCACTTCGGGGAATTGGCGAATCATGCGGTCGCTGACCTGTAACAACTGTTCGGCCTGGCTGATGGAAACGCCGGGCAGCGTGGTCGGCATGTACAAAATTGCGCCTTCGTCCAGGGGCGGCATGGCCTCCGATCCCAGGCGGTAAAAGACAGGTATCGTAAGGATGATCAACGCCATGGCGGCGCTCAGCACGAGCCACCTCGAACGCAATGTCCAGCGGACAACCGGCTCGTAAGCGCGTATCAGCCTCCGGCTGATGGGATGCCGGTCCTCAGCCTTCACTTGGCCGACCAGGACGGCGTTGACGGCGCGGCAGAGCCAGTGTGGGCGGAAATCGAAGCGTTCGACGCGCGTCAAAAGCAAACGCAGCGCAGGATCGAGCGTCACCGCCAGAAGAGCCGCGACCAGCATGGTCAGCGTCTTGGTGTAGGCCAAGGGCCGGAACATCCGGCCTTCCTGCCCCTGCAATGTCAGCACCGGGAGAAATGAAATGGCCATCACCAGGAGGGCGAAGAAGATCGGCCCGGATACCTCTTTGATGGCGCTGAGTACCACCGTGCGGCAGTCTCGTGTGCGCCCCGCAGCTGCCCATTGCTCGAGTTTCTTGTGCGTCTGCTCGACCACCACAATCGAGGCGTCCACCAGTTCGCTGAAAGCAATCGCCACCCCCGCCAGCGACATGATATTGGCGCTGATGCCGAGCAGGCGGAATGGAATAAAGGCCAGCAGCACGGCGACCGGCATGGTGGCAATCGGAATGGCTGCGCTCGGAAAGTGCCACAAGAAGACCAGAACGATGAGCACGATGGTGGCAACGACCTCGAGGATCGTCTGCTTCACCGTGCCGATGGTGTTGTGAATCAATTGCGAGCGGTCATAGACCGGAATGAGTTGGACTCCCGCTGGAAAGCCGGGCTCAATTTCTTGGATCTTGGCCTTTACCCGGTTAATGACATCCAGGGCGTTCTCGCCGCTGCGCATTACTACGATGCCGGAGACCACTTCACCAGTGCCGTCCAGATCGGCCAGGCCGCGCCGAACATCGGGGCCCAGCACTACCTGGCCAACGTCTTTAATCCGGATTTGGGAGCCGGTTTCGCTGACCCTCAGGGGGATATTTTCGAAATCCTCAATGGAGCGCGCATAACCACGGCCCCGAACCATGTATTCCGTTCCGCCGAATTCGAGCAGGCGCCCGCTGGATTCGTTGTTGCCGGCGCGCACGGCTTCCACCACGCGGCTCACCGGGATGCCATAAGCCCGCAGGCGATTGGGGTCGAGATTCACCTGGTATTGGCGCGTGTACCCGCCGACAGGCGCAACTTCGGCGACGCCCGGCACGGAGCGGAGATAGTAGCGCAGATACCAGTCCTGGTACGATCGCAGATCCGCAAGGCTGAGTTTGCCCGACCGGTCAACCAGGGCATATTGGAAGATCCATCCGACAGAGGTGGCGTCGGGGCCAAGCTCGGTCTTCACGCCCTCGGGCAGGCGCGGCAAGACACCGGAGAGGTACTCCATGGTGCGAGAGCGCGCCCAGTACAGATCGGTCCCATCCTCATAAATGACGTAAACGTAGGAATAACCGAAATCGGAGAAACCGCGGACGGTCTTGACGTGCGGCGCGCCGAGCAAAGCAGTGACGATGGGATAGGTGACCTGGTCTTCGATAATGTCCGGGCTGCGATCCCAGTGAGAGAAGATGATGACCTGCGTATCGCCGAGATCCGGCGTGGCATCCAGTGGCACCCTGAGCATCGCCTGCCAGCCGGCGATGGCGCAAGCGGCGATGATACTCAGGACGGCGAGCTTATGCCTGACCGAGAAGTCGATGATCCGGCTAATCATCGCCCCCCCTGCGGCGATCAGCCGGCCGCGCGGCTTCGGAGCCGGAAGCTCTCAGGCGGCTCTCCGAATCCACGAGAAAAGTGGCTGCCGATACGACACGATCTCCCGGCTGAAGCCCGCGGAGGATCTCGACTCGTTCCCCGGAGCGCCATCCCGTTTCGACCTGGCGCGGCTCGAAGACGCCCTCGCCATGCTCGACATAGACCCGCGCGCGCGCACCGGAATCCAAAACGGCATCAACCGGCACCGTGACTGCGGCCGGCATCCGCAGAGGGAGTTCCACGTCAACGACCATGTCCGGGCGTAAAACGAAGTTGGGGTTATCCGCTTCCAGACGGTACTTGACCGTACTGCCGCCGGCTTCCGATTGCGGCAAGCTATCGGAGACGCGCGCGGGCAACTTGCGTCCCGTGTCGCGCAAAACGAGCTGAGCCATCTCTCCCGGGTGCAGATACTGGGCTTCCTGTCCGAAGAGTTCCGCGACCACCCAGACGCGAGTCAGGTCGGCGATGCGGTAAAACTCGGTGCTGTGCATGAAATGTTGTCCCGGCGAAATATACCGGGCCAGGATGAATCCGTCCGCCGGCGCGACGACATCGATGCTGTCGGGAAGCTGACGATTTTCAGCCATGCGCTTGATCTGCACGTCGCTCATACCGAGATTGCGCAGCCGGTCGGAGTAACCTTGAAGGCTGCTGAAGCCCTGCTTGGACACGGCGCCGGGGTATGCTAAGGTTCGTGATCCGTCGGCCACCGTGGAGCCGGGCACACGTTCCGACGCGGCAAGAAATCCGGACGCGACGGCAAGAAAATCGGGCGCATAATAGGAGGCTAGCTTCTGGTCCTTCTTCACCAGCATCCCCACTGAATCGTTCGTGGTTTCCCGGATGAATCCGTCCACGCCGGAATCGATCTTGTAGACTCGGGTGTCTTGGGGCGTGACGCGTCCGACGGCGCGGATAACGCGGGTGGTACCGCTTTTCTCAACGGGAGCGACGCGGATCCCCAGAAGCCTCCGCGTGGCGCCATCGATGGTCACAGCGCCGGGCGCCGATTGTGCCGGGGACGACGACGCCGGACCCGCACCCTTCTCGCCCTCGCCCCCGTAAACCGGTACCAATGCCATTCCGCAGTCGGGCGCAATGCCGGGCTTCCCTGATTTATAGCTGGGGTGCATGGGATCCACATAATAAAGAATGGACCCCTTGTCGCTTTTCGCGGAGAGCGGGTGACGGGTCACCAGTCCGTAGGACGCCACAATCGCCACGACTACCGCACTTCCAAAAATCATTCGCCGCATCTATTTCGTCCCCCTAAACGCGCACTCACCCGGAATCCGCCCGGGATGGCCAACGGCACAATGCAGGTGATCAACGGCACAGGTGAAACGCATGAATGAACCCCGCGGCTTGCATGACCGTGCCTTGCTATTCGCGATGATGGCTGTGCGGCGTGTGGGCCGTCTTTGCTCCAGCGCAATCTTCCGGCCGGCGCACTCGCGGCAACCTCGTGTCTCAGTCTAGCTGCACCAGGCACGTTGCCGATACCCTCGCGGTACCCGGCGGGTCTCATATCGCTGGAGGCGAAAGGGCCGCTACGATGGTTAACTACTGCATGTTTACCGTAGGCGAATTTCAATGTACCCTATCCGTATCGGAGTCTGAATATCCAACACCGAGCACGGCCAACCATACAACGACCAACCATCAACTTGATCGGGCCGAAATTTCAGTTGGATTTTTGAACATAATTCCGGCAACAATTGTTAATTTCAATTTGCTTCTCAAGTTAAGTTATAAAACACTGACAGATTGCAGAGATTCACTACATCAAGAGTTAGTGGCACGAGACTGCCCGCAGCGATCACTCGAAAGAGCCGTTCTCATTGTTACGAGCGGTTCATGAAGGCTGACTGACAGCTCGTGGAGGCAATTAAGTCTCCTCGGAGATTTTGCGCAGCGACTGCACGTCGCAGATCGTTACAGATTCGCGACGGGGATTCACCAGGCCACGCGCTTCCCAAGCCGAGAGAAGGCGGCTCACAGTAAACAAGGTAGTGCCCGTCATTTGAGCCAGGTCTTCTCGCGAGAGCCCGATCTCTACCAAACCGTTGGCGGGCCGCCCGATCTGTTCCTGTAACCTGACGAGCTGGCGAGCGACTCGCGGCGCCACTCTCTCGGTAGCCAGTTCACGAAAGCGCTCTTCGAGTTCCTGCAAGTGGCCGCAGGTAAGCCGGATCATATTCTGGTGGAGGACCGGGAGGGATTCCACCAGAGGCTTGAAAGTGCGGGCTTCCCATACAAGCGCGTAGCCCAGCCGAAGGGCTTGCGCGGTGGTGCAGTGGCTGCCCGTGGAAAACAGGCTTACCGCGCCCAGAACATCGCCGGGAACGCCAAGCCTCAGGATCACCTCGGAACCTCTTGGACCCAACTGAGTGATTTTGGCGAAGCCGGAGGTCAGGAGGTACACCTGCTCGACTGCGTCGCCCTCAAGGTACAACATCTCACCGCGCGCGAACTCTTTCACACGAGCGGTAGCGGAGATACGTCTGTAGTCCTGAGGTAAAATTCCAGAAAAAAGAGGGGCAAACTCCACAGCGGCCCAACCATCCATACCCTTACCTTGAACCGTGGTTCGAACAGCCGGCATCATTTCAGCGAATAACCTTTCCGGGGGACGCTCAGTGACCCCTTCCCGGAGTTTCGTTAGCATGTTGGCAAGTGTGACGTGACCCCCGCATTTGTGTCAAGGCATTTTGGTTCCGTTGGTACCTACAGTATTTTCGCGTGCGTATTAAGATTTTGTTTCGGCTATATTAAGTAAGAAATGCGCGAGAATGTGCCTTGCGTGCAAAAACGTTGGATCTTGCAACGATGATTGCGAGAGCTGAGCGAGAGTGGGGAATAATTCGTCAGGCATGCGGCTTCTGAAGCGGAAGCTTGCTAGTAAAAAAGTGCTGGTGGTCGAGTGCAAGCACGCCAGTACTGACCGGGGGTGTACGCCGCGTGTCATGGGTCGCGTAGCCCTGCTTATTTGCTCTACCGCAAACAGATGCAAGACCGGATGCGTTAAGAACGTTAGGTAGTATTCTTTCGAAGATATCAAGGCCCGATCGATTCCTAGCAGCCATGGTCACTCGCCCACGTCTCGCCGTACTCATCATTGTCGCGTCCTTAACGGCGCCCGCCTATGCAGACAAAGCCGGCGACGCGTACAAGCATGGACTCGAGGCCGAGAAGCAGGCGCGCCTGGATGAAGCCTTCGGGTACTATAAGCAGGCGTACGACCTGTCACCGCATGACGGCAAGTATTTTGCCGCTTTTGCCCGCACGCGTTTCAATGCCGCTCAGCAGCACTTGCACGCCGCCCAAACCCTCCGCAACATGGGTTCTTTGCTGGAAGCGTTGGCGGAATTCCAGAAGGCGGCGAATATCGATAGTTCCAACTTCGGCACGCAGGAGGAAATGCGCCGCACGGCAGACATGATCCGCCGCAAGGAGCAGCAGAAGGACAAGCCGAAGGTGGAGTCGCCGCTGGCCAAGCTGGCCGACGAAGCCGCCGAATCAATCGAACTGCAGCCGATCTCCAATGCCGCCATCACCTATCGGATGACGGCGAATGCCGACGTGGTTTACAAAACCATCGGCAAGCTGGCGGGACTCAACGTAATCGTCGACCCGGACTTCCGGCCGCAAAAGATCACTGTCGAGCTGACGGATGTTACTCCCCGCGAGGCGCTCGATCTGATCCGGCTGCAGTCAAAGTCATTCTGGCGTCCGGTTTTGCCAAACACGATCTTCGTGGCCGGTGACTCGGCGGCCAAGCGCAAAGAGGTCGAACAGAACGTAATGAAAACGTTCTACCTACAGAATATTTCGACGCCGAACGAATTGCAGGAAGCGGCGAACATGGTCAAGCAAATCCTGGACATAAGCCGGATCCAATTACTGCAGGCACAGGATGCGATCATCGTGCGTGGTACCCCGGACCAGATGGTACTGGCGGAAAAGTTGTTGGCAGACTATGACAAGCCGAAGCCCGAGGTAGTGATTGATGTTGCGGTGATGCAGGTAAGCCGCGACCGCATCCGGACCCTGGGCAACGTGCTGCCCACATCCGTCAGCGCTGCCATTCTGCCCTCCGGTGGCGCCGTCACAAGCACGTCAGGCACATCCAGCGGCAGTAGTAGCAGTTCCAGCGGCGGTTCGCTCGTTCTAAATACCGGTGGGGTTAGCGGCATTGGCGGTTTCGCGGTGGCCATACCCTCGTCGGCGACTTTCACTTTCCTGGCGAGTGACAGCAAGAGCAAAGTCCTGCAAAACCCGCAGATCCGCGCGCTGAATAATGAAAAAGCCACTCTACGGATTGGAGATCGCGTGCCGATCGCCACGGGCTCGTTCCAGCCGGGCATTATCGGCGGCGGCGGTGTGAGCCCGCTGGTTAGCACGCAATTCCAATATTTGGACGTCGGGGTGAACATCGATATTACGCCTCACATCCATTCCGATCGCGAAGTCACCCTAAAAATGTCATTGGAGATATCCTCGGTCACGCGCACCGAGAATATCGGCGGGATCACGCAGCCCGTCATCGGCCAGCGCCGGATTGACCACGAGGCGCGGCTCGTCGATGGCGAAGTGAACCTGCTGGGCGGTATTCTGGACGATACCGAAACTCAGTCCATGAGCGGTTATCCCTGGGTAAGCAAGATCCCCATCCTCAAGTACCTCTTTGCGCAGGACAGCCGCGAGCGTATCGAAGATGAAATTGTTTTCGCCATTACGCCGCACATCGTGCGGGCGAAGGACGTAACGGAAGAGAACCTGCGCGCCATTGACGTGGGCACTGGTTCTTCGACGGAATTGCGCCGGAAGGCGCCCAAGCAGCAAGCTGCGGCGCAAACATCTCCGGCGGGCGCCGCGGGTGCCGGCAAACCGGCGCAGGCAACTCCGGCCAACCCGCAGGCACCAGGCACCGCCGCTCCGGCTGCGCCTGCCGGAGCTCCCCGGCCCGCGGCGGCAACTCCGGCCAGCCCACAGACACCAGGCACGGCCACTCCGGCTGCGCCTGCCGGGCCCGCCCGGCCAGCGGCGGCGACTCCGGCCAACCCACAGACACCAGGCACCGCCGCTCCGGCTGCGCCTGCCGGAGCTCCCCGGCCTGCGGCGGCAACTCCGGCCAGCCCGCAGGCGCCCCGCCCCGCTACCGGTACTGCGAGCGCACGCGTGTTCCGGGAGAGAGATATTGCGGCAAACCCGGATATCGCGGAATTGGCTGCCTCCGGCGCCAGCGGCGCCTCCCGGCCCCCGGCAAGCACCCCGGCCGGCCCGCAAACTGTTACGCAGGCGCCTGACCCCGCCCGGGTTGCGACCGCCAAACCTCGCCGGCCAGCGCCAGCCACTTCCGCGACTGCCGTGCTGAAGCTTCCCGACCCGCAGGACGAACCACCCTCGCAGTGATAGCATGCGGCGGGATTCGGCCGACGCCGGTCGACGGCCCGTGGGCCGGATGAATCCGGTCCGCAGCTGAAAGCCTGCGCCACCGGCTCGGAATTGGCTTGCGCGATCTATAATTCGGAAATGATCCGGATGCTCCTGGCAACTTTGGCATTGCGTGCGGTGGCTATCGCGGCCAGCACCGCGGTTCCCACGATCGATCAATCGCTCGAAATGAAAACCGTCACGGGCGCGCGCATCTCGCCCGACGGCCGGCTGGTGACCTACGTGGTGCAGGAACCAAACTGGGAAGATAACGAGTTCGTCCAGCAGATCTGGATTGCGGTGACAGCCACGGGCGAACGATACGCGCTCACGAGCGCGAGGAAATCGAGCGCCGATCCGCGCTGGTCGCCGGACTCCCGCCGGCTGGCTTTCGCGTCCGAACGGGATGGCAAGCGCCAGATCTACGTGATCGCGCCGACAGGGGGAGAGGCCGCCCAGCTCACCAGCGAGGACAACGGTGTCGGCCAGTTCGCCTGGTCGCCGGACGGCGCTTCGATCGCGTTCACTTCAACCGGTCCCGAGTCTAAAGCCCGGAAGGATCGCAAGGAGAAGTACGGCGAGCTTGACGTCATTGGCAGCGATTACGCCATGGAGCGCCTGTGGCAGATGAGAGTACCCGGCCAACGTTAAGGAACTGCCCAAACCCACATCGCTTACCCAGGGCGGGGACCTGAGCGTCATCGATTTCGCGTGGTCACCGGACGGCCGCCGCATGGCCTTCAGCGCCGCGCGCGATCCCGACCTGGGATCACGAAACACCGAGCAACTATACGTGCTGGACCTGGACGATCTGCACGTGCGCCAACTCGCGACGTTTGACGGCCCCAACAGCAGGCCGCAATGGTCGCCCGACGGCAAGCAGATCGCCTTCGAGACATCCGGCGGGCAGGCGATGTTTTACTACGCCAATTCGCAAATTGCGGTGGTGCCGGCGGGCGGCGGCTCGCCCCGCATTCTCACGAAAGCGTTCGACGAGGACGCCAACCTGATCGACTGGGGCGAGGATGGCATTTACTTTAGCGCTTTGCAAAAGACCAGCGGACACCTGTTCCGGCTGAACCCGAGCACAGGCGCGCCAAGCCGGATCAGCGAACCGGATAGATTCTACATCGCGGGAGCATCCTTTACTAAAGACCACCGGACCATTGCCGGAGTGGGAGCGATGCCGAACCAGTTCAGCGAAGTCTTCGTCAGTCCGGTTGATGAATTTGCAGCCAAACCCCTCACCAACATGGCCGAGCAGTGGAAGGATTTCCGGATCGCGACGCGCGAAGTGGTCGAGTGGAAATCGACCGACGGAACGCCCATCGAAGGCGTTCTGATCAAGCCGGCCGATTACGATCCAACGCGAAAATACCCGTTGCTGGTGGTGATTCACGGGGGCCCCACGGGAATCGATCTCCCGACCCGGGGCGCGGACCGCTATTACCCGATCGAGCGGGGGGATCAGGACAAGCGCGTGCCGCCGCCCAATTCGTACGAACTGTACCAGGCGCTGAAAGACCGCGGCGTACCCGTGAAACTGGTCTTCTTTAAAGGCTTCGGACACCAGATTAACAAGCCCAAGCAGCAGCGCGCGCTGATGGACCAGAACTACGAGTGGTTCAGCAAGTACATCTGGGGGGAGGAGATCCAGAACAGCGGGCAGTAGGGAGATAAATAACGGGTTTGGTGTCCGGCTCTACGTGTGATGTGACCGATGCATAGGAGGAACGTTCCATCTGTCCCCGGTTTTAAGCGGAGAAGATATCCAGCTTGTACCCGGCCCTTTGAAACAGGTAGTTCCGCGATTCATCGATTTGCGCGCGCAGCGTGGGCCAGTTGACTCCGATCAACTTTCCGCCCGACTTGCGAATCACGCCGCCGATGATCACGGTGTCGATATTCTTGATATCGGCCGCGGCGACCACTGTGCCGAGGGCGTTGTTCGACGGGTACAAGTTGATATCGTCGGTGCGGATCATGACAATATCGGCCTCTTTGCCGGGTGCTAGAGAACCGCACCTGGCCGAGAGCCCGGCGCAGGCCGCGCCGTTCACCGTGGCGCACTCGAGCACGTCGCGCACGTTTACCAGCGCGGGCGGATTGGCGTCTCCGCTCACTTTGCGGTTGGTGGCGAAGGCTCGCTGGATATTGAAGACCACGCGCATCTCGGTGAACATGTCGGTGCCGTAGGAAACCTCGTTATCGACGCTCAGGCCGGGGCGGACGCCGTGATCGAGCGCCTTTTGAAAGGCAGGAACGCCGTCGCCCAGGGCGTATTGCGGATCAGAGCGGGGGCACACATCGACGGTCCCGCCCGATTCGCGAATTCGCTGCCACGCAAGATCGGTGAGGCCGCCGCAGTGATTGTAGGTGATGTCGGGGCCGAGGAGCTTTTCGTTCCAGAACTCTTCCAGCGTCGCCGCGGCCGCGGCTCCCTGGAATTCGGTGGTGATGCGCAGCCCAAGTTTGCGGGCCGTTGCGTAGTTCCCGCGGTCCAACCCGGAAAACATGCGTAGCGTAACCAACTGGTCGTCCGACGAAAAAAAGCGCTTCTGCAAACGCTCCAGATCGCCGGGCCACTGGTGGTCCCAAGGCTCTCTTTGGGGAGCGCCCGAGGCGTGCACGGCGCGAATGCCGGAATCGAACAACGCTTGAATGGCTGCGTCGGAGTGCGCGGCGGAGCGGGAGTTATGCGAATTGTCGATCACGCAGGTGATCCCGGCGTCGATGCAGCCGAGCGCGGTGATGAGGTTGCCGATGTACATGTCGCGCGGGCGGTAGTACGGGGCGAAGCCCGCGTGCGTGGTGGCGGTGTACTTCGCGATGTCGCCGTTCGGAATGATGCGTCGCAGCACGCCTTCCCACGAATGGCGGTGACAGTCGACGAAGCCCGGGATCAGGATGGCATTGGAGGCATCGATGACGCGCGGAGGCGTGCCGGTCACCTTCAGGTTCGCGCCGATCGCCGCGATCTTCTTACCCTGGATGAGAATGTCGCCCTGGGCCAAATCGCCTACCGAGGCGTCCATACTGACGATGGTTCCGCCCTTGAACAGGATGCGCCGGCTCGGGTCCGGCTTGCCGGGGGCAAGGCCGGCTTCGGCAGCCGTCGGGCTTGTGGATTGAGCGGTGGCTGCGCTCGCCGATGCGAAGGCGGCTCCCAATTGGATGAGGCTGCGCCGGGAGATTTTCACAGACGTACTCCTTTACGCTGACTGGCGACTTTGCCTCCAGCACAGTCGAGTGTACACCCTGGGAACCGAGATTAATATTCGGGTGTCTACACGGTAGTGACAAGGGACCGCCTTTACTCGATCACAGCATCGTTCACAGCTGCTATCCTGCTGGCCGGGTGCTCTGGAACCCGGAAACTTGTGCCGTACTCCTTGCAGCAGCCCTACGAGAACATCTTCAATGCACCAATCGTGGTCCTCGGAGTGCTCCTCTCCGATACGCCTGTCCGGCCGCCTATTCCTTCTCCCCGCAATAGAGGCTACCCTTTGCAACTTCGCAGGCTCTCTCTCCGAGTGGAGAATGTACTTCGAGGGAACTTGACCACCGGCGCGGTCGCAGTTTACTATTTCGCTCTCGCCGGGCCAGTTGATGGCCCCATTCCGCTCGGACAGTGGCAGGCCGGCGACCGCAAAATTTTGTGGCTGCGGTATGACTCAGGGTTCCTTCGGACGGCATGCGATGGACACGACTCCTGTACTATGCCAGTG
>Ga0307479_10003738_pt1 | contig 13902 bp, 15 predicted proteins | sample atmos_gasesECM4C_FD_203743 | JGI IMG/M metagenome (GOLD analysis project Ga0307479, IMG submission 203743) | Hardwood forest soil microbial communities from Morgan-Monroe State Forest, Indiana, United States - atmos_gasesECM4C_515 | ecosystem: Environmental > Terrestrial > Soil > Temperate...
CGTCGCCCTCTTCAGCCGCTCCGCTGAACGCCTCGACGCCGCCGTCAAGAGCAACGCGCGGCTGCTCGCCAAGCGCGTCGAGAAGGGCAAGCTCGACCAGGCCGACTGCGACGCCGCCCTGGACCGCGTCACCACCCACACCGACCTCGAGGCCGCGGTGTGCGACGCCGACCTGGTCATCGAGTCGGTCGCCGAGGACCGCGAGACCAAGCGCCACATCTGCCAGCAGCTCGACGCCGCGGCCGCACCGGAGGCGATCATCGCCAGCAACTCGTCGACGATGGCGTCGTCGTTCTTCGCCGACTGCATCTCCCACGACGAGCGGCTGCTCAACGTGCACTTCTTCAACCCCGCACTGGTGATGCAACTGGTCGAGGTGGTCCGCGGCCCGCACACCTCGGACGACGTGGTCGACACCTGTGTGGAGTTCGTCCGCCGCATCGGCAAGACGCCGGTGCTGGTGGAGAAGGAGACCTACGGGTTCATCGCCAACCGCATCCTGTTCATCGCCATGCAGGAGGCGTTCCGGCTGGTCGAGGACGGGTACGTGTCCATGGAGGACGCGGACCTTGCGGTCAAGAATGGCCTGAACTGGCCGATGGGGCCGTTCGAGCTGGCCGACCTGGTGGGGCTCGACGTGACCGAGGACATCCTCGTCCAGGGGCACGCGCAGACCGGCGAGGAGCGCTGGAAGCCGACGGCCATTCTCACCGGGCACACCGAGCGGGGGGAGCTGGGACGGAAGACCGGAAAGGGCTTCTACTCCTACAAGTAGGACGCGCCTGCTGCGCTCCGCGCAGCGCGCTCAGGAGATTTTCAGCGCCGCTGTGCCTTGTCGCAGCGCGCTCAGAAGACCTTTCAGCGCAAAGAAACCTCTGAGCGCGCCGCTCGAAGAGCGGCAGGCGCGTACGCCGCGGCGCAGCTATCCTTGCCGCTGACATGCTGCAGCCCGCGCCGCACGCGAAGCCGTACGAGATCAGCACCCAGGACTGCCTGCAATTCCTCCGCTCCCTGGGCGGCGAGTCGGTGGACCTGATCGCCACTGATCCTGCCTACTCTGGCATGAACCAGCACCTCAAGCTGGGGCGGGGGCGGATCGTCGGACAGTACAGCGCCGCTGGCGAGGGCGGCGCCAAGTGGTTCACCGAGTTCCACGACGACCCGGAGACATACCGCGTCTTCCTCGAGGAGTGCCGCCGCGTCCTCAAGCCCGACCGCCACGTCTACATCATGTTCGACAGCTTCTCCATGCTCACCCTCGGGCCGCTGGTGCGCGAGGTCTTCCCGGTGAAGAACGTGCTGGTGTGGGACAAGGTGCACGTCGGCATGGGCCACTACTTCCGCCGCCGCCACGAGCTGATCCTCTTTGCCACCAAGGGAAGCCGCAAGCTCAACAGCCGGGACAGGGCCGACGTGGTCACCGCCAAGCGCATCCACCGCGGCGTCTACCCGACGCAGAAGCCGGTGGCGGTGTTCGACGCCATGGTGCAGCCGAGCACCGAGCCGGGGTTCGTGGTCTGCGATCCCTTCGCCGGCTCGGGGTCGGCAGCGATCGCGGCGCTCAAGGCGGGCTGCACGTTCGTCGGCGCCGACCTCTCCCAGCGCGCCGTCGAGCTGGCCACGTGGCGCATCGAGCACTTCCTCGCCACCGGGGACGATCCCGCGGAAGGCCCCCGGCAGGTCGCCCCGCCGCCCGCCACCGCCTGACTACACTGCACGCCGCCATGCCGATGTTCGAGTCGCTGCAGAAGCTCTTCGCGGCCACCCGGGTGCGCCGCGAGGAGGTGCCCTACGTCGTCTGCCGGCTGCAGCCGGGCACCCCGCTGGATCGCGTCGTCCAGCTCCAGCCGCCGCCGCTGTGCGTGACCGTCGAGCCCGACGGCGCCACCGTCTTCCTCCCCGAGGCGGAGCTGCCCGCGCTGCAGGCGGTGGTCCCGGTCGCCGAGCACGACGGACCCTGGACGGTCTTCGGCCTCTACGCGCCGTTCGACTTCGGCGTCACCGGCTACCTGGCCCAGGTGTGCGACGCGCTGGCCGCGCGGACCATCCCCGTGCTCAGCCTGGCCACCTACCGCCGCGACTTCATCCTCGTCCCCGGCGCCCGCACCGAGGAGGCCCAGGCGGCGCTCGACGAGCTGGTCCTCGGGCACCCCGCGTCGTGAGCGACGACAGCCTCGACCTGCTGGAGCGCGCCCTCGACCAGACGGGCACGCTGATCGCGGGTGTCGCGCCCGAGCAGCACGCGCTGCCGACACCGTGCGAGGACTGGGACGTCGCCGCGCTGGTCGGCCACGTCCTCGGCGGCCTCGACAACTTCACCGCCTCCGCGCGGGGCGAGAAGCCCGACTGGGCCGGCGGGCGCCCCCCGGTCGAGGGCGACTGGACCGACGCCTTCGCCGCCAAGGCGGGGACGCTGCTCGACACCTGGCGCGCCGCCGACCCGGAGAAACGCCCCGGGGCGGACCTGCTGATCACCGAGCAGGCGGTCCACGCCTGGGACCTCGCCTCCGCCACCGGCCAGCCCGTCGCCGCACTCGACCCCGCGGTCGCGGAGCGGGCGCTCACCTGGTCGCACGGCATGCTCAAGCCCGAGTACCGCGGCGCGGGCGGCGGCGGCGCCATCGGCGCCGAGGTCCCCGTCCCCGACGACGCGCCCGTCTACGCCCGCCTCGCCGGCTGGTTCGGCCGCGACCCGGCTCCCTGGGCGCAGGGAAACTAGCCCAGCCCCAACCTCTCCAGCACCAGGGCGACCCCCGCGTCGGCGGGCTTGGGACAGGTTGCGTCGGCGACGTCCAGCAGCGACTGCGGCGCGCCCTCCACGGCGACGGCGTAGCCCGCCGCGGCGAGCATGTCGGCGTCGTTGGGCGCATCGCCCACGGCGACCGCGTCGGCGAGGCTCACGCCCAGCCGTTCACACAACCGCCGCAGCGCGCGCCCCTTGCTGGCGTTGGGATTGGTGACCTCGACGAACTGCGGCAGCGACCGCGTCACCCGCGCCGCGTCACCGAGCGCCGAGCGCATCGCTGCTTCGCACTCGTCCACCGCGGGCGACCCGTCGACGACGCAGACGAACTTGGTGCTGCCCTCGCGCAGCAGCCGCTCCATGTCGGGGACGAAGGTGATCGGCACCTGGGCGATGCGCGCGTACATGTGCGCCTCGGGACGGTCCTCCTCGCAGAGCAGGCGCTCGTCCTGGTAGGCCTGGCGGTGCCAGCCACCGCGACGCGCGGCCGCCAGCGCGTCCAGCGCGACCGGCGGCGACAGCGCGTCCTCGAACAGCAATTCGCCGAGCGGCACGCCGTCGACCAGCGCGTCGCCTTCGCGCGGCATCGCCCGCACCACCGCGCCCTGGTAGCAGACGAGCGGCGTCACCACCTGCAAATCGCGCGCGTGGGGCAGCGCCGAACGATACATGCGTCCGGAGGCGATCACCACGGTGGTCCCGCCGCACACCGTGGCGCGCACGGCGTCGCGGATGCGGGGATGCAGCGACTGGTCGCGGATGTCGAGGCAGGTGCCGTCGAGGTCGAGCACCACGAGTTCCGGACGCCGCGACGGCAGCGGCGCAACGCTGATCGGCGGCGGGGCGGCGCTCACGCCGGTGCCGGCGCCCCGCCCGACCACGCCTCGGGATTGAGGCACGTCGGCGGCACCCTCCCGTCCAGCGCCGCCAGCGCGTTCTCGGCGCACAGCTGTGCCATCGCCGCCCGCGTCTTCACCGTGGCGCTGCCGAGATGCGGTGCCAGAACGGCGTTGCGACATTCCGCCAACCCTGGCACCATCTCGGGCTCCCGCTCGTACACGTCGAGTCCCGCAGCGGCGATCCAGCCGGACTGCAGTGCGCGCACCAGCGCGGCCTCGTCGATCACAGGGCCGCGCGACGTGTTGACCAGGACCGACGTCGGCTTCATGCTCCGCAGCACGTCCTCGTCGATCAGGTGTCGCGTCGCGGGCGTCAACGGTGTGTGCAGTGACATCACGTCGGCCGAGCGCACCGCCGTCTCGAAGTCGACGCGACGCACGTTGCCCTGCAACGACGGGTCGATGGGGACGTCGTTGTCCTCGACGTACAGCACCGTCATGTTGAAGGCGAGCGCGCGACGGGCGACCGCCTGGCCGATGCGTCCGAAGCCGATCAGCGCCAGCGTCGCCCCGTTGAGGTCGAGACCGAGCAGGTACTCCGGCTCCCAGCCCAGGTAGCGGCCCGCGCGCATCTCGTGGTCGCCCTCGCAGAGACGCCGCGCCGCCGCGAGCATCAGGCCGACGGCGCAGTCGGCGGTGGCGTCGGTCAGCACTCCGGGCGTGTTGGTGACGACGATGCCGCGCTCGGTGGCCGCGGGCACGTCCACGTTGTCGAAGCCCACCGCGTAGTTGCAGACGGCGCGCAGCCGGGGCAGACCGGCGTCCATGACGGCGCCGTCGACGCGGTCGCGCAGCTGCGGGCAGAGCACGTCGACACCGTCCCCGAGCCACTCCTGCAGGGCGGCGGTGGGCAGGATCTCCCCCACCACCGAGAGCTCTGCGCGGGCCGAGACCAGCGCCGCGAACGGCGCCGGCAGCGGCAGGGTGCACAGGACGCGGGCTGTCACGACTGCGCATCGTAGCGACGGCGCAACCACGGCTGCGTGGTATGCTCCGCCGCGTCTTGCGATCTCGTTCACGCCTCCGGCCAGGGATACGGCCGGTCGTCGCGAGGCCCCGTCCCGCCCCCAATGGAGCGGCGGAGGACGCGGCTGCGACCCTCGAACCCCAACCCACCGTCACCTTCGATGCGCTCGGACTGTCCGCGCCCGTGCTCGACGCGGTGCGCGACATGGGGTTCGTCACCGCCACGCCGATCCAGGCGCAGGCGATCCCCCCGGCGCTCACCGGCCGCGACGTCATCGGCCAGGCGTACACCGGCAGCGGCAAGACCGCTGCGTTCGGCATCCCCATCGTCGAGCGGCTCGACCCCGACGGCCCGGCCATCCAGGCGCTGGTTCTCTGCCCGACGCGCGAGCTGGCCCTGCAGGTGCAGGAGGAGCTGACCCGGATCGGCGAGCACCGCGGCATCCGCTCCGTCGCCATCTACGGCGGCGACTCCTACAAGCGCCAGTTCGCGGCCCTCAAGGAGAACCCCCACGTGGTGGTGGCGACTCCGGGACGGCTGCTCGACCACTGCAACCGCCGCTCGCTGCGGCTCGACGGGGTGCGCATCGCCGTCCTCGACGAGGCCGACCGCATGCTCGACATGGGCTTCGCCCCCGACGTCGAGCGCATCCTCAAGCAGGTCCCGGCCAAGCGTCAGACCCTGCTCTTCAGCGCCACCGTGCCCGACTGGGTGCGCCGCCTGGCGCAGCGCTACATGTCCGACCCCGTCTCGGTGTCGTTCAGCGTGCGGCCCGAGGTGGCGCCCAACGTCCGCCAGCTCTACATCCAGACCACCTGGGCGGACAAGCTCGACGCCCTCTGCCGCATCCTCGACCAGCGCAACGTGACCATGGCGCTGATCTTCGTCGAGACCAAGCGCAACGCCGACATCCTGCAGGTGCAGCTCTCCCGGCGCGGCTACGACGTCGCCCACCTCCACGGCGACCTCTCCCAGCGCGACCGCGACCGCTCCATGGCCAAGTTCAAGGACGCCCACGTCAAGTACCTGATCGCCACCAACGTGGCCTCGCGCGGGCTGGACATCGACGACATCTCCCACGTCATCAACTACGACGTGCCGCTCTCCCCCGAGGAGTACCTGCACCGGGTGGGACGCACCGCGCGGGCGGGACGCGACGGCGTCGCGGTGACGCTGATCACGCCGAGCGAGATCCTCAAGCTCCGCGACGTGGAGCGCATGGCGCAGACGCACATCGAGCCCGCGTCGCTGGACGAGTTCCCCCTGGTCGAGGAGCAGCGGGCCACCGCGTAGCCCACGGCCCGGTCACGTTTGGGGCGCGTGCCCCGACTTTCCCCTCGGACCTGTATATGCTGCGCGTGCCATGCAGCAGGGCACGCTCACGGGAAGGGCGGGGGCCGAGGCGGCTGAAAGCGCCCCGGCAGTGCGCGCTCGGCCGCGCCTCCGCTTCCGCATCCCCTCGCGCGGCGGCCTGGCCTCGCGGCTCTGGCGGGGCATCCTGCCGACGGCGCTGCTGGTCGCGGCGCTCGCCTGCATCGACCACTACGTCGCCGCCGTCCCCGCGGCCGACGCGCCGCTGCTGGTCGGTGTGGTCATCGGCGCCTTCCTCGGCGGCACCGGCGCCGGGCTGTTCGCCGTCGTCCCCGCGGCGGGCTGGCTCGCGGTGCACTACTCCAACGCGCTCTGGCCCCTCTCCTACACGTCGGACAACGCGGCACGTGTGCTGATCTTCATCCCCTGCGGGCTGGCCGCGGCGCTGGTCGTCGGCCTGCTGCAGCGCCGGGTCCTGGAGCGGGTGGTCCGCGAGCGCGAGCACGGCGAGCGCATGGCCACGCTGGAGCGGGTCAAGTCGCAGTTCCTCAACGTCGCCTCGCACGAGCTGCGCGGGCCGCTCGGCGTCGTCCTCGGCTACGTGTCCATGGTCCAGGACGGCTCCTTCGGCGCCATGGACCACGTCGACATGCGCCGCGTCGCCCCGGTGATCGCCCAGAAGGTCACCGAGATGAACACGCTCGTCAACGAGATGCTCGACACCGCGCGCCTCGAGGAGTCGCGCCTCACCCTGTCGTTGTCGACGGTCGACCTCGGCGAGGTGATGCAGCGCGCCGTCGACGCGGTGACCCCGCTGGCCACCGAGCGCCACGAGATCCTCTACACCGCGCCGCGCGAGCCGGTGAAGGTGGTCGCCGACCCGGTGCGCATCAACATCGTGGTCACCAACCTGCTCCAGAACGCGGTCAAGTACTCGCCCAACGGCGGCGTCGTGCAGTGCTTCCTGGTCGTCGACGAGGACACCGACACGGCGGTGGCGTCGGTGTGGGACCACGGGCTCGGCATCGCCGAGGCCGACATGCCCCGCCTCTTCTCCCGCTTCGGCCGCCTGGTGACCCGGGAGAACTCCAACATCGCCGGCACCGGCCTCGGCCTCTACCTGGCGCGCGAGCTGGCCCGCCTCCACGGTGGCGACATCACCGTGCGCTCGATCGCCGGGGCGGGCAGCGTCTTCACCCTGGTGCTGCCCCTGCGGGGGCCGGGCAGGAGCGAGCCGCCCGCCACGTCGTAGCATTGGCCGCCGTGCCGATGCCACCGCTTCGCGTCCACGACACCGGCGACGGTCCTGCGCTGCTCTTCCTGCACGCCTTCCCCCTCGACGCCTCGCAGTGGGACCACCAGGTTGCTGCCTTCTCTGGCAAATACAGGTGCCTGCGTCCCGACATGTACGGCTTCGGCTCCTCGCCCCCACCGCCGCCGGGGATGACGCTCGACGACTACGCGGTCGCGGTGTGGGAGGCGATGGACGCGCGGGGCGTGCAATCGTGTGCGGTGATCGGCCTGTCGATCGGCGGCTACGTGGCCTTGGCCATGCTGCGCAAGGGACTCGCCGCGCGGATGACCGCGCTCGCCCTGTGTGACACGCGAGCGGGCGCGGACTCCGAGCAGGCCCGCAGCGACCGGCTTGCGCTCGCCGAGCGCGTGCGCCGGGACGGCAGCGTTGCCGAGGTGGAGCAGACCTACGTGCCCCGGTTGCTCTCGCCCGCCGCCATGGCGGAGGCGCACATCCTCGACCCGGTGCGCGGGCGCATCAGGCGCGCGACCCCTGCCGGCGCTGCGGCCGCGCTGGAGGCCATGGCCGCTCGGCCGGACTCGACGCCGCTGCTGGCGTCGCTCACGGTGCCGACGCTGGTATTGGTCGGTTCACAAGACGTGGCCACGCCGCCGTCGGAGTCCGAGCTGCTCGCCGCGACCATTCCCGGTGCGCGCCTGGAGGTGCTGGAGGGCGCCGGCCACCTCACCAACCTGGAGCGCTGGGAGACCTTCAACGCCCGCCTCGCGACGTTTTTGGATCAGTGGGCGGCGAGCACGCCCTCTGCGGGCACGGCGTTGGGGGCCATGCAGAACCCTTCGTAGTCGATCGGCTCGGTGATGGTGGGGTTCTCACCGCAGACGGGGCAGTGCGGGTCGCGGGGGACGCGGAACTCGCGGAAGCGCATGTCCAGGGCGTCGATGTGGAGCAGCCGTCCGGCCAGCGGGTCGCCGGCGCCGACGATCAGCTTGACCACCTCGGTGGCCTGGAGGATGCCGACGATGCCCGGCAGGATGCCGAGCACGCCCGCCTCGGCGCAGCTGGGCGCCTCCTCGGGGGGCGGCGGCGCCGGGTAGCGGCAGCGGTAGCACGGCGACTGGAACGGCAGCACCGTGGTCACCTGTCCCTCGAAGCGGAAGATGCCGCCGTCGACCAGCGGCTTCCTGGCGAAGATGGCGACGTCGTTGGCCAGGTAGCGCGTGGGGAAGTTGTCGCAGCCGTTGACGATGATGTCGTACTGCTCGAAGATCTCCCGCGCGTTCTCGCTGTTGAGCATCTCGCGGTGCTCGACCACCTTGACGTCGGGGTTGAGCGCGTTGATCTGGATGCGCGCCGACTCGGTCTTGGCCATGCCCACCCGGTCCTGGGTGTGGATCACCTGGCGCTGCAGGTTGGACAGGTCCACGGTGTCGAAGTCGAGCAGCCCCAGCGTGCCCACGCCCGCGGCGGCCAGGTAGAGCGCCGCAGGAGAGCCGAGCCCACCCGCGCCGATGAGCAGCACCCTGGCGTTGAGCAGCTTCTGCTGCCCCTCCTCGCCGACCTCGGGAACCAGCAGGTGGCGCGAGTAGCGGACCTTCTGCTCGGGGGTGAGCAGCTTGGGGACGCTGAACTCGTAGCCCCGCTGCTTCCACGCCTCGAAGCCGCCGGCCAGCGATTCGACGTTCTCGTAGCCCATCTCGTGCAGCGCCCGCCCGGCCAGCAGCGAGCGGATGCCGGCGGCGCAGTAGAGGGTGATCGGGGTGCTGCGGTCGGGGACGCGGTCCTCGATCTGCGTCTCCAGGAAGCCCTTGCTGAGGTGGACCGCGCCGGGGATGTAGCCCTCCTCGAACTCGTTGCGCTCGCGCACGTCGAGGAGGACGTGGCCGTTGCTGCGTGCCCGGTTGTGCACCGACTCGGCGGTGACCTCGGGGACGACCGCGCGCGCGGAGGAGAGCAGGTCTCTGGAGCTTCTGGACATGTGGTTCGCGTCGATCCTATCTGGGTGGACGGTCCAGTCTAGGGCCGTCCGGGGCGTCTCGTCAAAACTGGATCGGAAAAGTCAACATTAGGTGTTCCGCGGTGTGAGCAGCGCCAAACCCCCCAAGAAGGACTCGCGATGTCGATCCCACCCCGCATCTCCCTGGTCACCCTCGGCACCGCCGACTTCCCCCGCCAGCGCGCCTTCTTCGTCGCCCTCGGCTGGCCGATCGCCGTCGAGGACGACAGCCCGCCCTTCTGCGTCTTCCGCACCGGCGGCGCCCTCCTCGGCCTCTACTCGCGTTCCGCCCTTCTCGCGGAAGCGGCGGCGGACCCGGGGCGGGCGAGGGCTTCCGGCACTTCTCGCTGGGGATGAACGTGGAGTCGCCGCAAGCGGTGGACGAGGCGATCGCGGCCGCGCTGGCCGCCGGCGCAACCCTGCTCCACGCCGCCAGGAAGATGGACTGGGGCGGCTACTCGGGCTACTTCGCCGACCCCGAGGGGAACGCCTGGGAGGTCGCCTACACGCCCGCCTGGCCGCTCGACGACGAGGGCAGACCGATCATTCCGCCCAGGTAGGTGAACCTGTCGAGCGCGTCAGAAGCGCAAGGTTCGGTGGCACGGCTCGTTCACCAAAGCAGGCACAGGGACGCCGCCGGCCGGTTCGGGGATGCCGGGAGCTCCCCATGCGCCATGTCGTCAACCAGGGAGGGTTGCGCCGCTTCACGGCGGCAAATCGACGTGGCCCCGCCGCGGCGCCCAGTGCCCCATCCCTGTCCCGCGATTGCGGACAGGACCGTTCGGATGCGAGGCGGCTACCCTTGCCCGCCGTGAGCACCACTCTCGGCGCGCTGCTCGCCGAAGCCGGGCTGCCCCCACCTCCCCCTGGCGCCGCGTCGCTGCCGGTCGGCGGTGTCGCCTACGACTCGCGGCGGGCGGTGCGCGGCGCGGTCTTCGTCGCCGTCCCCGGCGAGCACACCGACGGACACCGCCACGCGCTCACCGCCGTCGAAGCGGGAGCCGTCGCGGTGCTCGCGCAGCGCCTGCCCGACCCCCCGTTGCCGGAGGGCGTCCCGCTGGTGCTCGTCCCCGACACGCGGCTCGCCCTCGCCCCGCTGGCGGCTGTGCTCTACCAGCATCCATCGCGGCGGCTGACGGTCGCGGGGGTGACCGGCACCGACGGGAAGACCACGACGACGACGATGCTCCATGCGGCGTGGCGCGGCGCGGGAATCGCTGCTGGGAGCCTCACAACAGTCGACTTCCGAGTCCTCGACCGCGTCGAGGCCAACACGACGCGGCAGACAACGCTGGAGTCCGCCGACCTGCAGGAGCGGCTGCGCGCGCTGCTCGACGCCGGCTGCAGCCACGTCGCCGTGGAGACCTCGTCGCACGCGCTGGTGCTGCATCGCGTGGACGCCGTCGACTTCGCCTGCGCGGTGTTCACCCGCGTCACCAGCGAGCACCTCGACCTCCACGGGACGCGCGACGCCTACCTCGCGGCCAAGGCGTCGCTGCTCACCCGGGCGGCGCAGCATCCCGACGGGCTCGCCGTGCTCGACGGCGACGACGACTTCGCCTACCCGCAGCTGCGGGCGATGCCGATCGCGCGGCGGCTCAGCTACAGCGCGAGCGGCGCCGCCGGTGCCGACCTGCAGGCGCACGGCGTCGGTGTTGATGCCAGCGGTGTCCATTTCTCGGCGCGCACGCCGTGGGGTGGGGCGGCGGTGTCACTGCGTCTCGCGGGCGGGTTCAACGTCGCCAACGCGCTGGCGGCGATCGCCGCCGCATGCGGCACCGGCGCGTCGCTCGACGGCGCGGTGCGCGGGCTGGAGGCGCTGGACCGCGTCAGCGGCCGCATGGAGCGCGTCGACCTGGGCCAGCCGTTCGGCGTGGTCATCGACTACGCGCACACCGCGGAGGCGCTGCACACGGTGCTCGCCGAGCTGCGCGTCGCCACGGGCGGCGCGCTGTGGGTCGTCTTCGGCAGCGCGGGCAGGCGCGACGTCGGCAAGCGCGCGGCGATGGGGCGCGTGGCCGCCGAGCTCGCCGATCAGGTGGTCATCACCGACGAGGATCCCCGCGAGGAGGACCGCGCCGCGATCCACGAGCAGGTCCTCGCAGGCGCACGCGCCGTGTCGCACCGCGCCGGCGACCGGCTCCACGTCATCGCCGACCGCGCCGACGCCATCCGCTTCGCGATCCTCGGTGCGGCGCCGGGCGACACCGTCCTGCTGGCCGGCAAGGGGCACGAGTCGACGATGATCATGCGCGACGGCCCGGTGCCCTGGGACGAGCGCGCCGTGGCGGAGGCGGCGCTGCGCGAGCGCCTGGCGCGGGAGGGCTGAGCGCCGTCACAGAGGCTTGCGCAACGGCACGCCCGCGCGGCGTGGGTAGCGCGCATCGGTCGGCTGCAGCTTGTCGACGAGCAGCACGTCACCGTGCGCGGCGCGCGGTCGCGCGCCACCGAGCGCCGCAGCCGCGCTCGCACACTCGCGCGCCGCTTCCGCGGCATCGCCGACGAGTGCAGCAGTGGCTCCGCCGACGCGCACGAGTGGCAGCGTCAGCTCGCACATCACGGCCGGCGGCGCCAGCGCCCGCGACACGGCGAGATCGAAGGACTCGCGCATCCCCTCGCGGTGCGCGACGTCCTCGGCGCGGGCGACGAGCACCTCGACGTTGTCGAGTCGCAGCGCGCCGCTGACGTGGGTGAGGAACGCCGCCTTGCGCTGGTCGGAGTCGAGCAGGGTGACGTGCAGGTCGGGCTGCAGGATGGCCATGGGAATGCCCGGCACGCCCCCGCCCGCGCCGACGTCGACGACGCGTGCGCCCCGGGCGGGTGCGGTCGCGTCGTGCAGCGCCACCGCCTCCTCGATGTGGCGGTGCCAGGCCTCGTCGGCGGGAACGGCGGTGAGGTTGATGCGCCGGTTCCAGCGTTCCAGCTCGGCGAGGTAGTACAGCATCCGCTTGGCGACCGACTGCTCCACGAGCGCCGACCCTACACGGCTCGGCCAACTGGGCAGACCCGCGCGGCGCGCTGCCATGCCATGATTCGGGGAGCCCGCCTCACAGACCTGCGGATCCAGGAGTAGGAACAGCATGAGCACGCCCGACCAGTGCCCTCGGTGCCGCGCCACGCGACTGTCGGTCGTGTACTACGACGCCAACGGCCAGCCGCTGGGCGGGCACAGCCAGTGCCCTGACTGCGGGCCGCGCCACGCGGTCAAGCTGGTCCCCCGCTCCGCCGAGGTGCGCAAGCAGCTGCTCCAGCGCAAGGCGTCCTGAGCGACGCCGGCCGGGCGGTCGGAGTCATCATGTCGGCGGCCTGAGGGGGCGCTCTGCAACACCGGTGGCGGCCGAGTGTCAAAGACGGTACGCTCAGGCGCCGCACGGAACCACCAGGGAGGGCCCACACCGACATGGGCACGGTACGAGACGACGTCGTCCCCGCATTGGAGAAGCTTCCGCTCTTCGCCGGGTTCGACCGCAAGGAGTTGAACCGCCTCGCCGAACGCTTCGACGAGCAGACCTTCCTCCCCGAGCACGGCGTGCTCACCGAGGGGATGAGTGGCATGGAGTTCTTCGTCATCCTCGACGGCGAGGCCGAGGTGATCCACGACGGCAACGTCATCGCCACGCTGAGGCCCGGCGACTTCTTCGGTGAGGTCGCGGTGCTCGACGGCGGACCCCGGACCGCCTCGGTCCGCGCCCTCGACCGGCTGCGCACCCTGGGGCTGCCCAACGGCACCTTCAAGCAGCTGCTCCTCGACTACCCGATGCTGGCGGTCAACCTGCTGCCCATCGTCATCCGCCGCTTCCGCGCGGTGATGACGGCGGCGTCGAGCTCGCACGCCTAGCCTGCCGATGCCGTCGTTCAAGCGCCCCGCCGACGGAGCCGAGAAGGCCGCCCCCAAGTCGACCCGCAAGCCCTCCACCAAGAGCACCAAGGCGGCCAAGCCCGCAGCCCCGCAGACGGAGACGCTGGAGCAGTGGCTGGCCCCGTCCACCTCGTCGGCGATCGACCAGGTGGAGCTGCGGCTCATCGACGAGGGGTGGGCGCCCGAGCGCGTCGGCCAGGCTCCTTTGGATGCGACGCTCGCCGCCATCCAGGCCGTCGGCGTTGTGGAGCCGGTGCTGCTGCGGCCGCGGAGCGGGGGGCGGTTCGAGGTGGTCACCGGGCATCGCACCGTGGCGGCGGCGCGGACCGCGGGGATGGAGCGGGTCCCCTCGGTGGTGAAGGACCTCGATGACGTCGGGGCGTTGATGGCGTTGGTGTTCGACGGGTCGGCGTCGGGGCAGGTCACCGCGGGTGGCGCGGCGGAGCTGCGCTCGCGGTTGCGGGCGGCGGGAGCCGTCGATGAGGACATCGAGGATGTGATGGGGGCGGTGGTGGTCGCGGAGGTGGCACCTGCCGCAGCGGAGCCGGAGTTGGTTCCGGTGGCGGAGCCCGTCGCGGACGGACATCCTGGCGAGGAACTCCAACCTGCGCCCGAGGTTCACGTCGCGCCGGAGCCTCAAGAAGTTGCGGCCGAACTTCATCCCGAGCCCGAGGTGGAAATCCAACCTGTTGGCGCCGGAGAGGAAGTCGCGGCTCCGGAGCTCGTCCAGGTGGACGCTGAGCCCGAGGAGCTGGAGGTCGCTGCCGCCGGCGCCGAGGAAGGCGTTGCTGCCGAGCTGGAGCCGGTCGCCGCCCCAACCGAACCCGCGCCGGTGGGCGCCACGAGGGGGGGGGGGGGGGGGCGGCCCGGCGCGA
>Ga0307479_10003739_pt1 | contig 13896 bp, 9 predicted proteins | sample atmos_gasesECM4C_FD_203743 | JGI IMG/M metagenome (GOLD analysis project Ga0307479, IMG submission 203743) | Hardwood forest soil microbial communities from Morgan-Monroe State Forest, Indiana, United States - atmos_gasesECM4C_515 | ecosystem: Environmental > Terrestrial > Soil > Temperate...
AAAGTAGCTCTGCCCGATCGGATCCTGATCGGGCTGCTGCGCGCGGACTGCGCCCGCCGCGAAAAGAAGCGCGGCACAAAGGCAAAAAAACCTGGCTCTCATCTCACTCCTCCTCATCCTTCTTCAGGGGGACATTCAGATAGGACTCTCCGAGTCTCGGCATCGTCCGCAACATTTCCTGCCCAGGAGTCGCCAGCAGGCCGTCGCTGGGCGCTCGCCATTCCGCCAGTTTCTGCGCAGCGGCAAGTTCGTCCCCCGGAATCATTCGCGCCGCCCTCCGTTGCAATGTCACCGCGGCCATCAGGACCACGGCGACCAAGGCGGCCGCTCCCGCCAGCGTCCACACTCGCCACGGTCGCGCAAGCTTCCCTTCTCTTGCCGCCGCTGCCGCAACAAGCACCCGCGCACGGAAATCCGCCGAGGGCTCTGCCCCCTTCGTCACCAGCGGCAGCAGCGCATCCAATCGCGCCGCGCGCGCTCGAACCTCGTCCAGCTCAGCCGAGCATTTCGCGCAACCTCGCAGATGCTCCTCAAGGTCCTTTGCCGTGGTCCCCGTCAGCGCGGCCTCTCGCAACAGATCTTTCCATTTTTCCCATGCATTCTTCATTTCATCACTTCCAACAAAAATTTTCGCGCCGCGTGCAACCGCGACCGAACCGTCCCCGCCGGAATTCCGAGCACCGCGCCCACGTCGGCGGCCTCCATCTCTTCAACCAGCGAAAGCTGCAGGACGCTTCGCAGTTTCTCCGGCAAGCGCTCTATTTCTCTCCGCAGCCGTTCCAGCATCACCCGTTGCTCCGCGTCCCGTGCTCCGTCAACTGCAACCTGCGTTTCCGTGACCTGCCAGGCCGTATCTCGCGCCAGCCTCCGCCGGTAACTCCTCTGGCGGTTCAAAGCCAGCCGAAAAACGATGCGGTTCACCCACGCGCGAAATTTCTCCGCTTCGCGCAGCGAATCAAACTTCTGATAAGCGCGTAAGAACGCTTCTTGGGCGACATCTTCTGCGTCGGCGGAATTGCCCAGAACCCCGTAGGCAATCTGAAAAACGCGCCGCTGATTCTCAGCGATGCGTTCGCCAAATCCCGCCTCGGGATTGTGCGCTTCGGCTCTGGCAATCAACGCATTCACGCACGCGCCTGTCACGCCTCTCTCGCCCCTTTATGTATAGACACCGCGGCCCGGCCGCCCGTTCAGGAAAATACCACAGCAAAATAGCACGCCGAGCTGCGGTGTGTACCGGGCAAATCGAACAACACGCAAGATTCCTGCAGCCGGATCTCGGCCGCCCCGCCGCTGGCACCCAGCCTCTTGCGATCCTCCAGAATCAGAACAGAAAGATCGGCTGAAACGCTGGAAGAATCGGTTGCAGTTGAGCCGCAATCTGCACGGCCTGGAGTCTCTGCAACTGATCAGCGTCGAGGATTGCCGTGAATTGCGTGAGAAAAGCCTGCTGCGCCTGCGCCATCTGCTGTTGCAACGCGTGAATCTGGATGACCAAGACTCCCACTTGTGCTGGGTTCCCGCCGGAATTCAGCAGATTCGCGAGTTGTTGGATGAGCGACTGGGCCGTTTGAAACAGCGGCACAAGCGCAGCCTGGCGCGCCTGCAACAATTGCTCCAGCTCGCTCACCTGGCCGGGCCGCAGTTGCAGAAATTCAACCACCACCTGCAAGGGTGATGTTTCCTGGGCGTTTGGCTGAACTTTTGTCGTCTGTACCTGTTGCAATATCTTTTCGATGTTTAGTTTCGTCAGGTCCGGTGCGATCGTCACCGGCGTGGATTTGAGCGCGGCCTTTTGCGCCTGCGCTCCCTCGCAGCTCGCAAAAATTACCGCAAGCACAACAAAGGCGATTCCGGTCTTTTTCATGGCAGCGGTTCTCCTTGAAGTGCGCGCATTCTGCGCCTTCACTTATCAAGACACTGCCGCCGCGCGCCTCGTTCATCTTTGGCGCGTGGAAGCTACTGAGAAGATCCGCAGCGCACTTGCACTTCCGCCGCCAAATCCGGATCCATCAATGCCGCGCCTCTAACTCTCTTCGTTGACTTGTTTCTGTCCACAACCTAACATGTCCGCCAAATGGCGGACTCCTGTTCCCTCATCGGGCAGACCATCTCGCACTACCGGATCGTTGAAAAGCTCGGCGGTGGCGGCATGGGTGTGGTTTACAAGGCCGAGGATCTCAAGCTCGGGAGGTTCGTTGCCCTCAAATTCCTGCCCGAGGCTGTCGCGAATGATCCGCAAGCCCTCAGCCGCTTTCAGCGCGAAGCCAAAGCCGCTTCCGCGCTGAATCACCCGAACATTTGCACCATCTACGAAATCGACGACCAGCACGGCCAAGCCTTCATCGCAATGGAGTATCTCGATGGGCAGACTCTGAAGCACGCCATAACAGGCCGGCCGATAGAGCTGGAACAGTTGCTTGAGATTGCCACTGAAGTCGCTGACGCCCTAGACGCGGCCCACGCCCAAGGTATCGTGCATCGCGACATTAAACCGGCGAATCTTTTCGTCACCAAAAGGGGCCACGCCAAGATTCTTGATTTTGGCTTGGCCAAGGTTACGGCGACGAACAGTTCCACAAGCCAGCCTCGTCCATCCATCGCGGGAGCCACCTTGGACGACATGCACCTTACCAGCCCCGGTACGACGCTCGGCACCGTCTCGTATATGTCGCCCGAGCAAGCTCTCGGCAAGGAACTGGATTCTCGCACCGATCTATTTTCCTTCGGCGCAGTGGTCTACGAAATGGCCACGGGCAGGCTTCCCTTTCGAGGCGAAACCTCCGCTGCAATTTTCGATTCCATTCTTCACGGGGCGCCTGTCGCGCCAGTGCGGCTCAATCCGGACCTGCCTCAACTGCTGGAAGAAATCATCAACAAAGCGCTCGAGAAGGACCGCAACCTTCGCTACCAGCACGCCGCCGACATGCGCGCGGATTTGCAGCGCCTGAAGCGAAATTCAGCTTCGGGTGCGACGGCCGTCGCGGCAGCCGAGACCGGGTTGAAGCCTCCCCAGAAATCCACTCGGTCTCAATGGGCGGCGGCCACTGGCGCGACAGTATTGGTCGTCGGACTGACCCTGGGGGCGTGGTTGTTCTACTCCCGCAAGGCGCAGGCCCTGACCGAAAAGGACACCATCGTCCTTGCCGATTTCGCGAACACGACGGGCGACCCGGTGTTTGACGGCACGCTCCGGCAGGGTTTAGCGGTGCAGCTGGAACAATCGCCGTTCCTCAGCCTCGTTTCTGACCAGCGCACCCGGCAGACCCTGCGCCTAATGGGCCTGCCGGCGGATGCCAAGCTCACGCCGGAAATTGCCCGCGACCTCTGCCGGCGCGCGGGAAGCAAGGCGTATCTGAGCGGTTCGATTGCCAGCCTGGGCAGCCAGTTTGTTCTTGGTCTCAACGCCGTGAATTGCCAGACCGGAGACTCTTTGGCTGAGGAGCAGGAGCGGGCCACAGGTAAGGAGCAAGTCCTCGCGGCCATGGACAAGGCCGCTACGAAGCTGCGCGCGAAGCTGGGCGAATCCCTGAGCACCGTGCAGAAGCTCGATACACTGATCGAGCAGGCCACCACGCCCTCCCTCGAAGCCCTCCAGGCGTACAGCCTGGGGCGGAAAGCCCTGGCAAATAACGACTATGCCACCGCCGTCCCCTTGTTTCAGCGGGCTATCCAGCTCGACCCAAATTTCGCCATGGCCTATGCGTCGCTAGGGGTAATCCATTCGAATCTCGGGGAAACCAACGTTGGGGCTGAAAACATTCGAAAGGCCTACGACCTGCGCGAGCGGGTGAGCGAGAGCGAGAAGTTCTACATCGAGTCTCATTACTACGACTTTGTCACTGGCGACCTGGAAAAAGCGCGCCAGGTATATGAACTCTGGGCGCAGACCTATCAGCGTGATTCTGTGCCGTCAACCAACCTGGGCGTCATCTACACGGACCTCGGGCAATATGACAAGAGCCTTGCGGAAATGCGCGAGGCCCTCCGCCTCGACCCGGCGGGCGCTCAGAATTATGCCAATGTCGTCAGCTCCTATCTCCCTCTGAATCGCCTCAAGGAAGCCCGGGCCACGGCCGAAGAGGCGCAGGCGAAAAAACTCGATTCTCCTTACCTTCAGATGCTTTTGTACCAGGTTGCCTTCTTGCAAAACGATGCGGCGGGAATGGCGCAGTTCGTGGCTTGGGTTGCGGACAAGCCTGCGCGAATGCAAGGCATCATGCTGGGCTTCGAAGCTGACACGGCTGCTTATTCCGGGCGCCTTGGAAAGGCTCGAGACCTTTCCCGTCGGGCGGTGGCTTTGGCGGAGCACAGAGAGAACAAGGAGATAGCGGCAGGCTATGAAGCCGAAGCCGCCGTTCGAGAAGCTGTTTTCGAGAATGTAGCCGCAACCCAGCAGCGGGCCGCAGCCGCACTCGCTCTTTCAACGGGCCGGGATGTGCAGTATGGAGCGGCGCTGGCTCTGGCCTTGGCGGGGGATGCGGCCCGGGCGCAAGCCCTGGCGGATGACTTGGCCAAGCGATTCCCAGAGGACACCATCGTCCAGTTCAACTACTTGCCGACGATTCATGCGCAGCTCGCGCTTGAGCGTAACGATTCTTCGAAGGCCCTCGAGGCCCTCCAGGCCGCCGCTCCCTACGAACTGGGGTCACCGGGCGCGGTGACCTTGAATTTTGTGAGCCTTTATCCTGTCTATGTGCGCGGGGCCGTGTATCTGTTCAGGCATCAGGGCAGCGAAGCCGCAGCCGAGTTTCAGAAGGTCCTAGATTGGCCGGGTGTGGTGATCAATGAACCCATAGGCGCGCTCGCACGTCTCGGCCTCGCCCGCGCCTACGCCGTCGTGGGCGATGCGGCAAAGGCACGCGCCGCGTATCAGGATTTCCTCGCTCTTTGGAAAGACGCCGACCCCGACATTCCCATCCTCAAGCAAGCCCAGGCCGAGTACGCAAAACTCCATTACGCCTGCAACATCCGTGATTTTGAGCTATTGAGAAGATGCGCACCGGAGCTGGACTTCGGCCGCCAGATCGGGATCCATCAATGCCGCGCGCCCATGCGACGCCGAACAAACTTGCTGCGACGTAATTCCTAAAGCCCCGCGCAAATCCGCGCCCGCCAGGTTCGCGCCATCCATTTCCACCCCTCGCAAAATCGCGCCCGCGAAAAAAGCTCCCCGCAAGTCCGCTTTCTTCAAATCCGCGTCGAGCAAAATTGTCCCCTTGAGAATCGCACCCGTGAGATTCGCTTCGGCAAGTTTTGCAGAAGACAAATCCGTCTGCTCCAAATTTGCAAACGAAAGCACGGCGCGCTCGAGTCTGGTGTCTCGCATGTCCGTGCGCGAAAGGTCCGTTCGAAGCAGTTGGGCGTTCCTCAAATTGACCGCATACAGCGAGGCGCTGGAGACTCTGGCGTTCGAAAGCACCGCATTTTCAAACGTGCCGTAAGAGAGATCGGCGAAACGCAGGTCCGACGCCGTCAGATTTGCGCCCGTGGCCTTGGCGGATACCAAAACCGCGTGCGTCAATTGAGCGCGGTCGAGCACGGCGGAGCGCAGCAAAGCTTCTCGCAGATTCGCTCCTCGCAAATCGGCTTCGGAAAGATAAGCTCCTTCCAGGTTCGCGCGCCACAATTTTGCATTGGTCAGAAAAGCCCGGTAGCCGCGCGCGAAGCGCAAATTCATCTGATTGAGGTGCGCGCCGGCAATTTTCTCCACGGTCTCGTCGGTCCACACCGTGCCGCGCGGCGGAGGCGTCGACAGCGTCGCTTCCGTCAAATCCGCGTACGGCCGGTAGCCCACCGATTGAAAGACCATCGACGCCCACCGCCTGATATCCCCCGCTGAGTCTTCAGCAGTCGTGCCCCGGTCGAACGGCAATCCGCGGTTCACGCCGAGGGAAAAAATGAAAAGGATGCAACCGGTCACCAGCGCCGCGCGCGTGGTCCCCATGATCATTCGAATGATGTTGGTCGATTTCGGCAGCCGGATGTCACCCGGCCGAAGCACTCGCGACACCACAAACGGCAGGCACGTCGCCGTGGCCACCGAAAGAGTCATCAGGAGCACGTGCAGCAGTGTCCCGCGGAAGTCCTGCCGCGGCAGATAACGAACCCAGAAGAAGAACAGCGTCGCGGGAACAATCCAGTAGGCCAGCACCGTCGAAAGCACCGTTTCGAACGCCGTCATCGCCGAACGCGATTCTCCCTGCCACCGGAAGTGCCTGCGCACCAGCCCCATCAAGTACCACGGGCCGTCCTTTTCCAGCGTTTGCCCATCCGGAAAAACCGCCGGGAGCGCCGCCATGCTTCCCCACAACCTCAACAGCAGAAAATGAAATCGCAAGGATAGCGCCAGAAGGACCAGCGGACCGCCAAGATACAGCCCGGTAATCGGAAGCACATTCCCCAGCCGCACGAACGGCACCGCCGAGGCATTGAGCAGCAGCCGCACGTCGGTCGTCAAGGCAATCAGCGCGCCGCACAGCAGACTCATTCCCGCGGTGAAGAAATAAAACCACCGCGCGACTTTCGTCGCATCTCCGATCGCTTTCGAACTGTCCACCGCGGAAATCGATTCCGGAAGCACCGCATCGAAAAGATTCGTCCCACCCAGCCTGCCGAACCACAGGCCTTCCGCACCATAAAGGTTGGCACCCATCAGGTTGGCGCCTCTCAGTTCCGTGCCCAACAAGTTTGCATTCTGCAGATTCGAACGCACCAGGCTGGCGCCTCTCAAATTGGCCATCGATAAATCGGCACCTGCAAGATTCATTCGATGAAGGTGAGCTCCTTGCAAATTGACGCCGGTCAGGTCGGCCTTGGCCAAATTTACTCCGCACAAATCCGCCTTGATGCCCGACTCTCCGCCCGATTCCACCCAGATCTTGTGTTGATCCAGGATCTCGGCAAGATCCAGCAGCGAAATTCCAATGGAATCCCCGCCGTTCGAAACATCTCCTCCGGCGGGATTTCCGCCGTCGAGTTCGCTCTTCAGTTCTTCCATTTCCTTGATGGCGTCTATTTTCTGGCCCATTCGAAGGTCTTCCCCCGGCTCTCTCTGCCCGCTCTGGGGCATCCTTGCGCTCTCCAACTCCTCAAACTCGCGCGTCATCGCGCTTCTCAATGTATTCGCATTTTTCGCATTCGGATTTTTTCCCGGCACGGTTCGATTCCCCGCTACGGGCCGGTCTCTGCTGGGCTGCCTCTATCCTCTCCTACCTGCGCTGTGGAAATCGCCTGCCCAAAAGTACAGGCGGCGCAGAGGTAACTCCCCGTTCCAGGCCCCAGGAATATCAGCCGGATGCAATATATCACTTCGGTTATGCTGTGAGAGCAAGCTCTGAAAAACACGCACCCGCGAAATCTTAGAGGGGTCGGTAACGTATTACTATCAGAGTTTTCGAACGCTTGCTCTTCCTTTCTAAGCGCCGTGCTCGTCTTCCGCCGCATCTTCGCCCATTGCCCGAGGTGCCGTCTTGGCCGCTGATTCAGTCGTCATTTCTCAAGAAAACCTGCCCGCACGCAAATCAACGGTCGCCGCCGCGATGCACACCATTGTTCTCCTCGCGGTAATCGCTGCTTGGAGCACATGGGGCTACTTTGGCGCGATTCGAATGCGCGCCACCCAGAATCCGCATCGCGCCGCCGTGTACGTTCTCACAATTTTGTGGGAATGGTCCGTCGTCGCATACATCGCGTGGGGCGCCAAGCGCCACGGCACTTCCCTGCGCGAACTCATCGGCGGAAAATGGGACGATTGGAAAGCGGTTCTAAAGGACTTCGCCATTGCCGCCGGTTTCTGGCTCGTTGCCCTTGTCGTTCTTTCCGCGGCCGCGCTTGCGCTCCACGCCACCAAAACTGGCCAGACGGTACGCTTCATGCTCCCACAAAGCCATTTGGAGATTCTTCTTTGGATTCTCACTTCCATTACGGCGGGCATTTGCGAAGAAATAATCTTTCGCGGATATTTCCAGAGACAATTGATTGCCTGGACCGGCAATGTGCCGGCGGGGGTTTTGCTCTCCGCGGCCATATTCGGAGCGGGGCACATTTATCAGGGTGGGAGATCGGCCATCATCATTGCGGTGTACGGCTTGCTGTTCGGAATTCTTGCGGAGATGCGGAAGAGCCTGCGGCCGGGCATGATGACGCATGCGTGGCATGACGGGCTCGTGGGATTGGCCGGCCGGCTGATTGCAAAGTGAGCGCTCGAAAATTCCGCTCAAAAGCCAAGAAGCTCGCGGGTGAAAGTAGAAAGTAGAAAATAGAAAAGGGAAAAGAGAAGGATCCCCAGAGGTTAACAGTCAACAGTTGTAGGTTGAAAGTGAAGGCGCCTGAAGACACGTGCTGGCAATCGAATCCGCGGTTGCGCAAGTATTGGGCGAGGGCCGTGGGAAGCTGATTATCGACGAGGAATTTCACGACGCCGGAAGCACGACGTGGTCAGTCTGATGGGCCGCGTAGTCAAGCGCCGCAAGGATGTCTTCGCGCTCCAGGTACGGGTAATCGGCCAGGATCTCCTCGTAAGAAGCTCCCGCCGCGAGCAGTTCGAGCACATCCGTAACACGGATGCGCAGCCCACGAATACATGGGCGTCCCCCGCACTTGCCGGCTTCCACCGTGATTCGATTGAGGCGATCCGGATTCATCGAATATCCTGTAATTTCGCGGCGGCTACGCGCGCTGGCGAGGCTGGCCGCAGGAAAGCTTCGGCCTGGGCTCCGGCGAAGCGCGCGGAGCGCACAACCCGCGCTTCCCAGCCAGGGAGATAGGGAAAAAGGCCGGTAGCCCGCGGTACGTTGGCCGGGATGAGTGGGCCCGGGATGAGTGGTGGTGACGATCTTCGACAGGCAGGAAACGGAGTAAAGAGGTAATGACGGCAGAAGAAGAGGTTGAGGGTCAAAAGTTCAAAGTTGAAGGTTCGGAGTCACTGGTGACTCGTGGCTGAGTTCCAGCTGCTGAAAAAAAGCGCCGGGGTAGCTTCGCTGAGGGGCCAAGGCACCCCGGCTTATCCTGCCCGCCTCCGCAGTGAGCGAGCAAGAAACTCGTCAAGAGCGCTTCCTGCCACGAAGGCAGAAAACTTTCAAGTACTCTTGTGACCGCAGGTCCGCGCAAGTGTTGCGAGTTCGGCCTGCGGAATTTTCTGCCGCCGCAAACGATCAGGCGGCAGTGAACCAGGAAGCGGGGACTTCCCTTCCATGGAAATTTTTTCAGCGTTGCGGAATACCCAGGCTCTCTGCCCAGCGGCGCCTAAAGCTTACTTGTCTTCGTCGCCGCGGAGGAATTCGTAGCGCTCGATCGCGGCTACTACGCCGATGGCGCCCTCTTCGCGCGGCTCGGTGCGCTGCACGCGGCCGAGGCAGCGGACCCTTACCGGTCCGGCCAAAGTAATCTCGTTGGGAAGCGTCAGTAGAATCTCAACCGGGGAGCCTTCCCTGACATCCTTGGAAAGAAAGAAGTAGACACCGCGGGAGCTGACGTCCCGTGACTCGGTGCTGGTTTCACCAACCGCCGCTCCCGTGGTCCAACGAACGGTAAGCGGCAGCCGCATGGAAAAGCGCTGGGTAGTGCGGCGTTCGGAACCCGTCAAGGAAGTCCTCCTGATCGAAGGAAGAGTGTATCCGGGCGCGGCCCGGGGAACAATAGGACTCCGGATACAAAAACGATTCAATTTTGAGAGGTACCGATGTACTAGAACGTGGCCGGAAATTGGGACTTGGGGTACACGTTGGAACGCCCGTAGGGCTGGACGTTCCGACCGGATCGAAATCTCCGCCGGGTTCCGATCCCGTAACCCCATTCGCGATGCAAAATACGCATCAGAACGGCGAGGATGGGGGCCCCCCTGTTTTTTGTAAGTGTTGCAACTAAAGGACTTAGATGGGCCGTAAGTCTTTTGTTTGCAACACTTGGGGGGGGATTCATAAGTGTTGCAGCTAAAGGACTTAAAGCAATAGTGGGCAGTCCCGACCCGGTCCCTGACAGGGTCGGGGCAGGCGGGATCTCCGCTCGACGACTGATGTGGAGCTTCGATGGTCAGTGGACAGGGGTCGGTGAGGAGAAAAACAGCAGACGTAAATCGGGGAGAGGCGAGAGGTCGGCGAGGATCTGATGCGATATACACGGGAAAGGATAGCACACCTTAATGAAGATGTTAAGTGTTTTGCAGGGAACGGTCGAAAATGAGGGTTGAACGGATATTAGGGCGTGTGAACGGCTTCTGTGGATGCGAGGCGAACAAGAAAAAAACAAAGTCAAAAGCCCCAGACGTAAAAACGAAGTGCGGGCAACCCGAATTCGTCCAGGGGCTTACGTCTGTGCTACCTGCCAAGTCTACTCGGTCGAAGGAGCCGACGCCGACATCTAATCAGCCCGCGGTCACCGCCGCAGCCTACTGCAAGCCTAGCGTGGCTTGGAGGTAGTGGACGTCGCCACCCGTACTGGCCTGAATGGTAACGGGCATCGTTCCCGTGAGCACCTGTGTCAAGGGGGCGGATGTCGAGGCCAAATTGTTGGCATCGCCGCTATATGTGGCTGTTATCTGGTAGAGACCAAGATTGTTAATGTATCCCGAACCTGTCTGCGCTTGGCCATTGGTCGGTGGGATGCCGCTTACGATCGGAGTTCCAAAATTGTAAAAGTTAATCGTTCCTGTGAGTGGTTTGCTCGAGGTTACCGTCGCAGTGATGAGAAACTGCGTGTTCTGCGCGACCTTGGCGTTCGAGGTGGTAAGCGTAATACTCGTTGGCAGCGGAGTTCCGCCGCCACCTCCTTCTCCACCCGTTACTCCGCTACTGCCACAACCAAGAGCGAAACAGACCAAGCAAGCCGTTCCCACTGCCAGTGCCGCCCGAAACTTTCTACGGCCACCGCGAAGTCTTAGTAGGAAGGGCAAACACAGACCTGTCGCCAAGCTCAAGAACCACCAATCGCCTCGATCCATGGATAAGAACGTCGCATGCCGTGCCTGGTAGCGAAGGGCGTTTGCAGCACCGCTGACGATGGGAGTGAGCGAAATCGTGGCAGTAGCCGCCGAACCATTCAAGCTGACCTGCTGCGGACTGAGCGTAATGGTGTATCCGGAAATCGCCAAGGGCGAGAAGGATAAAGCCACGGTGCTCGGCGTCTGGCTCACTGGCGTGATCGTGATCTGACCGGAACCCGGTTGTCCCGCCACTGGCACGACGCTCAGCCCGCTGGCCGGTCCCAGCGTAAAGTCCGGAATATTCACGTTGACCAAAATATTGTTCGAAACTGAGGAGGCGAAGTTGGAATCTCCCGGATAGAGCACTTGTATCGATTCACTGCCTTTCGGAGCGGTTGTGACAGTGGCGGTCAGGATTTGGTTTCCGCTGGAATCCGTACTCAAGACAGGCGTTACTGGATTAACTATGGATGTGTATGAAGGAGAAAAATAGAACGGGCCTGTCATGGCCGGGCTTTTACCGAGGGTCGACGCGGAGGCGGTTAAGGCGACGCTCTCACCGAGGTTGATGGTCGTCGCGGACTGGGTCAAGGTCATGGTCGTGGAATAAAGAGGGTGAACGATAGTGGGAGCTGAGGTGGTAGCGCCGTAATTCGCATCACCTGAGTATTGGAATGTGAGGGAATGGTCGCCGCCCGAGTTCAAAGTCAAATAAAGAGAGACGGCAAAGCCAGTGAACCCGTTATTAGGAAAACTCGAGACTGTGATTGGCCCTGCAATAAGTGAGGTTCCGTCGTAGATGGAAATCGTTCCAGTGGGACTAACTCCTTGGGACACATTGGAATTTCCCCACGGCTGGACGAAGAAGGGCGACCCCACAAGTGGGTTTGGAGGAGCAGGAAAATACAACGTAATTGGCGCAGGCATAACGGTGACAGTATCGGCCGCCGAGGTACCGGCTTGGTAGCTCTGGTCACCGCTATAGGTGGGTACAAGAGAGTGCACTCCGCCCAAAAGATTTGGCGTAAGGTCTCGTGTGTACCCAAAGTTGTTCAGATTGTATATCCCCGGCCCACCGCCGCCCACGTCCGCTAGAGCGCCATTGTCGGTTAGTGTGACTGTTCCTGAGGGACACGTGAGCAAATTTTCTTGGTAACAAGTCGGAGTCGGCGGTCCAGTGGTGCTTGCAACGCCGTTCTTGTCCGTAACATACATACGAATGAGGTAGCGCGAGCCATAGGTAACAGAGGTCGCGTTGCCATTCAGAAGATTGCCCTGGGAATCAAACGTGGGTACGACAATAAAAGTCTGGCTGCTTTCTTTCGCGACTGTTACCTGCACCGACGCTGAATCGCTCGGCGCATTGGTTCCGTCTCCGGCGTAGTGCGCTGAGACGTTATAGGTGCCGCCGGGGAGACTCTGGGTTTTTACACCGCTAATCGCTCCGTTCGCCAGAGTGAATTGATCCAGCCCCCGCGTTGTGCCATCGGGCGGAATCGGAGTCGCAATCAGCGAGACGTCGCCACCAGGGACGCCTGTTCCGGTATTCGGTTTCACAGTGATGCCGACGGTCACATTTTCGTTGATACCGTGGTTGACTCCCGTGGTTGGCGAAAGGACCAGGGTCGTGGTCGTCGGGATTGTTGAAACACTGCCCCAATTCGTCGCCAAGTTGTTCACATTGACCGTTCCCAATCCTGTGGTCATGTCGTAGCCGGCGGTCGCGGTCCAGGCCTCCGTCGATGTGTGACTTGGATCCACCAGTACACCGTTGCTACCGGCGTTGCCAACACTGCAGTTTAGTGAGCCACCCTGGCATGGCACGCTGTTTGTTCCGACGCCGGGCGCGCCGGTTGGCAAGAAGCTATTCCCCTTTGTTATGTCATTGAAAACGCAGCTCGCAGCTTCCGTCGCGCTGGAGGTGCAGCTCGCGCCCGCTTTTTTCGCCAAAGCGTACAGCACGTAATTAGCGTTTCCCTGACGAGGAGCAGGACTTGCTGTGGTCGCCTGTTTCTGGTTCACCAGCGCCATGATTCCGGCAAAAGCTGGTGCCGAGGCCGAGGTTCCGCCGACAATTCCAAAGTCGAGGACCCCGCTGCTGGCGTTTAGATCGCAACTCCTCGCGCCGGAAATAGTTTGGTCGCTCTGACAGTAAACATATCCCGTGCCATCGAAGCCTGGACTTGCAAACAGCGAAATGTCAGGCTGATCCCGGTGACTGTCATTCGGCACCCCGGTCACACCGATCTGCCATGTAGGTTTTCCATAAACGCTGCTTGCTCCACCACTTCCGGCCACAATGTTCACGGATCCAATCGGTGCATTTACCCCGCAACCGGTCAACCCAATTTGCGCGCAGTTCTGATTCCAGGGAATTTCCGGGATATAACTCTTCGCAGACGTTCCAGTAGGATCATTAGTCGGATTCCAGTACGCCGCCCAATTGTTGACTTGATCGAAATCCGTCCCGCCAACCGAGACGTTGAACGGAGTCGATGCCAATCCGCTGACCGCCAAGCCCCGTGTCGCCACCTGCTGCGTATTGAAGTTGTCGCAGCCTGCTGATCCACCGTCTCCGGACGAAATGACCACCGTGATCCCTTGCGCGGCGGCTTGCTCCCACAAGCTGTTATAAAAGGCGTTTCCTGCACTACCCAGGTTTTGTTCGCAGTCACCGTAGCTCTCGCTCATGACCGCAGCCAAGTTGTGCTCTACAATGTAGAGCGCCGAGAGATCGACTCCTGCTGAGGCCGGCGTCGAAGCCGAGACAACAAACTTTACCGTCGCTCCTGGCGCGACCGCTCCCGACCACTGGACATCCAGATCGGCCTCTCCTTCCTCGCCAAGGGATGTGATGCCCGGATCTTCTCCATTCAAAATCACATTCGTGGCATCGAAATTCGGCGGCAGCCCGAACATTTTTCGAAACTGCTGCACGTCCTGGACATTGATGTTGGTCTCGCCGACGATTGCGA
>Ga0307479_10003740_pt1 | contig 13896 bp, 10 predicted proteins | sample atmos_gasesECM4C_FD_203743 | JGI IMG/M metagenome (GOLD analysis project Ga0307479, IMG submission 203743) | Hardwood forest soil microbial communities from Morgan-Monroe State Forest, Indiana, United States - atmos_gasesECM4C_515 | ecosystem: Environmental > Terrestrial > Soil > Temperate...
TTTCATCGATGATCTGGTTGAATCGGACCCCCTCCAAATCGTCGGCGTCAAAGACGGGCGCCGCGAACAGAAAGGTGAAGCGTCTGAAATAGTCCATATCTCTCCCCGAATGCGTTCGATGCGAGCTGTTGGCGCATTCGATGACAACTGGATGACGGTCGATCCGGGATTGCGGTCTCGGTGCAATAATCCACGCCAAGTATTTGACAACGATGGAAAACGCCATCGCCGCCATGGCGAAATCGACATCGGCCCAAGGCAACGGGCCGCGCGCTACGGCCGCAGCGGCGTAAATCTCAGCGAGAAGCAGGCACCGCGGGGGCGCCGGTTCTGTACGGTAATGGTCGCGGAGTGCAGTTCGGCGATGCGCTGGACGATGGAAAGGCCAAGCCCCGTGCTGCCCTGTTTTCTGCGGTCGCGCCGCCAGAACCGCTGAAAGATCAGCTTGCGTTCGTCCTCGGGCACGCCCGGCCCGGAATCGAGAACGCTGACCGATCCGTCACCTTCGACGACGAATTCGACGGTCGATCCCGGCGCCGTGTGGTTGATGGCGTTTTCGGCGAGATTTCGGATCGCGCGGCTCAGCATTTCCGCGCTGCCCTTGATCCAGACCGGTTCTGTGGTGCCGAGCAGTGCGATGTCCTTGCCTTGCGCCAGCGCCAGCGGCGCGACAAATTCCGCAACCTCCGCGGCAACGGAGTGCAGATCGGCCCTCTCTTCGGGGTCGACCACGAACGCGTCCAGCTCGGCGATGTCGAGCAACTGGCCGATGATGTGCGCCATGCCCTCGACGTCCTGCCGCAAGGCCTCGCGTATTTCCGGGTCTTGCAGGATGTCGATGCGCGTCCGCAGAATGCTGAGCGGCGTCCGCAACTCGTGCGCCGCGTCGGCGGTAAATTCGCGCTGAATCCGGAACCCTTCTTCGAGCCGGTCCAGGCCCCGGTTGACCGCCGATACCAACGGGCGGACCTCGCTCGGAATCTCTGACGTCGGCAGCCGCAGGCCGGGGCGGGTGGGGCCGATTTCGCTGGCGATCTCGGAGGCCTCGCGCAACGGGCTCAGCGCACGGCGGAAGATTGCGATATCGGCGGCCAGCAGCACCAGCAGGATCGGCAGCGTGATCCAGCCGACGTTCTTGTAGAAATCGGCGACGATGTCGTCGATCAGCACGTCGCGGTTGCCGAGGTCCTCGCCGGTCTGGATCCAGACGCTCTGGCCGCCGACGTCCTTGCGGACACTGGCGCCGGAAACCGTGGCATCGCCGGCCCGACGCTGCAGGAACTCCACCGCGCCTGTCCTCGTGTCGGCCGGAAACAGCGCCTCGCGATCCCTGAGCGAGGAAAACAGCACGTTGCCGCGATCGTCGGTCACCGCATAGGAATAGCGCCCATAGGCCTGCGAGTAGAGCCCGAGCAGGTCCTGCGGCAGGTTCAGTTCGAGACGGCCATCGGGCCCGACGCTCAAGTGCTCGCCGACGGAAGCTGCCTGCTCCTCCATCGCCTTGTCGTGGATGGAGTTGGTCGCGTAATTCAGCAGCCACGACAGCGCGAGCGACATCAGGATGGAGGTGATGCCGACGGCGACGACATGCAGGAATGCGATGCGGGAGAGGATCGACTTGAATCGCGGCACGCTATTTTTCCTCTGCGATGAGGTAGCCGACGCCGCGAATGGTGTGAACCTGGACCTTGGCGCCGCGCTCCGAAAGCTGCTTGCGCAAACGATGAACATAGACCTCGATCGCGTTCGAGGCGACCTCTCCGGAGTGTCCGAAGATGTGGTCCTCGACCTGCTTCTTGGAAACCACGCGCCCCTTGCTGCGCATCAACAATTCCAGCACCTCGGTCTCGCGCGCCGACAGCACCTGGGGCTGATCGTCGATCGAGGCCTGCCGGTTTCGGGTGTCGAATTCGAGATTGGCGATTTTCAGCGAACTGCCGAGCAGGTGGCCGGGCCGGCGCAATTGCGCCTCCAGCCGCGCCACCAATTCCTCCAGCGCGAACGGCTTGACCAGATAATCGTCGGCGCCGCTGCGCAGGCCGTGAACACGGTCGTTGAGGCCGCCGCGCGCGGTCAGGACCAGAACCGGAATCGAATTGTTGTCATACCGTATCTCGCGCAACAGCTCGAGCCCGTCGCCGTCGGGCAATCCGAGGTCGAGGATCAGCCCGGCGTAGAAGGTGGTCTTGAGAACGCTGCGCGCCTCTTCGACCGTCGACAGGACGTCTGCCTCGTAGCCTGCCGTCCGCAGCCCCTTCGCCAGGAGTTCGGCAAGCTCCTCATTGTCTTCGACGATCAATAACCGCATGAAACGATTCTCAAGCTCCGATACCGGACCCGCCCGACCCGGGGCGGGCAGCATTCGGACGAATCGACCCGTTCACACCTGCCCGTCAAGGCGATCCGCGCCGATTGCAACGGTGGACGTGCCCCTGCCTACCAAGCGGTGTAAGGCTGGTGTAAGCTTTGGGGATTCGCCGCTGCAGAACACTACAGATCGCAGCATTTCACGGGTACAAAAGCAAGATTCTTGCGGTCGCGCTAAGCCGCGGAAGAGATTTAACTAAGCGGCGACACTTGAGCCGCGCGCGCTATTGCGGCCGTCATAAATCACCAATAAGACGGGCGGCAGAGGCTAGCCGGCAGAAGTGCGCAGAAGAAATATGCATCTGAGGGCAGAACAGGCGGGTGCGTAGGTGTACAAAATCGCAACATGACGATCGGCGCGAACTGGAACGGGCGGCGGCTGGCTCTCGCGCTGGTGGCGATTGCGTTGGTGGGTGCGGCGATCATCGGCGCCAACCGGATCTTGGCGCAGCGCGCGACGTCCCCTGAAACCTCACAGGCGAGCAGAGCAAGCTCATCACGCTTTGTGCCGAGCGCGGAAGAGTGGGCCACCGTATCCATCGAGCCGGTGACGGAGCAGGTATTTCGCACCGAGCACGTCACCGAAGGCAAGATCGCCGTCAACGAAGACAGCTCGACGCCGATCTTCTCGCCGTATGCCGGCCGCGTCACCAAGCTCCTGGTGAAGCCGAGCGACGTGGTCGAGCGAGGGCAGCCGCTGTTCATCGTCGAAGCCACCGATACCGTGCAGGCCTTGAACGACTTCGTCACCGCGCTGAGCGCGCTCAACACCGCGCGCTCCAAGCTCAATCTCGCGCAAATCGTCGAGAAGCGTCAGGACGATCTCTATGCGGGAAAGGCGGTTCCGCTGAAGGACTGGCAGCAGGCGCAGGCCGATCTGAATGCCGCGCAGAACGACATGCGCGCGGCGGAAACGGCGGTCGAGGCCACCCATAACCGGCTGCGGATCCTGGGCCGCTCGGAAGAGCAAATCTCGGCATTTCAGCAGACGCGGCAGATCAGCGCCGATACCCCGATCTATTCCCCGATCGGCGGCACCGTCGTGCAGCGCAAGGTCGGGCCCGGCCAATTCATCAGCACCGGCGCCAGCGATCCCGTATTCGTGATCGGCGATCTCTCGAGCGTGTGGCTGACGGCCTTTGTGCGCGAGAGCGAAGCGGCGGACGTGAAGGTCGGCCAGCAGATGGATTTCGCCGTGCTCGCGCTGCCGGGCCGCACATTCAAGGCACGGGTCGACTATGTGTCGGCCGCGATCGACCCGACGACCCGGCGTCTGATGGTCCGCGCCACCATCGACAACAAGGATGGGCTGTTCAAGCCCGAGATGTTTGCCAACGTCACGATCTATACCGGCGGCGACCATCCTTCGATCGGCGTGCCCAAGCAGGCGCTGATCTATGAAGGCGAGCATGTGCGATTGTGGGTGGCGCGCGACGACAAGTCGATCGAGCTTCGTGAAATCCAGACCGGTCTGACCAATGGCGCTCTGGTCGAGGTCCGAACCAACCTCAAGGCCGGGGAGAAAGTCGTCACCAAGGGCAGTCTGTTCATCGACCGGGCGGCTTCCGGCACTTAACCGCAGCAAGATTTTTCCTTAAGAGATTCCGACCGAATGGATCGCCTCGTCTCCTTCGCAGTCAGTCGCCGATTTCTGATGGTCGGGCTGTTCGCAGCCGTGATCATCGGGGGGCTTATCGCGTTCCAGCAACTGAACATCGAGGCCTATCCCGATCCGACACCTCCGATGGTCGACGTCGTCACCCAGAGCCCGGGACTGTCGGCCGAGGAGATCGAGCGCTACATCACGATTCCGCTGGAAACCCAGGTTGCCGGGATCAAGAACCTCAACGTCATCCGAACGATTTCGCTGTACGGCCTGTCCGACGTCAAATTGCAGTTTTCGTTCGACTACACCTATGAGCAGGCGCTGCAGCAGGTCTTGAACCGGCTTTCCCAATTGGCGCCGCTGCTGAACAACGCCCTGCCGCAGATTTCGCCGCTCAGTCCGATCGGCGAGATCTACCGCTACCGGCTGGTCGGGCCGCCCAACTATTCGGTGCTCGATCTCAAGACCTTGCAGGACTGGGTCCTGCAGCGCCGCTTCCGCACCGTGCCGGGGGTCATCGACGTCACCGGCTGGGGCGGCAGGACCAAGACCTACGAGCTCCAGGTCGACTTCAACAAGCTGGTCGCGAATGGATTAACCCTGCCTCAGTTGTTGCAGGCGGTGAGCAATTCGAACATCAATGTCGGCGGCAACACCGTCAACATCGGCTCGCAGGCGGCCGTCGTGCGCGGCGTCGGCCTGATCCGCTCGATCGACGCGCTTGCCAACACCATGGTTTCGTCGAGCGGCGGCACGCCGGTCCTGGTCAAGGACGTCGCGACGGTCACCGTCGGCGAGCAGCCGAGACTGGGTATAGCGGGCGAGAACCAGGACGACGATATCGTCCAGGGCATCGTGCTGATGCGCCGCGGCGAGCAGAGCTCTCCTACCATCGCCAGGGTCGAGGAGCTGGTCGAAAAGATCAACCATTCGACGATCCTGCCACCGGGGGTGCACATCGAACGCATCTATGACCGCAAGGACCTGATCGAGACCACCACCAGGACGGTGCTCGAAAACATGACCTTCGGGATCCTGCTGATCGTGCTGCTGCAATGGATCTTTCTCGGCGACCTGCGCAGCGCGCTGATTGTCGGCGCCACGATACCGTTCGCGCTGTTCTTCGCGGTCAGCATCCTGGTGCTGCGCGGCGAATCCGCCAACCTGTTGTCGGTCGGCGCGATCGATTTCGGCCTGATCGTCGATGCCACCGTCATCATGGTGGAGGCGATCTTCCGTCGCCTGTCGCACACCGAAGCTCTTTCGGAGAGCGAGCTCGCCGAGATTTCGCCGCGAACCGTGATGGCGATGAAGCACCATGCCATCCTCACCGCGGCGGCCGACGTATCGCGCTCGATCTTCTTTGCTGCCGCCATCATCATCGCGGCCTTCATTCCGCTGTTCACCTTGAATGGCGTCGAAGGCAACATTTTCAGCCCGATGGCCCGGACCTACGCCTATGCGCTCGCCGGCGGCCTGCTTGCGACCTTCACGGTCACGCCGGCGCTGAGCGCGATCATCCTGCCGGCGCATGTGGAGGAAACCCAGACCCTGATCATGCGCGTGCTGCATCGCCTCTACATCCCGGTGCTGAGGCGGTCGCTGCAGAGCCGCCACCTGGTTCTTGTCGGTGCGGCCATGCTGATCGTGATGACGGGCGTTGCCGTCCGCCTGCTGGGCCTGGAGTTTCTGCCGAAGCTCGAGGAGGGCAACCTGTGGATCCGGGCCACCCTGCCGCCGACGGTCTCGCTGCAGGAGGGCAACACCTACGTCAACGGCATGCGCAAGCTGATCGCCGAACGCCCAGAAGTCGAATCGGTGGTTTCCCAGCACGGCCGTCCCGATGACGGCACCGATGCCACCGGCTTCTTCAACGCGGAATTTTTTGCGCCGCTGAAGCCCGCCAAGGAATGGCCGGCCGGCGAGGACAAGGATGATCTGACGGCCAAGCTCCTGGCCCAGCTTCAGGAGAAATTTCCGGGCGTCGAGTTCAATTTCTCACAATATTTGCAGGACAACGTCTCGGAAGCCGTTTCCGGCGTCAAGGGCGAGAACTCGATCAAGCTTTACGGCAACGACCTGCAGGCGCTGACCACCACGGCCAACAAGATCAAATCCGTGCTGTCGACCGTGCAGGGGATCACCGACCTCGCGGTGTTCACCTCGCTCGGCCAGCCGACCATCCAGATCGATATCGACCGCGCGCGCGCCGCCCGTTATGGCCTGTCGCCGGGAGACATCAACACCACGATCCGCACCGCGATTGGAGGCGACAGCGCCGGCGACCTCTATGAACCCGGCAGCGACCGGCATTTTCCGATCATCGTCCGCCTGGCGCCGGAATACCGCAAGAGCGCGGAAGCGATCCAGAATTTGCGGGTCGGCGCCCAAGGCCCCAACGGCGTCACCCAGGTTCCGCTGAGCGAGGTTGCCACCATCAAGCTGGTATCGGGCGCGGCCTTCATCTACCGGGAACAGCAGGAACGCTATCTTCCGATCAAGTTTTCCGTGCGCGAGCGCGATCTCGGCGGCGCGATCCGGGAAGCGCAGGACAAGATTGCCGCCCAGGTACAATTGCCGCCGGGCTCCCGGATCGAGTGGGTCGGCGAGTTCGGCAATCTGCAGGACGCGATCAAGCGGCTGTCGATCGTGGTCCCGATCAGCCTGACCCTGATCGCGATGCTGATCTGGTTCAATTTCGGGTCCGTGATCGATACCGTCCTGACGATGAGCGTGATCCCGATGGCGGTATTCGGCGGCGTCGTCGGATTGGTGGTGACCGGCATCCCGTTCTCGGTCTCGGCCGCGATCGGATTCATCGCGCTGTTCGGCATCTCGGTGATGGACGGCATCATCATCCTCTCGCAATACAATCAGCTGATCGATGAGGGCATGGAGCGCGGCATGGCGATCTTGCGCACCGGGGAACTCCAGCTTCGCCCGGTCTTGATGACCTGCGTGGTCGCGGGCGTGGGCTTGCTGCCGGCGGCGTTGTCCACCGGGATAGGCTCGCAGGTACAAAAACCGCTGGCGATCGTGGTGGTTGCGGGCATGATGCTGGCTCCCGTCGTCATCCTCGTCACCTTGCCGGCGCTGATTTCGATGTTTTCGCGGCGCAGCCGGACCGGACTGGCTGCCGAGGGTTCGCTGGCGTCGGCGGAATGAGGGACCAGAGTCGTGGTCGAGGTGGGGCTGTGAATAGAGCGGCTTTCGAATGCCTTCCGAATTCCCGCTGGACGGGGATGCGGTTGGCTTGCGCGATATTTGGCCTAGCCGCGATCCTGAGTTTTTCGATGGCGGCGTCCTGCGCGGCCGAAAGCCTCCCCGAGGCGCTGGCGAAGGCCTATCAGACCAACCCGCAGCTCAATGCGGAACGGGCCAAGCAGCGCGGAACCGACGAGAATGTGCCCCAGGCGCTGTCGGGTTACCGGCCACAGATCATTGCGAGCCTCGGCGCCGGGTTGCAGGCGGTGCGCAATCTGTTGCCCAACAACACGATTCAAAGCGCGACGTTGCGCCCGTGGCAGATCGGCGTGACGGTCAGTCAGGTGCTGTTCAACGGCTTCAAGACTTCCTCCAGCGTTCGCGTCGCCGAATTCCAGGTGCTGTCCGGGCGCGAATCCTTGCGCAATGCCGGCCAGGATGTGCTGCTGGACGCCGTGACCGCCTACATGAATGTCACTGCGAACAATGCCCTGTACGAGTCACAGCGCACCAATGTCGACGTGCTGCGCGAAATCCAGGCGACGACGAAACGGCGCCTGGATGCCGGCGATGTCACCCCGACCGATACCGCGCAAGCCGAAGCGCGCCTGAACCGGGGATTGGCGGACCTCAACGCCGCGGAAGTCGCGCTCGCCATCAGCAAGGAGGTCTATACCCAGGTCATCGGCGAGGCGCCGTCTCGGCTGGCGCCGGCGAGCCCGGTCGATCGGCTGGTGCCGACCACGGAAGGGGGCGCCATCGAAGCCGCCAATCACGAGCATCCCGCGGTCCTCGGCGCCGGCTACGACGTCGATGTCGCCCAGACCTCGATCAAACTGGCGGAAAGCAGCCTGCTGCCGACCGTGTCGGTCCAGGCCAGCGCCAGCCGCGCCGTCCAGACGGATACTTCCCTCACGACGGCGGCAACCGACCAGGCTTCGGTCATGGGGCAGGTCAATGTGCCGATCTATGACGGCGGCATGGCGGCCTCGCAAACCCGGCAGGCCAAGGAAGTGACGTCACAGAGCCGGCTGGTGCTCGAGCAGGTGAGGAATCAGTCGCGAACCGCCGTCGTCAGCGCCTGGGTTTCCAACGAGGGAACCAAGATTGCGCTCAAAGCGACCGAATCCGAGGTGCGCGCGGCGGAAATCGCGCTTGCTGGGGTTCAACGCGAGGCCAAGGGCGGACAACGCACCACGATCGATGTTCTCAACGCGCAGCAAGATCTGACCAACGCCCGCTCGAGGCTGATTCAGGCGCAGCGCGACCGGATCATCGCATCCTACACGCTGTTGAGCGCGGTCGGACGGCTCGACGTGCACACGCTGAACCTGAGCACGCCGGACTACTTGCCGGAAGTTCACTATCATCAGGTACGCGACGCCTGGCACGGCCTGCGCACGCCGTCCGGCCAGTAGCAGGCGCCGCAACCGACGCTCGTTTTGGCTGTGACTGTCATGTGCCCGCCGATCTTCCTCCCGTACGGGCCGGTGCGTTAAAAGGGGGGATGGGCTACCGATCGTGCGTTCGAGAGATATCCGGGGTTGCTGAACGAGCCCACCCGTCGCAAGTTGCGGGCCTGAGAGTCGCTCGACGGCGGCTTGGCGAGGAATGGCATGGCTGGCCACATCATTGTCTCGGATGAAGAATCCACCCGCACGATAGTCATGCGGCGGCCGGAACGGAAAAACGCGCTGACTGACGAGATGTTTCTCGCCATGAGCGAGGCGATCAACTCGGCGCAATCCGATCCCTCGATCCGCTGTTTCATTCTGACCGGCCGTTCCGGCGTGTTCACGGCCGGCGACGACGTCGGCGATTTTCTGCAGGAGGCGGCGACCAAGCACGATCCCGCCAAGCCGAGAAGCTCGGTCGTGTTTCTGCAGGCGCTCGCCAACAACAAGAAGCCGATCATTGCCGCGGTGGACGGCATCGCCGTCGGCATCGGCGCAACGATGGTGCTGCATTGCGACTACGTCGTCGCCAGCACCACGGCGTCGTTTTCGTCTCCGTTCGTTCAGTACGGCCTTGTTCCGGAAGGGGCTTCGAGCCTGCTGCTGCCGCGAATGGCCGGTCACCAGCGTGCGTTCTCGATGCTGGTGATGGGCCGCTCGATGAGCGCCGAAGAGGCTCGCTTGGCCGGCTTCGTCAACGTCGTCGTGCCACCGGGCCATGCCGTCGTCGAAGCCCAAAAGGCGGCACGCGAGATCTGTGCGTTGCCGCCGGACGCCGTCGCCATCTCGCGAAAGCTGCTAAAACTGCCAACCGAGGATTTGCTGCGCAGAATGGGTCAGGAAGAGCATCTGTTCGGCCCGCGCATGCGTGCGCCCAAGACCATTGCGGCGTTCTCGAATTTCCTGTCGAGCAAGAAGAAGTGATCGCGCAGGACTGCAATAGCGGCACGCTGCATGATTTTGGGAAGTGATCAAAGGATGAATGACGAGCTCTGCCTGCTGTCCGCCGCCGAGCTGCGACGGCGTATCGCTGACAAGGAGATTTCGCCGCTTGAAGTCACACGCGCGGTGCTTGCGCGCGCCGAGCGATTGCAGGGCGAACTGAATTGCTTCATCACGCTCTGCGCCGACGAGGCGCTGGCGCAGGCCGCAGATGCCGAACGCAGGATGATGAGCGGCGAGCCGCCTCGGCTTCTGGAGGGCATTCCGCTTACCGTCAAGGACATCGTCAACACCAAGGGCGTCCGCACCACTTTCGGAGCTGTCCCTTACGCCAATAACGTCCCCGACCATGATGCTGTCGCCGTGGCGCGGCTGCGTACAGCGGGTGCGATCCTGATCGGCAAGACCACGACGCCGGAATTCGGGTCGAAATGCCTGACCGATTCGCCTCTGTTCGGCCGCACCCGCAACGCCTGGAGCCGCGAGCGCTCGAGCGGCGGCTCCAGCGGCGGCGCGGCGGTCGCGGTTGCCTGCGGCTTGGCGCCGCTCGCGGTTGCAACCGATGGCGGCGGCTCGACCCGGATTCCGGCCGCCTGCAACGGCGTGGTCGGGCTCAAGCAAAGCAACGGGGTGATCCCCCACAGCCAGGTGCAGGACGCCTTCGGCAATCAGACCTACGTCACGCCGATGACGCGCAACGTCGCCGACACCGCACTGATGATGCAGGCCATGGCCGGCGAAGACGCCTCCGATCCGTGGTCGATCGGGATTCCCGCCGCGGATTTCATTGGCGGGGCCGCTCCCCATGGTGATCTCAGGGGCAAGAAAATTTTGTTCTGCCTCACTCCGCCGGGCCGCAAGGTTTCCGCCGATGTTGCCGCCGCATTCAGCGCAAGCCTGAAAACGTTCAAAACGCTCGGCGCCGAAGTCGAGGAGATGCAAGGCGACGGCTTCGACATCGAGCCGATCTGGCGCGCCATCAATCACACGGCCTGGCGAACCCGCTTCGAAAAGCTCGCGGCGGAGCATGGCGACGAGCTGAGCGAAACGTTCCTCAAGCAGCTCGCGCTGGCGCAAAAGATCAGCGGCGTCGACTACCAGCAGGCGATGTTCGACCGCACCGTCCTGTTCCGCCGCGTGCAGTCACACCTGGAGCGCGCCGATCTGTTGGCGATGCCGACAATCACGCGCACCGCACCCCCAATCGAGCAGGATTTGTTCGGTACCATCGACATCGACGGCGAGGTGTTCGACGACGTCCGCCCGAACTGGTTTCCCTGGACCATGCCTTTCAACATGACCGGACATCCGGCCGTGAACATGCCTATCGGCTTCGGTGCCGACGGGCTGCCGATCGGCTTGCAATTGGTGGGACGGTTTCGCGGCGACGCCGAGTTGCTGCGGGTCTGCGCGCTGTTCGAGGCGTCGCAGAATTATCTTGGCCGCTGGCCGGAAACGCAGGCGCCGTCGTCGACTCTCAACCGCGAGGCGTAAGGGAGCCTTAGCCGAATGACCGCGCGATTTGAGAAAGCATTGCCGTCGTCGCCCGCGTGTATCGGGCGTCGTTAAATTGCTCATCCACAAAATTGAGGATGAGCAAAGTCACCAGCGTGGCCATTGCAAGTCTCATGTCGGGATGATCCCGAAGAGGAGTTAATGATCCCTTTAGAATGGGCTGGCGCGCCGCCGATTAGGCCCACGGCCACTGACCGATTCAAACCACGTGACTGATGCCGGTAACAGGCCACCACCCCGCCCCGATAAGAACAGGTCGAGACACGAGAAAATACGCACACGGCGGTGCGACGGTAAGAACTAACGCACGTCGGTCGTGCCGGAATCTGCCGCCAGCAGCACTTGGTCCAGTCGCTCGATCAGCAAGTCGGCGTGTTCGGTGCCGAACACCAGCGGCGGCCGGATTTTCAGCACATTGGCATGCGGCCCGGCGGCGCTGATCAGCACGCGCCGCTCGCGCAATCCGTTGACGATTCCCTTGGTCGCTTCCGTTGCTGGCGTGCCGGCGATGCCGCCGCGCCGCAGCTCCACGCCGATGAACAGGCCGGCGCCGCGGATCTCGGTGATCAACGCGTGCCGCGACTGCAACTGGCGGAGCCCTTCAAGCAGATAAGCCCCGGTGCGTCGCGCGTTCTCCATCAAGCTCTCTGACGCGATCACCTCCAGCACCGCGATCCCCGCTGCAGCCGAGACCGGGTTGCCGCCAAAGGTGTTGAAGTAGCGCGACCTTGCGCCGAACTCCGCCAGAATTTCCGGGCGCGCGGCCATGGCGGCCACCGGATGACCGTTTCCCATCGGCTTGCCCATGGTGACCAGATCGGGAATGACGCCGTGGCGGGCAAAGCCCCACATCTGTTCGCCGGTGCGGCCGAAACCGGGCTGCACTTCATCGGCAATGAACAGGCCGCCGGCGGCCCTGATGGCGTCGACCGCGGGCCGCAGGAAGCCGGGCGGATCGGCGAGCACGCCGTCGCTCGAGAAGATCGTGTCGACCAGTAATCCCGCCGGACGAATGCCGCTTCGCTTCATGTCATCAAGCGCACCGCGAACGTGACGCGCGAAGATTTCGCCGGTGTCCTCGCCGGCCGGGCGAGGCGCCGGCACCAATTGCACATGGCTGTCCTTTGGCAACGGCAGCCCGAGCGAAGGCGAAAGCTCGACCAGCGCACTGGTCACGCCATGGTACGCGGTTTCCGTCACGATGAAGCCGGTGCCGCCGGTGCAGGTTCTGGCGACTCGTAACGCGAGGTCATTGGCTTCGCTGCCGGTGCAGGTGAACATGACGTGGCCGATCTCGGTCGGGAAGGTGGCGAGCAGCCGTTCGGCATAATCAAGCACGGTCTCGTGCAGGTAGCGGGTGTGCGTGTTGAGCACGGCTGCCTGCTGCGCGATCGCCTGAACGACGTGAGGGTGGCAGTGGCCGACGCACGCCACGTTGTTGTAGGCATCCAGATAGGGCTGTCCGGCGCCGTCGTAGAGCCACACGCCTTCGCCGCGCACGAAGTGCACCGGCTCCTCGTAGAACAGCCGGTAGGCCGGCCCGAGCAGGCGATTGCGGCGCGCGATCAGGTCCCGGGTCGAGACGATATCGTCCGCGGACATGGCTGTTGCTCCTCCTCGCAGGCGCGTTGAATTTGCCGCTTCGCCTCCAGCGGGGTTAGCCTCGCGACCCGCCGCAACCGCGCCCAGGCCTGATCGTTGTTGCGAAGAATATAATCCCGGTTCTCGGGATGACGCCGCGCCCGCCAGTTGCTGATCACAACGGTCATGACCATGCGCGTCGCCATCAGCGTGAACAACACATCGAATTCGGTCTTGTCCAGCGGCGTGACCGCATGATAGGCGGCGATCAGTTCGCAAGCGGAAGCGAGCGGATCGTTACTGTCGGCAACCTGATAGGCCGCCGCAATGGCGAGGTCGTTGACCCTCGCCGTGAACGTCAGATCGCCGAAATCGATGATTCCCGAAATGCGTTCGTGGCTGGTCCCGTCGACGACGATATTGTGCGGATTGAGATCGTTGTGAACCGGCTGCCTTTGCAGGCGCGGCAGCACCGGAAGCACGCGCGCCTCGAAATTACCCAGACAGACGTCGATCAGGCCGCGCCGGTCGGCCGGCACGGCATCGATCAGCGGGCGCAATTCGGCCGCATGCTGAAGATCCCAGAGCAGTTTGTGGCCGGCGCCGGCGTGGTAAAAGTCGCGCAGGCCCTTTGCAAGCCGAGCGGCGCATCGGCCGAGGTCGCGCCGCACCGCCGCGGACCCTTTGACCGCATGCATCGGAATTCCGGGCATGAACGACAGCAGGCGCACCATCCTGGTCGAGCCGTCGTGGAACGGGATGGCCAGTTCGTGCGCGCCATTTTGCGCAGGGAAGATGCGCGGGATCGGCAAACCGGGGTCCGCAGCCGCAAGGTGAAGCAGGGCCGCGGTCTGCAGATTTGTCACCGCGCGGTCTTCCGCTGGGTTCGCGATCTTGAGGACATATTCGGGACCGTCCGGGGCTATCAGCCGAAAATTCTGGTCGCGCTCACTGTCGAGCCGGCGCGCCGCGACGGGCAGGCCGTAATGTTCGGCTGCAAGGCTCTCGGCGAGCATTTCCGAAATGGCGGATGCTGCGCGCAGCCCTTGAATCGGATGTGCGGCATCGACGGCGGGAGCGAGGTTTGGCACCGGACAATCCTTAAAGATGCTTAGAGCATGATGAGTTTTGGTTTGATCAATTTGTCCGCAGGCTCCGTTTACCTCTCCCATTGGGCTAAGGCATGCACACATCTCGCAATCCCAATTCGAAGACTTGGAAGAAACC
>Ga0307479_10003741_pt1 | contig 13896 bp, 14 predicted proteins | sample atmos_gasesECM4C_FD_203743 | JGI IMG/M metagenome (GOLD analysis project Ga0307479, IMG submission 203743) | Hardwood forest soil microbial communities from Morgan-Monroe State Forest, Indiana, United States - atmos_gasesECM4C_515 | ecosystem: Environmental > Terrestrial > Soil > Temperate...
CTAACGAAAGAGATGATCTACGTAGCTGTGAGCGTGACCAACCAGTGCGATTACTGCATCGCCTCGCACACCTTGTCTGCACAGAAAAAGGGCATGACTGACGCCATGTTTAAGGAACTGATGGCGGTCGTCGGCATGGCCAACGAAACCAACAAGATGGTCACTGGATATCAGGTCGAAATTGACGAGCAATTCAAAAAGTGATCGTCCAAAACGATGAGGGGAAAGCCCGGCAAGTTGATCCGTCAGGTGGAAATCTTGTATCGCGGCGGAGTCTGAGTAAGGAAATTCCACACGTTGGGATTGACGGTGCTAGCCACAGCACCGTAGTTGTGATCCAGGTTGGGAAAGATTGTTAGGCGGACCGGGAAACCATCGGCGGCAAGCAGGTCGCGCGTTCTCTGTGCCTGCGCGACGGTGAAAAATTGGTCGTGGTCCCCGATATCGATCGCGATTGGGATCTTTCGTGTTGCGCGTTGCACGATCCAGTCATAATCGGCAGTGATCACTGCGGCAAATACGCCGCCCCCAGCGAAGTATTGGGAATCCAGCATGCTGGCATCGAAAACCGTATAGCCCCCTGCGGAGAATCCGAACAGATAAATTCGATTTGCATCGACCTTCCACTCACCTCACACCGAATCCATAATGATGGGATAGAGCTGAAGAGCCACCGCAGTCTCGAAGTTTCCGCCCAGAGGCAGAGTCGGTCCCACCAGGATGATCCCGTTCTGCTCCGCGAAATTCTGCCACAGTCCTATCATGTCCGTGCCCCTTCCACCGAAGCCATGAATCAGCAGAATGGCTGGCGCGGGATGGCTGCCATCGAAGGAGGACGGCACGAAGACATAAAACGGGTACACGACTTGTTCGAATTGAACCTGCCGTTGCGCTAGACCCTTAACCGGCGGACGGGCCGTCTTCGAGGAAGCGCCGCAACCCAGGAGCAACGCTGCCGCCGCAAGCGCGAGAATTGCTCTTCCGCTGTGGCTGGAGCTTGAGGTCATGGGGTACCTTTAGAATGTTTCTGATTTTTTCCAAAGACTGACCCAGAATCTATTTCGCTCCACGGCCCGGCTTAAGTCTCTTCGCCCGCCCAAAGCTGAACTCGCACTGCTTCATATCCACTTTTCGCCCGCGGAAGAGTACCCCCTCGGCTTGGAGGCGAAATCTCTGTTCCATGGCTGAGTCGCCGGTTAACTTAATCGCGCCGCCCGCCCCCAACACGCGCTGCCAGGGTAACCCAAAGCTGCGGCGTAGAGTCGCGGCCACCTGACGGGCTGCTCCCGGAAATCCGGCCGCCTGCGCGATCGCGCCATAGGTTGAAACTTTGCCCCGGGGAATCAAGCGAATCACCTGCTCAATTCGCAGGCGCATCACACCAGCTTTGTCCTCATCGGGCTTACCGGCACGAGAAATCCCGCTGATTCGCCTCACAGTCAATTCACCGATTCGGGTCACCGCAAGGCCGGCAGCTACGCCGCCGTACGGAAAGACTCGAGGGCCTTGTATTCCGAGTCGTGCACGTCAAAGACGGTCAGCAGCTTGGTAACTTGCAGCAGGTCCCCGACGCGCTTGGTCAAGTTCGCCAGTTTGATCGTGGCCCCCGCGCTGAGCGCCGTGGTATGCAGCGCCACCAGCGTGCCCAGTCCGCCCGAATCGATGTAGCTGATTTCGCCCAGGTTGAGCACAATGCGTTTGTTGTCTTGCAGTGCTTTCTTTACTTCCTCGCGCAGCAGTGACGACTCTTCGCCAAACACAATCCGCCCGCTACAGCCGACGACCATAATTCCGTCCACCGTCTTCTTCGCCAGTTTCAGTTGCATGGAAACGCTCCTTTACGACCGCCCCGTTGGAATGCCTTCTCCCAAGCCGCATCCGCACGTATCTTGACGCACCAGCCTATCGCTTTGAAGCGAATCTTAGCAAGCCGGGCGCGTTAGGTGTTGGAGCAGTCAACCCTCTGCCGCATCACGTATAATCGTCTCTTCCGCTCATGAGTTACACCGTCCTGGCACGTAAATACCGCCCGCAGAAGTTCTCCGAAGTCATCGGACAGGAGCACGTCACACGGACCCTGCAGAACGCCATCGAGCAGGGCCGCAGCGCGCACGGATATATCTTCAGCGGCCACCGGGGGATCGGAAAAACCACGGTTGCCCGCATCCTGGCAATGGCGCTCAACTGCCGCTCCCAGGACAAACCTGTCCCCGAGCCTTGCGGCGTCTGCGAATCGTGCACTGAGATCCGCGCCGGCAACGCGGTGGACGTCATCGAAATCGACGCCGCCACCAACCGCGGCATCGACGAAATCCGCGAACTGCGCGAGGCGGCGCGCTACCGCCCCGCCCGCGACCGTTTCAAGATCTATATCCTCGACGAGGCGCACCAGATCACCGACGCCGCCTTCAACGCGCTGCTCAAAACTCTGGAGGAGCCACCCGACCATATTGTCTTCATGCTCGCGACCACGCAACCGGAAGACATTCCGCAGACCATCCGCTCCCGCTGCCAGCATTTCAGTTTTCGGGCGGTCAAGTTCGACGCAATTGTCGGCCAGTTGCGCGATCTGGTGACTCGCGAAAAAATCGAGGCCGACGACGACGCGCTCGCCCTGCTCGCCGAAGCGGGGGATGGCTCCATGCGTGACGCTCTCTCCATTCTCGACCAGGCGATCGCTTCATCGAGCGGAAAGATTACCGCCGAGTCCGTTCGGAACCTGGTCGGAGCGGCGCCAGCACACATTCTCGAGCAAGTAATGCAGGCGGTATCGGAGGGAAAGAGCGAACAAATTCTGAGCCAGGTCGATCATTTGATCGGGGAAGGACACAGCCCGACTCACTTCGCCCGCCAGATGGTCCGCTTCCTGCGCAATGCGACCGTCGCGAAAATCGCGGGCAAAGATTCGTCCTTGCTGCAAATCTCCAGCGAAGAGCGCGAACGGGTTGCCCGCGTCGCCGACCTGTTCGGCGAAGAAGATCTCACGCGCCATCTGCAGATCATGCTGCGCACTCACGGCGAGCTGGGATACAAGCAGGAACAGCGCTTCCACCTCGAACTCGGGCTGCTGAAAATGGCCCACGCGCAAAAGCTGCTGCCGATCGAGCAACTGCTCAGCGAAGCAGCTGCCGCGCCGGCAGCCGCGACCCAGCGGCCTCCGGCAAGACCGGCCATCGTGAGCAGCGGTCCGGGCTCCGAGGCGCGCCGCACCGAGCCGCCTGCCGCTCGCTCGAATTCCATCTCCCCCTTCGCCGCCGATTCCGTCCGCAAAGGAACACCGCGCCAGGAAGATTCCTCGCACTCAGGCCCCGCGCCAGGGCCGCGCATCGTCGCCTCAGCCAGCAGTCCGGAGCCAGTGATCATGGGAGCAGCCGCACCGGCCACGCATCTCGAACTGGCTCCAGATTCAATCGATTCCGATCGTAGAGACGTAGGTGGCTACGTCTCTGCCGACACCAGCAAACCGACGGCGCCTGAGCCAGTGGCGGAAATCGAGAACCCGTCGCCGGAGACGCAGCCGGCATCCGTCTCGTCGCCCGAGATCGAACGGCTGCAAAATGCCGTCCTGCAAGCCCTCACTGACAACAACCAGCGGATCCTCGTTTCGATGCTTTCTGGCGGTGAATGGAGCGTGCAGTCCAACGAACTGGTCATTAAGGTATCGGAATCGCAGATAGTGGTCGATATGTCGCTCGGCCCCGACGCCAAGCGGATCGCTATCGCCTCAGCCAGCGGTATCCTCGGCCGCGCGGTCAAGTTGAAAGTAGTTCCGGGAGCCACAGTAGCGCCGCAGGAAGGCAACCGCAACGGCGCGTCGCGGCTCGCGCCAGGACCTGGGGGCCGCAACCGCGCCGAGCAGGACCCGGTCGTTCGCCGCATGAGGGAAAAATTCGGCGCCGAGATTCGCACCGTGATCGACTATCGGGAAAAGCGATGAATGCAAGGTTTCAAAGCTTCAAGGTTTCAAGGTTTCAAAGCAGACCCATCGAAATCGACGCCGACACACCGTCCGAACCTTGAAACGTTGAAACTTCGAAACCTTGAAACTTTGAAAACGTGAGGTTCTATGGGTGGATTTAACCTGCAAGACCTGATGTCCAAAGCTAAGTCGCAGTACGAGTCGCTGCAGAAGAAAATGCAGGAGACTATGGTCGAGGCCACGTCCGGCGGGGGCACCGTGACAGCGAAAATGGACGGCCGCAAGCAACTGGTCAGCCTGCGCATCGATCCCGAAGCCGTAAAGTCCGGGGATGTCGAAATGCTTCAGGATCTGATCCTCGCCGCCATCAACGAGGCGGCCCGCAAAGTCGATGCTCAGATGCAATCCACCGTCGGCGGCATGCTGGGAGGCCTCGGTATTCCCGGACTCTGAAACAGCGGCGACACCATCCCATCGGTCCCCGAGGTCACGCACCATGAAAACCACTCGTTCCCAATGCGCCGTCGTGGCCATTTGTTTGTACCTGATGTGTGCAGCTCCAGTGCCCGCGCAATCCCAATCTCCCAACCAGAACGAGGTACCCGTGAGCAATCACGCTACTGGACCGTTCGAGGTAAAAGTAACTCCCCAAGACGATAAGTCCGGCGATGCCGCTCTAGGCCGAATGACGCTCGACAAGCAATACCACGGCGATCTCGAGGCCGCCGGCAAAGGCCAGATGCTGACTGCCGGCACAGAGGTCAAAGGCTCAGGCGCCTACGTGGCGATCGAACGCGTGACGGGCACTCTCCGCGGCCGCGCGGGCAGCTTTGTTCTGCAGCACAGCGGGACCATGACGCAGGGCGTGCCGCACTTGACGATCACTGTGGTGCCTGACTCCGGCACAGGCCAGTTGACGGGAATCGCAGGTAAGATGAACATCAACATCGCCGCCGACGGAAAGCATTCCTACGATTTCGAGTACACGCTTCCGGACACACACTGAGGGCTTAGTCGCCTGCTCTCGCCTCTGGCAGAGTTGCATAGGTTCTTCGCTTCGCTCAGAATGACAATCGACACGCGGAAAAGAGACCAATGTCCAAATTTGCCGAACCGATGTCCCGCCTGATCGATGAACTGAAAAAGCTCCCTGGCGTCGGCGCGAAAAGCGCGCAGCGGCTGGCCTTCCACATCTTGCGCTCCAGCGATGAAGACGCGGAAGCTTTGGCGGTGGCTGTCCGCGACGTCAAGGCCAACCTGCGGCTCTGCTCGGTGTGCAACAACATCACCGACGTCGACCCTTGCGTCTACTGCACCAGCCCTACGCGCAACCAACGGCTGGTGTGCGTGATCGAGGAGCCCACTAACATCGCCGCCATCGAGAAGACCAAACACTTCAACGGAGTCTTCCACGTTCTGCACGGAGCGATCTCGCCGTTGCACGGCATCGGCCCGGAGCAGTTGCGCATCTCGAACCTCATCTCCCGCGTCGACGCCGGTAACGTCGACGAAGTGATCCTCGCCACCAATCCGACTGTCGAAGGTGAGGCCACCGCCGTTTATCTCTCGCAGCAACTCAAGCGCGGCGGGGTGAAGGTGACCCGCATCGCCATGGGGATCCCAGTCGGCAGCGACATCGAATACACGGACGAAATCACTATGCTGAAGGCCATGGAAGGCCGTCGGGACATGTAAGCACAACTTTCGGTGCAAAGTTGTGCAAATTTTACTGACCGCAGCATCCGCGCAGGCTAAAGCCTGGCCCCGCTCGATGTGTTGTAATTAATAATTAACCTCAACAAATCAATTACTTACGCGCACTACTGCTTTTTCTGCTTGAAGTTGTGGTGTGGAATCCAAGTTGCAGTCTGCCCTTGGTCTGTTTTGATCGTTTTCTTTCGGGATCTTCGACTTATTCGGCGAGCTATGACTGGCCTGCGGAAGCACAGCCGGGCAACCGGCGTGGTCCAAACCAGCCAGAAAAGCACCGCAGCGCCAGTCGCGCCGTGCTGTGATGTAACCGCATCCAACTCGACGCAGGAAAAGCCGGGCTAACCAGCCCGGTTTTTTTCGCCTCGTGGGCGGGCCGTCGCTCAGTCGGCGGAAAGCGAAACTTCGGGATCAAGAAATGGGTTCGACTCGTCGCCGGGGGCATCCAGTCCCTCAGGCAAGGTTCCGCGGTTGTATTCCGCCATGCGGTTCTTCCATTTGAGGAAGTCGGTAATGCTCTGGGGTTCGATGCGGACTTCGACGCGGCGCAGGCTGGCTAGCAGCAGGTTCATCTCGTAGCGGAAGCCTGCGGCGGCACGGAGATTTCTCGCCGAAGGCTGAACGACCTCGACTCGTCCGCGACGACATTCCAGCAAGCCCCAACCCGCAGGCAATTCCGACCCGTGTACCAACTCGGGCGGAGTCAGGTAAAAGCGCTCGCTGCCAACACCTTTGTCTGGCTTCTGCCGGAACGGCTTGGTACGGTCAGCGATAAAATCCGCGCGGGTAACTTTGCATTCGACCAGGACTGAATGGCAGGCCCGTTTCCACCCGATCGCGTCCGGCATCTCCCCGCTGACGCAGGCTTGCTCGGAGAGGACCACGCCACAGCGATAGGCCCGCAGCCACTGCACGGCTTTTTCCACTAGTTGCGCATGAGTCATATTGACGTTCCCGTTGTAGCGCGCGGAACCGGCCGCCGGGCAGTGACTGCCTAGCTTCCCGGTCTCGTCAAAATCCTCAGAGGCTTCACCACAACCGGCCTGCGCAGAACACTTTCCAGTAAATATCGCTCGGCCGCGATCGTTTGCGCCGTGGGACTATCCGCCACGTATCCCTCGGCAGCGATCACGAGAGCTTCGTTCTTCCCCAGCGTGGCGGGCTTGCGCAGGAAGCCATTGGTCCGCCTCTTTCCTGGGTCGGCATTCTCGATCTGCAAGCGGCGGATAAGGCCGTCGTGCGCGGCATCCAGGGCATTGGCCAATCGCAGGATGGCCGCCAACCGCGCGATGATCTTCTGCTCACCGGGAAGCAGATCGCGCAGGGCCTTGTGGCCGGGCACGGGTAGCGCCCCGCAATGAAAGCGGGCCACGATGGCCGCGCGCTGAATGGTTGCCGGGCTCCATCCCAGGGGTGTGCCATGGGCTTTGACCAACTCCTGTGAGACCTTGTGATGTCCCTTGTTGCCCTTCACCTTGCCCACGTCGTGCAGGAGAGCGGCGACATAGAGACTCGAGCGCGGATCGGCACCGCTGCCATTTGTTGTCTCCGCTTCCTGCAAGAAACCCAACAATCCCGCTTTGCGCAGGCCGTCGTAGAGTTCGAGTGCCAGCCGAGCCACGCGTTCGGAGTGCGCAAAGTCGGGGTCGAGAGCCTTCGCCCACAACTTCATGCGGCGGGTGGCAATCTCCTGAATCTGCTTGCCTTGCGGCAACCCAGCGCGCCAGACATTCCACAGCGAAGTGGGACCAACCATTTTCTGCCGATACTCTTCGATACGCTGCGTCCGCTCTTGCACAATGCGTGCGTGCCAGGCTTTGCGCGAAGTTTCATCCGGGAAAACGTGGCAGGAAAGTGCCGTGGCCCACAGCACGTCGAGGTCGTGTACTTCCCCGAGCAGGTCCTGCATGTGCTTCAGGTCGTTACTCCAGGCTTTATGCTCGGCGGGGAGAAAATTTTCGACTATGTAGCGGAAACGCTTGATGCCGATGCGCAAGGTGTGAAACGCAACCTGCGACCGGTTGCGCAGAGCGCGGGTGTGTAGTTCGCGCGCAGCGGTCCAGCGCTCCAGGGCCAGATGCTTGAACACGGGGCTTCCGGGCCGGACTCGACCACCCCGCACTGGCAAAGACTTACTCCACTGCCGCCATTGCTTGCGGTCGAATTCTTCCAGCGCGGCGCGTGCCTCGTGTTTCTGGTCGTTCTCGCGGTGGCGCAAGATTTCGAGCAGCACCTTGGCCGCAGGCTCCTGCTGGGTAGCCTGATCTGCTTCGGCCCCAGAAGCAGCGTCTGGTGATGCTATTGAGTGTTCTGCCTCTGGCGGCAGCGCGGAGAGAGCCCGCCCTGAGCGTGTCGAAGGGAGTGTCCGCGCCGCATTCGGTGTGGGGTGAAGTTTGTCGATCCACTCCATCATGACTTGAATGTCGCGCAGGTTTCCCAAGCGCTGGAACAGGCGCTTGCCGGCCTTCTTCATGGCCTTCCACTCGGGATCGGGATCCATGGCCATCATGCCGTCGGCCAGGGAACGGCAGCGACGCAGCGAGACGCGCAGGTCGTGGACCGGATCGGCGCTGAAGTCAGCAGCCACGTGATCGCATTCCTGGAGCACGCGCAGCATCCAGTAGCGAAGGCCCGTAGTTTTGGCGCCTGTGGTCAAGTGGCAAGCTCGTGGCGAAACGAGTTCGTCTGAACAAGTATTCTACTCAAGATGAGATTCCGGCGTTCGTGAGTATTACGCCTAGTGGCGCAGGATCGCCCGTCAGAGGAAGGTTATACCCACCATCGCTTACAGAATTCTTTCGTGCGTGTAACCGGCCGAAACCAGCGCCGCCAAGAGTTCGGCAATGTGGTCGGGACCGCGCGTTTCCATCGTGATATCGATGGCGGTGTCGCCGAGGTTCACTCCGTGGTAGGCGCGGTCGTAAGCCGTTTCGACGATATTGGCGCGGTGGTCGGCGAGGATTCCTGTGAGGCGGTGCAGCGCGCCTGGAAAATCGGGCAGATGGATGCGCAGGCGGACCAGGCGTCCATCCTTCACCAGACCGCGCTCGATGATGCGCGCGAGTAGGGTGACGTCGATGTTGCCCCCGCAGACGAGGACGGCGACACGTTTCGCGGCCAGCGGCAGTTTGCGGTTCAGGACGGCGGCGAGAGCGGCGGCGCCGGCGCCTTCGGCCAGAGTTTTTTCTCGTTCCAGCAGAAGCAGAATCGCATTCGCGATTTCTTCTTCTTCCACAGTCACGATGTCGTCCACATACTTTTGGACGAGCGGGAGCGTGCGCTCCCCAGCTCGGCGCACAGCAATACCGTCGGCAATCGTCTTCGCCGCGTCTAGCGTAACGGGCTTGCCTTTGGCCACCGCGGCTTGCATGGAAGGAATGCGGGCAGGCTGGACTCCAAAGACCGTCACCGCAGGATTGGTTTCTTTCACCGCGCAGGCGATTCCTCCGATGAGCCCACCTCCCCCGATAGGCACGACCACGACTTGAATGTCAGGCTGTTGCTCGAGGATTTCGAGTCCGAGCGTTCCCTGCCCCGCGATGACTGCGTCGTCGTCAAATGCATGAATGAGAGTAAGGCGATCCTGCTCACCGATCTCGACCGCTCTCGCGTAGGCCTCGTCATAGTTGGTGCCGTGTAGGACAACTTCTGCGCCATAGGCGCGCGTAGCCGAGACCTTGGTAAGCGGCGTGGGAAGCGGCATGAAGATGCGGGCTTTGATGCCGTGGCGGCCGGCGTGGTAGGCGACGCCCTGCGCGTGATTGCCGGCAGACGCGGCGATCACGCCGCGAGCGCGTTCGTCCGGTTTGAGCGTCAGCAACTTGTTCAGCGCCCCACGCTCCTTGAACGCTCCGGTGCGCTGCTGGTTGTCGAGTTTGAGGAAGATGGAATTGTTGGTAAGGCCGGAAAAGGTCTCGGACGGGGTGCATGGCGAGACCCGGATGTCCGAACGGATTCTGGCTAAAGCGGTCTGGATTTCCGAGAGCTGAATCATAGTGCCTGCGCAGTCATATTACCTTGGACTCGTCAGTTGTGACTGGGATTCGCAAGCCGGATTCAGGCAGGGGAGCGATTAAGAATTTTGATGCCGACCATAAGAATTTTCGAGGACGACATGGTCGGATTGCTGCCGGTTAATCAACCTTGGCCCCGGCTGAGTCCGCTATAATTCGTCCACGCCATGGACTTTGATCAACTCATCACGTTCCTGGAAGTAGCCCGACAGGGCAGTTTCTCGCGTGCGGGCGAGAAAGTATTTCGCTCGCAGTCGGCGGTCAGCGCGCAAATCCGGCAACTGGAGCAGGAGTACGGCGACCGTCTTCTCGACCGGTCGGGAAAGACGGTCAAGTTGACCCCGGCGGGGCAGGTTTTCTACGAGTATGCCGAGCGCCTGAAGAGTCTGCGGGATGAGTCGCTGGTGGCGGTCGCGGATCACAGCGGAACGCCCAGAGGCACGCTGCGCGTTGGCGCCAACGAAGCGACGTGCCTGTATGTTTTACCCGAGGTTTTCGGGGAGTACTGCCGACGCTATCCCATCGTACAGATCAGCATCTATCGAAATTTCAGCTACAAGATCGTGGAGAAACTGGAGAACGGCCAGGTCGAGGTAGGAGTTCTAACTCTACCCATCACATCGCCGAGTCTGAAAATTCAGCCTATCTTTCGCGACAAACTGATGTTGATGGTCAGCCCGAAGAATCCGCTGGCCAAGCACAAGGCGGTGCCGGTGAGCGAGGTTGTGAAGCATCCGTTACTTTTTCCAAAGACTGGTCACACGCGAAGGCTGCTGGACAAGATCTTTCGTCCTTACAGCGCGGAACTTCAGGTACGAATGGAACTGCCCAGCATCGGTATGATTAAGAGCTTTGTGGCGGCGGATCTCGGGGTGTCGCTGATTAGCACCGCTTTTGCACGGGATGAAGTCGATGCCGGCCGGGTCAAGTTGATTGATCTGGAAGACGTGGAACTGTACCGGGAATTGGGACTTGCCTACCGGCGTGATCGGACGCTTTCCGTGGCCACAACGGCGTTTGTTGCGCTCCTGCGGCAGATCACCGGTGCTGGAAAGAAAGCGGAAGCTTAACTTCTCGGTCCCTTCAAATCGGAATTCTGGATTCGTCCCATCGGAATTTTGAATTTCCTGTCGAGAGCAGAGCCGAGTACGCTGAAAGCGGATCGTCGTACCTCCCTACACGCATTCAATGAGCACCGTTATCCAGAAGGCGAAGCGAATTACATCGACAGGCACAGGCATGTCGACACGAATTACGTGTCTTCTGGAGGACGGGATCGGATGAAGTAGAGCACTCGTAAAGTAAGTTCAACCGGACCCACCGCCAGAAGCGATCTGGCGGTGGGTTTTTTCTTGCGCGAAATCGAGAACGGAGTTCTACGAACATGAGCGGACCACAGCGACAAAGCAGATTTGAGCGAGGCGACGACGTGGTGGTGATGAAGTTTGGAGGCACGTCGGTGGAAGATGCGAAGGCCATCCGCGGGCTGATCGGCATTGTGAAGAGCCGAATCGGTTCGCAGCCGGTGGTCGTGGTCAGCGCTCTGGCAAGGGTCACCGACCAGTTGCTGGAAGCTGGACAGGCCGCGGCCGCGGGCCATCTCGGTTCGGCGCTGGCCACGGTGCGAGACATTTATGTGCGCCACGAGCAGATCGCAGATGTACTGGTAGACGGCGCCCCTCAAGGCGCGCTGAATCGCGAGTTGCGAGATCAATTTCAGAACCTGGAATTACTGTTGGGCGGTCTGGAAGCGTCGCGTCGGCTCGACCCGCGAGCACAAGATCACTTGCTCGGCCTCGGTGAATGCCTCTCCAGCCAACTGATCGCGGCAGCGCTTTGCGATGCTGGAGTCCGCGCCACGTATGTCGACGCGCGATACTGCATCGTCACCGACGCTCGCCACGGCCAGGCCAATCCGATATGGGAGGCGACGAATCAGCGCTTGCAAGATGCAGTGAGTCCGCTGCTTGAGTCCGGCTGCGCGCCGGTGATGGGCGGGTTCATCGCGTCCACCTGGGATGGAGTCCCTACGACTCTGGGCCGAGGTGGGTCCGACTACAGCGCAGCGATCGTGGGAGCGGCACTGGGCGCTTCGCGCGTCGAAATCTGGACCGACGTCGATGGCATCATGACCACCGATCCGAAGGTATGTCCGGAGGCGCAGGTCATCCGCAAAATGAGTTTCGATGAGGCGGCTGAGTTAGCACACTTTGGCGCGAAGGTGCTGCATCCGGCGACGCTGGCTCCGGCGATGCGGGAAAACATTCCCGTTTACGTTCTAAATTCGCGTCGGCCGGCGGGCGAAGGAACCGAGATCGTGGCTAGGGCCAGAACGGGCAACACGGTCAGCGCCATTACCGCGAAGCGGAAGGTTGCCGCAGTTGAGATTCAATCGCCACTAGGAGTCAGTGCGGACGTGTTAGGCGCAGTGTATGGGGCGTTCGATCGGCACGCCTGTCCGGTTGACGTCATGGCGGCGTCGCTTGGGCGCCTGTGGTTGCTGGTTGGCTCGACGGCATCTTTGCCGGGAATCGCCGCCGACCTTCAGGGCGTGGCCGAGATGCGATGGGAGAATCACAAGGCTTTGGTCTGCCTGGTTGGCGAAAACATTCGACGACAACCCGAGGTCGCCAGTCGCGTCTTTGCGGCCGTGTCTGATATGGATGTGCGCGTGGTATGCCAGGGAGCCTCAGACCGAACGATCTCGTTTCTGGTGGAAGAGTCGAAGGTGGACGAGTCGGTACGGCGGCTCCACGGAATCTTTTTCCCGCAGGTCGAACCGGTGCGCGACTGGGGAGGGATTTCCAGCGCGTTCTGCCAAGCCGGTTAAGTGGATCAGTCGAATTCGGCTGACTTCGACCCAATAGCTAGGGTCGGGTCGGGCGCCGGCGCGATGATGTGCAATCCGCACTCAGTCTTGGCGAAGCCCGGCCATCGCCCGGCGCGCGGATCTTCTCCCGCTCTGACCGCGCGCGTGCAATGCGTGCAGCCGATGCTGGGATAGTCCTGATCATGAAGCCTGTTATAGGGCACGTCATGATCGTGGATGTATCGCCACACCTGCTTTGAGGTCCAATCCACGATGGGATTGATCTTCACCAGTCCAAACTTCGCGTCCCATTCGATTCTGCGCGCGCCAGCGCGTGCCGAGGTCTGATCGTGGCGGATGCTGGTGATCCAGGCGCTGAGTTCACCCAGCTTGCGGCGAAGCGGTTCAACTTTGCGCAGGTTGCAGCAGAGATCGGGATCGCGCGTCCACAACGCCGAACCGTGAGAGCGTTCTTGCTCTTCTGGGGAAAGGACCGAATACACCTTCTCGATCGTGATGCCGTACTTCTCTTCAATGCGGTCCATCAAAGTGTAGGTCTCAGGGAAAAGGAATTCGGTATCGACAGTAAAGAGGCGGAAATCGCGGCGCGCGCGTGAAGCCATGTCGATCAGGACCATGCCCTCGGCGCCGAAAGCCGAGGAAATGGCTACTCTATCGCCAAACGTCTCGAATGCCCACGTAAGGGTGCGCTGGGGGCTCCATGCATCGGCCGCAGTCTGCACATCGGCGATCTGGTTTTTGAATTGGTCTTTCACGCGACGGGTTCCTCATTCGTTCCGAAGTCCAGTTCTCCGACTTCTGCTTTTTCAAATGAATCGGCAACCCATGCGGCATACCTGCCACTGTCGATTGCCGCGGGGATGGTTGGTACTACGAATTCCTGGGCAGAGACCACTGGATCGGCAAAGCTCGCAACTTCCCCAACCACCAGCAACGTCGGGGCAGCCAGCTGTGGCGCGCGGGTCAGATCGGCGATGGTGGTGCGGTGCGTGCGCTGATGCCGAGTAGTGGCCCGGGAAATGATGGCGCACGGAGTTTCGCTCGCGAGTCCAGCGGCTGTCAGTTTGGCGGAAATTTCGGAGTAGTTCTGGCCCGGCATATAGATCACGAGCGTCGCACCGCTGCCGGCCAGCTTGTTCCAGTTGGCTTCACTACTGCCGGCGGCCTGGTGCGCGGTGATGAACACAACCGCGGAAGAATTCCGGCGATGCGTGAGCGGAATCTGTGCTGCGGCCGCCGCACCAAGAGCAGAGGTGACGCCGGGCACGATTTCATAGGGCACGTTGGCCTGGCGTAGCGTGTCGATTTCTTCGCCCGCCCGGCTGAAAATCAGGGGATCTCCGCTCTTGAGCCGAACCAAATTCACTCCGGACTCCGCAAGCGCGACCATCAGATAGTTGATTTCGCCTTGCAGAATCTTCTTT
>Ga0307479_10003743_pt1 | contig 13892 bp, 15 predicted proteins | sample atmos_gasesECM4C_FD_203743 | JGI IMG/M metagenome (GOLD analysis project Ga0307479, IMG submission 203743) | Hardwood forest soil microbial communities from Morgan-Monroe State Forest, Indiana, United States - atmos_gasesECM4C_515 | ecosystem: Environmental > Terrestrial > Soil > Temperate...
CAGTTCCAGTGGGAGAAGCGCAAGGCTCAGCCCAAGAAGAGCGGCACCAAGGTGCGGGGCATCGGAGTAGCCACGAGTTGCTTCGTGGGTGGATCGGTGGGCTTTGATTCGCTCTTCGTGATCAAGCCCGACGGCAAAGTCTATATCAATACCGGCATCGGCAATCTGGGGACCGAGTCGATCAGCGATACGCATCGCGTGACGGCCGAGATCCTGGGAGTGCCGTGGGAGAAATGCGAGCTGACCTGGGGCAGCACGGCCAAGAACCTGCCGTGGAGCTGCCCTTCGGGCGGCAGCCAGACCACCCACGCTCATACGCGGGCGGCTTACGCAGCGGCCATGGATGCCGTGGACAAACTGAAACAGATTGCCGCCAAGGACCTGGGCGGCAGTTCCGATGATTACGTAGTGGGCGGCGAACGCGTGTACCGCAAGGGCGGCGGCGCCGGTATGTCGCTCGCGCAGGCGGCCAAGCGCGCCATCGAGCTGGGAGGCATCTATGACGGCCACGAGGTGCCCAAGGGTATTAACAAGATGACGGTGGCCTCGGCCAAAGCGCTTTCCGGCCAAGGCCTGATGGGGGTGGCCAAAGACAGCATGCCGCGCGACGGTCAGACCCACTCCTATGTGGCCGGATTCGCCGAAGTGGAAGTGGACCTGGAGACCGGCAAGTACCGCATCGTGGACTACCTGGCGGTGGCGGATGTAGGCACTATCATTCACCCGCGCGCCCTGGGCGGGCAGATCCTCGGCCGCTCCATGCTGGGCATCGGCCACGCCATCGGGCAAAAATGGGTATACGACCAGCACTGGGGTTTGCCAGTGGCCAAGCGCTTCCACCACCTCAAGCCGCCGACCATTCTGGACGCACCGGAGAAGATGGAATGGGCGGCGCTCGATATTCCCGATCCGGAGACGCCCATCGGCGCGCGCGGCATCGGCGAACCGCCCGTGGGCGCGGGCGCCATGGCCGTAATCAACGCTCTTTGGGACGCGCTGGGCGACGATGTTTTCCGCCGCGCGCCCGTAACCGCCGACATGATCCTCGCTTCCCTCGAAGCGGGCAAGCCGGCAACAGAGGGGCTCACAGCCCACATCTAGCCAGGAGGAGAACCGAATATGGCGATCATTCGCGACATCATGCCGGCCTTTGATCTGTTACAGCCGGCAAACACCGACGATGCGCTGAGCCTGCTGAACCGCCACGGGAACCAGGCGTGGGTGTTGGCCGGCGGGCTGGACAGCTTCGACTGGCTCAAGGACCGCATCAAGCGCCCCAGCGTGGTTGTGGACCTCAGCCAGGTCAAAGAACTCACCGGGATTCGCGAGGTCAACGGAGGCCTCGAGATTGGCGCCATGACCACGTTGACCGAAGTGGTGCGCCATCCCGTCGTGCGGCAGAAATACAGCATCCTCTCCACGGGTGCGGAAGCCGCCGCTTCCCCGCAGATCCGCAACCAGGGGACCATCGGCGGCAACATCTCCCAGGACGCCCGCTGCTGGTATTACCGGGGCGGCTGGAAATGCTATCGCGCCGGAGGCAACGTGTGCTACGCCGATACACCCTCGGCCATCAACCGCGAACACGCCATTCTGGGTGCGGACCGGTGCGTGGCGGTGAATCCATCCGACTCCGCTCCGGCCCTGATCGTCCTCGATGCCCAGATGGTGATCCGCAACAGCAAAGGGGAGCGCGTGGTCAATGCCGAGGATTATTTCATCGGCCCCGGCACGGATATCACACGCATGACCGTTCTGCGGCCCGGCGATCTGCTGACGGCGATCCGCATCCCGGCCACGTGGGCTGGCGCCACTTTCTATTTCGAGAAGGTGCGCGACCGGCAAGTTTGGGATTTCCCCCTGGTGAACATTGCTTCGGCCGCAGTCTTCTCGGGCGGGATGATCGAGCGGATCCGTATCGCGGTGAACGGCGTGGCCGCGCACCCGCTGCGGTTGAAACAGGTCGAAGACGCCGTTCGCGGCAAGCCGCGCGACGAAGCCACCGCCGATATGGCCGGCAAGCTGGCTATCGAGGGCGCCCGTCCGCTGCGCTACAACGGCTATAAGGTTCCTCTCATGCGGAACCTGGTGAAACGCGCCATTCGTGGCGTTCCGGAGGCATCGTGGGCTTAGTCGAGTGGGCAACCAGTCCTTTTGGTGAGGACGTTCCGATCCACATCGCGTTTTTTCTAATCTGGGTTTCGGCCATCGCGGGTTTGGGCTTTTTGATCGGCCATGCCATTTGGGTGCGTTACTTCGCCAAGGGCGAAGCGTTTGCGGGTGAAACGCCGCCCGATGTGGCGGCGCGTATCCCCGATCGTGTGCCGCGACATTCGCTCGCCGCGCGGCTGTTCCACTGGATCATGGCTGCGGCCATGTTAGCCCTGCTGATCACCGCGTTCCTTCCGAGGGTGGGAATCCAGTTTGCCTGGGTCACCTACCACTGGATCGCGGGCATCGTATTGACAGCATCAATCCTGTTTCACATTGTCCATGCCACGTTCTTCATGGACCCCTGGTCGATCTGGCCGGACAAGGCCGATATTGAGGACGCCAAGCGGCGCTGGCGCCGGGCTACCGGTAAGAGTGCGACGCTGCCCCGCCGCTTCGCCAAGTATCCGCTCGAAAATAAGATGTATCACGGCGTGATCGTGCTGGCCGGCCTGTCGGTGATGCTCACCGGAATTTTCATGATGTTCCGCGTGAACACGGGCATTCTGCCGCGCAATCCGTACCTGTTCGGGGACATGACCTGGGGCCTGATGTACGTGCTGCACGGGCTCGCGGGTGTCGGCCTGATCGCGCTGATCATGGTGCACGTGTACTTCGCCGTCCGGCCCGAAAAACTCGTGATCACCAAGTCGATGATCGTGGGTACGCTCGCGAAGGATCATTACCTGGAGCACCACGACCCCCAGCGCTGGGTCGTCGAGGCCTCCAAGACCGAGCGGCGCATGCACGCCTAGTGGGGCAGGCGATCTTGTCGCCTGCCAATGTTTGATGCCCGCCAGCCTTAAGGAACGTGTCGACGCCATCGAAGAGTGCTATGAATTCATGCTGGCTTATGCTGCCCAAGGACTGCCCGGCGACCAGGGCAGCAATTCCGGCGGCCAATTGCGGCATTTGCTGGGGTGCGCTGTAGACGCGCTTTCGGGTTTGGCCGGGGACTATGCAGCGGCTGTTCAACAAGACCATTTGGAACCGGCCGGCCGTTATGATGCCTTCCTTTCCGTTCTGAGCCGCGATGCCGGCGACTCTCTGGCCGCCCTGGAATTGGTCCTGGCCCAGCCGACTCTTAGCTCGCAACTGATCGACAACCTGAACGCCTCGATCCACCTGCGCGCGCTGTTGACCGACGTGTTTCTCATCGACGAAATTCTGAAGCTGCAGGGCGCCGCGAAGGCGATAAGCCAGGAATAAGCCGGCGTCCGCGATGCGGCCAGCCAAGCGAGTTTCCTTAAGGCTCGAAATCGGTCATACTGCGTTTAAATGAAATACCACTTGACCTCGCCCTCGATGAAAACTCTTTTGGCCCCCGGCATCGTTGCCGCTCTTGCTCTAATTTCCACGGTCGCCGCCCAGCAGCCGCGCGCGGTGGACGCGAACATTCTGAAAGCCACCGGAACGGCGAACGACCCGATGTCGGGCTCGTGGCTCACCTATGGTCTGACCCAGGGGGAAACCCGTTACAGTCCGTTGAAGCAGATTGACGCATCGAATGTCGGCAAGCTGGGGTTGTCCTGGTCGTATGAACTGGGCGCGGGCGGAGGCAACCAGGAGGCCACGCCGCTGGTTTGGAACAACACCATCTACGGAATCACCACCTGGAGCGTGGTATTCGCGGTCGACGCCCGCAACGGCAAGCAGGTGTGGCGGTGGGACCCTGAGGTGAACCAATCGGCGGTTCGCCAGAGGATGTGCTGCGGCGTGCTCAACCGGGGCCTGGCGCTGGCGAACGGACTCATATTCGCGCCGATCAACGACGGTCGCCTGGTCGCGCTGGATGCTCTGACCGGCAAGGTAAAGTGGGAAGCCCGGGTGGCCTATCCTCAGGATTGGTACTCGCTGACGATCGCTCCGCGCATCGCGGGCAACAAGGTGGTCCTGGGCGTGGCGGGCGGTGATCATCCGACTCGCGGATTCATCGACGCTTATGAGATCGCCATCGGCAGGCGCGCGTGGCGCTTCTATACGGTCCCCGGCGATCCCTCCAAAGGATTCGAAGACGACGCGCAACGGTCCGCGGCGAAAACCTGGGCCGGTGACTGGTGGAAGATGGGCGGCGGCGGATCCGTGTGGGACGGTATGGCTTACGATCCTGAAACCAGCACGGTCTACGCCGGCACGGGCAACGCCGAGCCCTGGCCGGAGAAGTTCCGCGGCGCCAAGGGCCTGGATAACCTGTACACCTGCTCCATCGTTGCGCTGGACGCGAATACGGGCAAACTCAAGTGGCATTATCAGGAGGTCCCTAACGACAATTGGGATCTCGACGCCGTCGGCGGATTCATCCTGACGGATGTCCAGATCAAGGGCCGCACGCGCAAGGTGATTATGCAGGCCCCGAAGGACGGCGTCTTCTACGTGCTGGACCGCGTCACGGGAGAGTTTATCTCGGCTGCGCCGTTCGTGCAGGTGAACTGGACCAAGGGATTTGACGAGAAGACAGGCCGGCCCTTCATCAACTCCGAGGCTTTTTACGACGACAAGACACCGGTGCAGATTTATCCGACCGGGGGCGGCGCTCACAACTGGGCGCCTATGTCCTACAACCCGGCGACTGGCCTCGTCTATCTCCCGGCATCGCAGGGAAACTACACGTTTCTTGCGGCCGACGAAGTGATAGGGTACCCGTTTGGGCACCCCGGCGTCGCCTTCCCGAAGCCGGGGGTAAAGCCGATCGTGCCGCCCATCATCGGGCCGGAGCCGCTGGCCGGACAACGCGGCATTTTGGAAGCGTGGGACCCATTGAATCAGAAGCTCGTTTGGCGGACGGCGGGCGGCGGCGCCATGGGCGGCGGCACAGTAACCACAGCGGGCAATCTGGTATTTCAGGTGATCGGAGACGGCCGTCTTTTGGCATACAGCGCCGGCAAGGGGGAAAAGCTTCTGGAACTCAAAACCAACCGGAACGGCGCAGCCGCCCCGATTACCTATATGGTGGACGGAAAGCAGTACGTCGCGTTTCTGGCGGGCACGGGCCGGCCACCTCAGACTGAAGGACCCACCGACGCCAAGGTCGACAATCCCCCGATGCTGTTCGCGTTCGAACTGGGAACTGCTGCGTTGCAGCCGCCCGTGGCGCCGACCCGTGCCGCGCCGGGCGCGGAGCCACACCAGTAGGCTGCGAATCAATACCGCCTCTGCGATTGGGTCGTCGGGCTAAAAAGAAATCTCTGCCGCGGCGTTTTGAATGACAGCGATGCTTTTCGTCAGGGCCTGGTGATCTCCCGGGGACAAGTCCGGCAGCAGCGTGGCCATCACTCCGGCCGCGCCGACAATCCTGGGCATGGAAAAAGCGACCTCCGGAAAATTCGCAAGACCGATTGCGCGGATGGATACGGTAAGCACTACCCGCTCATCGCTCCGGATCGCTCGAACGATTCTCGCCAAGCCCGCGCCTATACCGTAGTAAGTGGACCCTTTTCCTTCAATGATGCGGTAAGCGGCCCGCCGAACGCCGTCGTCGATACGCATCCGGATGTCGCTCGTCACCTCGATACCCATCTGCCGGGCGAAATCTGACAGGGTAACTCCTCCCACCCTTACTTTCGACCAAAGCAACACCTCGGAATCGCCGTGTTCGCCGAGCACATAAGCGTGGACTGAGGTGGGCGATACGCTAAGGTTCTCGGCGAGCAGCGTGCGAAAGCGCGCCGTATCCAGAATCGTGCCGGAACCAATGACGCGTTCCGGGGGAATTCCGGCGATCCGGCTCACCATCTGCGTAATCACATCCACAGGGTTGGAGGCGATGAGCAGGATCGCTTCCGGGGCAGCCTTCATCACGCAGGGAATCACCGTATGGAAAATGCCCGAATTGCGTTTCAGCAATTCGAGCCGTGTCTCCCCAGGCCGCTGCCCGACACCGCAAGCCAGGATAACGACCTGGGCCCCCTCGAGGGCGGAATAGTCGCCGGCCAGGACGCGGACCGGGGAGGCAAACGGAGTGGCATGGAGAATATCTTCCGCCTGGGATCGCGCGAGGCCCTCATTGATATCCACCAGAACGATTTCGTTGGCCGCCCCAGCTAAGACGATGGCATAGGCGGCGCTACTACCCACAAAACCGCACCCGACGATGCCGACTTTCATGATTCCTCCTCAGCGGAACGCCAGGTGACGCAACACTTCCTTAATTAACACTGCAATCTGATCGGGATTATTCTATAAACGCCACCAAGCAGCCGCCTTCATCGGCTCATAATTGACGCTGGCGCTGGGTTTTCTATGCCGGAAGCGACGACTTACGGTTTCGAGCGGCGCTTTGTGGCGTTCTTCATTCCAGTCTTTTTTCGTGATCCGGGCGCGACAGCTCTGGACGGGACGCGCCGTGACTGGGGGATCTTGCCGATTCGTGGATCCCGGGCGATCACAAGGTCAACGGCTCGCAGGGCGGCTTCCTCGAAATCCGCGGCGTCCGCAGGGATCACCTGCCAGCGGGTCACTTTTCTCCCCAGCAGTTGAATCGAGCGCAGGTTGGGAAACTCGCGGCGCAGACTCTCGTGGTGCTCTTCCGTTGTGGCGAGCCAAACGCCGTTGTCCGGAGAAGCGCCGGGCTTGTCGCGGAGAATGAAGACAATCTTGTTTCCCACATAGACCGCCAGGCAGCCGAACATGGGCCGGGTCACCGGTGCGAGTGGAGCGATTGCATCGAGAACGAACTGATGGGGCAGTGGCTTGCGTTTGCTGACGGCAAAAGGGTCGTCGGATATGGAAGGTTTACGGTGCGGCATGGCCATGTTGGTCACCTCGTTTTCATCATTCAACCTCGCCGGCGACAAGATCGCAGGCGCCACCAGCCAAGATCGCCGGCGCTACTAGGGAGCGAAGAAGGCGAGCGGCTCGATGGCCGTAATCTTCCACTTTTTACCGCGCTTCTCCAAGCGGCAATGGACGCGCTCCCTTCGCCGTGTAACGGCACCGGCATCCCGCTGCTCCTCCAATTGCAGAAACCAGTCCAACTCAACCGTGCGGGCCGCGGCGTCCCCTTCGTCGCGCAACACCTCGATCGAGGATTGTACTTCATATTGACCGACCAGCGCCGCGACATTGGCTCGCAGCCTTTGGTAACCGGTCATCGACCGGTCGAAGGCCTCGAGAAATTCCGTCAGGTTCGCCTGACTGAGCGCCGCCGCCAGGCGCGTCAGGAGATCCCAAATTTCGCGCGCCTCATCCTCGGGACGGCTGCCGGCTTGTGCATCAAGCCAAAGAGTGGCTCCGGCCAGAAGCAGCCCGCGGCGCGTCATTTCTCCGAACTCCTTTAGGTACGGTAGCTGGCGTTAATGCGGATGTATTCCTCGGTCAGATCGCAGGTCCAAAACGTTGCCCGTCCTTTTCCACGGCCGCCAATCGTCATGCGGATTTCGCATTCTGGCGCGTCGAGTTTCCGTTTGAGGTCGGCTTCCGAGAAAGGAGCCGCCAAACCCCCGCGGGATACCAGGACGCCCTGCAAGTGAACGTCGGTGCGGCGAGGATCGAAAACAACGCCAGTGTTTCCGGCTGCGCTCAGAATCCGGCCCCAGTTGGGATCCGAGCCGGCAATTGCCGTCTTGACCAGCGGGGAATTGGCGATTCCTCTGGCCAGGCGCACGGCTGCATCGTCGCTGGACGCACCCGTTACTTCGATGGTGATGAATTTACGCGCGCCCTCGCCATCTCGCGCAATTGCCTTGGCCAGCGATTGCATCACTTGCCCCACAGCCTCCTCTACGGCGGGCAACTCCTTCGGGTCCGCGGCTACGCCGGACGCGCCATTGGCCAGCAGCACCAGCGTGTCATTGGTGGAGGTGTCACCATCCACCGAGATGCGGTTATAACTTCGCTCCACCGACCGCCGCAAGATCGCGCGCAGGCGCGGCGGCGGAATCTGCGCGTCGGTCATCACGAATCCCAGGGTGGTGGCCATCAGCGGCTGAATCATGCCGGACCCTTTGGTCAGGCCGGCGACGCGGATGGCGCCCCGCCGCAGCTTCAGCTCCGTGAAAGCCGTTTTCGGCACCCGATCCGTCGTCAGGATCGCGTGCGCCACGTCCGAGAACCGTTCCGGGGCCAGGCCGGCTATCAGGGGGGGTAGAGCGTCGATGATCTTTTTTGCCTCCATTTCCACGCCGATCACTCCGGTGGACGCAGGGAGCACCTGCGTAACTGGCATCTTGAGCAGCCGCCCGACCGCCTTGCAGGTTGCCAAAGCCACTGCATCTCCGGTTCGAGTGGCGCAATTGGCATTGCCCGCGTTAATGAGGATGGCGGCAACGAGTCCTTTGGACGCCTTCAAGTGGCGGCGACTGAGCTTCACCGGCGCGGCCTGCACGCGATTCTGCGTAAAAACCGCAGCGGCGTTGGCGGCGAGTCCGCTGACGATCAAGGCGAGGTCGTCTCTTTCCACCGAGCGAATCCCGGCATAGGTGGCGGCGTAGGCGTATCCCAGCGGCAGGTTCAATTTCCAGGCTCCCCTAAATAATCATGCTCGCTCAACCGCTGGCCATTAGCGAAATCGGCCGCGGCCATGCGCTTGCGTCCTTCCAATTGCACTTCCACGAGCTCCAGCGATCCGGCGCCGCAACCAACTACCAGCGGCCTGACACTAACGATTCGGCCCGGCGTCTTGCCAGGCCAAAGGGCCTGGCCCACTTTCCAGATGTGCAGCGTCTGGCCTCGAAATCGCGTATACGCGCCCGGCCACGGTTCCAGGCCCCGCACCCGGTTGTGGATAGCGCGTGCTGCCTGGCTCCAATCGATCAAGCCGTCCTCCTTTTTGAGGATCGGCGCATAAGTGGCAGCGGCCGGATCCTGCTTCTGCGGGTGAATGGTTCCGCGCTCGAGGCCCTCTAGCGTCCGGACCAGCAGTTCCGCGCCCATGACCGCGAGCCGATTTCCCAGTTCCACCGAGTTCTCGTCAGGTCCGATCACCGTTTCGGCCTTCAGCAGCATATCTCCCGTGTCCAGCCCGGCATCGATTTTCATCGTTGTGACGCCCGTGCGCGTCTCGCCGTTAATAATGGCCCACTGGACGGGGCCCGCCCCCCGATACTTCGGCAAGAGCGACGCGTGCACGTTGATGATACCGCGCGGCGCCATGTCAATGATTACTTGCGGGATCATCTGGCCATATCCCACGACTACCATGGCCTCCGCGCCGAGCGCCCTCAGGTGTTCCACGGCCTCCGGCCTTCGGACCCGCTCCGGCTGGTATAACGGGAGACCCAGGCGCAGCGCCGCTTGCTTCACCGGCGGCGGCATGAGCTGTTGTCCTCGTCCGCTCGGCCGGTCGGGCTGTGTAACGACCGTTGGAACCTCGTGCCCGGCTGCCACGATGGCTTCCAGGGTCGGCACCGCGAACACGGGCGTGCCCAAGAAAATCAGGCGCACATGCGGCGCCCTCCAGATCGGTGATACCTCAATCCCACTCCCCGGCGCGCTGCATTTTCCTGATTTTCCGTTTCAGCAGATCGCGCTTCAGCGCGCTGATATGCGTGATGTACAGCCTGCCGTACAAATGATCGGTCTCATGGAGAAAGGCCCGCGCCAGCAGGTCCTCACCGGTCATTTCGAACTCCTCTCCTTTGCCATTCTGCGCGCGGACCGTCACCCGCTTGCCGCGGCGCACCTGTTCGCGGAATCCCGGAATGCTCAGGCAGCCTTCCTCTCCCTCCTGTTTCCCTTCGGTTTTGACGATCTTGGGGTTGATGAGGACCAGCTTTTCCGCGGGATTTTCACCATTGGACACATCGATCACCGCGATCTTGCGAGAAAATCCGATTTGCGGCGCGGCCAGTCCCACCCCCTTGGCCGCGTACATCGATTCGAACATATCGTCCAGAAACTGGTGCAGTTCCGGCGTATCGAAATCGCGGACATCTTCCGCCTCGCGCTCCAGTACCGGATTGCCGAACTTCACGATCGGATAAATCATATCGGCACTAAAAATCTCGGACCTGGTCGATGTATCCCTGGTAATTGCGCCTGGTTTCCGCCAAAGAATCGCCGCCAAATTTCTCCAGGAAGGCTTGTGCCAGAACGATAGCAACCATGGCTTCCCCGATCACCCCCGCGGCCGGCACCACTGCCACGTCGGAACGCTCATAAGCGGCCTTAGCCACTTCGCGCGTTACGAGGTCGACCGAGTCAAGGGGCCGGCGCAGAGTCGAGATCGGCTTCAGAAAACCACGCACCACCACGTCTTCGCCGTTGGTGATACCGCCCTCCAGGCCACCGGCGCGATTGGCTCCGCGGGTGAATCTGCGGCTCTCGCGATCGTAGTGAATGGTGTCCTGCACCTTGGAACCAAAGCTCACGGCGCCCTCCTGCGCGAAGCCTACCTCCACGCCTTTCACCGCCTGCATGGAAACGATGGCCTGCGCCAGGCGCCCATCGAGCCTCGAGTCCCAGGTGATGTGCGAGCCCAGCCCGGGCGGGACTCCGCGCGCCCGGACCTCGAAAACGCCGCCCACCGTATCGCCCGTGCGGTAGGCCTCGTCGACTACCTCTTTCATGCGCGCTTCGGTTTCTGTATCCACACAACCCAGCAGTACTTCGGTTTTCTGGGAGAGAGCCACGATTTCCTCCCACGCCGCTGCGCGCTCGAGCCAGGCGTGTCCTACGGCGATTACATGACTGAGCACTTCGATCCCGAACGCCCGCAGCAGCGCCTTGGCGAGGGCGCCCACTGCCACGCGCGCAGCCGTTTCCCGCGCGCTGGCACGTTCCAGTACGTACCGCGCGTCGTGAAAATTGTACTTTAAAGCACCCGCCAGATCGGCGTGGCCGGGGCGCGGCCGGGTCACGGGCTTGAGGGACTCTTCTCCCCCGCCGTTATCTTCCACGGGCAACGCCTGTGTCCAGTTGGGCCAGTCGTGGTTGCGGATGAGCAACGCTACCGGTGATCCGATGGTGTGCGAATGGCGAACGCCCGCGACCAGTTCCACCTGGTCGGCTTCAATCTTCATTCGCCCGCCGCGGCCATAGCCTTGCTGCCGCCGCCACAACTCGTGATTGATGGCTGCCAGGGATACGGGTATACCGGCCGGCAGTCCGGTCAGGGTCGCCACAAGGCATTCGCCGTGTGACTCCCCCGCAGTCTCAAAACGCAACATTCGACAAGAATTTCTATCCTAGCAGACTCGAACAATTCCTTGCGTTTCTGCGTATTAGGATGTGACCGGGGGAAAGCCCATGCTCAAATTCGCTCTATGGCTGATTCTTTTCGTTTTGTGCTGGCCGCTGGCTCTCGCGGCACTTGTGCTATATCCACTCGTCTGGGTATTGTTGCTGCCCTTCCGGGTGGTGGGGATCGCGGTGGGCGGCGCCCTAAGCCTGGTATGGGCGATCGTGACGCTGCCGGCCCGGTTGCTGCGCGCGATCTGAATGCCTTTGTAGCACCGGTGACAGGCGCCGGCGTACCGTGAGCTTACACGCCTAGTTCTATTCCTTCCACGCGCCGGGCCCCCTTGCCCTGGGTGCGGAATTCGTAGCGCTCGATCACCACAGCCGAGCCCTTGTCCGTGCTGCGCACCACGCAGCCATAGATCATCAGCTTCAGCGGGCAGCTTTGATTCAGCAGGACCGGCCAGCTCATTGAGAGCTCTACCGGAATCCCGATGGAAAGCATGCTGTCGGTGGTGAAACAAACCCCGCCGCTGCTGATGTTGGTAGTCTTGCCCGCACCCGTCTCAGCGACGCGCTGGCCATACAGCATCTTGAAGCGGACATCCTGCTCGATCCGGAACCGGCGTTTCAGCCGGCGGTCTCCCGCTCGGTTGTTGTTTCGAAGTTTTTCCTGATGATGAGTGTCGGTCACAGCCACAGCCTCTGCTGTCCTCAAATTAAAGCGGGAGCAGGTGGGGCTCAATACGGCTTTGGTTAGTCCAGTCCCGTTATCGAGCCACTTTCGCGAGTTGCATGAGGGGTGACTAAATCTTATTTTTACAACAACTTGCAGCGTTTTCGGGGGTTAGGGGTCCGATTTCGGGGTCTAGTACTGGCCACTGTTGGAAGAATCCACAAAAGAATTTTCAGAAAATACTGGACAAGAAGATCTTAAAATGCTAATGTTAGTTTAACAGACAGACAGCATCCCTGACGGCGAGTCCCCTCCCGCCGTCAACCCTCTGAGTGCAGGGCCCCGAGATACCCAGCTCGGGGCCTTAAAAAATTTTGAAGGCCGTTTCCCGCGAGGCTTGCAGCTGAATCGCAAACGCCAGGCGAGGACGCCGGTCCCACCAAGCAGCGTAGCCGCAACCGAAAGGGCTAGTACGCTGAAAAGCCTGCCACACAAGCTCCACACTCACTCGAAACTTCTCATCTGGGGATCCCCGATCCGCTCGATTTCCCAGAAACGGAAGGGCCGCTCGATCTCCCAGAACGGAAGGGCCGCTCGATTCCTCAGAGGGCAGGCCCCGAAGGGCGCCCGTCCGACCTCCCTTAGCGGTAGCGGAGGCGGTTGCTGTCTCAACCGCGAAGCTCACCGGCTCTACTCTCGCGAGGTTGCCTAGGACATCGCTCGAGTGAATTGGGGTCCGATGAGGGCGCACCCAACTTCTTACGACTCCACGATAGCGCGCGCCTGCGGCCGATTCGTCTCGCCGGACGCCCCAATTGTTTCTAAGTTTCTGAACGTGCAAGGAAAATAAAGTGGCGGGGGCCGGTGAACGGGGGTTGGGCAAAGGCAGGGGACGAGATGACACGGCCTGCCCAACCAGAAAAATCATCGCGAGCTGCGAAGATTTTGAGCAGGTGTAATACTTTGCTAGCGCAGGCCCTGTAGCAGGGCACGGCTTCAGCCGTGCGGCAATCGCCACGAATCCGAGCCTTTAGCCTCTGTTGCTTCCGGGCCGCCAGGCAGGGGCTAAAGCCCTCGATTTGCGCCACTCTGTGGCACGGCTCAGGCCGTGCCCTGATACACAGCTGAGCCGTTGGGAAGGTCAAAGAATCCACGCGTATTCCTTACGCTGAGATCCTGACGAAATCGTCGCAAATCGCGAAGTCACCATTTCTATCTCGCGTACCCCCTGACTTCCTGGCCTCCACGAAAGCCCGAAACGAGTACGTTACGATGTAACCCGGGCACGTGAGCGACATTTTTGTCAGCTACGCCAGCGAGAGGACCGGGCGCGCGCGGAGGCCATTTCGAAGGCCCTGGAAGCCGAGGGCTGTTCTGTCTGGTGGGACCGCGCCATTCCGGCGGGTAGGCGATTCTCCGACGTTATCGAGGAAGAGATTAGTAGGGCCCGATGCATGGTGGTCCTCTGGTCGGCGGTGTCCGTTCGAAAAGATTGGGTGGTGGAGGAGGCTGAAGACGGAAAGAGCCGCGGAATCTTGGTTCCAGTCTTTATCGAAGCAGTGCAGCCGCCGCGGGGATTCCGTCGAATCGAGGCCGCGGATCTTTAAAACTGGCGCGGCAGTACGAGCGATACCGCGTTCCGTGCGCTGTGCCAGAATATCGCTTCCATGGCGGGTGCTCCGGCAGTAGCTGCGGCGGCGACCGCCGCGCCGGGCACGGAGCGTGTCCAGGGAGCAGGGGATGCCGTTAGAGCCGTCGCGGTGCGGCAGCCGCCCGCCGGCCACCAACCCCGCGAGAACCCGAAGGATGGCCTCAAGTACGTCTACATTCCACCGGGCAAGTTCACCATGGGCTGCTCGCCGGGCGATGACGAGTGCTACGCCGGCGAGAA
>Ga0307479_10003744_pt1 | contig 13888 bp, 13 predicted proteins | sample atmos_gasesECM4C_FD_203743 | JGI IMG/M metagenome (GOLD analysis project Ga0307479, IMG submission 203743) | Hardwood forest soil microbial communities from Morgan-Monroe State Forest, Indiana, United States - atmos_gasesECM4C_515 | ecosystem: Environmental > Terrestrial > Soil > Temperate...
TTTGTTTGCGATACCGCCGTTTTGCTGAACCAGGCTTTGGCCGGGGGCGAGGCGATTCTGTTTGAGGGCGCGCAGGGAACGATGCTCGACATTGATCACGGTACTTATCCCTTCGTGACGTCTTCGAGTGCGACCTCGGGAGGCGCGGCGATCGGGACGGGAGTGGCTCCGAACGCAATTGATTCGGTGATTGGACTCACTAAGGCGTACTGCACGCGGGTGGGCGAGGGTCCGTTCCCCAGCGAGGAGAAGGGGGACGCTGGCGAGCAGCTGCGCAAGCGGGGCAACGAGTTCGGGGCGGTGACCGGGCGTCCGCGGCGCACGGGATGGCTCGACTTGCCTCTGCTGCGCTACGCTGGCATGATAAACGGCATCTCGTGGCTGGTGGTGACTAAGCTGGATGTGCTCGACGAACTGGCGGAGATTCCGGTGTGTGTGGGCTACCTGGTGAATGGAAAACGGACAATGGAAATCCCAGCTCAGGCCAGCGGCTATGACAAGCTGGAGTGTGTTTACCAGAAGTTGCCCGGTTGGCGGACCTCCACGCAAGGAGTAACAAAGCTTGAACAATTGCCAAAGGCGGCTCGCGAATACCTGGCGTTCGTGGAGAAAGAAACGGATGCAAAGGTTGGAATGGTTTCAACAGGGCCGGACCGGGATCAGATCATTTTCATGGACGAATTTGCGGCTGCGATGAAGACAGCGTCTTCCCGAAGAGTCTAGAATTGATTTCCTCAATTCGGGGTCCCGAAGACTACCCAAGGAGCGCATGATGGTGGTTTTGGCGGTAACGTGGATGGCGAAAGCAGGGCACGACGCGGAGGTTGTCCAAATCTTTGCGAAGCTGACCGAAGAATCGCGCAAAGAATCCGGTTGTATGATGTACCAGGTGCACCGTCACAAAACCGAACCGCGGCGCTTCTTCATTTATGAGCAGTATAAAGATGACGCAGCGCTCGAAGCCCATCGCACGGCGTCTCATTTCTTGCAGTACGCACGCAAAGAATTGCCCAAGGTCGCGGACCGCGTGGAAGGCAATCTGTTCGAACCGCTGGGGTAGCCAGCCTGGCTCGGGCGCCTCGCCCGCAGCCATTCGCTGCCGCAGTACCGCAGGTCTAGAACCCTATTGCGCCAGCTCGTATCCCGCGAAGAAAAAACTCAACTCAAAACGCGCCGTATCCTCGGCATCGGAGCCGTGAATCGCGTTGTGCTCGATGCTGGAGGCCCACTTCTTGCGGATGGTCCCTTCCTCGGCGTTGGCCGGATTGGTGGCCCCCATGAGCTTGCGCAGGTCGGCGATGGCGTTTTCTTTTTCGAGAGCGAGAGCGACGATCGGTCCGCTCGACATGAAATTGGTGAGCGAGTTATAAAATGGCCGGCTCGCATGCACGGCGTAAAACTGTTCCGCCTGATGCTTGGATATTTCGAGCATTTTCATGGCCAGGATACGGAAGCCATTTTTCTCGAATTGTTCGATGATGTCGCCGACGCCGCTTTTCGCGACTGCGTCAGGTTTAATGATGGTAAAAGTGCGTTGCAGAGTTTTCATAGTGGGTCGATGGTTGTTCGTCCTTCGTCGTTAGCTTGAATGCTTTTGTTTACGTTCTGGCGCTGGACGCGAAACCAAGGTCCCGCGCTGCGCTCGAGATGACATCTAGACTTTTACCCCTAATGCCGCCACGAGAGTTTCGCCGATGGCCGCCGGAGATTTTGCCACGCGAATGCCGGCGGCTTCCATGGCTTTGATTTTTTCAGCCGCGGTTCCCTTGCCCCCGGAGATGATGGCCCCGGCGTGGCCCATGCGGCGTCCGGGAGGCGCGGTTTGTCCGGCGATAAAACCCACCACTGGCTTCTTCATTTTTGTTCTCACGAACTCGGCGGCGGTCTCCTCGGCATCGCCTCCGATTTCGCCGATCATGATGACGGCTTCGGTTTCAGGATCGCGATTGAAAAGGTCAAGCGCATCCACGAAGTTGGTTCCAATGATTGGATCGCCGCCGATGCCGATGGCGGTGGACTGTCCGACGCCGCGCTGGGTGAGCTGGTGCACGGCTTCGTAAGTCAGCGTGCCGGAGCGCGAGACGATTCCGATCGATCCCTCTTTGTGAATTGAGCCAGGCATGATTCCGATCTTGCACTTGCCGGGAGAAATGATGCCCGGACAATTTGGCCCGATCAGGCGCGAGCGGCGGTCCTGCAGGAACTCCCAGGCCTTCACCATGTCGAGCGTGGGAATGCCTTCGGTGATGCAGACAATGAGATCGAGTTCGGCGTCGGCGGCTTCCATAATGGCGTCGGCCGCGAACGGCGGAGGGACGAAGATTACGGTGGCGTCGGCGCCGGTCCTTTCGACGGCTTCTTGAACCGTGTTGAAAATTGGCCAGCCTTCGTGGATGGTGCCGCCCTTGCCGGGCGTTACTCCGCCGACTACTTGTGTTCCGTAAGCCGCGCAAGCCTTGGCATGGAACGTGCCTTCGCGTCCGGTGAGGCCCTGCACGATCAGTCGCGTTTTTTCGCTAACCAGAATTGCCATAAAAATAATTCCTTAACGCCAATTGTCTCAATCGAACACTCTGCCACTGCCAGCAAACACCAAGGTCCCTCGCTACGCTCGGATGACAGAAAGCTAGACTCCTCGCGCAGCAGCAACCACTTTGTCGGCCGCATCTTTCATGGTATCGGCGACGACGAAGTTAAATCCGGATTCCATCAGAATCTTCTTGCCTTCGTTCACGTTGGTGCCTTCGAGACGCAGCACTACCGGAAGTTTGATGTTAGTTTTCTTCGCTGCCTCCACCACTCCATTGGCCAAAGTGTCGACACGGAGAATGCCTCCAAAAATGTTGATCAGTACCGCTTTCACACTCTTGTCGCTGAGCAGAATTTCGAAAGCGTGCGCCACCTGCTCGGCATTGGCGCCGCCGCCCACGTCGAGAAAATTCGCGGGCATGCCGCCGGCATACTTGATGATGTCCATGGTGGCCATGGCCAGTCCGGCGCCATTGACCATGCAGCCGACGCTGCCATCCAGCTTGATGTAGTTCAGGCTGTACTTCGAGGCTTCGACCTCGAGCGGATCTTCTTCGGTGATGTCGCGTAGTTCGCGGATATCGGGATGGCGGAAGAGCGCGTTATCGTCGAAGGTGAGCTTGGCGTCGAGCGCAAAGAGACGGCCGTCGGTGGTAGTGATGAAAGGATTGATCTCGAGGAGTGAAGCGTCGGTATCGAGAAAAGCTTTATAGAGGTTCGAGAGAAACTGCACGGCAGGATTGATTTGCTTCGCGCTAAGTCCCAGCGCGAAGGCCATCTTGCGCGCCTGAAACGCTTCCAGGCCCATGCCGGGATCGATGTGTTGTTTGAGGATGGCGTCAGGATTTTCCGCGGCCACCTGTTCGATATCCATTCCGCCGGCAGCTGAGGCCATGAACACCGGCTTACCTTCCGCGCGGTCAACTAAAATTCCCAGATATAACTCTTTTTCGATGGGCAGCGTTTCTTCGATCAGCAACCGCCGTACGATGCGGCCTTCAGGGCCAGTTTGATGCGTCACCAATTTCATGCCCAGCATTTTTTCAGCAATATCACCCGCTTCGTTGGCAGACTTGGCGATCTTTACGCCTCCGCCTTTGCCGCGGCCCCCGGCATGAATCTGCGCCTTGACCACCACGCCGGTGGCTCCGGCGCTAAACAATTCCTTGGCAGCGGAGTCGGCTTCTTCCCGCGAAGTCGCCATTGTGCCGCGGGGCACGGTCACACCATACTTCTTGAGAATTCCTTTTCCCTGGTACTCATGGATTTTCATAATCGCTCGTCAGCAAAGAATCGGGAGGAACGTGCTTGCGGCTTTCGACTGAGGGCAGCAAACTCTCAATTTTATAGAAGGGTATAGGATTTGGGCAAACAGACGTTCGCGCCGTTTTCGCGGGTCGCACATCTAAATGAAAACGGGATCGGAATCATATTGACGGATCCGCATGCGATGAAAGGCAAAGAATGAAATTGATTTCACTGAACGTCGGGCTGCCACGCCTTGCTGCGTACAAAGGCACAAGCGTTAAGACCGGCATCTTCAAGAACCCGGTTTCCGGTCGAGTAACTCTGCGCACCCTGAACCTGGATGGCGACCGGCAGGCTGATCTTTCCGTGCATGGCGGTCTCTATAAAGCGGTATACGCGTATCCATCCGAGCATTATGAATATTGGAAGAAAGAATTGCCCGAGATGGATTTGCCTTGGGGCATGTTCGGCGAGAACTTTACGACCGAGGGCCTTAGAGAGGACGAACTCCACGTTGGGGGCCGCTTTCGAATCGGTTCGGCCACGGTGATGATTCGTCAGCCGCGCATGCCCTGTTACAAACTGCCGGTTAAATTTCAAAGGGATGACATCATCGAACGATTCCTGGTCAGTGAGCGCAGCGGGTTTTACTTTTCGGTGGAGCAGGAAGGTGAGGTAGGTGTAGGAGATTCGATCGAACTCATCTCGCGGAACGAGAGTGGAATTACGATCGCCGACATGAACCGGCTGTTTGTTCGGGACAGATACAATCGCGATCTGCTGCACAAGGCGATTGCCACGGCAGCCCTGCCGGAGAGCTGGCGCGAATATTTCCTGCCGAGACTAGAGGCGCCCGCCACAAACACATAGCTCTCTGGCGTTCCTTTGCGAAAAGCAGTTATCCCTTACAATTCCGAATGAGATGATCGTCGACGCGCTCCATCGCATTGCGAATCGCAACGAATCGCTGGCGCGGGCTGAGGCCTGCGAAGTGATGGCCGAGGTCCTTGCCGGAAACTGCACGGACGCGCAGATAGCGGCGCTGCTAATCGCTTTGCGGATGAAGGGCGAAACGGTAGAAGAGATTGTGGGGTTCGCGGAAGCGATTCGCGCGGCGGCCACCTCCTTGCCGGTTTTATTGAGGGGAAACGTCGGTGCGAACACTTCAGTTCCTAACGCGATTGACCTGAGCGGAACCGGCCGCGATGCGCTGGCCGAGTCGTCCCTTGTGGATACCAGCGGCACCGGCGGCGATGCTTGCGGAACATTTAACATTTCGACCGCGACCGCGTTCGTGACGGCGGGAGCGGGGGTGCGCGTGGCAAAACACGGCAACCGCAGTATCAGCTCGAAGTGCGGCTCGGCGGATGTGATGGAGGCGCTCGGCGTCAACATTCAGCTCACTCCTGAGCGCGCGGCTCAATGCTTGCGGGACATCGGAATCTGTTTTCTTTACGCGCCCGATTTGCACGCTTCGATGAAGCAGGTGCAGAGGGTACGGCGCGAGTTGCGCCTGCGGACCATGTTCAATCTGCTCGGACCGCTCACGAATCCCGCACGGGCTTCAGGGCAAGTGGTGGGCGTGTATGCGCTGGAGATGGTGGAAAAGTTGGCTGAGGCGCTGAGCATGCTGGGACTGCATCGTGCGCTGGTGGTGCATGGGCTTGATGGGCTCGACGAAATTACTATTACTGGACCAACGCGGGTGGCGGAAGCTCGCGAGGGAACGTTGCGGACTTATGAAGTTGATCCCGAAGAATTCGGCATGAAGCGGGCATCGCTCGCCGATATTTCTGGCGGGGACGCGGCGGAGAATGCGGCTATCGTTCGCGAGGTGTTGGGCGGGGAGAAATCTCCACGCCGCGATGTGATTTTGTTGAACGCCGCCGCCGCGCTGGTAGCAGCGGGCCGCGTCGATCACTTGGGGGATGGAATTCCGCTGGCGGTGAAGTCGATTGATTCTGGGGCGGCTGCCGGAAGACTGGCGGCGCTAGTGAGTTTTACGAACACGCGTTAATCCCCAATCCAAGGACCTCAGCGGCTGAAGCCTTAGTCGTTATTGGAAGCTTATCGGCACGATTGACTCGTGCTCTTCCCGATAACTATTTGCGGAAGACCTATCCCATAGCGAGATATTTAGTCCTCACTTTGCAGCATCACTTACATCGATCTTGAACGCGTTATTCGTTGTATCGCTCTCTGGGACGCTGCCGTCGTTGACTACAACTTCTTCCGGTTGTTTCGGAACCTCTACTCGAATTACGCCATTGCTTTTGCCGCGCACTATCAGGCGTTTCGTGATTTCTCCGCCAGGAAACTTTACGGTGAGGGGAACTTCGGCTCCTGCCGCACCCAGGTTGTCGACTGTGATGGTGAGCATGTAACCTTCGGGTAAAGTTTTACGCGTGAATGCCGAGGCCACTTTGAAGTCGGGCAAGCCGCGGTCGCGATAAACCCAGTCATCGAAGAACCATTCCAGATCTTTCTGTGTTTGCGCCTGGATCAAGCGCGGCATGTACGAAGGCTCTTTGTCCTGCTCGGGATGGTAGGCCGCGATTGCTTTTTTCAGCGCTTGATCTCCAACCATGTCGAGCAGCATCCACCACACAGACATTGCTTTGCTGCGGAAGAGTTCCTCGTCGTGCGTATTCACTAAAGACTCTGTCGTCTCGTCATCCGATTTAGAGGCGGCTGTCTGGTTCGTTTGTCGGATGGTTTTGAAGGAGGGGCGGTGCAGTCCCATGTAGCTGAGCGCAGCGTGACGGCCGCTCTGATTCTCCAGATAGAGCGCCTGCGCGAAGTGAGCGAGGCCCTCGTTGATCCAGGGACGTGGCGACGAAACCGCCGCGTGAGTTAACTGATGGGCGGCCACCAGGGCGGCGAGTTTCGGATCCGTGCTGTTTAGCGACGTCAGCAAAAACGGGCCGGTCTCGAACGGCGCAGCGTTGGTGTTGGCAAGATCGGCTGTTTGCGCCTTGCTTCGCGGCGCTCCGAACCACTCGGTGATGAGCGGGAGGATTTTTTCGGCTGCATCTGCGTAAGTGGTTGCGGACGAATCGTGGCCGTGCAGGAAATGGACAGCGATGGCGGCGCGGTCGACAGCTTCGTAGTTGGCGATCACAAAGGTCGGGGAGATTTCTCCAAGCGAGCGGTATGTGCAATCCGCGACGAACTCGTTCTGGACCTCGTGCGCGGTAGGACAGGCTGTCGCATTCACGAGAAGTTCCGGTTTGTCAGCTTCGTTCGCGCTCGATACTGCGACCTGCAAATGCATACTCGAAGAGCGTTCCCGCTCGTTCCAACGGCCGAGGCTTTCGAACAAGTTCGTAGCCTCCGAAAGATCTGCCGCCTCGGTGGCGATGGGATACCAGGTAACGTAACCAGCTCCGCGAACTGCGGTGAATTTTGGACTGATCTGGTCCCAATCGTTGCTGCTGGCGATAGCCTCGGGAGTGCCAATCCGCGTGAGACGAGTGGCGTCGAGCAGGATGACGCCTTCATAGGCGATCTCCAAATCGACCGTCGCTCTAGGCGGGACTGGTTCCGGCAGCGTCACAATGGCTTCGGAGAGCGCGCCGGTATGATCGATGTCGGAGGTGTAGGGGTGCGAGACGAACTGCAACAGTTTTCCGCCGGCGCGGATGGAACGCCAATCCAGCGATGAAGAAATTTGCAGGACGGCAATCTTCTGCGGCGTTGGCGAATCGTTTCGGAGAGTGAGCTTGCCGCGAACTCCCAGGCGCTGCTGCTCCGGCTCGAGGCGGAGGTTAAGGTCGTAGTTTGTGAAAGTAAAGGCCTCGCGGTCGAGCGCAAGAGCGTTCACCACAGAGGCACAGAGAACACAGAGAAAACAAAGGCGCAACTTCATTTTGCCCCGGATGATGCCTCTTTGTTCTGCGCTCTGCTCTTAACACGCCGCTGACGCACGACTTCGTACATCACGACCGCGCCCGCAACCGAGACGTTGAGCGACGGAACTTTTCCCAGCATCGGAATGGAAACCAGAAAGTCGCACTTTTTCTTGACCAGGTCGTGCAGGCCTTTGCCTTCGGCCCCGAGAACCAGCGCGCAATCCATGTTGTAGTCGAGGGCGTCGTAGGTTTGCGGGCCACGCTCGTCGAGGCCGACGGTCCAGATGTTGCGATCTTTTAATTCTTCGACCGTGCGCGCGATGTTGGTTACTTTTGCGATCGGCAGGTGCTCGCTGGCTCCGGCGGAGGTTTTCGTGACTGTGCCAGTGACGGCAGCGGCGCGGCGTTCGGGAATTACCACGCCATCGGCTCCGGCGGCGTCGGCGGTGCGCATGAGCGCACCCAAGTTGTGGGGATCTTCCACGCCATCGAGGACGATGACGAACGAGTATTGTCCGCGTTTGGCACCGACCACGTCATCGAGATCGCTATATTGCTTGGCGGAGGTGACGGCCACAACTCCCTGATGCGCCGCCCTGCCCGCCATCTGGTCGAGTTCGGTACGGGTGAGAAAGCGCACTGGGACGCCCAGGCGGCGGCACTCTTCTATCATGCGCTGCAGGCGGATGTCGTTCCGTTCCTTCGCCATGCCGACCCACTGGAAAGCGCGTCCGCGGGCCTTGAGCGCCTCGGTGACGGCGTTGATGCCGTAGATATAGTTCATGAAGTATCAGTGTACCGAAAGCTGCAGAAACCGTGTTTCTGTTCGAAGCGTTTGTTATTCGACGTTTCGAGAGCCGGCGCAAGCTACCTCCGTGGGAGATCTTTCGCTCCGCCTGAAAAGCGGCTACGCCAAGGATGAGGCCGAAAGTAGGGAACATCAACTGAGGAGAAAATGGACAACGTCTTCTGGCTCCGGGCGCTCCGTGTAATCCTCATTCGCAGAAGCGTAGAGCACGGTTCCGTCGTGATCGATGATGTAGGTTGCGGGAATCGGCAACTCCCAACTGTCATCACCGTTCACGAAAGGCAAGTTCACGAATGCGCGCTGATAGATGGCCTTCTGTTCATCGCGAACACGGTAGGCGAGGCCGAACTGCTTCGCAACTTTGTTTTTGGCATCGGAAAGCAGTGGGAAGCGCAGCTTGTGCTGGTCGTGCATGAAGAATGATTGCTGCACGGTTTGTGGAGAGATGGCGGCAATGGTTGCGCCTGCTTGTTCGATCTCCGGCAGGATGAGGTTCATAGCTTCCATCTGAGCGACGCAGAACGGGCACCAGCGGCCACGGATGAAGGAGAGGACGAGGCGGCCTTTAGCAAGCAGCACGGAGGATGAGACGGTATTGCCGTCGTGATCTTGGAGCTGGAATTCTGGAATCTTCGTGCCCACTGGAATAATGTTCGCTGCTAAGCGCTGCTGTTTCAGATCCGTGACGGCCCGGGCGTGAATCGCCTGCGTTTCCGCCGGAACGTACTTCGCGATTAACTCTTTGCGCTCGGCAAAGATGTCGCGGAGGGGGCGAATATCCGTATCGGGAGAAGCCTCTTCGAGGGAGCGCCATTTCATATCGAGTAATTACCTAGAACCCTCAGCGGCTAAAGCCGAGTTCCGAACTGCCTCTTAGTGGCACGGCTAAAGCCGTGCCCTTCCCGGGCCATCTCACATGATCGATTTATTACATTCCCGGCAGCTTCATCCCCGCCATCCTGCGCGCGAAGCTGGGTTTGCCCATCTGCTTGAACATTTTTTTCATCTGCGCGTATTGGCGGAGCAGATTATTTACTTCCTGCACGCTGGTGCCCGAGCCGCGCGCGATGCGTTTGCGGCGGCTGCCGTTGATTACTTCGTGATGATTGCGCTCGTGCATGGTCATCGAATTGATGATGGCTTCGACGCGGTTAATCTGTTTTTCGTCGACGTTGTCAGCTGCTTTTTGCAGACCGGAAAATGGGCCGATGCTGGGCAGCATGCCGATCAGGCTCTTCATGGAGCCCATCTTTTTTACCTGCCGAAGCTGGTCGCGAAAATCTTCGAGCGAGAAGCCGTCGCCGGTGAGGGCTTTGGTGGCCATCTCCTGCGCTTTTTTCTTGTCGATCTGCGACTCAGCGCGCTCGATGAGCGAGAGGATGTCACCCATGCCGAGAATGCGCGATACGATGCGGTCGGGATGGAATGGCTCCAGCGCATCGTACTTCTCGCCGACGCCGATGAACTTGATGGGCTGGCCGGTAACCTGGCGGATGGAGAGGGCCGCCCCGCCGCGAGCGTCGCCGTCCATCTTGGTGAGGATGACGCCGGTGAGTGAGAGTTTTTTGTGGAACTCATCGGCGGAGCGAACGGCATCCTGTCCGGTCATGGAGTCGGCTACGAACAGAATCTCGGAGGGATTCAGCAGCTTTTTCAGCGACTGCATCTCGCTCATCAGTTCGTCATCGATGTGAAGGCGGCCGGCGGTGTCGACGATCAGAACGTCGCAGCCGGAAACGATGGCCTCGCGGCGCGCTTCTTTTACCAGCCGCTCCACAGTAGCCGTGTTCGCCTCACCGACCTCGCCTTCGTAAATCTGGGCCTTGACGGCCTGCGCCACAACTTTCAGCTGCTCGCGCGCCGCCGGACGGTACACGTCGACCGAAACCAGCAGCGGACGATGGCCGCCGGTTTTGAACCAGTTCGCCAGCTTGCCTGAAGTAGTGGTCTTGCCGGAGCCTTGCAGTCCAGCCATGAGCACGACCGTGGGCGGCTGTGAAGCGAACTTCATGCGAGCCGTGTCTTTGCCGAGAGTCTCGACTAGTTCGTCGCGCACGATCTTGATGACCTGCTCGCCGGGAGAAAGCGCGGTCAGCACTTCCTGCCCCACGGCCTTGGCCTGGATGCGGTCGATCAACTCTTTGACCACTTTGAAGTTGACGTCGGCTTCAAGCAGCGCGAGTCGGATTTCGCGGAGAGCCTCCGCAATGTTTTCCTCGCTTAGCCGGGCCTGGCCGCGGAGGGACTTGAAGGCGCGTTGAAGTTTTTCCTGAAGGTTCTCGAACATAGGGGTAATCAATAATTTTAACAGCCGGAAGGCTACGCCAGGATTTCGTCAAACTGGATGATCGGTTCGATGTTCGTGTATTTAGGAATGTCGGCGAGGATTTCGGCGCCATGTTGCAAAAGAATGGCTTGAAAGGCTGCGAACGAATCAACGGGGATGGTTGCGACACAAACGAAGGCCGCCGGCGAGTTCGTCATCGAGGATATTCCGCGGCGGACCTCAATATCTTTCCCTACCAGACGCTCAACAAACGGGATGTGTTTCTTCATGTAATAGTCAAAATCGAATTTCGCGTCCGTTTTGTTTGGGTAGGCAACAGTTACGAGGTGCATGGCGATCCCCTTTCAGAGGCTCGTATTGTACCCCGATGTGGGTCACTCCGATTGATTTCGAGAGAACTCCCTGTGATGTTCATCTTTCCGTGCAGGGTATGCCGTACTTCGACTGCACGAATGCTGCGCTTCGCAAAGCATACGCTTCACTCAGGATGACAGAGTGAACACTTCTTTCGCGGCCATTACGGTGTTGCAGTGGATGGTGACAGTGTCCTCGACATTTTGCGCGTAGCCGCCGGCGTAGGTGACCATCACGGGGATGTTGCGGGCGCGGGCTACGTGGAAGACGAGTTCGTCGCGGCGCTTTAATCCGTCGATGGTGAGAGAGAGACCTCCGAGTTGATCTTCGCGGTAGGGGTCGGCGCCGGCGATGTAGCAGAGAAGATCCGGTTCGAATTGCCGGAGGCCGGAGCTGAGAGCGTTATCGAGCCAGGCGAGATAGTCGGCGTCGGTAATGCCATCGGGGAGATCCACGTCAATGGATGATGCCGGCTTCCACAGGGGATAGTTGTTGTGCTGATGCAGAGAGACAGTGAAGACTTCGCCGGGGTGGGCGCCGCGCATTTTGCCGGGAGGCGCTGAGTTTCGCGCCGATGAACCGAGCTTCCCAGGCCCTACTGAGGGCAACGGTTCGCTGCCCGTCCGAGTTCCTGCAAAGATCGCGGCCGTGCCGTTGCCGTGATGAACGTCGCAGTCCACCGTCATGGCGGTGCGAATTTTGTCATCGCGCTGCAGGCGGCGGATGGCAACGGCCACGTCGTGAATCATGCAGAAGCCTTCGCCGTGGTCGGGGAATGCGTGATGAAATCCGCCACCGATGTTGACGGAGACGCCGTCGCCTAAAGCGCGCTGTGCGGCGAGGATTGATCCGCCGGCTGCGAGCCAGAACGCATCTACGAGGTCACGCGAGTAGGGAATTTCCAGCTCCATTTCCTCGCGCGGGCTGAGCGTGGCGGTCTTCAGCTTGTGGATGTATTCAGGCGTGTGAACGAGCAGGATGTCTTGATCGGAAGCAGGTTGAGGTTCGAGAAAATCTTGAGCGTCAGCAACTTTGGCTGAGATGAGACGGTCGTGGACGCGACGATATTTTTCTGCGGGAAATACGTGTTGGCCGATAGGCAGATAATATGCGTCGCTGTAGACGAGCTTGAAGGGGAGCATGAGGTCGCGACTTTATGATACTGCGGATGGGTGAAAACTCCTGCTGCCTCAGCGTGGAGCGGCTCAGTTTGAGCTAAGCTGCCCCGCGCCGAAGACGATCTATTTCAATCTGCCGCGTTGGACGTCCGTGATTCATTCTCCGGATCGAGAGCGCTGGCGTCGTTCAGCAACGTGATAGAGGATTGATCGAGTTCAAGGCTGGCGGCGCGGGTCAAATCATCCAGTTGTTTGAGATTGGTCGCGCTTGCGATGGGCGCGGTAATGCTTGGCCGCGCGATCAACCAGGCGAGAGCAACTTGCGTGGGCGTGGCGTGGTGACGCTTCGCCACAAGGTCCAGAGCGTCGAGAATCCGGAACCCGCGCGGGTTCAGGTACTTCTTGACCATCTGTCCGCGCTGGCTTTTCGACAGATCGGCTTCCGAGCGATATTTGCCGCTGAGGAAACCGCTGGCCAGCGAGAAGTAGGGGATCACACCCAGTTGATGCTGCAGGCAGATAGGCTCAAGGTCACTCTCATAGGCGAAGCGATCGTGGAGGTTGTATTCCGGTTGCAGCGTCTGGTAGTTCGCCAATCGGTCCTGGCGGCTTACTTCAAAGGACTCAGCGAGGCGTTTGCCACTGTAGTTGGAGGCTCCAATAGCGCGTACTTTGCCCTGCCGTAGAAGGTCGGTGAAGGCTTGCAGGGTCTCCGCGAGTGGCGTGTCGGGGTCGTCTTTGTGAGCCTGATAGAGGTCGATGTAGTCGGTCTGCAAGCGGCGCAGAGAATCTTCAACCGCCGCCTTGATATAGGATGCCGAAAGTCCCTTTCCTACGTTTGGCATTTCCATTCCGACTTTGGTGGCAATGATCGCCTGACTCCGCTTGCCGCTTTTCTTGAGCCATTTGCCGATGATGGTTTCGGACTCGCCACCTTTGTGGCCGGGAACCCAGTACGAGTACGTGTCAGCTGTGTCGATGAGGTTGAATCCTTTATCCACAAAAGCATCGAGCAGTTTGAGGGATGTCGGTTCGTCGGCGGTCCAGCCAAATACATTGCCACCCAAAGCCAAGGGCGCTACGTCAAACCCTGTCTTTCCTAATTTGCGTTTCTGCATTTGATCCTCCGGTCTCTCTTTGGATGAGCGCGAGCGGGTTGAGGAGGCAGCCTTTACAAAAACAAACATCACTTCACGGCGAGCCGGTTGTACTTCTTCAGTACTTCGCGGAGGCGGTCGTGAGGTAGGGCGATCACTTCGTGATCGTCGATGCCCTTCATGGTTTCGGCAGCGACCATGGCGTTGACTACGGCTTCTTCCGTGGCTTGGACTGTCGCGAGGAAGAGCGGGTCGAGGGAATCATTGGGAAGCATGGTGAGCTGGTGCAGGCCTTTGGTGCCTACTGCACCCGGGTTGGCGGTGGAGAAGCTGAGGAAGATGTCGCCGGAGCCGTCGCCGGAGTAGCTGCCGTTGCGGCCCAGCCCGAGTGAAACTTTTTTAGCGATGCGTTTGAGTTGTGTGGGGATGAGCGGCGCGTCGGTGGCGACGATCACGATGATCGAGCCGACATCTTCTTTGAAGACGGTGTGCTCGGGAATTTCGCGGCCTACGTTGATGCCGGCGATGCGGAGTTGATCGCGGGCTCCGTAGTTGCATTGCACGAGGACGCCGACGGTGTAGCCTCCGGCTTTTGC
>Ga0307479_10003745_pt1 | contig 13885 bp, 17 predicted proteins | sample atmos_gasesECM4C_FD_203743 | JGI IMG/M metagenome (GOLD analysis project Ga0307479, IMG submission 203743) | Hardwood forest soil microbial communities from Morgan-Monroe State Forest, Indiana, United States - atmos_gasesECM4C_515 | ecosystem: Environmental > Terrestrial > Soil > Temperate...
AATTCGCCATCAACTCTTCAATTTCCCGGCCAATCAGTTCCTTGCCAAGGCATTCAATCGCTTCACAAACCAGTTGGTTCCCCAGGCCGAGCGTAAGCACGATACCGGTGCCGAAGATCTTTTCGTCAGAGCGCAGAAGGGTGGTGGCAAATGCGTACTCGGCTCCCGAGTGCACTGCGTCGCTGCCCGCGCCTTGCTCCAGAGGGAAACGCACGTCGCGTGTTTCGAGCGAAGCAATCCGGTGATTTGTCATGTCAGTTACGGTGAGGGCGAGTCGCCTCGGCTCTCACGAACCATAGCCAGCGTTCAAAGGCGTCGAATATAGTAGAGCGGCTTTAGAGAGGCAACAGTCTCGTTATCGGTCCGGGTTGAACACTCGAACCAGCAAACCGGTCGTGAAAGGACGATGACATGAAGCGCTACGGTTCTGTGATCAGAGTAAGGCCGGAGTCTCTTGAAGTCTACAAGAAGTACCACGCGGCAGTGTGGCCAGAAGTGCTGGCCATGATCCGGCGTTGCAACATTCGAAACTATTCTATCTATCTAAAAGATGACCTCCTCTTCGGATATTTCGAATATCACGGTACGGACTACGCGGCGGACATGGCGAAAATGGCGGCCGATCCCAAGACCCAGCAATGGTGGGCCATTATGATGCCGATGCAGAAGCCCCTGGAAACACGTGTCCCAGGCGAGTGGTGGGCCAATATGGAAGAGGTTTTTCATTGCGATTGATTTGATAGCTCCCCGAGGTTGCGGTTGGAGTTTCCGCCCGGTCGACCGACTATGCAGATCGCGGACACAGACCAGCATCTCTGGGATTTACCGGTTGAGCTAAAGCCCAAACTCTTTCTGAATTGTCTCGGTGTGTTGTCCTACCCTGGGGGCGAGTCGCTCGCTCGTCAGCAAACCTCCATCCAGGCGAATCGGAAGGCGTGTGGTGAAAATCTCGATTCCTCGCCCGTCCCCGAGCTTTTGTACCATGGCAAGTTGCTCAAAAGCTTCACTTGTGCAGAGCTTGGGCCAATCCAGAACTTCTGCGCACCATATGTCGGCACCATTCAGAATCTTGAGCCAATGCTCAGTGGTGTGCTCTTTCAAACGCTTGGCGATGATTTGCTTGATCTCGTCGCGACGGCGAAAGCCGTCGGCCGGGTTCGAAATTTCCTGAAGTGCAGGCAACTCGAGCAGTTTGCCCAGTGTCGGAAGATGCGTCATGGCCAGCGCCAGGTATCCATTTGCCGTGTCGTAGACTCCGTAAGGCGCCGCTAGGTAGGCATGCGCATTGCGGAATGCACTCCTCCGCGGCGGCCGTCGCCCGTCATTCAAGTACGTGGTGAGCACTTCAAATTGAAAATCCAGTAACGCTTCAATCAGGCTGGTTTCCACCAATCCGCCTCGGCCAGTCACGGCGCGTCGCACGAGACAGGCCAGGATTCCCTCGCAGAGGTTGTGTCCCGCCAGCATGTCGGCGATGGCCAGACCCATCGGCGTAGGGGGATCTCCTTCGTTGCCGCTCAGCCACATGATCCCGGAGCGCGCCTGCGCCAGCAGATCCTGCCCCGGTCGATCGCGCCATGCTTCAGCATTTCCATATCCCGACACGATTCCGTATACCAAACGGCTGTTGAGCTGCGACACCTTGTCGTAGCCGAATCCCAGCCGTTCCATGACTCCCGGGCGGAAGTTCTGCACCATCACATCGGCCCGCGCAATTAGCTGACGCAGTTTATCCAGGTCAGAGGGATTCTTCAGATCCGCCGCGTAGCTCTCTTTGTTGCGATTGATAGCGTGGAACAGCGTGTTCTCACCATGCACATCGGTGTCACTCAAGTAGATCGTGCGGCCCAGGTCTCCGACACTGGGTCGCTCGATCTTGATCACGCGGGCGCCTATGTCCGCCAGCCGAAGCGTGGCCAGCGAGCCGGAGAGAAACTGACTGAAGTCCAGTACCAGAATGCCGTGGAGAGGTCTTTCTGACCTCTCATCGTTACGAGCTGTGGAAGTGGTCACGGAAAGCTCCCTGGCTGTGGCGAATCCCAGCAATCCCAAACTCCCGGGAGTGGGGCGCTTTCGGCTCAGCCACAATAAGATCCTTAATTCTACCCATAAAACAGTATTTTCATTAGAAAAATTATGTAATAGGATTAAGGACCGGTTTCACATTATGATTGCCCGGCGCGTGCTCCCAACTCGGCGGCAGGTGACTTCGCGTAAGATCCGCTACGCAACTCCAGCCCTCGAAAAAGGCCTGGACATTCTGGAACTCCTTGCTTCGGTCTCAGAGGCTCTTACGCACAGTGAGATCGCCAGCCGTCTTGGCCGCACCATCAACGAGGTGTTCCGCATGTTGGTGTGTCTCGAAGAACGGGGCTACATCTCACGGACGGGCCCAGACGAGCGATACCAACTCACACTGAAGCTGTTTGAAATTGTCCACTACCATCATCCACTGCAACGGTTGATCACGCAGGCACGCCCGCTGGTGCAGCGGGTCGCAAGCGACACTGGCCAGTCCTGCCATCTGGCGATGCTCAATAATGCTGAGGTGGTCGTTGTAGCGCAGTTCGACGCGCCGGGTAACATGGGTTTCGCGGTCCGGCTAGGAGCAAATGTTGACCTCTTGAATACAGCTTCCGGGCACGTGATTCTGGCTTTTCAAAGCGATGAAGTTCGTGCCCGCACATTGGGAGCGTGGCGTCTCCGCTCCAGAAAGCCAATCCCGGCTGGTCTCTACCGCCACTTGAACCAGATTCGCCGACGCGGCTACGAGGAACTGGCTAGCTATCAGATTCGCGGAGTCTCGAACATAAGTTACCCAGTATTGAATCAGCACGGAGAAGCGATCGCCGCAATGACAGTTCCTTTTCTTGCGCGTATCGGAGACAGCGTGGGCCCGCTGCAGGTCAAGGAGGCGTTGAGCCGGGCTTCCTGTGCGCTTTCCTTAGCTATCGGTGGCAAGAGGCCGGAACTTCCTTCCGGCGTGGTGCAGCCATGACGCGAACGGAGTATTTCGAAGATTATGTAATCGGCGCGCAGCGAGTCACCTCTGGACGCACAATTACCGAGACGGATATCGTCATTCATGCAGGACACACGGGAGACTACTTCCCACATCACGTGGATGTGGAATTTGCTCGTCAGACTCCCTTCGGTCAGCGTATTGCCCACGGCACCATGACCTTCGCCATCGGCATCGGGCTCACGGCGAGTCAAATCAATCCTGTCGCCTTCACCTACGGGTATGACAAATTGCGTTTTCCCAAGCCGGTCTTCATCGGAGACACGCTGCGGACTCGCGTCACCGTCAAGGAAAAGCAGGAAGACCCCAAGCGAAAAGGACTGGGGCGCATCGTGGAGGCTTGTGAAGTGCTGAACCAGCGCGATGAAGTGGTCTTGTACTGCGAGCACATTTTACTGGCAGAGAAGCGGCAGTCCGCTTGAACCGACCTGAAAAGACTCTTCTGAAGCCGGGAGGTTAATGTGGAGTCTACTCTTAGAGGGCTCACCTGGGATCATCCCCGTGGTTACGCCCCCTTGTTGGGAGGAGCTCCTGAATATGAAAAACAACATCCCGAAATCAAAATCCGCTGGGACCGGCGAACTTTGCGGGAGTTTGGCGAAGCCCCCATCGAGCAATATCTGGATCGCTACGATCTCCTCATCGTTGATCACCCGTTCGTGGGATTTGCCGCAGCTCAGGAGGCGTTAGTTAACCTCGCTCCGTCTATCAGCGAAACTGAGAAACTCCGTTTTGCTGCAGACTCCGTAGGCCCTTCCTGGGAATCCTACTGGTACGGCACCGGCCTTTGGGCTTTACCCATCGATGCCGCGACGCAAGTCGCATCGTATCGGCCTGATCTGTTACTAACGCTGTCTCCCGCTGTTCCTGACACCTTCGAAGGCGTTTTGGAACTGGGAAAGAAAGTGCGCAAAGCGGGGAAATACATCGTGGTGCCTGCGTGTCCGACGGATGCGGTCAGTCTTTTCTTCACGCTGAGCGCGAATCTCGGGTACCCCATCCCTGAGGAACGGGAACTTTTCGTGGACCACTCCGTCGCCGCGGAGGTACTGGATCGCCTTCATGCGATCATCGCACTTGCCCATCCCAGGTCTGTGGGGTGGAATCCAATCCAAACTTACGACTTCATGACAAGTGGTTCCGACGCGGTCTACTGTCCGTACGGTTTCGGATACTCCAACTACTCGCGAGTTGGCAACTCGGTGCGATTGAAGTTCACTAATGCTCCGGCCGCCGGGCAGCGCGGATGTGCCGGGACGATGCTGGGGGGAACGGGGGTTGCAATTAGCAAGTTCAGTACACATCAATCGGAAGCCATCGCCTATGTCAAATGGCTCGTCAGCCCCGAACACCAGCGAGGTACGTATTTCCGCGAAGGAGGCCAGCCTGCCAGCCTTGCCGCATGGACTGACTCGTTAGTTAACGCCGTAGCGGACGGCTTCTTTTCCGGCACTCTGCAAACCCTACAGACAGCCTACCTGCGGCCTCGCTTCGACGGATTTGTGCGTTTCTTTGAAGCCGCAGGAATCCAGATCAATCGTTGCTTGCGCGGAGAAGTGGAGGATGCAGCCCTGATCCGATGGCTTAACGAGCGCTATGCCACGCAGCGAGTTGCAGCACGCCAAATCGCATAACGACAAGAGAGGAACCTGGTGAAGAATCCGAATCCTGATCCCTTTAAGCACAAAGAAATCCCCATCTGGAATGCCGAAGATTGGTTATACGAGGACTTCGAGGTGGGCAAGCGGGCACGTTCGATTCGCCGCACGATTTCCGAAGGCGAAAGCATGTTGTTCAATGCGATGGTTCTCGACATGCATCCCTACGTGGCCGATGATGTCTTTGCCAAAGAAGAAGGTATCTTCGGGAAGCGCCTGGTGGCGGGTTCTATGGTATTCAGCCTAGGACTGGGGCTGATGGCGCACAACAACATTCACACCTTTAGCTACGGATATGACAAATTGCGCTTCATCAAACCGGTTTTCGTGGGCGACACGATTTACACCATTCGCACGCAGCTTGAAAAATGGCCCAAATATCCCGAAATGGGAATGGTGAGGGTCTCGTACGAAGTTTTCAAAATGCCCGGGGAACTCGTGATTTATTGCGAGCACTTACAGACCGTCAAGTATCGCGACCCTTCGAAATTTAAGGGCCAACTGCAGCAAAAGTAAGCCGAAGCGCGTTTATCGTCCAAGTGGATTTCCGAGTGTGCCGTGATACGGGAACAATCGAGAAGATGGCAATGCGGACCAGATGTCTGGAGAAACTCTACTTCTGCGATGGTTGAGCTTCGATCTTCTCAATGACGATCGCCTTAGAACCGCCTCGCTGATAAACCTTGCCGCTTGCGGTTACTTTGTCTCCAGCAAACGGCAGAAGCCTCGGGTTTTGCCCACTCGATGGCGTGGTGTCGGCGATCGGCCAGTAAATGGTTCCATCGTCTGCGAGAATGACAAGCTGTGAGCCTGCATTTGCACACGATGTCGCACATTGTTTGCTAATGGGTTTGCTAAGACCTTTAGTAAACGCACATGCGGAATCCAAAACGTAACCCTTCACTGTTACTGTCGGGGTGTCAGCTGCGCTCACGCAAACCGCTGCAGCGAGCAGAACGAGAAGGACTGCTTTTGATGCTAGTGCTGTGAATTTCATTCTTGGCCCCTCCTGCTTGGACGTGACACACAAGATTCAACGTTTCTCGCCAGGAACTAGGCTTTGCAGAGTTTCCGCGACGCCCTTCGGATGAAGACCAAACGGGCCAGGACCTGACTTGTAACTCACTCGGCCGTCCCGGTTAATTACATAGAGTCTGTCAGGCCAACCCGTATAAGCTCGCTCCGTGGCGTTGTCAAAACTGTCGATGACGGCGGGAAATTTGATTCCGAGTTTCGCCACACAGATTTGCCCTATCTCGCTGCGCTCCGCGAAACTCTTCGGACTCGCAAAGACAATGTGGTCCTCCAGATTGTCAGGGTCCTGCCACACGTCGCTGGTGTGTGCCTCGCGAATGTAAACGACGTAGAAAGCCACCTGATCCTTGTATTGCTCGTACAGCTTATTTAAGGCGGGAACCTCCCGCCGAAATGGCGGTCAAGTGTAACTCCCGAAGACGAGCACGACCGGCTTCTGTCCTCGCAGGGAGGACAATTGAAAGTGGCTCTTATGGTCCGCACTCTCCAGAGAAAAATCGGGTGCCACATCGCCCACGTTCACATGACCACTCCGAGCCTTCATCCAGAGTGATTTGAAAGGCAGCACTGCAAATGCCGGCCACGGTACCTGTCTCATGGTGCGCGCGAAGATATCCGGCGATTGCAGCATTACCGCAAACAGCAAGCCGCAAATGACCGCGTACAACCCAGCACCGATGCCTGCGACTGCCCAAAGTCTCTTCATAACCGATTTGGCTTGTCCAGCCAACGATTCATCTCTCTTGTTGCAGGCATTCCTTAAGATTTATTTTTGCAGTTAACCGTTCTGTGCCATGGCCTTGGCGCAGCAGCGATGTCCTTCGTCCGGTACGGCCTGGACTCTGGAAGCGGTGACTCATCTATGTGTTCATCCTCTCGGCTCCGAGTTCAGTGGGAACGCAAACGGTGTACGGACCACTCGAAAGCGTCTGTCGTATTTTTGCACAAACTCTATGTTCTTTTGAGGATGGGGTCAAATATTTCCGGGAAACTCCTGATAAGTCGGGTTATCGGGCAAGTGCCTTTTTTCGTGAGGACGCACCGAGGACGCGCTCGAAGCCCCTCCACGCCCGGCCTAAGGAGTGGCGCGCCGGGGGGCTCGAACTCCCGATCTTCCCGTTCGTAGCTATTGGGGCAAGATCCATAAACGCGCTATCTGATGTCGCTTCCGAACAGCACGCGGTTTCTTATCTCGATCAGCCGTACCCGATGTTGAACTAAAAATTGAGCGCTCACAGATTGAGGATGTCGGAACCACTAAGGCGGCCGTGTGGAACGACATGGTGGCCTCGGGCAAATGCTTCTTCGAGTTTGCCGGGCGGGGTATGGAAGCAAAGCCTTAGCAACGGCTGGTTTCTTGCTTCGAGACCGAAACAGGACACTCGCAGGGATCTTAGCTTCCTAGCCCGGTGTAGTCGCTTCCACTGGCTTGTAACCTCGAAGAGCGAAGTAAAGCGCGTATGCGTAACAAATCAGTGGCACAACAAATGCTTTCTGTATTGAGCTTATGTCGGAAATGTAGCCCATGACAACTGGGACAATCGCGCCTCCAATGATGGACATAACCAGCAAAGCTGAGCCGAGTTTTGTGTACACGCCGAGATTCTTCACACTCAGAGCGAAGATAGTCGGGAACATGATGGAATCAAAAAAGCCGAGCAGCACAACAGCCCATACTGGAGCTGTGCCGGAACCGAGGATAGCCGTCAAAGTACATAGGAAAGCACAGACGGCGAAGAATCCTAACAGCCTAGGAGGGGCAATTCGTTTCATCATCGCTGATCCGGCAAAGCGGCCAATCATGAAGCCGACCAAATGCCACTTCAGAAAATTGGCGGCGACTTTTTCGGGGATGTTGGGCAAAGCGTGCTGAGTAAAACGAATAACAAAGCTGGTCACACCGACCTGCGCGCCGACATAAAAAAACTGAGCAATGACGCCTTTCACCAAGTGCTTATACCGCAGGATCGCCCAATGGTCCCTGGGAGCGGCTTCCGACTCCGAGGGCGCCCCGGCGCTAACCTCACGGACTTCCGGCAAGTGCGCGAAGTACAGCAGGGCGGCGACAAACAAGAAAAGGGCGGTGATCGCAAGATACGGCCCTCTGACACGGCTGGCTTCCAATGCCGAGTAAGCTACCGATTGTTCTGGGGTCATGGCGGAAAGCTGATTGGCGGAGTACTCGATTCCGGACAGGATAAAGGCACGACCGATTATTGGAGTCACCACGGCTCCAACAGCATTGAAGGACTGCGCCAGATTCAGCCGGCGCTCTGAGGATTCCGGCGGGCCGAGAATGGTGACGTAAGGATTAGCGGCGACTTCCAGGACGCCCTGACCACAGGCCATCACAAACAATGCGAAAAGGAAGAACCCGTAAAGCCCAATCGAAGCCGCCGGGATAAACAGAAACGCGCCGAACGCGCAGGTCAGCAATCCGACCAGGATGCCCTTCCTGTACCCGATACGTTCCATCAGCCAGCCTGCTGGCAAAGCAGCTAAGAAGTAACCACCAAAGAATGCGGCCTGGATCAGAGACGACTGAAAATCGGTAAGGTGAAATGCCTTTTTGAGATGTGGGATCAGAATGTCGTTTAGGTTTACCCCTAGTGCCCACAAGAAGAAGAGGCTGGTGACGAGAACAAACGCGACGATGTATCGTCGCTCGGTAAGGGGCGCAGAAGGATTTGTCATTTTTCTCCGTTATGTTAAGGCGCGATCGAGATGGACATAACCGCCGTCGACGTACAGGTGTTGACCGGTAATATGGCTGGTTTTAGAGGAGATTAGAAAGACGACCATGGCAGCAATTTCTTCTGAAGTGGTCATTCTCTTTCCCAAAGGAATCTTGGCGACAATCGTTTTCAACTTCTCTTCGGGATTGGAGAACGTACTCAGCCACTGCTGGTAGAGCGGCGTCATAACCTCGGCGGGAATGACAGCATTTACGCGGATCCCACAAGGTAGAAGTTCCACGGCCCACTCACGAGTCATGGCCAGGATGGCTCCCTTCGACGCCACGTACCCAGAGGTTCCTCCTTGTCCGGTGACCGCCGTCTTCGAGCTGATGTTGACGATAGCCCCTTGAGTGCGCTTCAAAGACGGCAGAGCGTAGTGGGCCATGTGGTAGTAGTGCAGCAAATTGCGCTGCAGCGAAGCGACAAATTGGTCGGGGCTGCCCTTCTCAAGGCCGACACCATCATTCACGCCGGCATTGTTTACCAGGGCGTCGATTCGGCCAAATTTCTTCATGGTTTGCTCGACGGCTTTAGAACAAGCCTCAGGGGTCACAAGATCCGCGACAATCAAATCGCTGACATTCCCGTGTTGTCGCAAGTCAGCCCGTGATTTTTCTCCCGCATCTGGATCGCGATCCACGATCACTGGAATCGCGCCTTCCTCCGCAACCATCCGCGTAATGGCAGCGCCAATGCCCTTAGCTCCGCCGGTGACGATTACGACCCTATCTTTCAGCTGAAGATCCATGCTGTTAATCGTGGAGATTGAAAAAACCCCCGTCTATCGGATAGTCCACTCCAGTGATGAAGGCTGCTTCATCGGAGCACAGAAAAAGAGCAAGGGCGGCAACTTCGTGAGGTTGCCCCATTCTGCCGATTGGCTGTGCGGTGGCGAGCTTTGCGAACATTTCCTCTTCCTTGCCTGGATAATTGCGATGGAGATAGCCATCGACGAACGGCGTATGAACTCTGGCCGGCGAGATACAATTACAGCGGATGTTATATTGCAGATAATCCTTCGCTACAGAATACGTCATCGCGATAACCGCACCTTTGCTCATCGAGTAAGCGAAACGGTCCATGAGCCCTGAGGAGCCCGCGATCGATGCCATGTTCAGAATCACACCGCCGCCGTCGCGTTTCATTTGTCCGATTGATGCTTGCATGCAGTTATAGAAGCCTTTCACGTTGATCTGAAAAAGTTTGTCGAAGTCGTGTTCCGTTGTTGCTTCGAGATTGCCTACGTGCGAGATTCCAGCGTTGTTGACAAGGATTCGTATGCGTTCCTTTCGGAATAGCTGCTCGAAAACAGCTTTGACGTTCTCCGCGCTCGCCACGTCACACTGGAAGGCACTCGCATTGCCGCCGGCACTGACGACTTCAAGAGCAACCGCTTCTGCTTGTTTTTGGTCAATGTCCAGGATTCGAACGCAAGCCCCGCTCCTTGCAAACCTCTGGACAATGGCACGCCCGATTCCACTGGCGCCCCCAGTGACGACGGCAACTTTGCCATCCAAACGAAATGACTCAGTGGAGCGAGCTTGCGTGCTCAGAGTGAGACACCTCTCTTCCATGGAATAAAATCGTTCTGGGCAAGCAACTCCGCTTTCGTCCTGGTTTCCCCGCTGGCAACTTGAACTACGCGGTCCAAAATCTCCTCGCCCATTTGCTGGATTGTCTTGTGTCCAGAAACAACGCTGCCCGTGTCAATGTCGATGATGTCCGGCATCTTCTGTGCTAACCGCGAATTCGTGGAAATTTTCACTACTGGCGCGATTGGATTTCCTGTCGGCGTTCCCAAGCCAGTCGTAAACAGAACGATGTTCGCCCCTGCGCTCACCTGGGCTGTGACGCACTCCACGTCGTTGCCCGGCGTACACTGGAGATTGAGCCCCGGCTCGGTCGAGTATTCAGGGTAGTCCAGCACGGCAGTAACTGGAGACGTTCCTCCCTTTTTTGCGGCGCCGGCAGACTTCATCGCATCAGTTATGAGCCCGTCCTGGATGTTGCCTGGTGACGGGTTCATGTCGAAGCCCGATCGGACTGCTTTCGCTCTGGCGGCATAGTCCCGCATCAGTTGGATGAAGCGGTCGGCTACTTCTTTTCGGATACTGCGATTGATAAGCTCCTGTTCCACACCACAGAGTTCGGGGAATTCAGAAAGGATCGTCCGGCCGCCGAGACCGACGACTAGATCGGAAACGTGGCCGATCGCTGGATTTGCCGATATGCCCGAGAATCCGTCGGAACCTCCACACTTCAACCCCACGCAGAGCTGCGAGAGTGGCGCAGGTCTGCGCGCGCACTTGTTTGCCTCTATCAGCCCCAGAAAAGTTCTTTGGATCGCCTCGGACAGCATCGTGAATTCCGATCCGCTTTGTTGCTGTTCCAACACCAAAAGAGGCTTGGAGAAACTTGCATCGCGCTTTTTCAATTCCTCCCGAAGTATAGCGACCTGTGAATTTTGACAACCGAGGCTTAGAATCGTGGCCCCGGCAACATTCGGGTGGTGAATGTAGCCCGCTATCAGCGCACACAGATTGTTTGAATCCTCGCGTGTGCCGCCGCAACCGCCTTCATGCATCAGAAATTTGATTCCGTCGAGGTTTTCAAAAACCCTCATGCGCTGACCTTGAACCCCGCTTCTCGCCGCGCCGGAGCTCTTGATTTCAGCGGATCCTCTCGCTTGAAACGAGCGAACGAGCTCGGCCACCTGCTGCCGATAGATTTGTGGCGGAGCGAAGCCCAATTCTTCCTCGAACGCTTGCTTCAGTACCGAGATGTTCCGGTTTTCGCAGAAAACGAGCGGGACGACAAGCCAGTAGTTCCGAGTGCCGACCTGACCATCATCCCTAAAGTATCCAAGAAAAGTCTTCTGACGCCAGCGAGAGACGTCCGGAGAGGCCCAACGATAATCTTCCGTTTTTTCGTGGAAGGTTGCAGCCTCGTGGTGCGTATTTCGGATCGTTAGTTTTTCTCCCGAGCCGATTGGCTCCATTGCTTTGCCGATCAGCACGCCGTACATCAGGACAGCACCCCCTGGTGGAATATCCTCCATCGCGAACTTATGTTTGGCGGGAACATCCGTCCTTAGGGCGAGAGTCCGGCCCGAAAAAGTGATCTGTTCGCCCTTTCGGAGGTCATCGAGCGCAACTAGAACGTTGTCTCTCGGATTCAGTTGCAACACCCGACCTGACGTCATGGTCCGATCCCGTCTGTATCTCTTATCGCCCGGCGCTTCACCAGACCCTCTGACCGAGATACCCGCTTCGTTGAGGCCACTCCACAGCAACACGTGACCCGAGGATCGTTCTGATGAATTCGGGCTTAAGGCCATATAGCAAGGGCCAGACAGAAATTCAAGGTAAAAAATCTCACTTTCATATGTCAAAATACTGGCACCGAGGCTACTTAGGTGGAGCAAGCGAGAATTTGGATTACCGGTTAATTGGAATGCCCTCTTCTAAGAGCGTGAATCCATGAATCGACTGACAGAAAATCCCCTCCACTTGGAGAGTCATGCTGTGTCTCGAACTCGAGCATCGAAATCTGCTCCGGTAGGTGTTGTTTCCAAGGTCTTGAGGATTTTGGAAGCACTCAATGCTTCTCCTACAGGACTGCAGTTGAAGGATATCGCCGAACAGACAGCGATCAATAAGAGCACGGCTTATCGTTTCCTCGCGCATCTTGAAGCCGAGCGATATCTGTACCGGGATGATTTCGGCGCATACATGGTGGGTCCGAAACTGGTGCGGCTAGGCTCGGGAATTTCCTATCAGACAACACTTCGCAAAATCAGCCGTCCCATCCTGCAGGATCTCTGGAAAGTTACAACTGAAACCGTAAACCTGGGAATCCTGGACGGGCAAGACGTCTTCTACCTGGACGTAGTACAGAGTCCTCACCCATTTCGTATGGCCTCACACGCGGGCATCTGGCGTCCGCTCTACTGTACCTCGATGGGCAAAGCGCTCGCGGCTTTTCTATCCGCGACGGAGAAAGACCATGTGCTGTCTTCACTCCGATTCGAGCGCTTCACACCACACACGATTACTAGCCTGTCGCGATTCCGAAAAGAATTAGAAAAGACCAAGCAGCGGGGCTATGCATTGGACGACGAAGAGGCAACGCTGGGAGCGCGCTGTGTCGGCGCTCCCGTTCTTTTAGAGGGAGGAAGGGTGGCAGCGGCCATCAGCGTAGCTGGTCCAATTACGAGAATTGCGCGAGAGAAAATTCCGGTATACGCGAGAGCCGTTCTGGCTGCGGCCCGTGCGATCTCACGTCATCTCGGCACAGCAGAAACATCCCGAACGGATTCCGGCTAGTGAGAGGAGTTGAAGGAGTCGAGTCCTCCCCGTATCAGACCCGAACCTTTGTTCGATTTCACATTCCAAAATTTGTTATTTCATATGTCGAATTCCCTTGACTCCCGCCGCTCGACTGAGATTAGCTAGACACCGTGTTCCAAGTCCCCCCTGTTCTTGAGTTTGATCGAAAAGCGAGTGCCGATCGCCTGGCGTGGTCCAAAACCGGCAAATTCTCGCCATGAAACTCATCCGGTTAGGTGAAGCAGGAAAAGAGAAGCCCGGCGTCCTTCTGGGCGATGGCACACGCGTGGACGTCTCTGACGTTGTGTCAGACTACGATGAACGCTTTTTTGATGAAGGAGGCATCGACGCACTACGGCAGTGGCTTGATCGAAATGAATCGACTGCTACGCGTGCCTCATCCTCGATGCGCTTGGGGCCCCCGATCTGCCGGCCAAGCAAAATCATCTGCATCGGAGTCAACTACCGCGACCATGCTACAGAGAGTGGAGCGGAAGTGCCGCAGGAGCCGGTGGTTTTTATGAAAGCCACTTCTTCGCTTGTCGGTCCGAACGATCCCGTAGTCATTCCCAAGAATGCTAAGAAGCTGGATTGGGAAGTAGAACTGGCAGTGGTCATAGGGAAGAAAGCCGCTTACATAACAAAGGAACAGGCGCTCGACTTTGTCGCCGGTTATGCACTTCACAACGACTACTCCGAGCGTAGCTTCCAGCTCGAGCGCGGCGGCCAGTGGGTGAAAGGCAAAAGTGCAGATACATTCGCTCCAATCGGCCCATTTCTTGCAACTCGTGATGAGATACCCGACACTGGGTGCCTGGGGATGTGGTTGAAAGTGAACAATGAGTTCCGACAAAACAGCAATACTACAAAGATGATCTTCGACGTTCCGACCGTCGTCAGCTACGTGAGTGAGTTCATGACCCTGCTCCCAGGGGATGTAATAAGCACGGGAACACCCGCCGGGGTCGGCCTTGGGGCGCATCCGCCGCAGTATTTGAAACCCGGCGATGTCGTGGACCTAGGCATCGAAGGGTTGGGAGAGTCGCGACAGAGAGTCGTCGCCTGGAAGGAATAGATAACGCGGTTCGTTCGAATCGTCGCAAG
>Ga0307479_10003747_pt1 | contig 13885 bp, 21 predicted proteins | sample atmos_gasesECM4C_FD_203743 | JGI IMG/M metagenome (GOLD analysis project Ga0307479, IMG submission 203743) | Hardwood forest soil microbial communities from Morgan-Monroe State Forest, Indiana, United States - atmos_gasesECM4C_515 | ecosystem: Environmental > Terrestrial > Soil > Temperate...
GCCTCGTAGCCGGCGGTCGAGATCTGGTTGGAGGCATCGCTGGCTGGAATCAGGCGTTCTGCCAGGGAAACGTTGTAATCGGGGAGGAACACAATCTTGAGTCGGCCGCGCACGGCCGGGTCTCCGTCAATCGTGCCTGCCAGGTTGTTGATGAACTTTATTATAAGCTTGGCCAACTTGTAAGCTGGCGCCGCTTTTCCTGCGAAAAAGAATGTGCGCGGCACCATCTTCAAGCCGGGATTTTCCCGCAGCCGGTTATAAACGACGATGATCCGCAGTGCGTTGAGCAGTTGCCTTTTATATTCGTGGATACGCTTGATCTGGCAGTCGAAGAGGGTATCCGGGTCCACCATATGTCCTGACGTCGACTTGAGCCAATTGGCAAACTGTGCTTTGGCCTCTCGCTTTGACTTGAGGAACACTTCACGAACGCTAGGGTCCCCGGCAAACGGCTTGAGCTTGTTGAGCTGGCTCAGTTCGGTAGTCCATCGTTCGCCGATGACTTGCGTGATTGCAAGGGCCAGCGCGGGATTGGCTTCGAGCAACCAGCGTCGCGGCGTCACTCCGTTGGTCTTGTTGTTAAAGCGCTCGGGGAACATTTCGGCGAGATCCTTGACCGTCGTTGCCCGCAACAGCTGCGAGTGGACAGCAGCCACTCCATTGGTGCTGTGCGTCCCGACGATCGCTAGGTTAGCCATGCGGATCTTGCGCTGGCTGCCTTCTTCCACCAGGCTCACGCGCTCGACGCGTCCCTCGTCGCCCGGGAAGCGATGCCGAACTTCGTCGAGCAGCCGCCGGTTGATCTCGTAGATGATCTCCAGATGCCGGGGAAGAAGTATCTCAAACCACGCAACCGGCCATTTCTCGAGAGCTTCAGGCAGCAAGGTGTGATTCGTGTAGGCAAGTGTCTTTTTCGTCAGTTCCCAGGCTTGCTCCCATCCCAAGCGCACATCGTCCAGCAAGATTCGCATTAATTCAGCGACCGACATGGAAGGATGCGTGTCATTGAGTTGAATTGCGGCCTTCTCCGGCAGCTTGTCCCAATCCGCGTTGTGGCGCTGGAAACGGCGCACCAGGTCGGCCATGGAACACGCGACCAGGAAATATTCCTGCAGGAAGCGTAGTCCTTGCCCCTCCGTCGTGGAATCGTCCGGATACAGCACGCGGGTAAGCGACTCCGCTTCGAGAGTCTCGCCCAGCGCGCCCACGAAGTCTCCAGCGCCAAACTTCTGAAAATCGAAGTAGTCGGGCGCAGCCGCGGCCCAGAGCCGGAGCGTGTTGATCGTCTTTCCGCCATAGCCCACCACGGGACGATCAAACGGAATACCGATCAGGCTCGACGGTCGGTCCGGAATGACACGAAAATTGCCCGCTTGCAATTTGAAGGACACATTCAGCTTGATTTCCACATTCTCGTGCGGGCGAGCAATCTCCCAGGGATCGCTGTCGCGGAGCCAGTTGTCGGGATTCTCCTCTTGCCAGCCATCTACGATGGATTGTTTGAACATGCCGTACTCATAGCGCAGACCATAGCCCGTGGCCGGGAGTTGCATGGTGGCCATCGAGTCGAGGAAGCACGCCGCGAGGCGGCCCAAGCCTCCGTTCCCCAGGCCCGCATCCGGTTCCTGCTCGACCAGTTCAAGCCAGTCGATACCTTTTTCTTGAGTCGCATGGCGTACAAGGGGGTCGAGCAGGAGGTTGGTGACATTGTTGGCCAACGAACGCCCTATGAGAAACTCCATGGAAAGGTAATAGATGCGCTTGGCATTCTGTCGTTCGTAGGTACTCTTGGTCAGCACCCAACGCTGTGCAAGAATGTCTCTCACGGAACGGGAGAACGCCTCAAAGCGCTCCCGCGCAGTCGCTACTTTTGGGTCGATTGCTCTGTCAAAAACCAGATGCCGTTCGTAAAATGCGTTTTCCGTTCCGATAAACGGAATCGGGCCGCATCCGTACTGTTGGAGAAGGTCTGAAACATTGGCTGCGCTGGTCGTCATCGGAACGACTTTTGCGGAGCTTGGGCGCGCCACGCTCTCTGTGCTCATTTGATGATCCTTGTGTTCTGAGTTATCTGAAATCGTTAGTGTTCAACATTCAGGGCCAACATCTACTCGCCCACACGCACCGCATGGCCAGAAGCGTTCCAGCGATTTGTTACCATTCGCCCGGGACATGGCAAAGGATAAATCCTCCCGTCACGCAAGTAGCGGAGTTCACGGCGGCAGTCCGGATTTGCACATTGGCTAACCACCAGACTCGCTTTCCTATCTTTGTTACGCATGGGCATCTAAAGTTATGTCGCTTCGTGTTTTATTGCGTTCACTTGGTGCGATGTCCATAGGACACAACTCCCGAATCAGGAAAGGAATAGTCTCGCTCAATAATTAGCTCAGCCCTATACCAATCCTTTTCTGGCGAACCGTCAGGACAACCGCGCTCTCGCCAGAAGTAGTAAGCCAATTCCGCGATTGCTCGAATTCGATCTTAAATTGAACGAAAAGTATTCATCAGCGCGATTCGTCGATTCCAATTTGAGCGGATCCACGAGCTCGCGGCAATTCCCTGCCTCTTTCGTTCGATTTTTTCGGAAAGTCATTCTCAAAATCACAAGCGCGCTCACTTCGAGTCTATTTCGTGTCATCCATACAGGTCTTCGTCTGGCCTGAGCTCAATTCCTGAAGCCAACAGGTACGCGCGCACGGCCTTTTCGGCCGCAACCCAATCGATTTCTGGCGAACCAAGCGGACGGCCTCTTTTTTCCCAGTGCTGGTAAGCGAGCTTTTGCACAAGTTCATGACGATCTTCTCCATAAAAGTCGGTCATTGGCTTGGGCCGCTGCACCCTATCTTCATTCGCGGACTGTTCAGTCATGGAACGCCAGTTTGCTCTTCGGCGCCAAAGCGGTATTGGAACCACCCACAGCCTTACGCGGGGCCGAGTTGATGTTGAAGATCATAAGTTCACCGGAACGCCATGAACCATAACGGTGTTCAACGGCGGGCACAGCCGTGTCTGGCGCAGCCGTCTCCGCCGCCACGACCGTGGCAGCACGTGCGGGCGCGCATGCCGCCATCACACCGGCAGCCACTGTGCTGCCGGCTGTCAATAGGAATTGGCGCCGGTTAGGCTGTTCCGATCCAGGGAAACGATCGTCATTTTCCATGGGGTAGACCTACACGCCAGCTTCAGGAATTGTTATTCCATGCATCGTCCTTCGGGTTCGCATACTCAAGGCAGCGCCCCGCCTGCGGCTCGCGCTCGAAGTCGCGGGCCAGCACGCCATCACCATCCAGCACCCGTAGCAGGAGTCCGGCCCAAGAGGATCCGGCTCACGACCAGAACCCAAATGACGCCGATGATGGGCGAGACGAACCGCGAATAGGCGCCGTCCGGCGCCCAGAATCCACCGCTCAGCCACGTGGTGCCACCCAGCAAGACGAGCACGACGGCCGCGACCCCCGCGGCGAAGAGCGCGTTCGAGATCAGCCCGGCCCGCCAGAGCCCGAACGACCCAGCCATGATCAACATCGCGCGCGGGAACGAAGTCAACACCGCGCAGGCCCACGCCAAGTCGTTGAGCCCCGATGTGAACGCGTGATTTCCGGAGCCTGCGATCGAGTACGCGAGAGCTGCGCCCACCGTGATGAGCAGGAGGAAAAGCCCTCCGAGCACCGTGCTGGAGGCGGTCGCCGCCGCACCCCAGCCGTCTTGTCCCGCATCTGCCAAGGTGGTCCTGATCGCGGCCGCGAACCACATGAGGTTGAGGACAGCCAGTCCGAAGAACACGGCTGCGATCAGGATGCGCGTGCGATCGCCGTCGTAGAACGCGGTGAGTGCGTCGGTCGGCGCGCCGACGGTCGGCTGAGTACCGTAGATCACATACGCGATGATGAAGCAGCCGACGGACTGGATGCCGGCCGTCCGCCACAAGCGTTCCCAGAACACACGGGTGTTCACGCTGGTGGACGAGGTCATGACCGTAGTGGATGCGCTCATGAGGATCTCCTCTCGAACTGAAAGGTGAATTCGGATGCCACGCAGCCCGAGTTTTAGACAGTGCGGTGGTACGACATTATCGGGCCGATCATTGGGACGAAATTTTACGTCCAGACCTAGGGCAAGTCAATGAAAGCGGACACTTTGGGGGAGGTGCCGACCAATCCGTTGGCGATAAATCGCGATAGGGCTCACGACCCCGCAACCGTCCCTCCGCGGACGGTTTGTCGGCAACTCTTACCTTGGATTACTTCAGGATCGCCCGCGATCTGCAAAGAATGAAGAGGTCGCCGTGGGACCAGCGGCTCGCGGCGAATACTAGCCGTCCTTGCGATCGATTGATCCAATCTCTCCAAGGGCTAAGGCTTCGGCACGTTTACCAATCCTTTTGAGCACGTCTTCAAAATGCTTCTGTGCTTCCGGAGAGACATCCTGGAAGACCCGTTTGACCAGAGCCGCAATTTGACGAAACAGGGGTACGAATAATTCGCGCCCCTTTTCGGTAAGAGATACGGTTCGCACGCGGCGATCCAATTCGCTCTCCACGCGACTGACGAGTCCTTTTTTATAAAGGCGATCCACGGCCACGCTGACCGACCCCGGATTGAGATTGACTTTTGGGCCAATGGCATTTGCGGGAGTCGGCCCCTTGTGCAAAAGCACCTCGAGGACCCGAAAGTCCGAGTCCCCCAACCCCGCCCGGATCAGGAAACGGTCACCGATCTATCGCAGGGCGTTCAGTTGGCCCCGATGAAGGAACTCGTGCGGTATTGGCAGACAGAGTACGACTGGCGCAAGGCGGAGGCGAAGTTGAACGCCCGGCCAGAATATCTGACCACCATCGACGGAGTCGATATTCAATTCATATGGGTTCGTTCCAAAAATCCGAATGCCATGCCCCTGATCATGACGCACGGCTGGCCGGGGTCGATTTTCGAGCTGCTCAACGTAATTGATCCCCTGACCAACCCCACGGCTCATGGAGGGCGCGCGGAAGACGCTTTCGATATAGTCATTACCGTCGATGCCGGGTTACGGATTTCCAGGCAAGCCGACTGCGAGCGGCTGGAATCCAGTTCGCATAACGCGCGCCTGGGACACTTTGATGAAGCGCCTGGACTATTCCCATTATGTCGCGCAAGGAGGGGATTGGGGCGCGAAAGTCTCAGAGGCGCTGGCGCGCCAAGCGCCTGAGGGCTTGCTCGGCATACACATCAATTTGCTTTTGAATATTCCGTCCCGAAATCGCGCGGTCGATCGCCGCAGGCGACCCGCCACCAGATGGAACGCATTCGCGGAGCAACTGGTTGGGAAGCCAGCACCGTTGCCGCTCAAAAGAAGTTGTTCGGGTTGAGAAGTTACGACTGCAATTCTAACGAAAAATCCTAGGTTCGAGCGTCCATAGTCCCTACCGAGCATCGGCGACACCGGGGAGCGACGTGCCCCGTTCACACGCATTAATACGCCTTGTCAGGAACTGTCGTTCCATAGGGTTGCGCGCCAGTGCGAGCGCCGTTCGGAAATGCTCCTGTGCAGCTTCCCGTCCTCCGCTGCGAAGTTCGAATTCACCGAGCGCAGCGTGATAGAACGGATAAGTGGCCAGCCGATCTGAGTCACGAATCTCATGGATTGCTTTGAGCCCGCGTTCTGGCCCATCGCGCTGGGCGATTGCGATGGCACGGTTGAGTGCTACCACCGGGGAGGGCCGTATGCTCACCAGCTTGTCATAAAGAGAGACGATGTTTTCCCAATCAGTGTTCTCGGCGCAATCCGCGATCGCATGCGTCCATGCGATGGCTGCCTCAATGTGATATTCGCTCAGCTCAGGACCTCTCGCCGAGAGGTCGAGTAGTCTTTGGCCCTCAGCAACGAGCTTCAAATCCCATTTTGATCGGTCCTGTTCGAAGAGGGAGTTCAGGTTACCCAAATCGTCGACCCGGGCCGGGAGGCGTGCGGCGTCGAGGTGCATCAGAGCAGCCAATGCGTAGGTTGCGGGCACTGCTCCATCCGGATATTCCAGCAACAGCGCGGTCAGACGCATGGCCTCTCGGCAAAGATCAACGCGGACAGCGTTTTCGGGGGAAGCGCCGTGGTAGCCTTCGTTGAACAGCAAATAGAGTGCGCGTTGGACAACTGGAAGACGGGGCGAGAACTCCGAGATTGAAGACACCTCAACCAGTTTCTTGGATGATGCGAGCGCCTTCTTGGCCCGTGATATCCGCTTCTCGATAGCAGCATGGGTGCTCATAAAGGCGCTAGCGACCTCATCGACGGTGAAGCCGCAGAGGATATTGAGCATCAGAGCGACCTGCGATTCCTCACCCAATCGCGGATGACAGCAGGAAAACATCATCCGCAGCAGATCGTCTTTGATTGCGCTCGTCGCGAAGAGTTCTTCCACCGCCGGCGTAAGAGTCCATTCGCTCTGGATGAGACGGCTCAGCTCCGGCTCAAAAGTGCGGGCCGTGCGCTCACGCCGAAGGACATCTATCGCGCGGTTTTTCGCAGTGGCCATGAGCCAGGCGGAGGGATTCTCCGGGACACCACGCACCTTCCATACTTCGAATGCACGGCAGAAGGCGTCCTGAACAACGTCTTCTGCCAGCGTGAGATTGTGCGTTCCGAAAATGCGCGTCAACGTGGCGACCATCCGCCCCGCTTCATGTCGGAATAGGTGCTCGCTTGGTTCCATCACATGTTCAGCTTCATCACGGGTCGTACTTCGACACCACCATCCACTTCTAAGATGGGGCAGCCTTTCGAAAGCTCCACCGCCTGCTCCAGATCGCGCGCCTCGATAAGTGTGTAGCCACCGACAATGTCCTTGGCTTCGGCAAATGGTCCGTCCGTCACGCTCTTCTGCTTGCCTTTGACAATCTTGCCAGTGCGCTCTAGCGGCTGTCCCTGGTCTTTAATATGGCCCCTCTGACCCAGATCCTTGAACCACGCCATCCATTTCTGCATCGACTGCTGGACTCTCTCAGGGGATCTGCCCGCCTCGCCACCTCGGTAAAGAAATACATACTCGCTCATGATCGTTTCTCCTTATTCAATTTTGTTCCTTCGAACTATAGACGTTTGGAGGAGCAGCACAGCGGACAGTTTTCTTACGATCCCGGACGCTTGCGGCTAGGGCACCCTCGGCGTCTAGTCAGGTGCAGCTCCGGCAGTTGAGTTAAGACAGTTCCGGTAATCATTCTTGCCCGACTCGAAGCGAGAAACGCTGCCGCCTTCGCTACACCTGAAATACTGGCAGGAGTCTTCAGAAAGTCAAGGTTCGCCATCCTTGCGATCATGTGGTCCTTCGTAACATTCATCTGGGCCGCTAGGGCGTCCAGAGTTTGCTGGATGGTTCGACTATCGGTATTCGCTGTAGTACGAAGGCACACAACTCTGACGCCAGTCGGGCTGACTTCCACGGCCAGGTTTTCCGAGAGAGACTCAATGGCGCCGAAATCGGCTCCAATGGCAGTCGCACCTTCTACGTGGCCACGGGCCGGGCTGCCAGTGAGGAAAATGATTACCCCTGAACGCTGTTTCACCATATGGCGCGCTGCCGCTGGCGCAGTGATGAACTGCGACTTCACGATTGTCGTTAGCGGCACCATGAATTCCGCGATCGACAGATCGACAGCGTTCTTGCCATTTCCATACTCACTGACCAGAGGGCCAACGGCATTGAATACGATGTCGATGCTCCCGGTCCGCGTCACGATGCTGTCGATCTATCCATTGACGGCGGCGTCATCAAGAGCGTCCACTACTTCCGTGTGCGGTTCGCGGCCACCGACGGCTGCGATCTGCTCCGCCACGTGCTCCACGTTCGATTTGGTGGGACCGGCGAGAAAAAGCTCCGCACCTTCGGCCGCGAACTCCTTTGCTACCGCGGCGCCAATCGAGCCTCCAGCACCCCAAGACGACCGCATTCTTATCCTGCAGTATCCCTGATCTATTCATGACAATCTCCATTTTGGCTTCTCGGTTTATACCTTATCGACGTTTGAGGGACGAGTACCGGACATTTTTCCACCCGACCTACTCGCTGCTGCTCTTATCGGTTGATCCGTGACTGTCATGTGCTCCAATAGGCACAACAATGAGGGCGTGAGGCGTGCCTTCGCCAGCCACGAATGCTGGTCCGCCTGGATTCCCATCCGAACCGAGATCAGCGTTTGGTCATGTGGGGCGGCGCTCGCCGGTTCAGTTCTCCCGGGCCGGACGCAGTTCCTCGGGGTGGTCGCGAAGGTAGACGATCAGGCGTTGCTTTTTCGTTTTGCCCCGTTCCGACGTGCCCTCCTCGGAGGGAGGCGCCAGCTCGGGGTCACAAGCAGAGACGCGTTCGTAGATGGAGTGCGACGTCTTCTTGACGGCCGACAACGAGATACCCAGTTCTTTAGCCAGATCCTCGTCGGTTCCACCCAACAACGAGACCAGCAGCAAGCGCTGCTCACCGGCCGGAAAACGGAAACGAGGCGCCTCATACGCGAAGAGTGTGCTGGCCCAGGTGCCCATGCGAGAGGGTGCCAGATCCCGGCTCAGACCAGTCAGGTGGGGCTCACGGATCAGTTCGTCGGGTGGCTTGTCGATGGTCTCGGTGTACTCGCCGGTTTTCTTGCTGATGTACAGGTATCCCGCGCGCAGGACCGCAGCTAGCGTGTCGTCGGTGCTCCCCTGGCCAACGATCTCCTTCAACAGAAACCCGCGATGCACTTCGATGAAGGTGCTGAGGAACGAATGCGACACTTCGGGGCGCAGCATGTCCTCAACGTTCACCGCACCCTCCCAGACAGTCAGGTTGATGCCGCCGTTGGAATTTGCTTCGCGCACCTGTTTGTCGGAGAGCAACGGGGATTGCCCGAACTGCACGAGGCGAGTCAGTTCCGCACCGATCCAGAAGAAGGGTGGAGTCTTGGCGTGCTTCAGGAAGGCATCGGTGATGATGGCGCTGCCGCCGATGCCGAGCAGTCGAGGGGCAGAATCCTGAAGATCTTCGTAGACGTAAGCGCGAAATGCATCCTGGCCAAGGAGGCTGAGCCAGACCGGGCCCAACTCCTCGAGCGCGTGCCCGTACCGCGGAGCGATGAAAGGATGCCGGGAAACAATCTCAACGCACGGAGGTACATCCTTCGGCCGCATGGGGCGGCAGCGTATTGCCATGAGACCCCCGAATTCCGAACAGGGACGGCTTCGGTGGTCTTTTAGAGCGGTTGTCTTATAGCACCTTTCTGGGCAAGATTCCAGCCAAGGGGCTCGGCAAGGCGAGAGTAGAAACGGATATTCTTGCGGCCGTTGGGGCGGCCAGTTAATACTCCGCCACAAGCAGGTCTTTTTCTTGCGTTTAGGGGTTGAGGAATAGATGAGAAGCAGGTGACAGGCAGACTATCGACAGGCTCACATTTGTGCGCGAGGCTGGTGACGTTTTTGTCGCCTGTCATGTTCTGGGGATGGCGGACACAATAGCACAGGGTGGGGAACAAGCCCAAAACACATGGATTGCGCTCGACATCCATCTCGGCACGGAGAAACCATGCGCGCGACGAGAATCGCGACGCGTGCCCTCCGTCTCATCGCCCTGTGCGGCAGCCTGGCCGTTTTAATCTCCGTTGCCTCGCCGGCAGATGATGCCGTGCAGCATGAATTAGCGCCCTGCCACGCGCGGCACGTCGCGCGGATCTTGAAGGTGAGTCACCCGGCTGCCCAGTCGACACTAAAGATTTCTACCTGCACAACACCAGCTGTCAGGTCACCGCGGTTACCAACCCGTCGGACTTGGATTCCAACGGAGAACGTCCAATTCTCCGACGGGATCTACTCTCTTCTGACGGGCGATCGCTCGCCTCCTCGTTTTCTCCTCTGATTCTTTCATCGCTCTGAACTACACCCTGAACGGCGTCCTTTAAGGCTGTTGCATTGGCCTGGGCGACGAAGGGATCCCTCGCGGGCCGAGGCGGCTGAGTGACCGGACCCACTGACTTCTGTGCCAGCGAACAAGCCGAGTTCCGTGGTGACGACCAAATACAAAGGGGGCACGTGTGTGCGCTGCCTGACAGGAAAAAAGACGAGAGCGATCAAGCAGGCGCGAACCCGGCTCCAGTCCTCTGCGTTGTTGTTGGCGATTGCCCTGTTGGTCCACAGTGCCGCGCCCGCACTCCGGGCGCTCGAGCCGCCCAAAGGCTCGGCGGCGGAAAGCTCGGAACAAAGGAAGGTTGCCAAGGTCAAAGCGGAAGTGGCCCGGCGCGGAGTAGGTGAGAAAGCGCGCGTGCGGGTGAAGTTGCGGGACAAACACGAACTAAAAGGACGCATCACGCAGATTGACGACGACTCCTTCCAACTGCTGGTGGACCAGGACGGGGTCGATGCACAAAGCGCTCAGAGCCGGTTGATCACGATCCAGTATGCGGACGTCGAGAAGTTTCGGGGGCCTAGAGCCTTGGTGACGAGCATTGCGATGGGAATAGGCCTGACGGTCACGGCACTCGCAATATTGGCCGGGATCGTCATCGTGGATGCGCACAAGCATGACCATTGTTACTAGTCGGTCGAGGCGAGGAGGGGAGGCGATCGATGGGCTTGCGAAGACACCGTCTGTTGGAAATCGTGATCAGTATTTGTGGGGTGGGTTTCCTTCATTCCCAGTCTGCGGAGACGAAGCCGAGGGCTGTGGACGTCTTGCGGACCTTCAAAACAATCTATGTGCAGTCCAAGACTCCGCTTGCCAAACCGGAGATGCTGGCGGGCGAACTGCAGAAGAACAATAGTTTCGACGGCTGGGGACTGTCCATCACCAGCGATCCCAACGATGGCGACGTCATAGTCGAAATGGACCATCAGCCAGGGTGGTTTTACTACACCTACTCGATGACGCAGCGCTCGAGCGGCCTGGTCCTGGCGGTGGGCCGCGTGGACGCGTGGGACGGCAAGTACGCCTCGGCCAAGATCGCTAGGGCGCTTATGAAGCGTTGCGCGACTGTGCGCAACCCACCGAAAGAGAAGTGACAGAGAGCCGTCCCAACCCGGGATGCAGTTCGACGTGGAGTACGACGTGCGGCTTGTCCAAATCTTTGCGGAGGATCTCTCAATGAAAACGATCAGCGCTTGTCTGGTTGCAGTCCTCGTGTTGAACGCGTACGGCCTTGCAGACCCGGCGGAGCCGCGGTCAGACACTCAGGCCACTCCGGCAAGCAATGCCCAGCCGGCTGAAAAAATCAAAGCAGAAATCGAGCGCCGCGGCGCCGGTGAGAAGTCACGCGTCAAGGTCCGGCTGCGCGATAAGACGGATGTGAAGGGATACATCAGCCAGATTCACACCACCTCGTTTCGAGTGACCGACGACAAGACTGGCAAAGCGGCGACGATTGCCTACGACAGCGTCGAAAAACTGAGCGGGCGAGGTCTTTCCCGGAACACCAAGATCGTGATCTTCGTGGGAATTGGTATAGCCGCAGCTGGAATCATCCTCGGAATACTGTCGGTGAAGCTTAATCACTCGTAAGGACGCCGCGGTACGGACACAGGGCGGTTTGCTTTTGGGCGATTGTAAGGCAGTTCACTTCGAAGGAGAGACTATGCAGAAGAACCTGCTGTTGATGATTGGACTCCTGGTGTTGTGCACACCGTCGGTCGCGCAAGACTTCAAACGCGTCGCAGTTTTTGGCGGGTATCTGTTCGCTCATGCTGACCCGAACGCGAACGGCTAATGGGTGGAATGTCGCGCTCACCGGAAATCTCACTCACGCCATCGGCATCACGGGAGACTTCAGTGGCAACTATGAATCCGGGTCGTCGCTCTACACCTACATGGTCGGGCCTACCTTCGCGCTCCGTACGGAGCGAGTGACCCCTTTTGTGCAAGCTTTGTTTGGAGGCGCCCACGCCGATGGGCTGAACGCATTCTCCATGGCGCTCGGTGGTGGTTTCGATGTGAACGCCGGGGAACATGTCGCCGTGCGCTTGATCCAGGCAGACTGGCTCATGTTCCGACGGTCGGGGGTGAGCAGCAATGGAAATGTGCGGGTGTCGGTGGGGTTGGTGTTCCGGTTTTAGCGAATGGGCCAGCCAGAGGATGTTTCGGTGGGGTGGGCCTCGAAACACGCGAGCATTTTCGAACGCAGAAGAGGAGGAATGCACCGATGTCTTACGATTTGGCTAATCCCTGTTGCACGCGGAATGTAAACTTTGTCGCCTTGCCGATGTTGAGCTTAGCTATCTCCGTACCCGCCTGGGCTTCGTCATCGCCCGAGGCCCCGCTACCACGACGGTCATGCACAAAAACCGCTACACCGAGCGCAGGAAGGATGTGCTTGAGGTGCTCGTAGAGTGGCAAATCCTGCGATGGCGAAGAGGCCCGGTGCAGCACCACAACTGCTGGTCCCGGATGCTGGCGCGATTGATAGTAAAGCGTTCCGCTCGGGTCGCGTCCCACGGCTTAGGAACGAACATGCTCCTGTTCAATACCGGTATCCAGTGGAACGTGCCACGGAGTGCGATTTACCTGTGTCCCCGCTTCCTGCTTGGCTGCTGCTGGAAGACATTGCAGCGTCATCGTTAGGATCGCGGCAAACTTCATAAAGTCATTCATCCACACCTCTTCGCCACCAGTTGTGCTGACGACGTTCCCGTTAACACCTAAAAAACCCAATCCGGCTCGTTCAGCAAGAACGCTGACACCACGCGATGACAGGCCAGTCCGACATCAGACAAGGGTGTTTTCCGGTCCTTTCTGGCACGTTCCCTAGTAATTCTAGCCGTCTGCAAGACGCGGGACGCTGACGTTGGTGTTCTATTCGTATGCACGTCTCGAATCTCCGATGCCGCTTGCTTTCGAGCACGCGATAGCGTCCGCCGCAAAGCGGCTTCGTTCAAACGGGCTTCGAGGAGATCAAAGGCAATCTCCCCGAAGCCGACTTCTCGCGACACTCATCGTCGGAGCCATGACAGGTTTCTATCCCGTCTCGCCCAACAAGCAGCAGAGGAAAAGCAATGGGTGTGCGGCAGATACTGCCGCACCATTGGGACTCTGCCTCCAATCTTGACGTCTTTGCTGCCGGCGGCTTCTTTGCGCATGCCAGCGCTTCGTCGATTGCGCGGTGACAAAGTAGAAGGTGGTTCCACCTTCCATGACCAGAGACTCACGCTCGTGCCAAGCCAGCGATGCCACGAAACCGATCCTCTTTCTGTCGGGGGAGTCTTCAGCGTACCGTGGTCTGTCGCCGTCGCTGCTCACTTGCCCGAATGATTTCACTCATATCGTCAGTTGGTCGTATCTCCCACAACGTCCCATACTTCAGGGACGGATGCTGCGACATGAGCTGAACGGCATGATTCATATCCCGCGCCTCAAGCACGCCAATGCCACCGAGTTGCTCCTTGGTTTCCGCATAGGGACCGTCGGTCGTCGCGACTTTCCCGTTCCTCCAATACAGGGTCAACGCGTTTCCCGGAGGCTGAAGACCCTCTCCGCCGGCAGAGTGTCCGTTGGCACGCAAGTAGTCGTCGTACTCAAAGCATTCGTCGAACATTGCGTTTCGCTCTTCCTCGGTCATAGCCGCGAGTTTTGCCGGATCGTAGTATCCCATGCAGATGTACTTCATTGTTCTTCTCCTCCTGGCAGGGCCAGCAGTACAGCTCTAGCAAATGTTGCCGTCACTGTTTCAAGTAACGAATGGCAATAGATCCTGATTTAAAACTCTTTGACTCAACAAGTTTCAGTTGCAGTCTCTCCGGCAGGCTAACCCCTTCGAACAATCGTCTTCCTTCTCCTGCAATGATTGGCCCAACGACAAAACGAAATTCATCAACCAGACCAAGCTCTATAAGTTGTGAAGAAATACCCACACCGCCGACTAAAATATTTTTGCCTTGCTCTTGTTTCAATTTAAGTATTTCGTCG
>Ga0307479_10003748_pt1 | contig 13885 bp, 15 predicted proteins | sample atmos_gasesECM4C_FD_203743 | JGI IMG/M metagenome (GOLD analysis project Ga0307479, IMG submission 203743) | Hardwood forest soil microbial communities from Morgan-Monroe State Forest, Indiana, United States - atmos_gasesECM4C_515 | ecosystem: Environmental > Terrestrial > Soil > Temperate...
AGCGGCCCATTTCTAACAGACAAAATACTTGACGCTACAGTCTACAGAATCTAACGTTCAGATTATTATCTGTTAGAAATTGGAGGACATAATGAGCACAAGACAAGCCACGGCCACGCCCGCTCTGGCAGACCGGTTAAAGGACCCGGCGTTTTCGGCCTACCTGGCGCTTCGCACCGTTTTCACGGTCGCGCCCATCGTGTTCGGCCTAGACAAGTTCTTCAATCTGCTGACCTATCCGCATCACTGGAGCATGTACTTGGCCGGCTGGATAAGCCATCTATTTCCCGGCAGCGCCGACCAGTGCATGTACGTCGTGGGAGTGATCGAGATTGCGGCCGGTGTGCTGGTAGCGGTGGCGCCCCGCCTCGGCGCATGGGTCGTGACGGCCTGGCTGGCTGGGATCATTTTCGACCTGTTGACCCTGTCCGGCTATTACGACATCGCGCTGCGCGACTTCGGATTGCTGGTGGGCGCGGTCGCACTCGCCCGACTGGCGCAGGGCGTGCATAACGGCAGCATCGGGTCCCGCTAGGTCACACCGCGCGCAGGTAGCGCTTGGCGATGATGCGTTGCGCCACCGATACAAATGGCCCGCCGGCCTTGCTCCACCAGCTCGCGGGCCGGGAGAACGCCGTCACCTCCGCGAACACCGCGGAGGTGTTCGGGTCGCGGCGCACGGAGAAGCGTTCCTCACCGCACTCCGGATGGCCCGGCAAGGTGCCGTAGGCGAATCCCCGGACATCGGGTTCGTCGATGACGTACACCACGCGGCACGGTGCCTGGAGGAAACCCATCATCCTTACCAGCACCACCGCGGAGACTTCGGCGGTCTCGGAACTGGCCTGCACCCGCAGGCCGGCCCCGCGCTGCATGCCCCAGTGCATGACGGCGTTGGCCGCTTGCTCGAAACGTTCTTGGCCCGTGCCGATCTGGGCCGACACGGCAAGGTGGCTATACCCGGCGGGCAAGTCGCCGGCCGCGGTTGCGCCGACCTCCGAGTAAGTCAGCGGAAGTTCCTCTAGGGCTCCTAGGTCCACCCGCCCAGCTTGCCACGCCAAGATGCGCGGATGCGTTCGCGGCGTACGGTCGTAGAAGTGACCACACAGACTCTCGCAGCGGCGTCCGGAACGTTCACACTCGGCGGCGACTTGACCGTCAACCGACTCGGCTTCGGTGCAATGCGCCTCACGGGTAAGGGTGTCTGGGGCCCGCCCGCCGACCGCGACGAATGCGTGCGGGTGTTGCGGCGCGCCGTCGAACTCGGCGTGAACTTCATCGACACCGCAGACTCATACGGGCCCTACATATCCGAGCGGATCATTCGCGAGGCACTCCATCCCTACGACGGGCTGGTGATCGCGACTAAGGCGGGGCTACTGCGGACCGGTCCGGACATTTGGATCCCGCTGGGTAATCCGAGTTACCTGCGCCAGGAACTCGAGATGAGCCTGCGTCGTTTGGGCGTCGACACCATCGACCTGTTCCAGTTGCACCGCATCGACCGGAACTTCCCGCTGGCCGATCAGGTGGGCGAGCTGCTCACGTTGAAGAACGAAGGCAAGATCCGCCACATCGGTCTGTCCGAGGTGGACGTCGATCAACTCACCGCGGCCCAGCAGATCACCGAGGTCGTTTCGGTGCAGAACATGTACAACCTGTCGGCCCGCGGCGCCGAACCGTTGCTGGACGCCGCGACCAGCCAGGGCATTGGCTTCATTCCGTGGTTCCCGCTCGCGGCCGGACCGTTGGCCGCTCCGGACGGCCCGCTGCAACGCATCGCCGCCAACCATGGCGCCACGCCGTCGCAACTGGCCCTGGCCTGGTTGCTGAAACGGTCGCCCGTGATGTTGCCGATTCCGGGCACGTCGAAAGTGGCGCACCTCGAGGAGAACGTCGCCGCAGCCGAGATCACGCTCAGCGACGACGAATTCGAAACATTGGCAGCCGCCGGAGCGCAGTAAACAGCCAGGCAATACGGTGTTCTGGTGGCCGGCGACCATCAGAAACACCCTGGCGGTGGATTCAATCCGCCCGAACCGACGACCAAGGGCGGGCCCGACTACGGCAGGTTCATCGACGCGGTGCGCAAGCTGCAGGATCACGCCCGCGCCGTCGACGCGCCCGACGAGGTGATCACTGACGCCGCCGACATGCTGGCGAAGGTGTCGGAATTACTGAGCCCGTTCGACGCCGACGAATGGCAGTCGCCGTCGGGTCGCCGGATGGACCTGCCGGTCCGCGGCAATATCCTGACGATCCCCATGTCGTCCCGCAAGACACAGGACGGTCGGATCGAAGGCTGGGCCCGATTCGCGCGGTTTCACCTCGGGCGCAACGGCGCCGTGCACGGCGGCGCGCTGGGCATGCTCTTCGACACCGTGCTCGGGTTGACGGCGTCGGTGCTGACCGGCAGTCGTCGCCAACGGACCGCGTACCTCAAGATCAACTACCGCAATATCGTGCCGATCGAAAAAGAGTTGCAATTCGAGTCGGGGATCGACACCGTCGAGGGTCGCAAAATCTTCGTGTCGGGCCGGTTGAGCGACGGCGACACCCTGCTGACCGAAGCCGACGCGCTGTTCGTGCGACTCAAGCCTGGCCAGCCGTAACGGCCCCGACCTTTAATGTCTTGGGTTCGTCGAGGTCCGCCCCGATAGCATTGCAACGGTTAATCACACACAACTAACCCTTGGAGACCCAACCCGATGAGCGCCCCCGCACAACCCGCCCCAGTAGACCCAATCCGGGTGCCTGCTGGGACAACCGCGGCCGCCGCGGTCGGCGAGGCGGGGTTGCCGAGGCGGGGCACGCCCGACGCGATCGTGGTGGTGCGCGACGCGGACGGAAAACTGCGCGACTTGAGTTGGGTGCCCGACTCCGACGCCGAGGTCACGCCGGTGGCGGCCAATACTGGCGACGGCCGCAGTGTCATCCGGCATTCGACCGCGCACGTTTTGGCCCAGGCCGTCCAGGACGTGTTCCCGCATGCCAAACTCGGGATCGGGCCACCCATCACCGATGGCTTCTACTACGACTTCGAGGTGGCGGAGCCGTTCACGCCTGAGGATTTGGAGACGCTGGAAAAGCGGATGCGCCAGATCGTCAAGGACGGGCAGCTGTTCGACCGGCGGGTCTACGAGTCCAAAGACCAGGCCCGCGAGGAGCTGGCCAACGAGCCCTACAAGCTCGAACTCGTCGACGACAAGTCGGGTGATCCTGACGTCATGGAGGTCGGGGGCGACGAGCTCACCGCGTACGACAACCTCAATCCCCGCACCCGGGAACGGGTTTGGGGCGACCTGTGCCGCGGACCGCACATCCCGACCACCAAGCACATCCCGGCGTTCAAGCTCACCCGCAGCTCCGCCGCATACTGGCGGGGCGACCAGAATAACGCCAGTCTGCAGCGCATCTACGGCACCGCATGGGAGTCGCAGGAGGCCCTCGACAAGCACCTGGAGTTCATCGAAGAAGCGCAACGCCGCGACCATCGCAAGCTCGGGTTGGAGCTGGACCTGTTCAGCTTCCCTGACGAAATCGGTTCTGGCCTGGCGGTTTTCCACCCCAAGGGCGGGATCGTGCGTCGCGAACTCGAGGACTACTCGCGACGCAAGCACACCGAAGCCGGCTATCAGTTCGTCAACACCCCACACATCACCAAAGCTCAGCTGTTTCACACCTCAGGGCACCTGGACTGGTATGCCGACGGTATGTTCCCGCCGATGCACATCGACGCGGAGTACGACGCGGACGGCTCGGTGCGCAAACCCGGCCAGGACTACTACCTCAAGCCGATGAACTGCCCGATGCACTGCCTCATCTACCGGGCACGTGGGCGCTCCTATCGCGAACTGCCGTTGCGGCTCTTCGAGTTCGGCACGGTCTACCGTTACGAGAAGTCCGGCGTGGTGCACGGGTTGACCCGGGTGCGCGGGCTGACGATGGACGACGCGCATATCTTCTGCACTCGCGACCAGATGCGCGACGAGCTGCGTTCGCTGCTGCGGTTCGTGCTCGACCTGCTGGGCGACTACGGCCTCACCGAGTTCGATCTCGAACTGTCCACCAAGGACCCGGACAAGTTCGTCGGATCCGATGAGGTCTGGGAGGAAGCCACCAACGTGCTGGCCGAGGTGGGCGCCGAATCCGGCCTGGACCTGGTGCCGGACCCGGGCGGTGCGGCGTTCTACGGGCCGAAGATCTCGGTGCAGGTCAAGGACGCGCTGGGCCGCACCTGGCAGATGTCGACCATCCAGCTGGATTTCAACTTCCCGGAGCGGTTCGAGCTGGAGTACACCGCCGCCGACGGCACCCGGCAACGGCCGGTGATGATCCACCGGGCGCTGTTCGGGTCGATCGAGCGATTCTTCGCCATCCTCACCGAGCACTACGCCGGGGCGTTCCCGGCGTGGCTGGCGCCCGTTCAGGTGGTCGGCATCCCAGTCGCGGATGAGCACGTTGACTACCTGGAACAGGTTGCCGCACAACTGAAATCGCACGGGGTGCGGGTCGAGGTGGATTCCAGCGATGATCGGATGGCCAAGAAGATCGTCCACCACACCAGCCAGAAGGTGCCGTTTATGTTGCTGGCCGGCGATCGCGACGTGCAGGCCGAGGCGGTGAGTTTCCGCTTCGGTGACCGCACGCAGCTCAACGGCGTGCCGCGGGACAGCGCGGTGGATGCCATTGTGAAGTGGATCGCCGACCGTGAGAATGCCTCTCCCACAGCCGAACTGGTGAAAGTGGCCGGGCGGTGAGCGACGAGGGACGCGCCGACGACACCATCCTCGACAGAGGTGTGGGTGAACGCGATCAGTTGCAACGGTTGTGGACGCCATACCGGATGACCTATCTGGCCGAAGCGCCGCTGAACCGCGACAACGGCACCTCCACAACGCCATTCACCGACATTCCGCAGCTGCCCGATGAAGATGGCCTGGTGGTTGCCCGCGGCGAACTCGTCTACGCCGTGCTCAACCTCTACCCGTATAACCCCGGGCACCTGATGGTGGTGCCCTACCGGCGGGTTTCCGAGCTTGAGGACCTCACCGACTCGGAGAGCGCGGAGTTGATGGCCTTCACCCAGAAGGCGATTCGCGTCATCAAAAGCGTGTCTCGGCCGCACGGCTTCAACGTCGGCCTGAACTTGGGAACATCCGCGGGGGGATCGTTGGCCGAGCATCTGCACGTGCACGTGGTGCCGCGCTGGGGGGGCGACGCGAACTTCATCACGATCATCGGCGGCTCCAAGGTGATCCCGCAGTTGCTGCGTGACACTCGCCAGCTGCTGGCCACCGCGTGGGCCAGACAACGATGAGTAAGGTGCCGTTCCTGTCCCGGGCGGCGTTCGCGAGGCTCACCACTCCGACCGCCAGGGCGATGCTGCGGATCGGCTTGACACCGGATGCCGTCACCATCCTGGGCACCATTGCGTCGGTGGCAGGGGCGCTGACGCTTTTCCCGATGGGCAAGCTGTTCGCCGGTGCGTGTGTGGTCTGGTTCTTCGTGCTCTTCGACATGCTCGACGGGGCCATGGCCCGGGAACGCGGCGGTGGCACCCGCTTCGGCGCGGTGCTGGACGCGACCTGTGACCGTATCAGCGACGGCGCGGTGTTCTGCGGGCTGCTGTGGTGGATAGCGTTCCACATGCGCGACAGACTGCTCGTCGTGGCGACCCTGATCTGTCTGGTCACCTCGCAGGTGATCTCCTACATCAAGGCCCGGGCCGAGGCCAGCGGGCTGCGCGGCGACGGCGGCATCATCGAACGGCCGGAACGGTTGATCATCGTGCTGACCGGCGCCGGTGTGTCGGACTTTCCGTTTGTCGCCTGGCCGCCCGCGCTGCCTGTGGCGATGTGGCTGCTGGCGGTGGCCAGCCTGATCACCTGCGCCCAGCGGTTGCACACGGTGCGGACCTCGCCCGGGGCGGCGGATCGAATGGCCGCGCCATGATCACCACTCCGCCGGGTCTGAAAGTGATCGGGGCCCCTCGTCGCGTGCTGACTCGCAGAGCGACTGACTGGGGGTACGCGGCCGGCTGGATGGCTGTGCGTGCGATGCCAGAGTTTGCGGCCCGCACGGCGTTCGACACCGGAGCGCGCTACGCGGCCCGCCATGGCGGGCCCAACCAGCTGCGCAAGAACCTGGCCCGAGTCATAGGCGTGCCGCCAGCCGGTGTGCCCGACGCGCTCATGCGAGCCTCGCTGGCGTCGTACGGCCGCTACTGGCGCGAGACGTTTCGCCTGCCTACGATGAACCACCGCGCGCTGGCTCGCGAGATCAACGACTCGTTCCGCGGCCGCGACAATCTGGATGCGGCGCTGGCCGGGCCCGGGGCTGTGGTGGCGTTGCCGCATAGCGGCAACTGGGATACGGCCGGGGTGTGGGCGGTGCACACGTACGGCACCTTCACCACCGTCGCGGAGCGACTCCAACCCGAGTCGCTGTATCGGCGTTTCATCGACTACCGGGAGGGCCTCGGCTTCGAAGTGCTGCCGCTCTCCGGCGGCGAACGACCACCCTTCGAGGTGTTGTGCGAGCGGCTGCGGGACAACCGGCTGGTGTGCCTGATGGCCGAGCGCGACCTCACCCGCACCGGTGTCGAGGTCGAGTTCTTCGGCGAACCCACCCGGATGCCGGCGGGGCCGGCGAAGCTCGCAATCGAGACCGGGGCGGCCCTGCTTCCGGCGCACTGCTGGTTCGAGGGCAACGGCTGGAGAGTCTGCGTCGAGGCGCCGCTGGACTGCAGCAGCGGTGATGTCGGCGCCGTCACTCAGGCGCTGGCCGACCAGTTCGCAACGAACATCGCCGCCCACCCGGCCGACTGGCACATGCTGCAGCCGCAGTGGCTGGCCGATCTGTCCGATGCCAGACAGGCCCGGCTGAGGGAAGCCTGATGCGGATCGGGATGGTCTGTCCTTACTCGCTGGACGTGCCGGGCGGGGTCCAGTCGCATGTGCTGCAGTTGGCCGAGGTGATGCTGGCCCGCGGGCATGAAGTCAGCGTGCTTGCGCCGGCTTCGCCGGACGCGTCGCTGCCCGCGTACGTCGTCTCGGCCGGCAGGGCTATCCCGATTCCCTACAACGGTTCGGTGTCCCGGCTGCAGTTCAGTCCGGCGGTACACCGCAGGGTGAGGCGTTGGCTGGCAGACGGCAACTTCGACGTACTGCACCTGCACGAACCGAATGCGCCCAGCCTGTCGATGTGGGCCCTGCGGGTGGCCGAGGGCCCGATCGTAGCGACATTTCACACCTCGACCACCAAATCGCTGACGCTGACGGTCTTTCAGGGCGTGCTTCGGCCCTGGCACGAGAAGATCGTCGGCCGGATCGCGGTGTCCGACGTGGCCCGACGCTGGCAGGTGGAGGCTCTGGGGTCCGATGCGGTGGAGATCCCCAACGGGGTCGACGTGAATTCGTTGGCTTCGGCGCCGCTGCTGGACGGGTACCCGCGGCCGGGCAAGACGGTGCTGTTCCTGGGCCGCTACGACGAGCCGCGCAAGGGCATGGCGGTCCTGCTCGATGCGCTCCCGAAGGTGGTGGAACGTTTCCCGGATGTGCAGCTGCTGATCGTCGGCCGCGGCGACGAGGACCAATTGCGTGGCCAAGCGGGCGAAATGATCCGCTACATCCGTTTTCTTGGCCTGGTGGACGACGCCGCAAAGGCCTCGGCGATGCGCAGCGCCGACGTCTACTGCGCGCCTAACATCGGCGGCGAGAGTTTCGGGATCGTCTTGGTGGAGGCGATGGCGGCCGGCACCCCGGTGGTGGCCAGCGACCTCGACGCGTTCCGGCGCGTGCTGCGCGACGGTGAAGTTGGCAGCCTGGTGCCGGTCGGCGACGGCGCCGCGCTGGCCGATGCGCTGATCGCGGTGCTGGAGAACGATGTGCTGCGGGAACGTTACGTGGCCGCCGGTTCCGAAACGGTCGGCCAGTACGACTGGTCGGTCGTGGCCAGGCAGATCATGCGGGTATACGAGACGGTCGCCGCGTCGGGCGCCAAGGTTCAGGTGGCCAGCTGATGACGTGGCTGGTTGTTGGGGTCATCACACTGCTGGTCGTGGTGCTTGCCGCGGCCGGCGCCTGGGCATATCGCACAGCTAACCGGCTGGACCGGTTGAACGTCCGCTATGACCTGTCCTGGCAGGCGCTGGACGGTGCCCTGGCGCGGCGCGCGGTGGTGGCGCGTGCGGTCGCGATCGATGCCTACGGCGGTGCTTCGGAGGGCACGAGGTTGGCGGCGCTGGCCGACGCCGCCGAGAACGCGCCCCGGTCTGCGCGCGAGAACGCGGAAAACGAGCTCTCGGCCGCGCTGGCGATGGTTGATCCGGCGTCGCTGCCGGCGGGCCTGATCGCCGAGTCGGCCGACGCCGAAGCTCGGGTGCTGCTGGCCCGCCGATTCCACAACGATGCCGTCCGGGACACCCTCACGCTGGCCGAGCGACGCATGGTGCGCACCTTTCGGCTCGGCGGAACCGCAGCGCTGCCAAGCTATTTCGAGATCGCCGAGCGACCCCACGCGTTGGCGCACGGCGATCGGGGCGTGCTCAACCGCCGCACCTCGGCGCGGGTGGTGCTCCTGGAGGACACCGGCGCGGTGCTATTGCTGTGCGGTTCGGATCCGGCGGACCCGGCATTTCCTGACGGCGCCGCGCCTCGGTGGTGGATCACCGTCGGTGGGGAAGTGCGGCCAGGCGAGCGGTTGGCCGAGGCCGCGGCGCGGGAGCTGGCCGAAGAAACCGGTCTGCAAGTCACACCGGCCGACATGGTCGGACCCATCTGGCGACGCGACGAGGTCTTTGAGTTCAATGGCTCACTGATCGACAGCGAGGAGTTCTACCTGGTGTACCGCACGCAGCGGTTCGAGCCATCCAGCGCGGGGCAGACCGAGTTGGAGCGCCGTTACATCCACGAGGCGCGATGGTGCGACACGACCGACATCGCCGAACTGGTCGCGGCCGGCGAGCAGGTCTACCCGCTGCAACTCGGCGAGCTGCTGCCCGCGGCCAACCGACTGGCGGACGCTTCCCCCGACAATGAAGCCGCTCGCAATGCCGGCGTACCTCAGTCGATTCGCTGATCAGGCGATTCCCTCGAAACTCGGTTGCCGCCCAGCACTAGAGTGGAATCGCAATGGTTGAAGGAGAGCAGCTAGTGGAGAGCGCCGCACAGTCGAACCAGGAGTCCGGCCAGACCGGAACGGCACGGGTCAAGCGTGGCATGGCTGAGATGCTCAAAGGCGGCGTCATCATGGACGTCGTCACCCCGGAGCAGGCTCGAATCGCCGAGGGCGCCGGCGCCGTCGCAGTGATGGCGCTGGAACGAGTGCCCGCCGATATCCGCGCCCACGGCGGGGTTTCGCGGATGAGTGACCCGGACGTGATCGAGGGCATCATCTCCGCGGTCACCATCCCGGTGATGGCCAAGGTGCGCATCGGACATTTCGTCGAGGCGCAGATCCTGCAGAGCCTCGGCGTGGACTACATCGACGAGTCCGAGGTACTTACCCCCGCCGACTACACCCACCACATCGACAAATGGAAATTCACCGTCCCGTTCGTCTGCGGGGCGACGAATCTGGGTGAAGCGTTGCGGCGCATCAGCGAAGGGGCGGCCATGATCCGCTCCAAGGGTGAGGCCGGCACCGGTGACATTTCCAACGCCACCACACACATGCGGGCAATCAGCGGCGAGATGCGCCGGCTGGCGTCGCTGTCGGAGGACGAATTGTTTGTGGCGGCCAAGGAATTGCGAGCGCCCTACGGGCTCGTCGCCGAAGTGGCCCGCGCCGGCAAGCTGCCGGTCACGCTGTTCACCGCCGGCGGTATCGCCACTCCGGCCGACGCCGCGATGATGATGCAGCTCGGCGCCGAGGGTGTGTTCGTGGGATCGGGCATCTTCAAGTCCGGCGCCCCTTCGCACCGCGCCGCTGCGATCGTCAAGGCCACCACGTTCTACGACGACCCCGATGTCCTCGCCAAGGTGTCGCGCGGGCTAGGGGAGGCGATGGTCGGCATCAATGTGGAGCAGATCGCACAGCCGCATCGCCTGGCCGAGCGCGGCTGGTAGAAACATTTCGTGGCGATCGAGAAGATCCTTGACCTCGAACAACTCGAGGTCAACATCTACCGCGGTAGCGTATTCAGCCCGGAATCGGGTTTCCTGCAGCGAACGTTCGGCGGTCACGTCGCGGGCCAGTCGCTGGTGTCGGCGGTGCGCACCGTCGAGCCGCGCTACCTGGTGCACTCGCTGCACGGTTACTTTCTGCGGCCCGGAGATGCCAAGGCTCCCACGGTTTTTATCGTCGAACGCATTCGCGACGGCGGCTCGTTTTGCACCAGGCGGGTCAACGCCATCCAGCACGGCCAAAGCATCTTCAGCATGTCGGCGTCATTCCAGACCGATCAGGAGGGCATCAACCACCAGGACGCCATGCCGGCAGCGCCGCCACCCGACGGCCTGCCGGGACTGAGCTCGATCAAGGTGTTCGACGACGCCGGATTCCGGCAGTTCGAGGAGTGGGACGTCCGCATCGTGCCGCGGGAGCTCCTGCACCGTCTGCCCGGCAAGGCCTCTCAGCAGCAGGTGTGGTTCCGCCACCGCGACCCCTTGCCCGACGACCCGGTGCTGCACATCTGCGCGCTGGCCTACATGAGCGACCTCACGCTGCTGGGATCGGCACAGGTCAATCACCTCGACGAGCGTCCGCACCTGCAGGTGGCGTCACTGGACCACGCGATGTGGTTCATGCGGACGTTCCGGGCCGACGAGTGGTTGCTCTACGACCAGTCTTCGCCGTCGGCCTGCGGCGGTCGCGCGCTCACCCAGGGCAAGATCTTCAACCAGTACGGCGAGATGGTCGCGGCGGTCATGCAGGAGGGGCTGACCCGCTTCAAGCGCGAATACCAGCCCCCTTCCCAGTGAGTCGGCAGTGAGCGTGCCGCGGATCGGCGTCTTGGCGCTGCAAGGCGACACCCGGGAGCATCTCGCAGCGCTGCGCGAAGCCGGCGCCGATCCCATGTCGGTACGCCGCCGCAGCGAACTTGACGCGGTGGATGCGCTGGTGATTCCGGGTGGGGAATCGACCACCATGAGCCACCTGCTGCTCGACCTGGATCTCCTGGAGCCGTTGCGGGAGCGGCTCGCCGACGGGCTGCCGGCCTACGGCGCGTGTGCCGGCATGATCCTGCTGGCCAGCGAGATCCTCGACGCCGGCGCCAACGGGCGGGAGGCGCTGCCGCTGCGCGCGATCGATATGACGGTGCGGCGCAACGCTTTTGGACGTCAGGTCGACTCGTTTGAAGGGGATGTCGCGTTCGCCGGTCTTGCCGATCCGGTGCGTGCGGTGTTCATCCGTGCGCCGTGGGTGGAGCGGGCCGGTGACGGTGTTCAGGTGCTGGCCCGGGCCGCAGGCCACGTGGTCGCGGTACGGCAGGGCTCGGTGCTGGCGACGGCGTTTCATCCGGAGATGACCGGCGACCGTCGCGTCCACCAGTTGTTCGTCGATATCGTCAACGGCCGACACTGAAACCCTGGCCGCCACGCTGGCGTGTCCCCCGCAAGCGGGCGGTGCCCCCAGCTCGGCGGTGGCGGTCACGCTGGCGTGACCCTCGGCACGCCGAGCCGTCCACGTAGACTCGTCTGGCGAACTTTCGAGCAACAGAAGAGGTATGAGACTCCGATGAGCGGCCATTCCAAGTGGGCCACCACCAAGCACAAGAAGGCCGTCATCGACGCCCGCCGCGGCAAGATGTTCGCCCGGCTGATCAAGAACATCGAGGTCGCGGCCCGCGTCGGAGGCGGAGACCCGGCGGGCAACCCGACGCTCTACGACGCCATCCAGAAGGCGAAGAAGAGCTCGGTACCCAACGACAACATCGAGAAGGCACGCAAGCGCGGCGCTGGCGAGGAAGCCGGGGGCGCCGACTGGCAAACCGTCACCTACGAGGGTTACGCGCCCAACGGCGTCGCGGTACTGGTCGAGTGCCTGACCGATAACCGCAATCGGGCCGCCAGCGAGGTGCGGGTGGCGATGACGCGCAACGGCGGCGCCATGGCCGATCCGGGATCGGTGTCCTACCTGTTCTCCCGCAAGGGTGTGGTCACCCTGGAGAAGAACGGTCTTACCGAAGACGACGTGCTAATGGCGGTGCTGGATGCCGGCGCCGAGGAGGTCACCGATCTCGGTGACAGCTTCGAGGTGATCTCCGAGCCTGGTGACCTGGTTGCGGTGCGCACCGCACTGCAAGACGCCGGCATCGACTACGAATCGGCCGAGGCCAGCTTTCAGCCCTCGGTAAGCGTGCCCGTCGACATCGACGGCGCCCGTAAGGTGTTCAAGCTCGTCGACGCGCTAGAGGACAGCGACGACGTGCAGAACGTCTATACCAACGTCGACCTGTCCGACGAGGTGCTGGCCGCCCTCGACGAGGAGTGATGTCGGTTCAATATCGATGACCGATTCACCCACACCCGCGGTCAATCATCACGCCGACCATCCCGGCTTTGCGGGGATAGCCGGCTTAATTGTTGGCCTCGGCATGCTTGTGATGGGGCGCGGTAACGCACGCCTGGTCGTTGACCTGGCTTCGGTATCGGACGCCGACCGGGTCGTCGATATCGGCTGTGGCCCGGGCGGCGCTGCGAGAGTCGCCGACCAGCGCGGTGCCACGGTCGTCGGTGTCGATCCGGCTCCAATGATGTTGCGTCTCGCCAGCGCTGTGACGCGCGGTCAATCGAATATCACCTGGTCGCAGGGCACCGCCGAAGCATTGCCGCTGGCCGACGGCTGGGCGACTCTCGCGTGGTCGTTAAGGACGGTGCACCACTGGAAGGATGTCACTGCCGGACTCGCCGAGGTACGACGTGTGCTGGCGCCGGCGGGGCGGTTCCTGGTGATGGAGCGTCGGGTGCAGCCCCGGGCCACGGGCTTGGCGAGCCACGGGTGGACGGAACAACAGGCCGAATCCTTCCAGGCGCAGTGCCGCGCAACGGGTTTCGACGGAGTGCGGATTGACCAACATCCAGCCGGTAGGGGCGCCGTGTGGGTGGTGCAAGCGGAAGCGAATTAGTCGTACCCGTGCCGCATGTCCTCGACGATGCGGGGGTTTTCCAGGGTCGAGGGCTCGAGCGTGCGGGGCCCGATATCGCCGGAGAACACGGTGGCGGCGTCGAGCACCCGCGGGTTGAGAAAGCGCAGCGGCGGGGCATTGGCCGGCACGGCAGCTGTCGGCGCGGCGTCCCCGCGATGTGCCAGGACGAACCCCCAGTCACCGAACGTGGGCACGTGCACGTGATACGGCGTGACCGCATACCCGGCGGCCTGGATTGTCGCGACGGTGCGCCAGAACGCCGTCGCCGTCGAAAACGGGCTGCCTGCCTGCACCACCATGAGCCCGTCGGGGGCCAGTGCATGCCCGGCGAGCGCGTAAAACTCGGTTGAATAAAGCCGGCCCAGGACGGGTGTGTCGGGGTCGGGAAGATCGACGATGATCGCGTCAAACCGGCCGACGTCGGGGCCCCGTAGCCAGGTCATCGCATCGTCGATCACAACTTTGACACGCGGGTTGTCCAGCGAACCGCCGTTGGCCTCGCGCATGGTGGTGCGCGCCAGTTCGATGACCGCGGAGTCGAGCTCCACCTGCACGATCTTGTCGACGCCGGGCTGGCGCAGCAGTTCGCGGGCCGCCAGGCCGTCGCCGCCGCCGAGTACGAGCACCGAGTGCGCGCCGCCGCCGAGCGCGGGGTAGACGAGGCTTTCGGTGTAGCGATATTCGTCGCGGGTGGAAAACTGCAGACCCCCGTCGAGGTACAGGCGCATGTCGTTGCCGCGCCGCGTCACCACGATTTCCTGGTAGGCGGTGTGCCGGTAGGCGATGATCGGG
>Ga0307479_10003749_pt1 | contig 13882 bp, 11 predicted proteins | sample atmos_gasesECM4C_FD_203743 | JGI IMG/M metagenome (GOLD analysis project Ga0307479, IMG submission 203743) | Hardwood forest soil microbial communities from Morgan-Monroe State Forest, Indiana, United States - atmos_gasesECM4C_515 | ecosystem: Environmental > Terrestrial > Soil > Temperate...
TCCATCCCGCGGAACGCTGGATATGACTCTGACTTTGGCGCTTGTGCTCGCGTCCAAATTTTGGAGCTGGCTGCGTCATCTGGGCGGGCCGGGACTGCTGTTGCTCGGCCTGGCGGACAACTCGCTCATTCCACTGCCGGGCAGCATGGACGTGCTGACCATATGGTTCGCGGTGCATCATCACAACGACTGGCTGTATTACGCGACGATGGCAACTCTGGGCGCGGTGGTGGGCGGCTACGTGACCTACCGCCTTGCGCGCAAGGGAGGAAAGGCGGCACTTGAACATCGGCTGGGGCATCGCGGGGCGGGTGCCTTCTACCAACGGTTCGAGCGCTGGGGGTTCTGGGCGGTCGCGGTGCCAGCGATTCTGCCGCCCCCATTCCCGCTGGTGCCGTTTATTCTGGCTGCGGGAGCGATGCAGTACTCTCGCAAGAAGTTTGTGGCCGCCCTCGCGCTGGGGAGAAGCCTGCGATACTGGATTCTGGCCTACCTCGGGGTCCACTACGGACGGCACTTCCTCCGTTTCTTCAACAAGTACACGAAGCCGACCCTTTTTGTGCTGATCGGGATGTCGCTGGTGGCCGGCATCGCCGCGCTGGTCGCCTACCTTCGCCACCGTCACGAGGGCGAAGGGAATGCGGAAGTCCAGCTGCAGCCGCAGGAGCAGCATGCAAACTGATCGGGCCCATCAATTTTTCGATTAAACACCTGGAATCAATTGCTTACGTAACATTCACAACAAATTTACTAGCCTTTTCCGATTTACTTCGATCTAATACCTTATGGAAAAGCTTCAGTCTGTTAAACACTACATTTTTGCCAGCGATTTTGACCAGACCCTGAGCTATAACGACTCGGGTTACGTGCTGAGCGAGTTGCTGGGAATCCCTACCAAAGAATTCGAACGCAAAGCCCAAGGCATGGCCAAGCTGAACCTCGTGCAACAGGGGGGCGAGTTGGCGTACTTGCTGCTGCATGACCCGGAGTTTCACGACCGGGTGCGCCCCGAGCACCTGCATGAGGTCGGCAAGCGGATCCGGTTGAAGGAAAACATCGACTTCCTGCATCGGGTTCTCGAAAATGGCATCGAGGGGCACCGGTTCGAGTTCTATGTGATTTCAGCGGCGCCCGTGGAAGTCATCCAGTCGGCACTGGAGGGCATCGTTCCCAAGGATCACATCTTCGGGACGCAGTTCCGCTACAACGCCTCCGGTGAGATTGTTGCGATCGAAGGCGTGACTGCGGGATACGGGAAAGTCGCAGCGCTCGACCGCATTCAGAGCGACCTGCAGGTGAGTTCCGACCGCATCGTCTATGTCGGCGACGGTAGCTCCGACGTGCACGTGATGCTGCACATCAATCGGCGTGACGGCTTCACGATTGCCGTATCGGAGAACAAGCACCTTGCGCCCATTGCGAAGCGTACCGTGCTGAGCGCGAATGCGCTCGGCGTGCTCATTCCAATCCTCGAGGAAATTGTGGGCTGGGAGCGGGCCCAGATCCGGGCGTTCCTCGAGACACGCGGCTTCGTGATCCAGGAATGGGACAAGGTCTCGACTGACGTGGTGACGATCCGGGATAACACGCCGGGAACCCTGGCCGGCGGGCTCGCGCAAGCGGAGGCTGCTCGTGTCTGATGCGATCGGGTGGCTGGCGACGGCGATTTTCGGGGTGTCTTATTTTGTCCGCAACCAGGCGACCATGCGCTGGGTGCAGGCCTCGGCGGCTGTGTGCTGGATGCTCTACGGGTTCCTGATGCACGCGGCCCCAGTCATCGGCGCCAACGTGATTGTGGCCTCGTTGGCGGCCTATTCCGCGCTGCGCACGGCTCCGCAGCAGAGTCCCGAGCCTTCGCGGTAACTGCTCTGGTGTATCCCCAGGTAGTGATCTTCAGTTGCATTCTTTGCGGTGCTTCTTCGCGACCTTTGCGGTTTAGGATTTTCCATGATTTCTGGAAAACCCTAACCGCAAAGGACACAAAGGCTTCGCAAAGAAACGCAAAGCCACCCCGCTGGAAGTTCGGCCCAGGAGCGCTTGCGTCAGGTTGGTGAAACGTCCGATGGGACGGTAGAATAAAGTGTTCGGCTCTGCGGTGCCCCTATGTCCCTGACCAAGCAACAAGCGCTGGAGATGTTCCAGTCCGACGACCTGATCGGGATCGGCATGGAAGCCGATGCCGTGCGCCGGAAACTGCATCCCGAGGGCGTGGTCAGCTACATCATCGATCGCAACATTAATTACACGAACTTCTGCACGGAATACTGCACCTTCTGCGCGTTCTACCGGCCGTTGAAGGGACCAGCGGCCAAAGAGGGCTACATTCTGGACTTCGAAACCATTTACGACAAGATCCGCGAGACCGTGGAACTGGGTGGAACCGGAGTTCTGATGCAGGGCGGCCTTCACCCTGACCTGAAGATCGAGTGGCACGAGAAGCTGCTGCGCGGCATCCGGCAGCGCTTTCCCAAGGTTCATTTGCATTGCTACTCGGCGTCAGAGATTCTGGCCATTGCTGAGTACAGCAGCCTGAGCCTGCGCGACACGATTGCGCGGCTGCGCGATGCCGGCCTCGATTCGATCCCCGGCGGCGGCGCCGAAATCCTGGACGACGAAGTGCGGTACAAGATCGCAAGGCTCAAGTGCCTCACGGAGGATTGGATCAGTGTGCATCGCACGGCACACCAACTCGGGATGCGCACCACGGCGACGATGATGTTCGGGGTTGGAGAGAAGCACGAGCATCGCATCAACCACTTTCAGCGGCTGTACGATCTGCAGGAAGAGACGGGTGGATTCACGGCATTTATTCCGTGGAGCTTCCAACCGGCCAACACCGCATTAGGCGGGCGCCACTGGGACGAAGCGACGGCGGTCGAATACCTGAAGGTGCTGGCAATCTCGCGACTGTATCTTTCGAACTTCCTCAATGTGCAGTCGAGCTGGGTGACGCAGGGCCTCAAGGTCTGCCAGATGGGGCTGCGCTTCGGTGGAAATGATGTGGGCTCGGTCATGCTCGAAGAAAACGTAGTACGCGCTGCCGGAGTAACCAACTGCACGACCGAAGAAGAACTGCGCCGGATTATCCGCGACGCCGGCTTCAAGCCCGTGCAGCGCGACACGCTGTATCGGACGTACTTCCTGAATTAAGGTCCTGACGTCCGGCCGACCAACTTTAAGCTGATCCATCTACGTCATTGACCGCATCCCTCGGGTAAAATAAGAGGTTTACGAAGGCGGGATTATTCCTGACGGGAGTCTTCTGCTGAACTCTTTCCTCACGCTGCCCTGGCCAACGTTTGCCGTCCTGACGGCGCCGAAGGGGATTGGTCCCTACATCCGTCAGCACTTCCTCGACAAAACATTTCAAGGGCTCTACCACGCCAACTCGTTTGACATCGCACTGCTGGTCCCGTACTTCGTGGTACTGATTCTGCTGGCCTCGTACGGACTACATCGCTACGTGCTGGTGTATCTCTACTACAAGAACCAGAAGCAGCGTACGACCGAGCCGTCAGCGTATTTTGAGGATCTCCCGCGCGTCACGGTGCAACTGCCGATGTTCAACGAACGCTATGTGGCCGAGCGGCTGATCGACTGCATCTGCAAGCTGAAATATCCGAAAGAAAAACTAGATATCCAGGTTCTGGATGATTCGACCGACGAAACGGTGGAGGTGGTGCGCGACCTGGTGGAACGCTACGCAGCGCTAGGGCATCCCATCACCTACCATCACCGCACCAATCGGGAAGGATTCAAAGCCGGGGCGCTCCAAGAAGGCATGAAGACGGCCAAGGGCGAGTTCATTGCGATTTTCGACGCCGACTTTACCCCGCCAGACGACTTCCTGCTAAAGACCATTCATCATTTCACCGACCCGAAGATCGGGATGGTGCAGACACGATGGACCCATATCAACCGGCATTACTCCTTCCTGACCGAGGTTGAAGCGATCCTGCTCGATGGACATTTCGTGCTCGAGCATTCGGGACGAGCCCAAAGCGGAGTGTTCTTCAACTTCAACGGCACCGCGGGGGTGTGGCGGGCGTCGGCGATCGAGGACGCGGGAGGCTGGCAGCACGACACGCTGACCGAAGATACCGACCTTTCCTATCGCGCGCAGCTGGCGGGGTGGAAGTTCATCTACCTGCAGGACGTGGAGTGTCCGGCGGAGCTTCCCGTCGAGATGACCGCGTTCAAGACGCAGCAGGCGCGTTGGGCGAAAGGGCTGATCCAAACCGGAAAGAAGATTCTGCCGCGCGTGTTGAAGAGCGACGCGCCGCGGCACATCAAGATTGAAGCCTGGTACCACCTGACCGCGAACCTAAGTTATCCGCTGATGATCGTGCTTTCGGTGCTGCTGCTGCCGGCGATGATCATTCGCTTTTACCAGGGCTGGTTCCAGATGCTCTACATCGACCTGCCGCTTTTCATGGCGTCTACCTTCTCGATTTCGAGCTTCTACCTGGTATCGCAGCGGGAGCTTTTCCCCAAGACCTGGCCGCGAGCTTTGCTCTATCTGCCGTTCTTGATGGCGCTGGGGATTGGCCTGACGATTACCAACACCAAGGCGGTGATCGAAGCGCTGATCGGCAGGCAGAGCGCGTTTGCGCGGACTCCGAAATACCGCGTGGAAAATAAAAAGGACAAAGTGGGTGCGACCAAGTACCGGCGGCGGCTGGGATGGATTCCCTGGGTCGAGCTGGTGATCGGCGCTTATTTTGCCATGACGGTCTACTACGCTCTCCAAAATGAGAGCTACATCACCGTGCCCTTCCTGCTCCTCTTTGTGGTGGGGTACTGGTACACGGGGTTGATGTCCTTATTGCAGGGACGTTTCACGGGCATCTCGCTCAGCGCGGAAGCGCATACCAAGCCGTTTCCCGTGGGGGTCTAGCTGCCGGCTTCCAATTCCCGGTTGCCTCGTTTAGAATCCGTTCGCTCCAGGGTCACCTTCAGTGCAGGCCTCTCGACTGCTCGACAGGAGGCTCCTATGTTCCATCCGCAAGAACGGTTGTGGCTGGTCGTTGCGGTCGTTCTCCTCTTGGTCGCCGGCGGCTGCGGGTCGCGTCACGATTCCAGCGAAAACTATTACATGGTGGCTACCAACATCAAGCTTCCCTACTGGGAAACTGCGCGTGCGGGATTCTCCAGCGCCTCTTCTCAGCTACAAGTGCGGGCCGCCTTTGTCGGGCCTGACACGTACGATCCCAAGGCAGAGAAGCAGTTGTTTGAGGAGATCGTGCAGAAGAAGCCGGCAGGAATTCTTATCGCGGTGGCCGACGCCGCGCTGATGAAAGATTCCATCGATCAGGCTATTGCTGCCGGCGTTCCGGTCATTACCGTCGACTCCGATTCGCCGGGCAGCAAGCGGCTTTTCTTCATCGGCACGAACAACCATCAGGCTGGGGTCATGGGCGGGAAGCACCTGGACCAGGAATTGAAAGGCAAGGGCAACGTAGTCGTGTTCACCATGCCGGAGCAGAATAATCTGGCGGAACGGCTGCAGGGCTACCGTGACGCACTGGAAAATTCGCAGGTGAAGATCGTGCGAGTGGTCGACATCAAGGGGGATCCGCGTGTCGCCTTCGACACCACCACCGAGATCATGGGCAAAGAGCGGGACAAGGTGGACGCGTTCGTGTGCCTGGAGGCGCAGTCGGGCCAGGAAGTGGCCACGGTGCTGAACAACTACAACATCCATAACAAGGTGGTCATTGCGATGGACACCGACGCCGCCACCCTGGACTGGGTGCAAAAGGGCGTGATTGCCGCCACCATCGGGCAGAAGCCATACACCATGTCGATGGTCGGGCTACACATGCTGGACGATCTCTATCACAACAAGATTGGAAACCTCAGCACCGATTGGACACGGGACAGCTTTGCCCCGCTGCCGGTGTTCGTGGACACAGGGTCCGTGCTCATCGACAAGAACAATCTCGACGCTTTCGAGCAGGCCAACAAAACGATGACGGGAACGTCGAAGTAAAACCAAATCCTCGCAAACAGAAAGGCGTTCGATACGAAATGAAAAAGGTGCTGAGCTTTTTTGTCTTTGCGGTATTGCTGCGCACGGCGTTTGGCCTCGAACGGCAGCCGAATGCTGACTACCACTCGCGGCGCGAGGCTCTTTCGAAGAAGACCGCCGGCGCGGTGGTCGTGCTGTTTGCTCCGATGGAAGCGGACGGGCCGAACGCCGTCTACGGCTTCCGCCAGGATAACAATTTCTACTACCTCTCGGGGTGGGCCGAGCCGGGCGCGAGCCTGGTGATCGCGCCGGCCGTCGAGGCCTCGGGAAACACGCCGGCGCGGCCGTACACCGAGATACTCTTTCTCGCCGCCAACAACACGGTGGAAGAGAAGTGGACCGGGCCGAAACTGAATCCCCAGAGTCCGGACGCGCCAAAGATCACCGGTTTTGATCGCGTGGAGGTGATTGACAAACTGCGGGACGAACTCGCGCATCTCATTCCATCCGGGAGAGCAAAGGTCTACAGCGATCTGCCGGCCTACGGCGAAGATTCGGCTTCCACCGACGGTCTCAACTGGCTCAAGCGCGCGCATGCGTTTATCGGCTTCCCTGCGTTTCAGGACGTAAAGCCTCTCATCGCATCCCTGCGCACCTATAAGGACAGCCGCGAGATCGATCTGATCCGCAAGGCGACGGACGCTTCCGTCGCGGCACAACTGGCGGCGATGCGAGCCATGAACCCGGGAATCAACGAACGCGAGATCGCGGCGCTGCTCGAGTACGAGTGGGGCAAGCGTGGTTGCGAGCGGCCGTCCTATGCGCCCATTGTTGGGTCTGGCTTCAATTCCACGGTGCTGCACTACTCTGACGATTCGGGCAGGATCCAGGCAGGGGACGTAGTGGTGATCGACGCGGCGGGCGAATACTCGATGTACGCTTCCGACATTACCCGCACGCTTCCGGCAAGCGGGAAATTCACCCCGCGGCAGCGCGAGATCTACGACATCGTGCTGGGAGCGGCGCAGGCTGCGATCGCAGCCTTTCAATCTGGAAAGTCGACCATGCGGGGGGACGGGCCCGACTCCCTGAACAAGGTAGCCAAGGAGTACATCAATTCTCATGGCAAAGACCTACACGGTGAGACGCTTGGGAAGTACTTTATCCATGGCCTCGGCCACTACGTGGGTCTCGCGGTGCACGACGACAATGACTACTCGGTTCCACTCGGGCCGGGCGCGGTTTTCACTATTGAACCTGGGATCTACATTCCGGAAGAGAAGCTGGGCGTTCGCATCGAGGACACCCTGTACGTGGACACCAGCGGGAAACTGGTCAATCTTGCGGCGGCTTTGCCTCATACGGCCGATGAGGTGGAGCGCGCCATAATGGGAAAGTGATCGCGGATCAAGGCGCCGCCGTCGGCGCAGCGCACATCCTTTTGATATCCTAGGTAGCTGTGCGGATGACGTGGTGGTTTATCGTTCTGGGCGTGAGCACCTTGGTCGTGGTGTGTGTGGCGATTGCCAGTTATATGCGCATACGCCGCCACCTGAGAGCCTCGGAGGCACCCGTCGACGATGGCCTGGATGCGATTGATCGCGAACGAATCGATCAACTTTAGATTTTCGCGATTCGCACATTGCAGAAGAGGTCTCCTATGGCGAAGTTGGCGGTTCAGGTTTTGAATCCTGGTCACGAGCGGGTGGTGGACTGGGCAAAGCAGGCAGCCCTCGTCGTGGGCGCGAGTCTGTTTGTGGCCTTGTGCGCACGGGTAACGGTGCCGTTGCTGTTCACGCCCGTGCCACTGACTCTGCAGAATTTCGGCGTGTTGCTGGTCGGACTTGTCCTGGGCCCGCGGCGAGCGTTTGGGGCCCTCGTGCTCTACCTGGCGGAGGGCGCGGCGGGCTTGCCGGTTTTCAATCCCGCGGGACTAGGGGGAGTCGCGCAGCTCTTCGGAGTCACTGGGGGCTACCTGCTGGCGTATCCGCTGGTGGCGGGACTCGCAGGGCTCCTGATGGAACGCGGGCAGAGGACCTTGGCGCGCGCGGCGTTCGCGGGACTGATGGCAGAAGTCTTGTTGTTCGCCGTCGGTTTGTCGTGGCTGGCGATCTGGTCGGGCTCGTTCAAGAAAGCCTTCATGTATGGTCTGTACTGGTTTGTGTTTGCTGAGGTAATCAAGGTTTTGATGGCAGCGACAGTGGCGGTTCACCTGCAGCGGTCCCCTAAGGTGCAGGGATGATCCCTGCCGCATCCGACAAGCTGTCATCGCGGGCATCCATTGAGACCGAGTCGGTTCGCGAAATCACCGTGGCCCACAGCCCGGACTCCGATGATGCGTTCATGTTTTACGGGCTGGCAACGAACAAACTCCGGGTACCCGGCCTGCGCTTCACCCACACCCTTTGCGATATCGAGACCCTTAATCGCAAGGCCCAGGAAGGCGTATACGACGTAACGGCAATTTCCTTCCATGCCTACCCCTACATCCAGGATCAGTATGCTCTGTTGCCGAGCGGAGGCAGCGTGGGCGACGGGTACGGTCCGATGATCGTGGCGCCGCGGGCTTTTACCCAGAGTGAGATCAAGAAGAAACGAATCGCGGTTCCGGGGAAGCTGACAACCGCGTACCTGGCCCTCAAGCTCTTCGCGCCGGGAATTGAAGTGGAGGTTGTGCCGTTCGATCAGATCATTCCGCAGGTGGTCGAAGGCAACTACGATGCTGGATTGATCATCCACGAAGCTCAACTAACCTACGCCAAGTCCGGTTTGCATCGCGTCGTGGACCTGGGCAAATGGTGGCAGAAGGTGACGGGACTTCCCTTACCACTGGGCGGGAACGCCATCCGGCGCGCTCTAGGGACGGAACTGATGTTGAAAGTGGGCACCGCGCTGCGTGACAGCATTCAGTACGCGCTCGATCACCGCGAGTCGGCCCTTGCCTATGCCATGCAATTTGCACGAGACCTGGACTCGCAGGCGGCCGACAAGTTTGTGGGCATGTACGTCAACGAGCGGACGCTAGACTACGGACCGGATGGCCGCGAAGCCGTGCGCCGTCTGCTCGACATGGGGCACAAGTCAGGCATCATCCCCTATGCCGCAAAGGTCGAGTTCGTGGGTTAGTTGCGTTTTCCTACTTCACGTTGAACTTGAAGGAGAATACGGGGTCGATATCCACTGGGATATCGGCCGTTTTCCTTTTGAGGGCGAGTTTCAGGTCTTCAGGCATGGAGCCGTATTTGTGGAACCAATTCTCGGCCCGCTGGCGATCGCCCGTCGCCTCGATCTCCAGTAATTCCTTGGCTAGATCGGCCACTGCGCCTGGCATTTTTTCGTAATCGATCTTGTAGCGGCCCGAGGCCTCGCGGGTGACAGCGCCGCGTTCGCTGAGATAGTTGAACTCCATCATCTCGGCTTGCCCGTGGGCTTCGGCCACTCCAAAACGCACGGTGCGGAACATCCCGCCAACATACGAGGCGTAGAACTCCTCCAGCTTTTCCTTGGGAAGCGCATTGTGATCCACCAGCCACTTCAGTCCGAACATGCCCGCGACATCGGCCTTGGCTTCTTCCAGTCCGCCAAAGATCGGACCGATCGACTCACGGATGCTGATCTTGCCTGATGACGTTCGGGCAAATGTCGGGCCAAGGCCGTGGGCGATTTCATGCATGATCGTGTCGAGCAGGTAGCCTTCACCGGAAACCGTGGCGGCCTGGTCTGTCTGCAGCATCTGCCGCGCTACGGGGATAATCACGTAGTTCACCCGGGCATCCATGAAATTTTTGAAGAACAGCTTCTTGCTGCCCTTCTGTTCGTGGACCCGGGGATCGTTCGGCAGATTGTCGGCGACCGCCTGGTAGCCATGCGTGAGATCGCCGGCGCGGAAGGGCGCGTCCATCACTTCCATGGGGGTCTGGAGACCCTGCATCGACGGCCGGTCTTCGGCGCCCAGGGGCAGGGCGTCCTGAATCTGCGGAACGTACTGCTGGAACATATCCAGCTTCTGGCTCTCTTTTTCATTGCGGATGAGCACCGCGGCACCGTAAGACGCTTTCACGCCCAGCAGGTCGTCGGTATAAGTTTCGTACGGCGCAAAGATGATGTCGAACTTCGGATTCTTGAGGTCCACCCAGGCCAGGTCGCTGGGGAGGTAGTCATCACTCAAAAGAGCATCGGCGCGCAACTGCAGAAATGTGGCAAAGGCCGGGTCGGAGGTGAGTTGGGCAGCCTCGCGCAGATCTCGCGCGGCAGGTTCCAGCAGTGAGCGGTAAGCAATGTGGTACGGCACACCCTCGAGTTGCCCCTTATTCCAGCGGATCACGGTGGTCGGGCTGTAAATCTCAGCCTTCTTCTCCGGATGCTCAGAGACATATTTCTCGATCTGGGCGCGGGTCAGGCCCGGGGGATAAAAACCGCGTCCTGGAGGGAGCGGGTCCTTGCCGACAAAAGGCTTGTTCTCCTCGATCAGATCGAAGCGCGAGGCGTTGATCCAAAGATAGCGCCGGAGCTGAACATCGCTCGGGTTCTTGCTTCCGGCGAGCGACTGGTACAGCGCCAGGGCTTCCGGGTCGCTCTGCCGCCAAAAGATGTCCTCGAGGTAACGGCACGCGTCGACGAGTTTAGCCAACAACTGGCGCTCGTCATTGCTGAGACCTGCTGGACGAAAAGGCATCTGCACCGCGCGGAACTTTGCCACGCGCTTGGCCAGATCCGGGACTGCGTAGACGGCGGCCGGTTGCGCCGCTTTGGCCGCCGAGCCTGTCATGAATTCCGGCCTCGCCTGGGCAGGGATGGAATGTGGCAGGAGAACAAATCCGAAGAGAAGGAATGGAGAAAAACGTCGAGGTGCCATGAAATGGTCTCGATTCTAGCAGAGCGCTGGGGCTCGTTGGCTCTCGCGAATTCGAGGACAGAACCGTTTATCATGAGACAGGATGGCAAGGCAGACATATTCCAACGGCTCCCAAACGTTGCTGATCGACGCCGATGACACGCTCTGGGAGAACAACATCTATTTCGAGCGTGCGATTGCCCGTTTCATTTCGTTCCTGAACCACCAGGAGTATTCGCCCGGGCAGGTGCGCGAAATCCTGAACGAAGTGGAGCGCGAAAACATCGTCACGCACGGCTACGGCTTGCATAGTTTCGCGCATGCCCTGATGCGCACGTTCGAGCGGCTGTCGGTCGAACCGGTTACCCCGGAATTACACGAGAAGATCCACGGCTTCACGCATACCATCGCCGACCATCCGGTAGAAATTCTGCCGGATGTGCCCGCAACTTTGGAGCACCTCAACCGACGCCACCACCTGATCATGGTGACCAAAGGAGCAATTGCGGAACAGTCGGGCAAGATCGAGCGCTCGGGCCTGAAGGAGTATTTCGCGGCGGTCGAGATCGTAGCGGAGAAGGATGTTGCTACGTATCGCTCGATCGTCGGCAAGTACGAACTCTCGCCGGATACGACCTGGATGATCGGCAACAGTCCGAAGTCCGACATCAATCCGGCTTTGTCTGCGGGGCTGAACGCCGTGTTCGTTCCACATGGCGACACCTGGGTTCTGGAGGACGACGAGGTCGCCCAGCCCACGCCGCCAAGTCGTCTACTAACAGTGGAGAAGTTTGGCCAATTGCGCGAGCATTTCTGAGAACAAATCTGCAAGCCCACGTTCCCGCGAGGAGAGCTCGTCGAAGAAGGCCGCAGAAATGAGCCAACGGCTGGCTTCCAAGGGTTGCCCTCCCGCACCAAACTAACCAACAACCTCCGTTTCTGCGGATTTTTCGGCGTGGTAATCTCAATTTGCTCTGGCTTTTCGCTGCCCCGATAAATTGGCAGTGCCACGAAACAACCTGCGGCGGTTGTTGCGTACGGTGGAAGCGCTGTCGGACTTAGGTCCGGAACTGACAGCGGAGCGCGACTTTCCCCAGACCGCGCAACTCATGCTCGCCGCCCTGATGGAGGCGGCAGGCGCCCGTGAGGGTGCGCTCTTCACCTTCAGCGATAAGCCCTCGCTCCTCACCTCAGTCGCAGCTCGCGGATTCACCCTGCTTCCCGAACTGGCCGTCGTGCCACTGCTCCCGAGACACGTGCATGCGTTAACCGCCGGGCGTGGTCCAGCCATTCTGAACGAGACCACCTACGACGTTTTCTTCAGCTCGAATGGCAACGTAGCACCCGAGCTGTTCAAGTGCGTGGCCCCGCTCAAGGCGGCCGGAAGGCTTGCGGGCTTGCTCGCCCTGGGCCGTCGCGAGGGCGACGCGTTGTACGAAGACGACGAACTCGATGCCCTCAACCTGCTGTGCAGTTATGTCGCGCTCGCGGTCCAGAATCACAACCTGGCGCAGACACTGACCCAACGGGTCTCGGAAAATCTTCGCCTGCTGGCCTCGTTGCACGGGTTCTACGACAACGCGCTGGAAGCCTTCGCTACCGCGATCGACGTTAAGCACGTCAACATTCAAGGACATTCCCTGCGCGTGGCTCGCTACGCGGCCGCCATCGGAGAAGCCATGGGGCTTGATGCGAGCGAGGTGGCAGCTCTGCGTTCCGCCGGATATCTGCACGACATCGGCAAGGTAGCGGTGGATAAGCATCTGTTCGGGAAACCGAGCGCACTCGATCCGGACGAATTCCGTGCGATGGCGGATCACACGGTCGTCGGTCACCAGATCGTCAGCGGGATTCAGTTTCCCTGGCCCAAAATTCCGGAGATCGTGCGCTGGCATCATGAGCGCGCCGATGGTTCCGGGTATCCCGATGGCTTACTGATGTCGGAGGTGCCACTCGCCGCCCGCATTATTGGGCTGGCCGACACTTTCGACGCGATGACCAGCGCGCGTCCGTATCGCGAGCCCTTGACGGTGGGTGGCACTCTCAGCGAGGTGGTCCGGCTGGCTCCGGAGAAATACGATCCGAACGCAGTGCAGGCCCTCCTCATTCAAGTCCGCCGGGATTCCGTGGGTAGCAATCGCACTTCCCTAATTAACGACCACGTAGCGGTCAATATCGCCCCGACCGACATCGACCTGCTGGCCGCGACCTTGCAGCACAAAGTGAGCCGCGGCCGCCTTATTCTGACCCCACCGTCGGCGTCCTCCTAACATATTGATTCTTGGGATGTTATGGACCTCTTTTTGTGGAAACTTTTGTGACTGCACAGGGTTGATAATCCTAGCAACGCCGCTCTACCGGTGGGAAAAGCCATGCCATTCCCGTGCAGACGTCTGGTACTCCCCGCAATCTTGGCAACTCTGAGCTTGGCCGGTTTGACGGCTCTATCTTCCGCAAAGAAGAAGCCCCCTGTCGTCACCCCGATGAACCAGCAGAAGCGAGCGCTGCACGCGCTGCAGCGTTTGACCTTTGGTCCTCGGCCAGGAGACGTGGATCGGGTGGCGGCGATGGGCGTGGACAAGTGGATCGATCTGCAGCTTCACCCAGACAAGATTAACGACAGCACACTCGATGCCCGCCTCGCTCCTTTCCGCACGCTGCACATGGACACTCGCGAGATCGTCGAGAACTTTCCCAACCAACAGATGATCAAAGCGGTGATGGACGGAAAGCGTCCGATGCCGTCCGATCCGGTCAAACGCGCGGTCTACCAGGCGCAGATCGAGCGGCTACAGGAAAGGAACGAACGCAAGCAGGAAGCGGCTGCGGCAAGTCCCGCGCCGACGGCAACGAACGCGGGCGGTGATCAAGCGACAGGCGACAGTGCGGTGCCGGCGAACGACACCCCATCCGCACGGACAAGCAAGCTCACCGACGAGCAAGAGGCGCAGCGCCGCGAAGACCGCCTCTACGCCGACCTGAAGGCGCAGGAACTGCTGGACAAGCCTGCTGACGAGCGCATGAAAGAAGTCCTGCAAATGTCGCCGGAAGAGCAGCGCGCCCTGGCGACATCGCTG
>Ga0307479_10003750_pt1 | contig 13880 bp, 7 predicted proteins | sample atmos_gasesECM4C_FD_203743 | JGI IMG/M metagenome (GOLD analysis project Ga0307479, IMG submission 203743) | Hardwood forest soil microbial communities from Morgan-Monroe State Forest, Indiana, United States - atmos_gasesECM4C_515 | ecosystem: Environmental > Terrestrial > Soil > Temperate...
TTTTGTCATCAATCACGGCGATGCCGCGGGCCCCGGAGCCGAGCTGTTTTATCGCATCGAGCGTGCAAGCATTATCGGTGCCGTAGACGCTGGGATGCACGACGACCACGCGGTCCGTGTGCAGAGCCCGATGCAGGGAGCGCATTTCGTCGATTGAGGCTGGCTCGGGCGTGTAGATGCGCGCGGGCATAAAGGGGAAGCGCTGCGGATCTCCGAAAATGTGCGTGTGAGAGTCGCAGGCGCCCGCCGGAACTGCAAAATTCACCGGTGTGAAAGGCTGCGATGCGGAGGCCAGAACACTTGTCATCGGCCGGATAATCGCGGCAGCACCCGCAGTTGCAGCTCCGATCAAAACCTCGCGCCGCGATAGCACGGGAATCCTCCATTTCAACGAGACCGGCGCAGACGGACGCGCATATGCGCGCCGGCAAACGGATGGTATATCACGCAGTGCAGGCGCAGAACAAAAACTTCCCAGCAAAGACGAGCACGCTCCGAACGAAGACTTCGGTGAACTCCCCGGTTTCCAAAATGGCTTTCCAAGATATACTGCGGAGTTTCCAGGATTGCCCGAGGGATAGGAGGACGTATGCGGCGGAAACACGGCGCGCTCGCCGGATCAGAAGTGGTCTGCATTGTTGTGTGGTCGCTGACGGTTTTCCTTGCTGCAAGCGCGGCAGCACAGCAGCAGGCCGAAAAGAACAACATCGAGCTGGTCGGCCACAACGATTTACAGAGCCGCAGCGCCTATCAACCCGTCATCCACAAGCAGGGCGAGCACTGGATCGCCTACATCGGCCACCATGGCGGCTCGCGGCTCAATGCGCTCACCGGTAAGCAGGAGTACAACGGCACCTCAATCCTCGACGTCACGGACCCAAAACTCCCAAAGTATCTTGCCCATATTCCCGGTGAATCCGGCACTGCGGGGCGGTCCGAAGCCGGTGGAGCGCAGATGGTGCGCGTGTGCGACGGCAGCGCCCTGCCGCATGCGGACAAGAGCAAAGTGTATTTGCTGCGCACTTTCGGCAACTCCGCACATGAAATTTGGGACGTGACCATTCCTGCGAACCCGAACCGCCTTACGGTCATCGTCAGCGGGCTCCACGACACGCACAAAAGCTGGTGGGAGTGCGACACCGGCATTGCCTATCTTATCTCGGGCGTGCCCGACTGGCGCACACGCCGCATGGCGCAGATCTACGACTTGAGCGATCCGGCAAAGCCGGTCTTTATTCGCAATTTCGGCTTGCCCGGCCAACAGCCTGGCGCGACAGGTCTGGCGCCAAGCGATTTGCATGGGCCAATTTCGACTGGGCCAAAAGGTAATCGCGTGTATTTTGCCTACGGCCCCACGGGCGGCGGCATCTTGCAGGTCGTGGACCGCGAAAAGCTCCTGAATGGGCCCAAAGAGCCGACCGACGAGAATCTTCTCTATCCTCAAGTAGCGCGGCTCGATCTTCCCCCGGAAGCGGGCGCGCACACCGCGTTCCCTCTTATTGGCGTGGAAATTTCTGAGTTTTCGAAAAACAAGGGCGGGAGGTTACGCGATTTCGTGGTGATCTCCGGGGAAGCAATGGCAAATGAGTGCCTCGAGCCCAGGCAAATGGCCCGGATCATCGACATCACCACGGAGTCGAGGCCTTTTGGCGTTTCGACTTGGACAGTCCCTGAGGCAAGCGGCAATTTCTGTAGCCGCGGCGGGCGCTTCGGCACGCATTCCTCAAACGAAAGCTTCAGCTCGATCTACTACAAGCGCGTGATGTTTTTTGCACACTTCAACGCCGGCGTACGCGCCCTGGACGTCCGCGATCCGTTCCATCCGCGGGAAATTGGCTATTACATTCCCGCGGTCACCGACAAAACGGACAAGCGCTGCGTGGGCAGCGGCGCGGAAGAGCGCTGCAAAGTGGTGATTCAAACAAACAACGTGGAAGTGGACGACCGCGGCTACATTTACATCACGGACCGCGCCAATACCGGCTTACACATTCTGGAGCTCACCGGCGCGGCGCGCGAAGTTGCCAGTTTCCGCTGAACAGGTTGCAACCGAGAAGTCGATGGAGCACTTTTCGGAAGAAAATCTTGGTAAGTGCGGTGGGGATCGAACTCGGTTCCCTACTCGCCAAGTCATTGAATCAATCCACCCGAGAACACAAATTTGGGGCCGCTTGGGGCCAAAAGGTTTGCCACCTTCTCTACTGCGTTACGTTGGGAGTCGCCGATTACGTGGCCATAAACTCCCAGGGTGAACCGGGCATCGAAATGTCGCAGTTGAGCTTGGGTTACAGTTGGCAACGCACCGGTTTCCAGAAGTAGACTCGAATGCGTGTGACGAAACACATGCAAAACACATTTTGGAATGTTCAGTTTTTCTAGCAATGGCTATCGCCATTTCTGAACCACCTTGTTTGCGCTATAGGTCCTGCCGCGCCGACTCATAAACAGGGCTAGATTCGAGTATGCTGAGTTGGAATCTATCTCTTTTACTCACGTGGAGTCCGAGATTGCGTATAGAGCCCTTCAAGGTAGCGGTCGCTGAGCAGGTCCTATCAGATCTTAAGACCCGCATTCGGAATACGCGTTGGCCTGATAGCGCGCCTGGCGCTCCATGGTCGCAGGGGACGGATCTCGAATGGCTGCGGAATTTGATGGACTATTGGGCCGAGGAATTCGACTGGCGCGCTCAGGAGCAAAGACTCGGGGAACTCGCGCAGTTCCGCATCGAGATAGATGGCGTTCGGATCCACTTCGTCCATGCACGAGCGCGAAGCGGTCGTGGGATTCCGCTGATACTAACTCACGGTTGGCCCAGTGCGTTCCTCGAGTACCTCCCGCTCGTGCCACTGCTCACGGATCCGGTCCGACACGGCATCGACGGCCCCGCATTCGATCTTGTCATCCCATCGCTACCGGGCTACGGTTTCTCAGAGCGCCCGAGGCTTGCCGGCGTGAATTATCGATATGTGTCGGCACTCTGGCACCGCCTCATGACCGAACTCGAATATGAGCTTTATGGGTCTGGCGGCGGGGACTTTGGCGCCGGTGTTGCCACGCTGATGGCACTCGACAGGCCAGATTCAATCATCGGAATCCACCTGACCAACCTGGAGCTTGCCCCTTACATTGGTCCCGGATCACGGGCGTTATCGTCCGCGGAAAAAGCGTATGTCGGGACTTCCGACCTGTGGTTGCAATCCGAAGGCGGCTACAAAGCGATCCAGTCAACAAGACCGCAGACACTCGGGTATTCACTCAACGACTCTCCAGCCGGACTGGCCGCATGGATCGCTGAGAAATGGAGATCTTGGAGCGACTGTCATGGCGACCTCGAAGGGCGCATCCCACGTGATTTTTTGCTGACGCTCCTGACTCTGTACTGGGTCACTGGAACAATTGCGAGTTCTATTCGCGACTATTTCGATAACCGCTGGCACGGGATTACGCTTGGACCGGAAGACTTCGTCCGCTCGCCCACTGCCATCGCCAACTTCACATCTCAATACGCCTTCGAAGGAGATGCGCCGCGCGAGTGGGCTGAGCGCCTATATAACATCCAGCGGTGGACTCCAATGGAGCGCGGTGGGCATTTCGCACCCACAGAAGAACCAGTGGCTCTCGCCCGCGACATCGCAGCGTTTTTCGCAAGTTTGAGATGGTGAAGGAAATGACGGTTCAAAGATTTGATGTCCCGTACTCGGAAGCGGCAGTCGAAGATCTTCGCCAGAGGCTGGTGCGGACGCGGTGGCCAGACCAGATTCCAGGTTCACACTGGGATTACGGGGTAAGTCTCGACTACATGAAGGAGATTTGCCAATACTGGAAGGATGAGTTCGATTGGAAGCGGCAGATTGAGAAAATGTCCGCCTTTCACCACTATCGTTATACGTCGCGAGGTGTAGGTATCCATTTCATCCACGAGCGCGGCGAAGGGCCGGCGCCAATTCCACTGATTCTCACCCATGGCTGGCCGGGTTCCTTTCTGGAAATGTTGAAAGTAATTCCCATGTTGGCTGACCCCGCAAGCTACGGCGCAAACTCAGCCGACGCGTTTGATGTGATTGTTCCCTCTCTTCCCGGATACGGTTTCTCAGACCGCCCCACTGAATCTGGAGTAAACACATTTCGCATCGCCGACATATGGATGGAGCTCATGAAGGAGTTGGGCTACGAGCGGCTGGCGGCACAAGGAGGAGACTGGGGTGCGGATGTGACCACCCTTCTGGGGTTGCGCCATCCTGAGCGGGTCATCGGGATTCATCTCAACTCCATCCCACCGTATAAGCCGTATCTGGAGGCCGGCACAGCCCTGTCTGAAGTCGAACAAGCGTTCCTAAATGAAGCGAGTCGCTGGTATGAAAAGAGCGGGGCGTACGACCATATCCAGAAAACCGCTCCACAAACGGTTGCTTACGGTCTAACTGATTCTCCGGCTGGACTGGCAGCATGGATACTCGAAAAGTTCCGTGACTGGGGGGACTGTGACGGCGACATAGAACGCAGATTCACCAAGGATGAGCTGTTAACCAACATAACGCTCTACTGGATAACGCAAACTATCCATTCGTCATGCCGGCTCTATTACGAGGATAACCGCGCTCCTCTTCACTTCCAGAAAGGTGACTACGTCACAGTCCCGTGCGGGATTGCGCGTTTTCCGAAAAGAGAAGGCCCGTTACCTCCCAAGCGCTGGGTCGAGCGCGGATACAATATCCAGCACTGGACGGAAATGTCCCGTGGGGGCCATTTCCCTGCGCTCGAAGAGCCGGAACTGTTGGTGGAGGATATCCGCTTGTTTTTCCGAGCTTTACGCTCGTAAAGTCATCTTCCCCAAACCGTGGGCTTCGGGTTGCAAGGACAACAGACTCAACAGGGCTTTTGGTAGGGGCGGTGGGGATCGAAACGACGAGTGCTTAAATAAGGCTTGTGCCCTCAACGCGTTGCAGCCAGCTATCCCGGCCAACCGGAACAAACGGAACAAAAGGACTGACCTTCTGATCCCAAACTATCGAAGCAAAACAATCTAATGCGTTGGGTCGGCGCCGGATAGCTGTGCAACTTCCACCCTTATTTGGGCTACTCACTGGGCTACGGAGCTTAACTTTGGACACAAATGCAATTTTGCCAACTAATCTGAATTGACCGTGGAATCCAAGCCGACGTCGTGAAGCAGACTCACAAAACGAGGGTCAGAACGCAGCGCGTCCCAGTAGTAGGGGGTGATCTTGAGCAGGATCATGCTTCCTTCTCGGTGGTCTCGGGCGACCTGTAGCCAGTGAAACGTCAAGTCCTTATCACCCAGGGCGGCGGCGATTGTTGCCAGAGAATGAGCCGCGTTGTCACTATGCGGTGAGTGCTCTATACTCGCCATCACATTTCGCGCCTTGTCTCTTTGTCCAGTCAGAGCGTAGGTCACACCTAACAATCCTTGAGCCCACAAGCTGCCTGGGGCGAGTTCTATGGCCTTGCGCGCATGGTCGGATGCCTCCGCATATTTCTGCTGATAGATAAAGACGCTAGCCAGCTCTATGTGCGCAAGCAGGAAATTGGGGTCCATTTTTAGTGTGGACTGCAATTGCGCGGCGGCATCTTCGTAGCGGCGCGCCAAGCCCAGAAGCTCGCCGATATCCGCGCTGATGATCAGCGAGAGCGGGTCAAGCTCCTGAGCGTGCCGAAGCTCGGCGAGAGCCGCGTCCATGCGGCCGGTCGCGGCGAGGTTGACGGCGTACCACTGGTGAGCAGTGGGATAGTTCGGGTTCAGATCGATGGCGCGCAGGTATTCCCGCTCGGCGGCGGCGAAGTCCCAATCATAGTGCATGAGCACGAATGCGAGAGAGGTGTGCGCTTCGGCCATCCCGGGGTCGAGTTCCAGTGCTTTGCGGGCAATCGAGCGGGCATTGTTCATGGCGTCCCGCCGCGGGAGGGAAGCTCCGCCGAGAGAGCCGAGCAGGGCATAGGCGTCCGCCAGACCGGCGTAGGGTTCGGGATATTGGGGATCGATCTGGATGGCGCGAAGAAAATGATCGATAGCATCCAGGTACCCATTCTCCGTTCGTTTGTTCCAGAAAAAACGCCCCTTCAAATATTCCTCGTGAGCTCTCGGATCGAGAGGACGCGCGGTGGACAAGCGCTCGCGATCCTGTGTGGTGATCTGTGCTTGCACATGCTCGGCAATGTCGCGCGCCACGTCGTTTTGGAGCGAAAGCAGGTCACGCACTTCACGCTCATAGGATTCGGCCCAGATCTGTTCATCGTTTGCCGCCCGGGTAAGCTGCGCGGTGACGCGCACGTGGGCTCCGGAACGCATCATGCCGCCTTCCACGATAGCGTCAACGTGCAATTCGCGGGCAATTTCAGGAAGCGGCTTCTTGCGGCCGTTGTACTGCATTGCCGATGTCCGGGAGACCACGCGCAGAGAGTGGAACTTCGCCAAATCCGTCGTGATGGCTTCGGTAATTCCGTCGGCGAGGTAATCCTGCGAAGGATCTCCAGACAGGTTCGTCAGCGAAAGGACGGCGATCGACCGGATTTTCGCCGAAGCAACGTTTACCGTGGCCGGCACGAGGCGCGCGCGTACCAGGTACAAACCAGTAATCGCGATCACAGCGGCCACAGCCACCAGCGCATACCAGACCGCATGGCGGGAAAATGGGGCGGCCTGCGAATAACCGGGCGGTCCTGGAGCGAGCCCTACTGGCCTACCGGCTGCGTCGACAAGCCCGTTCTCCGTTACCGGGGCTTCAAACCGGTACCCACGCTTGGGTACCGTGCCGATGTAATCTTCGCCGCTGGCTTGTTTGCCGAGCGCTTTCCGCAGCGTCAGAATATTTTGCGCGAGCGTGGACTCGTTCACAAACGTACCCGGCCAAACCCGCTCGAGCAGCGTTTCTTTTCCCATTACATGACCGGCATTTTCGACCAGAACGAGCAGGGTTTCTACAGCCTTCCGGGTGAGCGGAATTTCCTCATCACCTCTTCTGAGTACTAGGTCTCCAGCATCCAGCCGAAATGGGCCGAAAGAGAAAGCCGTTCGGCTGGGCTGGTCAGTTGGCATGGGCAGCCTAATTGGGGACAATTTGAGTCAGATTTGAACAGAATTTGAGCCCTATTTCAAGACTACCGTGTAGTACTGCGATACCTTCCGCCCCTGTTGAATTTCTCGGGAAACGGACCACGCCGTTCGTGGCCCGCATTGGAAGCACAAAATACGGAAGGGGAGAGGATTCGCAATGAATCCCATCAGAGGCCGCTTCATGCATCCTAGGTTTGGCACCTGGTTCGGAACGATGTTGCCGTTGGCCGCAGCCGCTGTACTGCTGCTTGCTTCCGCCGATCAAGAGACCTTTGCTCAGCCTGGCGGCCAGGGGGGAAAGCCAACTCCAACGAGCGCCGACAAGGAAGCCTGGCAGCAGTACGAGAAGTCCTTCGAGACGCGCTGGAGGGACCTGCTGCAACACCCGCAAAAAGCTGACAAGTCCAAATGGACTCTTCTGGAAAACGATCTCCGCGCCAACGCAAAAAAATATAACCAGTACCTCGAAGAAGAAACGAGCAAACCAATGACCGGCGCGACCGCGGTCGTGAACAGCACCTTTACTGTCCCTTGCTTGTCTCAATACGACCGGCCGGGTTACCGGTGCTTCATTTTTCCGGAACGCAATGGAGATTGCCGCTACATCTGCGCGCCAATCGCCAAGTAAAGATGGATGAGTGAAGTGCGGAGGAATGTGTAGATGGCGTACGGAAAGCAGCGTAATGAATATCCTGGATCCGGTTCGAGGAGGAAATGTCATGCCTAGGAATTTTGAATGGAATGCACGAGCGACCCGTCGCTACGAGCCGGGCACCCGCCCGCATCGTATGCTGCCACTTCTCGGCGTGTTCGCATTCTTGCTTGCGACTTCGTCGGCTCAGGCCCAGGGCTGGCCGATCAGACCGAAGAAACCGGCCGATCCGCCCCGCGCGGAAAAGGCTGACAACAAGGATTCGAAATCATCCGCCACGGCGTCGCCGGACGCGAATTACAGCGGCCCAAAGATGCGGCTCGCGGTAATGGACTTGAGCGGCTCGGCGCTGAAAATGCAGTCGAGCGGCGCACCTGGTTCGACGACGACGACCGTGGCCATCCCGCCGCCTTCTGACTTCGCTCGGGGAATGACTGAGATGCTGACGACCGCCCTGATGAAGACGAATCGCTTCATCGTGCTCGAGCGCGCCGTGATGGATAAGGTTGTCGGCGAGCAGGATTTTGGCGCCAGCGGCCGCGTCAACCCCGAGACCGCTCCGAAAGTAGGAAAGATCATCGGTGCGCAGGCCATGATCACCGGGGATATCACGGAGTTCAGCTATAGCCAATCCAGTATGGGCGGGAATATGCAGGTGCTCCACGGCTTCGGCGCGAAGATGGACAAAGTGACGGCGCTCGTCGCCGTCGATATTCGGGTCATCGATGCAGCCACCGGCGAGGTCCTGGCCTCCGAGCGTGCTCCAGGCAAAGCCGAGATGTCCAACGTCTCCGCTGCCGTCACGGCAGGCGGCTCAAACTTCAACGTGGCCGCCGGGGAAAATACTCCGCTCGGCCAGGCCACACGCCAGGCGCTCCAGGGAGCCGTAGCCGCAATCGTGGCCGGGATGCAGAAGGCGCGCTGGTCAGCCCGCGTGATTGATTTCCGCAACGAAATGCTCTACGTCAACGCGGGCTCGGAGATGGGCATACAGCCCGGTATGGTGCTCGCCGTGTTCCGTCCCCAGGAAGCCCTGGTTGATCCCGACACGGGAAAGTCGCTCGCTACTCCGGACGATAAGATCGGCACGGTCGTCGTGGATTCCGTTCAGGAAAAATATTGCGTGGCAAAGATTTTGTTCGGCACGGACATGAAACGCGGAGACGTGGTTCGTCTCAAAGATGATGCCAAGCAACCTTAGATACTCGATCCGTCTTGAAATGTGGCCGAGCCATGCAGCGACGACACTCGAGACCCAGAGCCAAGGACCTGCTGGCATGACGGAGCTGGCCGTTGAAAACGGAAAAGGAAGGTGCCCAATGACGCAGAAAATGATTCACCTCGGAAGCGTGCTACTCATTGTGATGCTGTTAGCGGCGTTGACGCCTGCGGCGAGGGCGCAGGCACTTCAGCCCTGTTCGATCGCGGCCATTGATGCGCGCGCGGGCGTCGTCTCCGCGAAGGTGAACGCGAGCGGAGCGGCGTTTCAATTCCGGGTCACGGATGCTGCGCTGTTGAAATCGCTGAAGGTCGGACAGGAAGTGTACGCGAATTTCACGACCAAGCAAGTCTCGCTGGATGGCAAGAGGATACTCGGCGAGATTATCAGCAGCAATGCGCCGCCACCGCCCCCGCTGCCCCCAGCTGGCGGAACTTCTGGGAACTCGCCAGCATCACCACCGACGAAGACCAACCCTCCCCCTGGTAGCGGCGGCGCTACAATTCAGCCGGGGGAGAAGACGCTCAGGAACCCAAGCATCTTGACCATTCCGCGGGGGACCGCCTCGGGTGCTGCACCGCCGGCGAGCGCCGCGCAGCCTCCGGCTATCAGTCCCGCGGGGGGCACATACAATGTGGCACAGCTAGGCTCGGGGGTCACGATCGCAGACTCGACCGCTGGGGCCGTGATTCATTACACGACGGACGGGAGCACCCCGACGGCTTCCTCGGCCAAGTACAGCGGGCCGATCCCGGTGAGCAGCACGACGACGATCAAAGCGCTGGCGACGGCCAGCGGGATGACGAACAGCGCGATCACCACCACAGCCTACATCATCCTGTCACCGACTTGTCCTGCAGGATCGGTTACGGAAGGTGTGGATGTTACTGAATACCAAGGCGCCATCGATTGGAAAAAGGTCCGGGCCTCGGGTCGAGCATTTGCATATGCCCGGGCGAGCGTTGGGACTTCGCATATGGACGCGACGTTTGTACAGAATTATGCCGCCATCAAAGCCGCCGGACTCCTTCGCGGCGCACTTCATACTCTTGTCGGGGAGGTTGACGGCGTGACGCAAGCCGATTATTTCCTCACCCGAATCGGGACCTTGCAGCCGGGGGACCTTCCTCCCGCACTGGATGCCAGCAATCTAGGTACAACAGCAGTGAGTACATTTCTGGAAGTGATCGGTCAATGGATGACCCGGGTGCAGGCCGCAACTGGCCGAACCCCCATTGTTTACTCTAACGCTTCCGAATTGCAACAGGCTCTAGGCTCGGGCACGTCAGCGGACCGGCTCTGGATAGCCAACTGGGGCGTTGCGTGCCCAACACTTCCTGCGGGAGCGCATCAATGGGTGTTTTGGCAGTACTCAAGCACTGGCACTGTGCCGGGGATCCCGGGCGCGGTAGATGCGGTAGATCTCAATCGGTTCAATGGAAACCTAGCAGGCCTCAACGCCCTGGCGAAGCCCTCAACATCCCACCAGCAGGCATCCTCCGCCACAGGCCAAACGCTTGCCGGCGTCAAGCCTCTGACGTCTCTGCCGCCTGCCACAATGGCACCGGCGCCGGCGGCGAACCAACCGGGAACAGGGCCGGCCTCGACGTCCTCAGCGGCGACGTCCGCGGCAGCGCCCGCAACGGCGCCCATGACTGCGAAGAAGTCGCCGCCTCATAAGCCGGATAAGCCGGAAGATGCGCAGCACGCCTTGACGCCTACTGTCGCCACGCCCGCTGCCCAGCCCGCGGGATCAGCGCAGACTTTGGCGGCGGCAACACCCGCAGCGGCGCCCGTGGCTGTGGGCGCGATCCAGAACAAGCTAGCGCCTGCTACTCCGTGCTGCAACATCACCGCGATGGACACCAATACGGGCGTGGTGACCGCGACAGAGAACGCAACAAATAAGGTTTTTCAATTCAAACTCAATGACCCTACGCAGCTGAAATCATTGAACGTTGGCAAGGGCGTCTACGCGAACTTTGCCGCGAATGTAGTTTCCATGGATGGCTTATCGCCTAACGGCATCATCCTCAGTACTCCGGCAGCGCCCGCAGCCACCTCTGGAATGGGCGTCGGTACGACACCAGTTTCGTCGGGAACGTTGCGCGATGAGAAGACGACAAAACCAGCGCCCGGGGCGACGTCCGATGCCGCCCGCCCCGCAGGTTCAGCGAAGACTTTAGCGGCGGCAGAACCCGCAAGCGTGGTGCAAAATATAAGACAACTCGGTGCTCTGCCCCAACTCTCCTACGGGACTCCCCAGCCGGCGCCATCTGGCCCCCGGGGCATGCCTGCGCGATGGGAAGCGAGCGGAACCTACATGCATATCCGTGGGTACGATGGAATTGAACAGGCCCAGGGTCTCCCGGAGGGAGTCAAGACCTTGCTAAAGATACACGTGATGGCTCTTGAGCCCGGTGAACCCGACCATTACCTCGTAAACCCCCAGCTAGCCCTGGAGTGGAGCAAGACTCATCCCGTACCCCCGGAGGTTAAACCGCCCAGCACCAGTGACGGTCACAGCGGATGCAGCGCCTGGTCCATACACTGCGGGGGAGAAGTTGTGAAGCATGCGGAGGACGAAACCTCCAGGCAGGCCCAGATGCTCCGCCAACAAGCCCAGGCTGACTGGAAACACTGGGGCACAGAACTTACTAAGGATTGGCATGAGGCAGAAGGTTGCCTCGCGGATAATACACTGCCTCTGAATAACATCCCGATTGAGTTCGCGGCCTCGCCCAGCGTGGGGATTCATCTGGAAAGAAGTGGAAAGATCACGAACGGGTCGCCTGTCTCAGACACCATGAGCGGTTCGGCCTCCGGAAAGGCCGAAGGGACGGTCAACCTGGCTTTGCCCATGAACTCTCCGGACTTCCGGGCAAATCTGGAAGTGTTCTACATCCCCTGTCTGCCCTTTATGGTCCGGCCCAAGAGCATCGGGGGACATGGGACGGTGACGGTAGGAAGCAGACTGACTGCCGCGGTGAAGGCCACCGGGCAATTCGATGAAAACATTTCCACCGGCAGCGCGCAGGTTCCCATCGTTTTGATTCCCATCGTTCTCTTTGGTGTTCCCATAGCGGAGATGGAAGTCAGCGCTTATGTCGAGGGGAATATCGAAGTCAGCGGCCAAGGCGCATTCACGGCAAACTTCGCATTGGACAACCCGCACGAGATGAAGCTGGAATTTTCCTGCGACGGGCATGGCTGCACGGGGCATTCGCAGCCCGTGCCGGTACCGACGATAGCGACCGAGACCGCCCAGCTTAACGGCCGAATACGCGTCGAGCCGACTATCTTCACGGCGGTTCAACTCGACTTCGATTTTGGCGCCCTTACCGCGCGCGCCGGCCCGCAGCCGTATTTGCTTGGTGAAATCTACGGCTGCGTAGGCGCAGCTGCGTCTCAGAATCTCAGCAACGAATCTTCCACGGCGCAGGAGTGGCACGGTCTGACGGCGGATGTGGATTGGGGCGTGGATCTGCGCGGTCAAGTCCTGATGGCCGAAAAGAAAGTGTTCGACAAGACCCTCCACGGCGTCATAAAGAAGAATACGCACATTTGGTTCAAGGATCTGTGGCCAGGCGGCTCCAATGCACTTTATCCGCTTGTAGATGGAGCTGCGCAGGCGTCGATGAGTACTCCTGCGCTCTATCAGATCAAGATGCCCGCCTGTTATCCCTATCCGGACAAGGTGAACTATCAACTCGCCTGGACGGGCGGCGCCACCGCTTCGATGGGCGCATCTGGCACCACCGTCGGGAGCGGCGTTTCTAGCGCCACACTCGCGACCCGCGGTATGGTGCAGCAAGGCGCACGGTTGAATGTTGGCGGGAATGGCACTCTATCGCCGTCCACGAGCACATCAGCTACCTGCAACTTGCAATCCGGGCAGGGCACTTGTGAATTCGATCCGGTGAAGAGCTTTGGGATCGACCTGCTGTGGCCCGTAGCAGGAGCCAACAACGTGACGGTAACCGCCGTGAGCGACACGCATGGCCGGGTATATAACTCTGCGCAGCCGACTTCCGTGAATGTCACGGTTCAGTAGCGACACGCCGGTCTCGCTTCTCGATGTACTCGACAAGGCCGGCAGGATCATTTGCCCCTGGGGTCTCAAACGGTCCGCCCGAGTTTCTGAAATCTGAAAAGGAGCAGCAATGAACACAGATCCGAATCAAATACCGAATGCAGCAGCAGCATCTCCTAGCTTCACTCCCACAGCCGCGCGCAAGGGCTGGTTTTCGCGCAATTGGAAATGGCTTGTGCCTGCGCTCCTCATTGTTTTTATTGTTTTGCCGCTCGCGCTTATCGGATCGGTCTTCGCTGCGATGAAGAATTCAGATGTGGTGAAGGAATCATTGCTCCGGGCCCAAGCAAACCCGCTCGTCGTTCAGAAGCTTGGTACGCCGATCCAGGAAGGCTGGCTGGTCAGCGGCTCCATCAATGTCTCAACGACTTCCGGCGATGCTGATCTTGCGGTGCCCATTTCGGGTCCAAAGGGCAAGGGCAATATCTATGTTACCGCCCACAAAGGCGCCGGCGCGTGGGATTACCAAGTCATGGAAGCTGCCATTGAGGGAAGCAATCAAAGAATCAATCTGCTCTCGGGTTTGGAGGTGACGCCCGGAGCCGAGTTTCCCACGCCGCCGGGACCGCCACCGCAGGTAACTCCGACTGTGGAGACTCAGCCGGCCCCGCCCGCCACTCAGCCGGCGGACCCACCTGCCTCCGCTCCAACTGCGGCGGCGCCAGCCGCTGAGCAGGCGGGTGTACTTCAAACGCAAGAAACCACATACCCGGGCGTCGTAGCCGAATTGACCGAATGCCGGCGAAAGGAAGGCGTGCTCAACATCAAAATGCGTTTTCGCAATACATCCGACAAGCAAGTGCTGCTAACGATCTTCCGCAAAAATGCAGAAAAGCACTATGTG
>Ga0307479_10003751_pt1 | contig 13879 bp, 14 predicted proteins | sample atmos_gasesECM4C_FD_203743 | JGI IMG/M metagenome (GOLD analysis project Ga0307479, IMG submission 203743) | Hardwood forest soil microbial communities from Morgan-Monroe State Forest, Indiana, United States - atmos_gasesECM4C_515 | ecosystem: Environmental > Terrestrial > Soil > Temperate...
CCAAGCCGCCGCTTCTGTTCCGCAGGCATGAGCACACGGCGCCGCTACCGGAGCCGAGGCGCGGCGGGAAGGTCGACGAGCTCTTCAGCTTCCTGAACATGAAGGAGCCGGACGATCGGGTGAGCGTCGTCGCCTGGCTCCTGGCCGCGCCCTTCAATCACGTGCCGCGCCCGATCCTCCTGCTGCAGGGCGTTCAGGGCGCGGCCAAGACGACGTCGGCCCGCGTGTTGCGCGGACTGCTGGACCCCTCGCTGACGGAGGTACTCGCACCCCCTCGCACGGACGAGCAATTGCTCCACCAGCTCGGCAAGCACGCTGTGCCGGTCTACGACAATCTCTCGCTGATCCCGGACTGGATGGCGGACGCCTTCTGCCGCGCTGTCACCGGCGGCGCCTCGGAAAAACGGTTGCTCTACAGCGACGGCGACAGCGTGCTGGTTTCCTTCCGGCGTGCGGTGATCCTCACCGGCATCAACACGCCATCGGACGCGCCCGACCTTCTCTCCCGGGCCCTTCGAGTGGAACTCGAGGCAGTGCAACCAGAGAAGCGGAGAGAGGAGGGGGAGTTCTGGGCCAACTTTCACGAGGCGCGGCCGCGGTTGTTCGGAGCATTGCTTGATTCGCTGTCGGCTACGTTGCGGCAGCTGCCGGCGACGCGGCCCGAGGACCTCCAGCGCATGGCGGACTTCACTCGCATCGGCGCCGCGGCAGCGGAGGCGCTCGGTTACGGCCAGAAGATGTTCCTGAACGCCTACGCCGATTCCGCCAACAAGCAGACGGCAGAGCAGCTCGACACCGACCCGGTGGCGATCGCCCTCCGCGCGTTCATGCTCCAGCGGCACGGCCTCGAGTGGCAGGGCACCACCGGAGAGCTTTTCAATGCACTCCGCCCCGAAGACCGGAATAGCGGCTTTCCGAAAACGCCGGCATGGCTCGGCCGGAAGCTCAACGTCCTGCGCCCGAACCTGCAGCACGCCGGGATCGATGCCGAGCCAGCGGAGCTCCCAGACCACGGACGCGGCTGGCGCGTGCGGAGCCATCCATGACGGCGGGCGGCATGGTGGCGCCGCTGGGCAGAACGCCGGCAGCAAGGCGTCGTCGCGATTCCGTCCTCTTGTCCGGACGTTGCGCAGGACGGGCGGCAAGGGCTGTATTTCGCGGTCCACCGCGGGTGCGGCGATGAGCGCGCTGGCGGACGAGGTGCGGGAGGCGGTTCGGCAAGCCATCCGCGAGGAGCTGCCGCGAGTCCTGGCCGAGCTGCAGCAAGCTACGTCTCCGCGCGCCGGCGACATGCTGGTGGGCGTGGAGGCCGCGGCCCGGCGCCTCGGGTTGGCGAAGGGAACCGTCTACAAGATGGCCGAGAAGTGCGAGCTGCCAAGCCACAAGATCAAGGGACGGCTGCTGTTCAGCCCCGCGGACCTGGACACCTACGCCGATGCACGGCGGCGGAGTCCGGAGATCGTTGCACAGCTCGCTGCCAGGAGCGAGCAGCCATGATGCCTCTGCTGGTGCAACGCAGCGAAGGGAGAGCGAGTCGCGGCCTCAAACCCACCCCTCCCCAAAATTATCTTAAGGGGGTCACCCGCGACCGCATGCCGGTCTCAGCGACACGCGGTCAAAAGTCCGCGATCGGTTTTTCGCCAATCCCGACTTTCGCCAATCCTGGAAAAGGAACCTGAACGATGGCCCGCACTGGTAGGCCTCGGAAGCCCACAGCCCTCAAGAAGGCGCAGGGAACGTTCCGCAAGGACCGCGCTCTCCCGGACGAGATGGCGCCGGCGCTTGGTGTCCCAACCTGCCCGGCCTATCTGGACTCGATCGCCCGCAAGGAGTGGGCGCGTGTCACGACGGAGTTGGCCGCGCTGGGCATGCTGACGCTGATCGACGGCGCCATGCTCGAGGCGTACTGCGCGAACTACTCGGCCGCCGTGCGCTACCAGAAGCGGGCCGACAAGAGGCTGATGGTGAGATCTCGGTTTGGCAAGATGGAGCCGAACCCGGCGGCCGCGGAAGCGCGCAAGCATTGGGCGCTGGTGAAGGCCATCGCGACCGAGTTCGGTTTATCGCCCAGCTCGCGATCGAAGGTGAGCGCGCCACTGCCCAAGAAGTCGGATGGCGATCCGGTCAAGGACTTCCTCTTCCGACGGGACGTGAAGGTGATTCCTGGCGGCGCACCAGCCGCGCCTCCGGCGCCACCAGCAGCGCCCACCAAAGACGACACGGAGGAGAAAAAATGAAGCCCGCAGATGCAGAGGCCGTTGCGCACGCGATCACCGCTGCTCTCGGTATCGTAGAGCAGCGCCGCGGCAAGAAAGCGCAAGCGCGGTGGAGAGGGAATTTGAAGGAGGCGGTTGAAATCGCCGTCCTGAAAGCACTCTCGTCGGCGATTGACCATGGCGCAGTCGAGTACCCGGAGGATCTGCATCTCGAGCTTGTCGACCCCCCTCTCGTTCCGCCTGGTGCCCCGCATCGTCCACCGCTCAAGGGCGTGGCGCTGCTTCTCTGGAACGAGACGGTCCGCGAGCTTCTCGCGCTCGGCATCATCGCGAAGATCGACGGGGGTGCCCTTGCGAACTACTGCCTGAATTTCGCGAGGTGGGCCGCACTCCTGTCTGCCGCAGCGGCGGAGCCACTCGTCATGACGCGAGCTGGGTTGAGGGTGAATCCAGCCATCGCCGAGGCGCGCAGGGTGCACAAGGACTGCGTCCAGCCATCGGAGATCGAGCTCGGCCTTCGCGGCGGCTGAGAGGGGGCGTTTCGTTCCCATCTGAGACTTGACGCCCATCCCTGGTTATGTATATACATAATCAGATGGCGCGCCCGACGACAGACCCGAAGCCGCACGTGCTGATCATGCGGCTCTCCCGCAACGACGTGCGCGCCCTCAAGCGGCTGGCGAAGGCGTGGAAGGTCTCCCGAAGTGAAGTGCTCCGCAGGCTCCTCCGAACCGAGGCGGAAAGGCAGGGGTGAAGTCATGGGCTGCGTCTACAACCGAGGCACGCGAGATCTCCCGAACTATTGGATCAAGTGGTCCGAGCACGGGCGAAACCGCTACCAGCGCATCGGGTCGGACAAGGCGCTGGCGAAGTCCGCGCTGGCGCAGATTGAAGGCGGCGTCCAGAAGAAGAAGCTGAGCCGCCGCTACAGCATCGAGACCGAGACGGCGCCGGCGGTCCCGACCTTCGATTCGGCGGCGGATGCCTTCATCGAGCGGCGCAAGGCGCCGGACGCCGACGGCAAACCGATGCGGCGGAGCTGGAGGTACGACCGGGCCCGCCTCGACAAGTATCTGCGGCCGCGCTTCGGCCGGAAGTTTCTCGACGAGCTGCACGAAGGCGACATGCGCCAGCTGATCGACGCCCTCCGCCTCAAGCTCAAGCCGCAGACGATCCGCAACTGCCTGGCCATCGTGAGCCGCATCTACAACGAGCAGCCGCGCGCGCTGAAGCTGGACAACCCGGTCGCGGGGCTGGACCGCGCGGACCGCGACTCCATCGGGCCGGCGTGGGACCCGAAGGCAACGCCCTGGCTCAAGGCCGACCAGGTGCGGGCGGTCTATCTCGCCATGCCGCAGCTCGCGCGCGAGGCGCCCTGGCGGGCAATGTTCGCGGTGGGCACGTTCGCAGGGCTCAGGACCGGCGAGGTGATCGCGCTCGAGTGGTCGGACCTGGACTTCGATGCGCGGACGATCCACGTCCGGCGCTCCGTCGACGGGCCGCTCAAGGACGACGAGAGCAGGATCGCCCCGCTCCCCGATTCGTTGGCATCGGTCATGACCGAGTGGCGGCGGCTCGCCCCTGTGGGCGCCGAGCAAGTCTTCGCGCCCAGCGGCCACGGAGGGAAGCGCCGCGCTGATGGTCGGGCCTACGTGAAGGAACACACGCTGGGCAAGGTGCTGCGCGCGGCCCTGGCCGAGGTCAACCGCGATGCGAAGAAGAACGAGCTGCGGCTCCCGGCGATGCGCTGGTACGAGGCCACGCGGCATTCCTTCGCCTCCCGCTACGTGCAGGCCGGGGGCTCGCTGATGAAGCTGGCGGCAATCCTCGGCCACAGCGCAACCGAGGTGACGCTCCGCTACGCCCACTTGCAGCCGGGCAACTTCACCGAGCAGGAGCGCGCGCTGGTGGACGTGCAGCTCTCGCCGGCGAAGGTGCTGCCCATCGCCGGCCGGGCGGGCTGATCCCGCGCGCATGGTTACGCGGCGGTTACGCTTTGCCTCGACCAAGACGCTGCGCATCAGGTAACCTCTCGGAAGTACAGATCTGGAGGAGTGGCCGAGCGGCTGAAGGCGGTGGTCTTGAAAACCACTGGCCCGCAAGGGCTCGCAGGTTCGAATCCTGCCTCCTCCGCCAGCCGAGCGGCTTCGCGGCTGCGCTGTTAATAGAAACCGGCGCGCCGCGTCGCGCGTAGTCGTTGGGAGAGGCATGCAGAGCGGCCAGAAGCGTTCGGTGGCGATAGGGGTCGTGGCGCTAGCGCTTCTCGGCGGCGCGCTGGGGTCCTTCGCCATCCAGCGGCTGCACAGCCGCGGCTTGATCCGCCTCGCCGATCAGCTGGGAGCCAACGCGCGCACGCAGGCCCGCACCGCGCTCGCCGACCGCCTGAAGATGGTGGAGACGCAGGCCATGTCGGCGGCGGGGCTGCCGCAGATCCGCGGCCAGATCGCCATCTTCGACGCGCCGACGCTGAGGGACGGCTTCAAGAGCGAGGCGTGGTGGGCCCCCTTCCGCAACGACTTCTCCGTCTACGGCGTGGCCAACGATGCCCCGACCTTGCAGGCCGTCGAAGGGATGGACCCAGGCGATCTCGACGCCGCCGATCTCGTCGCGCAGGCGCGCGCGCACCGGACTGCGTCGGGGCTGCTGCTCGCCGGACCGAAGAAGTGGCCGTACGCGGCCGGCGCGGCGGTCATCGATGTGCCGGGGCGCGCGGTGCCGGCGGTCATCTTCCTCGCGCAGGCGGTCGATCAGGCCTTCGTCCAGGAGCTGGCCAAGAATGCCGGCGGCGCGGTGATGATCAGCGACGGCAAGCAGCCGCTGCTCCTCGCCGGCCCCGACGCCGAGCAGGCCAACCTCAAGACGGCGGTGGGCCGCGAGCAGGCGGCGATGATCGAGGGCGAGGACAGGACCTGGTCGGCGGCCGCGACGCCGCTCTTGCCGGGATTGACGCTGTGGACCTACGCCTCGGTGGGCGCGCAGGCCGAGGACTATCGCCGCGATCGCGCCACCTCGCTGGCCGTCCTCTGGGTCATCGCGCTGCTGGTGGCGGGCGCGGCGCTCTTCACCGGGCTGCGCCGGCCGGCGCTGGGAGGGGCCGGCGCGACCGGCGAGGCGCCCGGCACTCCCGGCGCCACTCCTCCCTCGCAGCGCGCGCCCGGCGCGACCGGCGTGTCGGGCATCTCCGGCCCCGGCCACATGCTCGCCTCCGGCGACGGCGATTCCGAGGGCGCCACCTCCATCCAGAAAGCGCCGCCCAAGGCCAAACCCGAGAACGTCTTCGGCCGCTACATGCTCCTCGACCGGCTGGGCGAGGGCGGCATGGCCGAGGTGTACACCGCCGTCACCTACGGCGCCGAGGGGTTCCGGCGAACGTTTGTGGTCAAACGATTGCGCAAGGAGATGGCCGGCAACAACGACGTGGTCTCGGCCTTCATCGACGAGGCCAACCTCGCCGCCTCGCTGGTGCACACCAACATCGTGCCGGTGTTCGACTTCGGCAAGGAAGGCGACGAGTACTTCATGGCGCAGGAGTACATCCTCGGCCGCGACCTGGGCCGGGTGAACCGGCGCTCGCTGGAGACGGAGCAGAAGCCGCTGCCGTTGAACCAGGTCTTCTACGCCGCGCACGAGACCTTGAAGGCGCTCGACTACGCGCACACCAAGACCGGCAACGACGGCAAGCCGATGAACCTGGTCCACCGCGACGTCTCGCCCAACAACATCCTCGTCTCCGCGCGCGGCGAGGTGAAGCTGTTCGACTTCGGCATCGCCAAGGCCGCCAACCGCATCACCCAGACTCAGTTCGGCATGGTCAAGGGCAACGTCCGCTTCATGTCGCCCGAGCAGGCGCGCGGCGATCCAGTCGACTCGCGCAGCGATCTCTTCGCGGTGGGGCTGGTCATCTTCTACGCGCTTTCCGGCGACGCGCTCTATAGCGCGGATACCGCGTATAACTTGCTGCTCAAGGCCGCGCAGGGTCCGGGCGAGAAGGAGCTGGCCAACTTGAAGTCGCTGCCGGCACAGGCGCAGCGAGTGCTGGAACGCGCGCTGCAGCCGCGGGTGGAGGACCGCTACCAGACCGCGGCCGAGTTCGCGCAGGCGCTCGCGCCTTTCATCGCCGGCGCGCACGACGCGCTGGCCCGCACCATGGAGCGGCTCTTCGGCGAGGACATCAAGGCCGAGGAGGCGCGCTTCGCTTCCGCCGCCGCGGGAGCCGCGCCGGCCGCGCCTGCCGAGGGGGACGCCGGCTCGACCGCGGTCCAGTCGACGAAGAGGTTCGCCCAGCCCGGAAAGGCGTGATGGCTCGACGAGGGGGGACCTCCATTGCCGTCCTGCTCCTGGCCGCGTGCGGCGCGCCGCATCCGCCCGATCCCTGGACGCTGCAGACCATCGACACGCTGGGGCCGCCGGCCATCGTCGACCCCGGCGCGGGGCTCGCGCTCTTGCAGTCTCCCTATCCCGCGGTGGGTTCGGGGAGCGGCGTGCAGCAGCCGACGCAGCGCGGGCTGACCATCTTCCCCGCCTTCAGCGAGGGAAAGACCGCGGCGTACATGACCACCGAGGTGTGGCAGAACTTCGACGAGGTCTGGGTCCAGCCGCTCTACGTCGACGTGACCCGGAAGAACAAGCCCATCTTCGGCGTCGACGCGACCACGCGCTTCTACAGCCCGTACTGGCAGATCTTCACCTACTCGCATCCCACCGACGCCGGCGAGTTCGAGACCGCCAAGGACGTGCTCGACGCGCACGTGACGCTGGCGCCCAATTCGGGAAAGTTCTGCGCCATCACCCGCGACACCTCGCTCCTGGCCGCCGTCCAGCAGGGAGACGCCGCGCCGGTGCGCCCGATCACCGGCGAGGCGGTCACGGTGCCGCGCAACGGCAGCGCCTACGCCGCCGGCAACGAGGTGGGCTTCATCGATCTGGGCAACGCGCAGCGCTTCACTTTCGATCCGGCGACGCTGATCGTGGACGAGACGCCGCTCTTCGCCTTCGCGCTGCCCGACGCCGACGGACTTCCCGCGCCGGTCGATCTTCCCAAGGTGGGCGGCACTGGACCCCTGCACAGCCCGCGCTGCGACGGCCTGGGCTACTGCACCGGAGTCATCGGCGGCATTCCGGAGTTCGGCTCGCTGTGGCGCATCTATGACGTTCTGTTGCCCGCGGCCGCCGACGTGTACGTGCCCTCCTCGATGCCCGCGCTGCAGCAGTCGGTGCGGACGATGGGGTTCGCCGCGGCGGTGCCCGACACTGCCTTGCCGCCGGGCGCGTCCCCGGTCTCGTACGCGCTGCGCGTCTATCTCAACGGCCACTGGCTCGACTCGCAGAACGCGCTCGAGCAGCAGATCGTCGACTGGCGCTTCACCCGCACGGGCACGCTGGTCACCTGCCCGCTGGTGCTGTTCAACGGCGCGGCGGTGCCCTTCAGATGATGCTCGCCACGCTCGCGCTCTTGCTCGCGCAAGAAGTCTCCGGCAGCGGCCAGGACGGCTACACCCCGCCGGCCGACGCGCAGCCGCCCCTGCGCATCCTCGGCTACGTCGATCTGGGCTGGGCGCGCGCGCAAGGAAACGGCACCAGCTTCGCGCCCGGCGACACGCGCATTCCCGCCGACTACGGCGTCGACACCTTCGCGCCGGCGGTGAACTCGCGTGGCGACGTGGCGTCTACCGATTCCCAAGGCGTGTTCACCAACGGCTTCTTGCCGCACTCGGTGGGCATCGGCGGGCATCCGTCGTTCTTGATCAACACCGTCGATCTCGACGTGCGCTACGTCTCGCCCTCGGCGCCGCTGATGCTCTTCACCCGCGCGCAGCTCCTGCCGCGCTTCTCTTCGGCCGGCGACCAGACCTCGCTGCTGGTCGAGCAGGCGTTCGCGCGCGTGATTCCTTTTTCCTCGCAGGAGTTCGCGCTGACGGTGGGCAAGAGCGACTCGGTGTTCGGCATCGAATATCTGGAGAACGAGGCCAACCTGCGCACCGGCGTGACGCCCTCGTTGATCGCGCGGTACACCACCGGGCAGGGGCTGGGCGCGAAGGCGTTCTACCGGCAGCAGATCGCGCCGCTCTGGAGCGCGCTCTCGCTGAACGTGGCGGCTTCCAACGGCGGCACGCTGGTCGACACGCTGTCACCGCAGAGCGCGAGCCAGACCGGCACGCCGGTGTTCTCCGGCCGGCTCGGCTACGAGCTGAATCTGCCCTCGGTGGAAGTGAAGCTGGGGTTCTCCGCGATGGACGGCCCGCGCAACGATCAGTCGCAGCCTGGTGTCCGGCAGAAGGCGCTGGGCGCCGACGCGCGCCTGGTATTTTCGATCGTCGAGCTGCGCGCCGAAGGCATTCATCTCAAGCAGGACGAGGGCGCGGGCGACAAGATCAACGGCCTCGGCACGCACACGGTGGTCTCGGGATTCGAGGTGTGGGGCGGCTACGCGCAGCTCGCGCTGGGGTTCGATCTGGGGAGCGCGCGGCGCATTTCATTCTACGGCCGCTACGAGCGGCGGCACGCGCAGTTCGAAGGCTTCACCGCCATCACCGTCGACCGCATCACGGGCGGCGCGCGCATCGACCTGCTCGAGAACCTGGCGGTGAAGGGCGAGTACCTGAAGAACCGCGAGCTGGAAGGCGCGCCGCAGGTGGACAACGACGTGCTCACTTCTTCTCTCATCTACTCCTGGTGAATCCCATGACGCTGCTCCTCGCCTTGATGCTCGCCGCCGGCTCTGCGCAGAAGCACGACTGGCTGGGGACGGAGTTGCCGCTGCCGTTGACGGTCCGCACGCCGCAGGATCTGGAATTCAAGAGCGCCGCCGAGCGGCAGTACCTGATCTTCAACCTGCTCGCCTCGGGGAAGCTGGCCTGGGACCAGGGCGACTACGCGGCGGCGGCGTCGCACTGGGAGTCGCTGTTGCAGGTGCCGGGGCTCGATGCAGATCTGGACAGAGTGGTGCGCCCCTTCGCCGAGCAGGCGCGCGCCAAGGCCGGAGGCAAGACCAGCGAAGCCGCGCCGCCGCCGCCGGCCGCGACGCGCGAGGAAACTGCCGCGGCGCCGCGCCCGCAGCGCAAGCGCGAGTCGGCCGCCGCCACCGTCGAGGGAGTGGTGAGCGGCGGAGGCGCGGCGGGTCCGGGCGGCGCGGTGATCACCTTGAAGCGCACCGACGGGCCGATGCCGGCGCTGCAGCCGTCGAAGAAGGTGGTGCTGCAGCAGGGGAAGGCGTTCGTGCCGCGCGTCCTGGCGGTGCCGGCGGGGAGCGCGGTGGTGTTCCGCAACGAGGACGCCATCAACCACAACGTCTTCTCCTTGTCGCCGCACTTCGACACCGGCCTCTACGGCAAGGGCGGCGAGAAGGAGGAGACCTTCGACAAGCCCGGCGTGGTGCAGCTCTTGTGCAACATCCACTCCAGCATGATCGGCTACGTGGTGGTGGTGGACACGCCCTACTACGCGCAGGCCGACGGGAGCGGCGCGTTCTCCATCAAGGGCGTGACGCCGGGCGAGTACGAGGTGGAGGCGTGGCACGAGAGCGCCTCGCAGCCTACGCGGCAGAAGCTGACGGTGCCGCGCGAGGGGGCCAAGCTCGCGCTCACCGTAGCAGGCGACAAGCAGCCGCCGGCGTTCCCTCCCGACAAGTACGGCAAGCCCCGCCAGACGCAACTCGGCTACTAGATCTGGAAGACGGCCGCGGCTCCGAAGACCAGGCCGAGCGTGACCACGGTGATGGTCAGCTCGGCGAGAGCGCCGACGACGAAGGGCCGCAAGCCCTGGCGCTTGATCTCGCGGAAGTCGGTCTTCAATCCCACGCCGGCGAACGTGAGCAAGAAAGCCCAGCGCGAGAGATTGGCCAGCGACGTGACCTGCGGCGGCGAGAACCAGTGCAGCGTCGCGAGCAGCGAGACGAGCAGGAACCCGAGCACGAACTTGGGAAACTTCTGCCAGACGAAGGCCGCCTTGCTCGTGACCGTCTGCGCCTGGCCGCGCGCGGCCCAGTAGACGGCGTAGCCCAGCACCACGAAGCCGATCATCGCGTTGCGCGTAGACTTGGTGAGCACCGCCACCTTGCCGGCTGCGTCGGAATAGATGGCGCCCGCCGCGGCCGCCTCGGCGGTGTTGTCCACCGCCAGGCCGGCCCACAGCCCGAAGGCTTTGTCGCTCAGATGCAAGAGGTGCCCGATGGCCGGATAGGCAAAGAGCCCGAACGCGCCCAACGCGAGAATGGCCGCGATGGCGAACGTGGCGTCGTCGTCGTCGGCTTCGATGGCGCCCTTGGCCGCGATGATGGCCGAGACGCCGCAGATCGAAGAGCCGACGGCGAGCAGGCTGATCAGCTTGGGCTTGAGCCGGAACCATCGTCCGAGCACGGTCATGATGGCGATGGCCACCGCCAGCTCGATGGCCACCAGCAGAAGGGAAACGCGGCCGAGTTGCAGCACGTCGCCGAGCAAGAAGCGCGAGCCGAGCAGCACGATGCCGGCCTTGAGCCAGAAATCGTACGTGGCCACTCCGGGCTTGAAGATCTGCGCCACGCCCACGGTGTTGGCGACGACGAGCCCGAAGACGATGGCCCAGAGCACGTACTCGATCTGCGGCAGGGCAACGTGATGCGACTTGCCGTAGTCGCGCAGGAGCGCCTCGGTGACCTTGCCGGCGTACCCGAGCGCGAAGAGGAGCGCGACTCCGGGCAGCAGCCGCAGGAGCCGGCCCGGCAGCGCGACGGGAGTTGCGGGGACGGCCACGGCCTCGCTCATCGCATCACCAGCCGATCGCGGGCAAGAGCCCGGCCTTGATCAAGGCGACCGCGGAGAGCGCCGCGATCACCGCCCACCAGTCCAGCGAGATCCTCTTCACGCCGCGCATTCGCCCTCCGTGGTGTGCACTTCGAACGACTTGCTCTCGTCGAAATCGACGAAATCCTGCTCCGAAGGATTGTCGAGCGCCTCGAGATCGGCGAGCGGCACCTGGGAGAGATCGCCGCCCTGCGCGTGCGCGTCGGCCAGCCGCTGCACCGCCTCGGCCACGTGGCGCGCGGGAATCTTGGCGGAGAGCTTGCCGAACGAGGCCGTCTCGGAGCCGAATCCGCCGCCGAGATAGAGGTGGTACTGCGGCACCGAGCGGCCGTTCACCTTGCGCACCGAGCCCTGCAGGCCGATGCCGGCGACGTAGTGCTGGCCGCAGCCGTTGGGGCAGCCGGAGATCTTGATGGGCAGACGTTGCTCGCGGCTCTCCAGGGCGCGCGTCAGCTCGGCCGCCATCCCGCGCGACTGCGTGACCGCCAGGCGGCAGGAGTAGGCGCCGGGGCAGCTGGTCACGTCCGAGATGGTGCGCGCGCCGGGCTTGGAAAGGCCCACGGCGTCGAGCGCGGCGTGGAGCTGTGCCAGGTGCTCGCGCCGCACGAAGCGCAAGAGCATGTTCTGCTCGATGGTGGTGCGCGCCTCGCGCTCCTCGCTGAACTCCTCGGCCAGATCGGCCAGCGCCCGGAACTGCGCCGCGGTCAGGTCGCCGAGCAGCGCGCGCACCGTGACGGCGGCGTAGCCCGGATCGGCCTGCGGCGTGACGTTGGTGCGCGCGAACTGTTCGAATCCGTCGCGAGGCGGGCGCGGGCGCGGCGAGCGCGGCGAGCGCTGCAGCGGCGGGACGTTCATGGGCATGTGCCGGCCGCCCTCGCGCCGCAATTGCTCGCGCTCGAGGAAATACTGCTTCAGGAATTCCTCCGGCCCGAGCTTCTCCACCACGAACTTGAGCCGCGCGCGGTGGCGCTGCTGCCGGTTGCCGACGCGGTTGAAGAGGCGCACCACCGCCTCCGCGATCTCCAGCGCTTCTTCGGCGGGCGCGAACTCGTGGGCGAGGATTCCGGCTCGGCGGAGCGTGGCCAGCCCGCCGCCCAGCGTGACGCGGAAGCCGGGCCGGCCGTCGCGCACCCGCGCCCAGAAGCCGATGTCGTTAAACGACGCGCCGACGCAGTCGTAGCCGCAGCAGCCGCCGAAGGCGATCTTGAACTTGCGCGGCAAGGAAGAAGACAGCGGCCCGCGCAACAGCAGCCGCGTCACCGCTTCCGCGTACGGAGTGGAGTCGAACGGCTCCAGCGCCGACGCTCCCGCGAAGGGACAGGTGGTCACGTTGCGCACCGAATTCCCGCACGCCTCGCGGGTGGTGAGGCCGGCGTCGGCCAGCACACGCAGCGCATCGTCGGTGTGCGCGAGGCGGATGAAATGGAACTGCACGTTCTGCCGCGTGGTGACGTGGCCGCGGCCGGTGGAGAAGCGCTCGGCCACCTCGGCCAGCGCGCGCAGCTGCGCGGCGGTGAGGACGCCCTGCGGGATCTTGACCCGCACCATCATCGCATCGCCCTCCTGGCGCTGGCTGTAGACGCCGTTCACCAGGCGGAACTGCTTCCATCCGTCGGGCGCGAGCTCGCCGCGCTCGAACTGGCCGAGCTTGTCGATGAACGCGTCGAGGTCCTTCTCGTCGGCGAAGCCGAGCCGCGCCGGGCCGAGCGTCGACTTATCGAGCAGCGGCATACGCACCTCTTTGCGAGAGAGCTTCGAGCTGGGCGGCGACGGCGACGGTGGCGCCGACCACGATCACTCCCGGCGCCTCGCCCGCGGGCGCCTCCGCCAGCGAAGAAAGCGAGCCGCGCCAAGAGGACGCGCTTTGGCGCGAGGCATCGTAGAGCACCGCGGCCGGCGTCTCTTTGGGCCAGCCGCGGCGGAGCAGGAGCGCCGCCACCTCTGCGCGCGAGGCGATGCCCATCAGGACCACCACCGTGGCCGAGCCGGGCTGCAGCGAGCGCAGCACCGGCGCGTACGCCTCTTCGGCGTGCCCCGAGACCACCACGAACGCCGAGGCGAGCCCGCGGTGCGTGACGGGAATTCCGCTCAGCGCCGGCGCCGCCACCGCCGCCGAAACGCCGGGCACGATCTCGCACGGCACTCCCGCTTCCGCCAGCGCCAGCGCTTCCTCGCCGCCGCGGCCGAAGACGAACGGGTCGCCGCTCTTGAGGCGCACCACGCGCTCTCCGCGCAGCGCGCGCCGGATCATCACCCGCTCGATGGTCTGTTGCGCGATGGAGTGCCGGCCCGCGCGCTTGCCCACGTAGGCCCAGCGCGCTTGCGGAGCGAAGCGCAGCGCGGCGCGATCGACCAGCGCGTCGTAGAGCACGAGATCTGCCTGCTGGAGCCGCGACACCGCGCGCAGCGTGAGCAGCTCGGGGTCGCCGGGGCCGGCGCCGACCAGCGAGACGAGGCCGATCATGCGGACCTCCGGCGCAGGTAGAGCTCGTTCAGGGCTTGCAGAAGCAGCGGGCGCCGCTCGCCCATCGGCACGCGCGAAGCCTTCCACCGCGCGCGCACGTCCGCCGCCGTGCGCGTCCACTCCGCGAGGTCGTCGGGCAAGACCGACTCGAGCGCCTCGCGCAACAGCCCCGCCAGCGCGGGCGCGCGGCCGTCGGTGCCCACGGCCAGCGTCACGCCGCCCTTGCGGACCACGCCGCCCAGGTACGCGCTGGCCGACTGCGCGTCGTCGACGGCGTTGACGAAGATGTGCCGCTCGCCGGCGGCGCGGGCCACCTCCGCGTTCACTTCCGGCGTCGCCGCGGCCACCACCAACCACTTGCCGTCCAGATCGCGTGGCTCGAATTCGCGCGGCACCAGCTCCGCGCCGGAGACAGTTTT
>Ga0307479_10003752_pt1 | contig 13877 bp, 11 predicted proteins | sample atmos_gasesECM4C_FD_203743 | JGI IMG/M metagenome (GOLD analysis project Ga0307479, IMG submission 203743) | Hardwood forest soil microbial communities from Morgan-Monroe State Forest, Indiana, United States - atmos_gasesECM4C_515 | ecosystem: Environmental > Terrestrial > Soil > Temperate...
GCTCGCCTGCGTATGTACTCCGTCGTATCACCGCTGCGTCCTGCATTCTCGACCGAGACGTCATAGCCGGCGGAGCGCAGCGCCGCTTGCAACTGGGCCGGATACGTCTCGTTGCTTGAAACGAATGGTCCGGCAGTGTCGCTGGCGCCGAGCGCGACGATCTTGACGGCTGCGGCGATGCTCGAGCTCGACGCCGTCACAAAGCCGACGAACAGAAGGCACATCAGCCAAGTCGGTCTACTCACAATCAACATCCCTGAAGAGGAGCGCGGGCCCAAATCTCACCGGCTATCCCTAAATGTCCATCACCTCGAGGATGCCGGGCAATGATTTCACTGCGGCCCGAACCCGCGGGCTGATGCGGAAGCCGCCGGGGAGCGTGATCTCGACCTCGCGGGCGGGCGGCAGCGGCACGACCACGGTAACGCGCCCTTTGCCGCCGGACTCGCGCGCGATCAGCCCTTTGAGCGGCGGCAGCGCCGCGGTCTCGCTCACGAAGACTTTGAGCCCCGCTGCCGCCTGCGCCACCACGCCGTCGAGTGCCTCGATGCGCTGCGCGGTCAAGCGCACGCTATCCTCCTCGGCGCGCGCGTCCGCGGTGACCAGCAGCGGCTGACCCGCTTCCAGGAGGCTCCGTGACTGGGCCAGGACCTCCGAGAACACCGTGACCTCGAAAAAGCCGCTGGCGTCGGACATCTGCAGAAACGCGAAGCGGTTGCCGCGCGCGGAGGTGCGCTCCTTCTTGCCGACCACGATGCCCGCGAGCTTGAAGCGCGTCGACCCACCCATGGCGACGCGCGCCGGCAGCTCGGCCGAGCGCACCACGCCCACCCGCTCCAGGCTGCGGCCGTAGGCGTCGAGCGGATGGCTCGACAGATAGAAGCCGATCGCCTCGAACTCCTGCTGCAGCCGCTCCATGGGGAGCCAGTCCGCCTGCTGCGGCAGCGCCGCGCGCGAGGCCGCCTCGGGGATGTCGCCGAACAGGCTCACCTGCCGGCTCTCCCGGTCAGCCGAGACGGCGGCGGCGTGGCGCAGCAGCAGCTCGGCCGCGGCGAAGGTCTGCGCGCGGTTGGCGTTCAGCCGGTCGAAGGCGCCGGCCTTGGCGAGGCTCTCGAACTGCCGTTTGTTGAAGCTCTTGAGATCGAGCCGGCGCGCGAAATCGAACAGGTCCCTGAAGGAACCGTTCGCTGCGCGCTCCTCCACCACCGCGAGCATCGCCTGTGCGCCCACGCCCTTGACCGCCGCCAGCGCGTAGCGGATCGCCGGGCCGTCGGCGGTATCCTCGACCGTGAATTCCGCGCCCGAGCGGTTGATGTCGGGCGGCAACAGCTTGACGCCGAGCCGCTCGCATTCCTGGCGGAAGGTGTTGAGCTTGTCGGTGTTGCCGAGATCGAGGGTCATCGAGGCGGCTAAGAACTCGACGGCGTAATTGGCCTTCAGATAGGCAGTCTGGTAGGCGACCAGCGCATAGGGCGCGGAATGGCACTTGTTGAATCCGTAGCCTGCGAACTTCTCGACCTTCTCGAAGATCATCGTCGCCTGCGCCTCGGGCACGCCACGCTCCTTGGCGCCGTCGATGAAGGCGCGGCGCTGGGCCTCCATCTCCGACTTGATTTTCTTGCCCATGGCTCGGCGCAGCAGATCGGCCGTTCCGAGCGAAAAGCCCGAGAGCGTCTGCGCGATCTGAAGCACCTGCTCCTGGTAGACGATGATGCCGTAAGTCTCTTCCAGGATCTCCTTGAGCATCGGGTGCAGGTAGTCGCGCTCCTCTTCGCCCGACTTGACCCGGATGTATTTCGGAATGTCGTCCATCGGTCCCGGCCGATAGAGCGCGACCAGCGCGATGATGTCCTCGAACCGGTTGGGGCGCAGCTTGCGCAGCGTGTCGCGCATGCCCTGGCCTTCCAGCTGGAACACGCCGACCGTGTCGCCGTGGCCCAGCATCTCGTAGGTCCTGGCGTCGTCGAGCGGAAGGTGGGCGAGATCGATCTCGACGCCCCTCGCCCGCACCAGCTCGACCGCGCGCTCGAGCACCGTCAGCGTCTTGAGGCCGAGGAAGTCGAACTTCACGAGGCCCGCGAGCTCGACGTATTTCAGATTGAACTGCGTCGCCGGCATGCTGGACCGGGGATCGCGGTAGAGCGGCACCAGCTCGTCGAGCGGCCGGTCGCCGATCACCACGCCCGCGGCGTGGGTCGAGGCGTTGCGATAGAGTCCCTCCAGCTTGAGCGCGATCTCCATCAGCCGCTTCACCGCCTCATCGCCGTCGCGCATTGCCTGCAGCTGCGGCTCGCCCTCGATCGCCTTCGCCAGCGTAATCGGGTTGGCGGGATTGTTCGGCACCAGCTTGCAGATGCGGTCGACCTGGCCGTAGGGCATCTCGAGCACGCGGCCGACGTCGCGCAGCACCGCCCGGGCCTGCAGCTTGCCGAAGGTGATGATCTGCGCCACGCGGTCGGCGCCGTATTTCTGCTGCACGTAGCGGATCACCTCGTCGCGCCGGTCCTGGCAGAAATCGACGTCGAAGTCCGGCATCGAGATGCGCTCGGGATTGAGGAAGCGCTCGAACAGCAGGCCGAAGCGGAGCGGGTCGAGGTCGGTGATGGTGAGCGACCACGCCACCACGGAGCCCGCGCCCGAGCCGCGGCCGGGCCCCACGGGAATGCCCTGGCGCTTCGCCCACTGGATGAAATCGGCCACGATCAGGAAGTAACCGGCGAAGCCCATCTTTATGATGACGTCGAGCTCATAGCCGAGGCGATCGCGATAGGGTTTGGCCGCGGCCTCGTGCTCAGCCTCGCTCATCTCGGGCTTGAGGACCTGCGCATCGAGGCGCCGCTGCAGCCCTTCTGCCGCCATGGCGCGAAGCTCATCGGCCTCGCTGACCCCGCTCCGGGTCGGGAACGCCGGCAGGATCGGCTTCTGCGCCTCCGGCATGAAGGCGCAGCGCCGCGCGATCACCAGCGTGTTGTCGCAGGCCTCCGGCAGGTCCGCGAACAGGATGCGCATCTCCGCCGCCGACTTGAAATGATGCTCGGGCGTGAGGCGCCGGCGGCCGGGATCGCTCATCACGGTGCCCTCGGCGATCGCCAGCAGCACGTCGTGGGCGGGGTAGAACTCGGCGTCCGCGAAATAGGCGTCGTTGGTCGCGACCAGCGGCAGGTCGTGCGCATAGGCGAGGTCGATGAGCGCGGCCTCGATCCGGTCCTCCGCCGGGAGCCCGTGCCGCATCAGCTCGACGTAGAGCCGGCCCGGGAACAGCGCCGCGAGGCGCCGCACCATGTCTTCCGCGGCCTCACCCTGCCCCTCCGAGAGCAGGCGCCCGAGGGCGCCCGAAGGACCGCCCGTGAGCGCGATCAAGCCCTCGCTCATGCCCTGGAGCGCCGCGAGATCGACTTGCGGCGCCTCGCCGGCATCGCTCTCGAGGAAGGCCTTGCTCACGAGCTTCGAGAGATTGGCGTAGCCGGCGCGGTCCTGCACCAGCAGCACCAGCGTGTCCGGCGCCGCCGCCGGCCCGATCCGGCCGAGCCGCGCCGCCGCGTCCTCGGTGCCCACGCGACGGATCGGCAGCTCGCAGCCGATGATCGGCTGCACGCCCGCTTCGGCGGCGGCCGTCGCGAACTCCAGCGCGCCGAAGAGATTGCCGGTGTCGGTCACCGCCACCGCGGGCATGCGGTGGCGCTGGCAGAGCTTCACCAGCTCCTTGATCTTGATCGCCCCCGTGGAGAGCGAATAGGCGGAGTGGACGCGCAGATGGATGAAATCGGCGTAGGACATGAAGGACTATTCTAGGGATCGCGAGGCGGCGATGCGACAGTCGGCTCTCGATCCCGCGAGCGCGGTGTAGCCGAGCCACCCGACACGCCAGCTTTTCCGGGAAATCGGCTTTGCGCTGGGGCAAATCGGCTTTTTGGTTCCCGGACGAGCCATTGAAAAACTTAACAAAATCGGCTTTGACTTGTGACCCCTCGAAATTCGCCCCATCGGAGAGGACCGGTCACCCGCCTGGAGGATCGAGACGAGAAGAGGCTGGCGCGACGTCACGGGAGACACCTGTCGATTTCCGCCCGGCGACTCGGGTCAACCGACTCCGGTTGAGCTCTCGCTGGCCTGGCTCGCGGCGATTGTTCCCCACGGCGGTTCAGAATGGCTGTACATGGCGCAGGGCCCGCAACCTGCCTCTTGCGCTCGCCGGCTGTCGATGGTGCAACATATCCCTAGTCGCGCCACCAACGTCGCAAAAGGAACCGAGCATGGGAATGAAATATCTGCACACGATGGTCCGGGTGACCGATCTCGAGCGGTCGCTCGATTTCTTCTGCAACAAGCTGGGCATGGTCCAGGTCGGCCGCTCCGAGAACGAGAAGGGCCGCTATACGCTGGTGTTCCTGGCGGCCTCCGACGACGCCGAGCGGGCGCAGGCCCAGAAAACGCCGACGGTCGAGCTCACCTACAACTGGGACAAGGAAGATTACGCCGGCGGCCGAAATTTCGGCCACCTCGCCTACGAGGTCGACGACATCTACGCGACCTGCGACAAGCTGATGAAGGCGGGCGTCACCATCAACCGGCCACCCCGCGATGGCCGCATGGCCTTCATCCGCACCCCCGACAACATCTCGATCGAGCTCCTGCAGAAGGGCGGGGCCAAGCCGGCGGCCGAGCCCTGGTCATCGATGAAGAATACAGGGGCGTGGTGAGAGCGGTCCGCTGACGCAATTCCCGAGCAGATCTGAAGCATCCCCCTCACCCCAACCCTCTCCCCGAGGGGAGAGGGTGATGAGCGAATCTGCCCCCTCTCCCCACCGGGGAGAGGGTTGGGGTGAGGGGGCGCTTTGGTCTCAATGGGAGCGCTCTGACTAGACCTTCCTCTCCACCAGCACGCCGTCCTCCAGCGCCAGGACGCGGTCGAGGCGGCGGGCGAGGTCGAGGTTGTGGGTGGCGACGAGGGCGGCAAGCCCGGTCCGGCGCACGAGGCCGAGGAGGACGCCCATCACTTCCTCCGCCGTGTGCTGATCGAGATTGCCGGTGGGCTCGTCGCCGAGGAGGACGCTCGGGCGGTTGGCGAGCGCGCGCGTGATCGCGACCCGCTGCTGCTCGCCGCCCGACAGCCGCGCGGGGCGGTGGCTGGCGCGCGGAGCGAGGCCGACCGTCCCCAGGAGCTCGCTCGCCCGCGCCCGCGCGGCGCTCCGGCCAACGCCCGCGATCATCTGCGGCACCATCACGTTCTCCAAGGCCGAGAACTCCGGCAGCAGATGGTGGAACTGATAGACGAATCCCAGCTTGGCGCGCCGCACCTCAGTGCGCTCGACATCGGGCATCTGCCCGCAATCGCGGCCCTCGATCCGGACGGCGCCGCGATCGGGCCGCTCCAGCAGTCCCGCCACGTGCAGCAAGGTCGATTTCCCCGCGCCCGACGGCCCGACCAGCGCCACGCTTTCGCCCTTGGCGAGGCGCAGCGAGATTCCGCGCAGCACCTCCAGGCTCTCGCCCGCCTGCCGGAAGGTGCGGACGACGCCCTCGAGCTCGAGCGCCAGCTCACTCATAACGGAGCGCTTCGACGGGATCGAGCCGCGCCGCGCGCCAGGCCGGATAGAGCGTCGCCAGGAACGACAGGCCGAAGGCCATCGCGACCACGCTCGCGACGTCGGAGGCGTAGACCTGGGCGGGAATGCGGGTGAAGAAATAGATCTCGGCCCGGAACACGTCGACCCCGAACACGTCCTGGACGACGTGCCGGATCGCCTCGATGTGGGTCGCGAACTCGACACCGATCACGAAGCCCGCGAGCGTGCCGATGAAGCCGATGCTGGCGCCCGAGAGCACGAAAATGCGCAAGACCATCGCGCGCGTGGCACCCATGGTGCGGAGGATCGCGATGTCGCGGCCCTTGTCCTTCACCATCATGATCATGCCGGAGATGATGTTGAAGGCCGCCACCAGGATGATCAGCGTCAGGATCAGGAACATGACGTTGCGCTCGATGGTGACCGCGTCCATGAAGCTCTGGTTGCTGTGCTGCCAGTCGAGGATGCTGGCGGTCGGGCCGACGATCGCGCGGATGGCGCGCGCCTGCGCCTCCAGGTGATCGGGGTCGGTGGCGAACACCTCGAGGGAACTCACGCCCTCGCCGGTCTTGAAGAAGAGCTGCGCCGTCGAGAGCGGCATCAAGATGTAATTGTTGTCGTACTCGTACATGCCGACGTCGAAGGTGCCGGCTACGCGATAGCTCTTGATGCGCGGTACCGTGCCGAAGGCGGTGGCGTTGCCGTTGGGCGAGAGCAGCGTGATGCTGTCGCCGGGCTTGAGCCCGAAGCGGAACGCGAGCCGCGTGCCCAGGATCACGTTGTCGTCGGTGAACTCGTCGAGCGCGGATTTGGCGATGCCGTGGGCGAGCAATGGCTGGCTTGCAATGTCCTCGGCGCGCATGCCGCGCACGAGCGCGCCGGTCGAGGTGCGCGGCGTGCTCGCGAGCACGGTGCCTTCCACGATCGGCCGCACCGAGACCACGCCGGGGATCTGCCGCATCTTCTGGTCGAGCTCGTCGAAATTCGTGATCGGACCGCCGCTCGAGACGATGCCGAGATGGCCGTTGATGCCGATGATGCGGCCCACGAACTCCGCCCGGAAGCCGTTCATCACGGACATCACGATGATCAGCGTCGCCACGCCGAGCGCGATCCCCAGCAGCGAGAAGATCGCGATCACCGAGACGAACCCCTCCTGCCGGCGCGCCCGCAGGTAGCGGAACGCCACCATCCGCTCGAAGGCGCCGAACGCCATCAGCGGTGGCCTTCCTGCGCGGAGCAAAGCCCCTTGAGCACCTCTCCGCCCGCTTGCGGGGGGAGAGGTCGCGAGCACAGCGAGCGGGTGAGGTGGGTGTCGAGGGCGGACGCCGCGGTGCAGGGGAGGCACACCTCACCCTCCCAGCGCTGACGCGCTGGGTCCCTCCCTCTCCCCGCGTTGCGCGGAGAGGGCATTCAGCGGCTCCCCGTGAGCTTGTTGAGCGCGGCTTCCGGCGTGAGTTCCTCGCGCTTGCCGGTCTTGCGCTCCTTGAGCTCGACCACGCCTTGCGCGAGGCCGCGCGGGCCCACCGTGAGCTGCCAGGGCATCCCGATCAGGTCCATGGTCGCGAACTTGGCGCCCGGCGATTCATCGCGGTCGTCGTAGAGCACGTCGAGGCCGGCGGTGCCGAGCTTGCGATAGAGATCGTCGGCGGCGGCGCGGCATTTCTCGTCGGCGGCGCGCAGGTTGATCAGCGCCACCCTGAAGGGCGCCACCGCCTCGGGCCAGATGATGCCGTTCTCGTCATGGCTCGCCTCGATGATCGCGCCCACCAGTCTCGAAACACCGATGCCGTAGGAGCCCATGTGGACGGGACCCTCCTTGCCATCGGGCCCCACGACATAGGCTTTAAGCGCCTTTTCGCTGGAGTACTTCGTGCCGAAATAGAAGATGTGGCCGACCTCGATGCCGCGCTGCTCGACCCGCTTCTCAGGTGGGATTTTAGCGAAGGCCGTCGGATCATGCTTGTCGTCGGTCGCGGCGTAGAGGCTGGTCCAGTGGTCAACCACTGGCTCAAGATCGGCCTCATAATCGAGATCGCTGCCGAGCACGTCGAACTCGATGAAGTCCCGGTGGCAGTAAACCGCGCTCTCCCCGGTGTCCGCGAGGATGATGAACTCGTGACTCATGTCGCCGCCGATCGGTCCGCTTTCCGCGCGCATCGGGATGGCCTTGAGCCCCATGCGGGCGAAGGTGCGCAGATAGGCCACGAACATCTTGTTGTAGGCGCGCTTGGCGCCGGCAAAATCGAGGTCGAAGGAATAGGCATCCTTCATCAGGAACTCGCGCCCGCGCATGACGCCGAAGCGCGGCCGCACCTCGTCGCGGAATTTCCACTGGATGTGATAGAGGATCTTCGGGAGATCGCGATAGCTCTTGGCCGAGCCGCGGAAGATCTCGGTGATCTGCTCCTCGTTGGTGGGCCCATAGAGCATCTCGCGCTCGTGGCGGTCCTTGATGCGCAGCATCTCCTTGCCGTAGTCGTCGTAGCGGCCACTCTCCTTCCAGAGTTCCGCCGGCTGAATCGTCGGCATCAGCACTTCCTGCGCGCCGCTCCGGTCCTGCTCCTCGCGCACGATCTGCTCGACCTTCTGGAGCACGCGAAAACCCAGCGGCAGCCAGCAGTAGATGCCGGCGCTCGACTGCCGGATCATGCCCGCGCGCAGCATCAGCCGGTGCGAGACGATCTCCGCCTGCGCGGGGTTCTCGCGGATCAGCGGCAGGAAATAGGCGGAAAGACGCATGCAGCGGTCCCTTCTGGGCGTGTTTTGTCCAAAATACCAAAATCTTGCGCGGACTTTAGGCAGGCGCGGGCGGGCTGTCTATCTGCGTCGGCAGCAGGCGAAAATCGAGCTCCAGGGCGTATTGCGCTGCGCCGGGATAGTGGCATTATCGACCCTCCTAGACAGGGGAGGCCCAAAAATGTCGAAGACACTTCGTTTCACCACGCTGACAGCGGTTTTGCCGCTGGTCATGGCGATGTCCGCGGCGCAAGCCGCGACGCCCAAAGAAACCTTGGTGATGGCTCTGCAGATCGACGATATCTTGACCTTCGATCCCGGCGAATCCTACGAGATCAACGGACAGGAGATCGGCACCAACATCTACGACCGGCTCGTGCGCTACGAGGCCGAGGACCTGACAAAGCTCGTCGGCGGCGTCGCCGAGAGTTGGACGGTCTCGCCGGACAGTAAGACCTTCACCTTCAAGCTCCGCCCGAACCTGAAGTTCGCCAATGGCGACCCCGTCACGGCGGAGGATATGGCGTGGTCGATCCAGCGCGTCGTGCTGATGGACAAGACGCCGGCGTTCCTGTTCACGCAGCTCGGCTGGAGCAAGGAGAACGTCAAGTCGCTCGTCCAGGCGACCGACCCGCACACGCTCACCTTCAAGATCACCGAGGACCTCGCGCCCTCGCTGGTGCTGAACCTCATGAGCACGCTCGCGGCCTCGCCGGTCGACAAGAAGGTGGCGCTCTCGCACGAGAAGGACGGCGACCTCGGCAACGCCTGGTTGAAGACGAATTCGGCGGGCTCAGGCGCCTATAACCTGGTGGCCTGGAAGGCGGAGGAATCCGTCACCCTGGAGGCCAACCCGACCTATCACCTCGGCGCGCCGCACATAAAGCGCGTGGTGGTCCGGCATGTACCCGAGCCCGCGACCCAGCGTCTCCTGCTGGAGAAAGGCGACATCGACGTCGCCCGCAACCTCTCGCCCGACCAGCTGGCTCCGCTCTCGGAGAACAAGGACATCAGGATCGAATCATTCCCGGCCGGCGACAACTACTACCTCGGCATGAACCTGTCCGAGGAGCATATGAAGAACCCGAAGGTCCGCCAGGCCATGAAGATGCTGGTGGACTATGACGGCATGGTGAAGACGTTCCTCAAGGGCCGCTTCGTCGTGCAGGAGACCTTCCTGCCGATCGGCTTCATGGGCGCGATCCCGTACAATCCCTGGAAGCTCGACGTCGCAAAGGCGAAGTCGCTGCTCGCCGAGGCGGGGTATCCCAACGGCTTCGAGATCGAGTTCACCTCGCCGAACCTGTCGCCCTGGACCGACATGGCGCAGTCCGTTCAACAGACCATGGCTCAGGGCGGCATCAAGCTGAAGCTGGTGCAGGTCGAGCTGAAGCAGGAGCTGCAGACCTTCCGCTCCCGCAAGCACCAGATGGTGCTCAACAGCTGGGCGCCCGACTACTTCGATCCGCACAGCAATGCCGACACCTTCGCGCACAACGACGACGACAGCGACACACCGAAGATCAAGCCGCTGGCTTGGCGCACGCATTGGCTCATTCCGGACATCACCAAGCAGACGCTGGCGGCGGCCAAGGAAGTCGATACCGAGAAGCGCAAGAAGGAGTACGAGGACCTGCAGAAGAAGGTGACCGATGACGGGCCGTTCATCCTGATGTTCCAGGACGCCAATCCGGTCGCCATGCGCTCCAACGTCAAGGGCTTCAAGCTGGGCCTCTTCGCGGACTTCAATTACTACCGAACGGTCACGAAGTGATGGTTTGCTGCCGTGACGGCCGCCGCTGAGGCGGCAAGAACGAATGACGGGTGGGCCCGGCGCTTCGCCGGGCTTACTCGCCATGCCGCCAAAACCCTGCTTTCCGTGGCGCTCACCTTCCTGGGGCTGACCTGCGTCACGTTCTTCATCGGCCGCGTCATCCCGATCGACCCCGTCCTCGCCATCGTCGGCGACAAGGCGTCGATCGAGACCTACAACCGCGTCAAGATCGAGATCGGGCTCGACCAGCCGATCCCCGTGCAGTACTGGCGCTTTCTCGTGAAGGTCGTGCATGGAGACTTCGGGAACTCCGTGATCACCGCGCAGCCCGTGCTGGAGGACCTCTTGCGCGTGTTCCCGGCGACCATCGAGCTCTCGATGTTTGCGCTGATCATCGGCGTGGTGCTCGGCATTCCCCTGGGGGTGATCGCGGCCACGCATCGCGGACGCTGGCAGGATCAGGTGATCCGCTTCGGCTCGCTGCTCGGATATTCGATGCCGGTGTTCTGGCTGGGGCTGGTCGGACTGCTGTTGTTCTACGCCAAGCTCGGCTGGGTCGAGGGACCCGGCCGTCTCGACGTCGGTTTCGACGACGTCGTGCCGACGATCACCGGGCTCATGACCGTCGACAGCCTGATCGAGGGCGACAGCGACGTGTTCTGGAATTCGATCAGCCATCTGATGCTGCCGTCATCGATCCTCGGATACCTGTCGCTCGCCTATGTCGCGCGCATGACGCGCAGCTTCATGCTGGGGCAGCTCAAGCAGGAGTACATACTCGCGACCTTGGCCAAGGGTCTGTCGCCGTTCCGGGTCGTGTGGGTGCACGCGCTCGGCAACGTCTGGGTGCAGCTCGTGACCGTCATCGCCTTGACCTTCGGCAGCCTGCTCGAAGGCGCGGTGCTGACGGAGACGGTGTTCGCCTGGCCCGGGCTCGGGCTCTACATGAAGAACTCGCTGTTCAACGCCGACCTCAACGCGGTGCTGGGCGGCACGATGCTGGTGGGCGTGGTCTATATCGGGCTCAACATGCTCTCGGACTTGCTCTACCCGCTGGTCGATCCGCGCGCGCGAGAGGAGCGATGACCGACACCGTCGCATGGCGGGGCTGGCTCCTCGACCCCGCTCCCGCGAGCCGGCGCCAGGCGCGGCTCGGACGCTGGTATCGCGCCTGGATGGCGTTCCGGCGCAACGGCCTCGCCATGACCGGGCTCGGCGTGGTCCTGGCGCTGGTGTTCATGGCGTCGGTCGCGCCGCTGATCGCCGACCCGGCTTTGGCCAACCTGCAGGTGCTGGAGGACCGGCTGCAGCCATGGTCCGCCGCGCATTGGTTCGGCACGGACGAGCTCGGGCGCGACATCCTCGTGCGCATCCTGTTCGGCGCGCGCATCACGCTCACCATCGTCGCCTTGGTCTCGCTGATCGTGGTGCCGGTCGGGCTGGGGATCGGGCTGCCGGCGGGGTATTTCGGCGGCTGGATCGATGCCGTGCTCATGCGCATCACCGATATCTTTCTGTCCTTCCCGCGCCTGGTGCTGGCGCTCGCCTTCGCGGCGGCGCTGGGGCCGGGCATCGAGAACGCCGTGATCGCGATCTCGCTGACGACCTGGCCGCCCTACGCGCGGCTCGCGCGCGCGGAGACCCTGACCCGCCGGCGCGCCGAGTTCATCGAGGCCGCAGAGCTGCAGGGCGCCTCGCATCTGCGCATCATCCTGACGCAGATCGTGCCGCTCTGCCTGCCCTCGGTGATCATCCGGCTCACGCTCGACATGGCCGGCATCATCCTGACCGCGGCTGGGCTCGGCTTCCTCGGCCTGGGCGCGCAGCCGCCGGCGGCGGAATGGGGCGCCATGGTGTCCTCGGGCCGGCAGGTGCTGCTGGACCAGTGGTGGGTCGCGACCATCCCGGGCATCGCCATCTTCGTGACCAGCCTGGGCTTCAACCTGCTGGGCGACGGCTTGCGCGACGTGGCGGACTCCCGGTCGGCATGAGCGAGGCTCCGCTCCTCAGGGTGCGAAATCTGCGGGTGACCTACCCCGGCGACGAGGGCGACTTCGTGGCCGTGCGCGGCATTTCCTTCGCCTTGGGGCGCGAGCGGCTCGGCATCGTCGGCGAGTCCGGCTCGGGCAAATCGACCACGGGCCGCGCGATCATGGGCCTGGTGGCGGAACCCGGCCGGGTCGAGGCCGACGAGATGCGGCTCGGCGAGAGCGATCTGCTGCGGCTCGACGAGCGCGGCTTTCGCCGGCTGCGCGGCAAGCGCGTCGCCATGATCCTGCAGGATCCAAAATACTCGCTCGATCCCGTCATGAGGGTCGGCCACCAGATCGCCGAGACGCACCGCTGCCATTTCCAGAGCGGCGCGAAGGCGGCGCAGGCGGCGGCGCTGGAGATGCTGGCCGCCGTGCACATCCGCGATCCCGAGCGGGTCTATGCGCTTTATCCCCACCAGGTCTCCGGCGGCATGGGCCAGCGGGTGATGATCGCGATGATGTTGATCGCCGGTCCCGACCTCCTGATCGCGGACGAGCCGACCTCGGCGCTGGACGTGACCGTCCAGCACCAGGTCCTGGCGATCATGGACGACCTGGTGCGCCGGCGCGGCATGGGACTGATCCTGATCAGCCACAACCTGCATCTGGTGTCCGCGTTCTGCGACCGCGTGCTGGTGATGTACGCGGGCCGGGTGGTCGAGACCTGCACCGCCTCGCGGCTGGCCGAGGCCCGCCACCCCTATACACGCGGCTTGCTGGCCTCCTTGCCGGAGCTCGGCCGGCGCCGCACGGAGCTGCCCCAGCTACAGCGCGATCCCGCCTGGGCGGCCCCGTGATCTTGCTGGAGCACGTCACCGTCAGTTACGGCAGCGGCGCCGGGCGGATCAAGGCGGCGAGCGACGTATCGTTCGAGGTGGCCGAGGGCGAGGCGTTCGGGCTGGTGGGCGAATCCGGCTCCGGGAAATCGACGGTGCTGCGCGCGATCGCCGGCCTCATCCCCCACGCCGAGGGTCGCGTGACGCTCGACGGACGGGAGATGCAAGGGCACCGCACCAGGGCCGCGCGCAAGCTGGTACAAATGGTGTTCCAGGATCCCTACGGCTCGCTGCATCCGAACCAGACGGTCGATCAGACCTTGAGCATGCCGGTTGCGATCCATCACCTCCGCGACACCGACCGGCGCGTCACCGCGGCGCTGCAAGAGGTCGGGCTCGGCCGCGAGCATCGCTACCGCTATCCGCACCAGCTCTCCGGCGGGCAACGGCAACGCGTGGCGATCGCGCGGGCGCTCATCCTGGAGCCGCGCATCCTGCTGCTCGACGAGCCGACCTCGGCGCTCGATGTATCGGTGCAGGCGGAGATCCTGAACCTGCTGGCGCGACTGCGGCGCGATCATCGCCTCACGGTGCTGATGGTCAGCCACGACCTCGCGGTGATCGCGCACCTCTGCGAGCGGATCGCGGTCATGGCTCATGGCGCGGTGATCGAGACTACCACCGCCGACGCGCTGGCCTCCGGCAAGGTGACGCACCCCTATACCCGGCAACTCCTGCGGTCCAACCGCGGCTTCGACCGGAGCGGCGCCGAGATCGTCGACGTCGTGTCTTGAGCGCTACGCCGGCCAGGAACCCCGCCGATATTCGGGGCAACGCTTTACGCGTGTTGCCGCCGCCGCGGTTCCGCCTTGGCCGCCAGTATGATCATCGGTTCCGACTGGTCTGGCACAGCGCGAGCACCTCGGTTTTTGTGAGCCGGCCGTCGTGCTTTCCGTTGAGCTCGACGAACTTCCGGCCCGCGTAAGCG
>Ga0307479_10003756_pt1 | contig 13872 bp, 11 predicted proteins | sample atmos_gasesECM4C_FD_203743 | JGI IMG/M metagenome (GOLD analysis project Ga0307479, IMG submission 203743) | Hardwood forest soil microbial communities from Morgan-Monroe State Forest, Indiana, United States - atmos_gasesECM4C_515 | ecosystem: Environmental > Terrestrial > Soil > Temperate...
TGCGCAGACTGAGCGCGCCGACGACGAGGGCGTAGAGGGCGGCAGCGCCGATCGCGATCGGCCACTGAACGAAGCCGGAGCCGATGCCTTCCTTGGCCAGAATCCCGACCGCATAACCGCCAATTCCCAAATAGGCAGCATGGCCAAAGCTCACCATGCCGCCAAACCCCATGATCAAATTCAGGCTCAGGGCGGCGATTGCCAAAATGACGACGCGTGTGAACAGGGTCAGCGCAAAGGCGTTGCCCGTCAGCGCGGCGTAGACTGGAACGACCGCGAGCGTTGCAATCACGGCTATGTTCAAGCCGATGCGCGGAGTGACAATCCCGATTGACCAGCCTGTCTTGACGGGCGGCTTGGCTGGGGGGCTCATTTGCCAGCCGCCGGAAAGAGACCTTCAGGGCGCGCGATCAGCACAAGCGCCATCACCAAATAGATCATCATCGAAGACAGCGCCCGGCCGAGGCTCGAGGACGCGCTCTCGCTCAAAAACGAATGGAGGAGATCGGGTACGAATGCACGCCCGACAGTGTCGGCCAATCCGACAAGCAAGGAAGCCACGAAAGCGCCGCGGATCGAACCGATGCCGCCAATAGTAACCACGACAAACGCCGCGATCAGAATGTTTTCACCCATTCCGATCTGGACCGTAAGGATCGGCGCCTGCATTAAGCCTGCGAAACCGGCGAGCGCGGCGCCCAGTCCAAATACCATCGTGTAAAGGAGCTTGATGTTGACGCCAAGCGCGCCGATCATTTCACGATTGGACGCGCCAGCGCGGATAAGCATGCCGAGACGCGTACGCATGATCAGGAAATACATGAGCACGGCCACCGCGAGTGTGACCCCGATAATCACGAGGCGGTAAAGGGGATAAAACAGGCCCGGCAACACTTCGACCGCGTTGAGCATCTCGCTCGGCAACGACAGTGTCATACCAGCCGGCCCCCAAATCAGCCGGACCACCTCGTTAAAGAACAACAGCAAACCGAACGTGCCGAGCACGTGATTGAGATGACCGCGGTCGTATAGCCGCCGCACCGCGATCACCTCGAGCAGCATCCCGGTCACCGCGGTGGCGGCGAGCGCAAACAGTGCGCCGAGGAGGAAGCTGTCGGTCCAATCCGCAAAAGTGGCGGCGAAATAGGCGCCAAGCATGTAGAGCGAACCGTGCGCCAGGTTGACGAGATCCATGATGCCGAAGATCAGTGTCAGGCCCGCCGCCAGCAGGAACAGCAGCATCCCGAGTTGGATGCCGTTGAGAAACTGCTCGAAAAAATAGAGCATGGTTTGACGGCCGCGTTATGCCACTCGTCTATGCCCCGCGCTCCGTGCGGGGACGCCGGCTACGCTTATCCAATCACGCCAGACGCGGATTGGCCGGCCTGGACACGCCGCCTGTCTCGCGCTGCAGCGATGTCAAGCCGGCCATTGCGCTAACCGAGCCGACCGCAATAGCCAGAAGGGTACGCTCACTTCATCGGACAACGATCGTGGAAGCGATCTTGATCATCCTTGACGATAGTCGCGACGGTGTGAAGCGAATAGCTGCCATCGGGATTCTTTGCCGCGTCCTGCAGATAAAAATCTTGGATCGGGATGTGGTTGTTACCGAACTTGAAATTGCCGCGAACCGATTTGAAGTTCGCTTTCTCCATTTCCTTGCGCATGCCTTCTTTATTGCTCAGATCGCCTTTAACCGCGGTAACCGCTGAATCGATCAAGCCCACGGCATCGTAGGTCTGCGCGCCGTAGAACGATGGGGATGCATTGTATTTCGCTTTATAGTCCGCGACATATTTCTGATTGGTAGGATTGGGCAGATCGTTGACCCATTCCTGGGCGCCGGGGATGCCGACGGCTAGATCCTTCAGGCGCGGCAGCGACAAATCGTCGACGGTAAAGGCGGTGTACAGCGGGATCTGTCCCCTCAAGCCCGCCTGCACATATTGGGTGACGAACTGAACGCCGGCACCGCCCGGATAAAAAGCAAAGATCGTATCCGGCTTTGCTGCGCGCGCCTTTGAGAGCTCGGCGGAGAAATCAAGCTGATCGGGCCAGCGCGTAAGCTCCTGTCCGACGATTTGACCCTTGAAGGTCTGTTGCACGCCCGCCAGCATGTCTTTTCCGGCGGCATAATTCGGGCCGATCAGAAAAGCGGACTTCACGCCCTTCTGATTCATATACAGGCCGACCGCGGCCGGCGTCTGATCATTTTGCCATGACGTCGAAAACGCATAGGGCGAACACAATTCACCGGCGAACTGCGATGCGCCTGCATTGGTCACGACCGTCATCGTCTTGGAATCGATCAACGGTTTGAGCGACGCAAGCAGTACGTTCGACCAGATATAGCCAACAATGAAATCGACGTGATTGGATTCGATGAGCTCTTGGGTTTTCTGGACGCCGATTTCGGGCTTGGTTTGGTCGTCGGCGTAGATGACTTCGACCGGTAAGCCGCCGAGTTTGCGGCCATGGTGATCGAGCCCTAGTTCAAATGAATTCTTCATATCATTGCCGATCGCGGCGGGTGGACCGGTGAAAGTCGAGATAACACCGATCTTGATAGTTTTGTCCTGTGCCGATGCCGGTCCCGAGGCCAGCGCCAGTGCGGCCCCCGCCGCAATCCATACTCTTTTCATTTCATGCCCTTCCTTTGGTGCGCAACGGCCCTGCGTCAGAGCATATCAAAGTACTCACGGTGCTCCCATGCGCTGACGTCGGCTTGTTCTGGGTTATTGGTCGTTTCCTTGTGGCACCGCGCGATCTCAGCTTCCTTTAAGCGAGCATAATAGTCCACAAAGTCTTCGCCAAATCCGGAGCGGAAACAAGCACTCGCGCGTAATGCCGCAAGCGCCTCTTCGAGCGTAGCGGGCAGCGCTCGTCCGGAGCGTTTTTGATACGGCGTCTCGGTCGGCGGCCCAGGATCGAGATTGCGGTTTATTCCGTCGAGCCCCGCATAGATCTGCGACGCCATATAGAGATACGGGTTGGCCAGCGGTTCGCCGCTGCGATTCTCAAGATGGGTTCGGGGCTCGCCAACCTCGCCTATGATACGGATCATGACTCCGCGGTTATCCTTGGCCCAACCGGATTGGATGGGAGCCATCGTGTTGACGCCCTGATAGCGCTTATAGCCATTGATGGTCGGCGTCGTGAACGCGGCAGTTGCATTGGCATTAGCCAATAGCCCCGCCAAAAACTTGCGCCCGAGCGGCGAGAGTACGTCTTTGTCAGTTTGCGATATAAAAGCGTTCGCCCTCGATTTCGTATCAAGCAGCGACTGGTGCAGGTGCCATCCGCTGGCGAGCGTATTGGGCAAACCCGGGCGGCACATCAAGCTCACGAGATAGCCATGCCGCCGCGCCACCTGTTTGAGGGCGCTACGCAGCAAAACCATGATGTCCCCGGCAGTGACGCCGGTTTCGGCGGCGAACGTGAGCTCATATTGGCTGGGCCCGAATTCGACTTCGAGCGATTGCAGCGGCAGCCCAAGCGTGACGACGTTCTTGCGTAAGATGTCGAGGATAGGCGCGACCTGATCGTACCGGCTTTCCGTCAGGTATTGATAGCCATGCGTCGTGTGGCTCACCAGCGGCGGTTCGGCCGGCCAGCTCAGCGTGTCGGCGCCAAGCCGCGCGTCTTCGATCTTAAACAGGTGAAACTCGATTTCGATGCCGGCGGCATAATCGAAACCGGCCTTTCGGAGCTTGGCGAGCGCATCGCAATAAAGGTGTCGCGTTGCGATCGGGACTTTCCTGCCATTGGCAAAATAACTGTCACATAAGACCCAACCCGTATTGTCGGCCCATGGCAGCGTGCGAAAAGTTTGCGGATCGGCCACCATGATGAAGTTGCCGGCACCGCCCATTTCCGGCACGCCTATTCCAGCGCCGGGCTCGAAGACTGGAAAAACGGTGCGATGAGCGGTGTCCTTGGCCAACAAGGTGCTGGTCATTGTGACGCCGTTGCGCAACGCCTGCGATGCTTCGCCGGCAACAAGCGTTTTGCCGCGCAAGACGCCGTGCTGATCCGGAAACGAAAAGCGCACCAGCTCAAGTTTCTTTTGGACGATTGCTTTGTCGACGGCGGCAGCGGCGCGCGCTTGCGCTTCGCTCCATAAGCCGTGCCGATCGACGAAGCTTCGAGCCAATGACCGGCGTTTGTGCGAAGACATGCTGCTGTCCGATGTGCTCGCGGCTTTCTGCCTCGCGCTGCGCTTAGAGCAAATCGGCCCAGCTGGCGGCGCTGCGCTTGTTGGCATCGGTTCGCTGCCAGTAGCCGCGCCAGTCGTCCGTCGGGCCGATACCATCGATGGCCGGCGGCCCAGTCATCGCCTTTGCGGCGGCTGCATCGAAAGCGATCGGCGGGGAGCCGCCCTTTTCCATGGCATCGATCGCGGACCGCAACAGCCGCCGATAGGCGACGATCGCCTTGTCCGATTGACCGAGGTGCTCCTGGGTTCGGTCGGCGATCGGCCCCATGGACTCACAAGCCCACTGATCGTGAACGTTAATGTCGGCGCCCATCCCGGTATATGTCTCGCGCTCCTGCTCGTGCGGATCGAAACCGTAATTGTTGGTCTTGTTCTTGCGTGGAAGGTAGTCCGGCAATTCATAGAGCTGCAGGCGCTGGCGCCGCATCTCGTCTTTGTCGACGGGAGCTCCGAAGCTGGTGAAGATGGCGTACCAGTAATGCGTGGTATCGTCGATCGGCACATGCCACTGCGTGATGGTCATTTCTCGGCTCATCGGAATGACGAAGGCATTTGGGAAAACCAAATTCGTCACGCGGACATGGGTGTTTTGCGCATCGATCTGACGCAGCGTCAATATACGGAATCCGAAATCAGTCGGCTCGACGTCGATGCGCGGTCTGGGAAACTCACGCATGATTTTTGTCATCGGCATCGCGGAATCGATCGACGTGTCGCGAAACAGTTTGCCGTAACCTTGTTGTGGATCCTCGTCGTGAAAAAACCGATGCAGGAAAGACGTGTGCGCTGGATCAATCCCGACCTCGAGCGATTGAAGCCAGTTACAGTCGATCTTTCCCTTGAACGCAAAGGTGTGCGAATTCGGAGCGACAAAACAATCGAAGCGCGGAAATTCCGGCGGCGTACCGGGTCCCAAATAGGCAAACAAAATTCCGCTGCGTTCGATCACCGGATAGGCCTTGTGCCGGATATTGCGGCACAAGTTGCTGTCCGCGGGCTCCGCGGGCGTTTGCAGGCATTGGCCCTTGATGTCAAACAACCACCCATGGAAGGCGCAGCGCAGGCCGCCGTCTTCGAGACGTCCATAGGCAAGGTCGGTGCCCCGATGTGGACAGGAGCGGCCAAGGAGCCCGTAGCGTCCCTCCTCGTCGCGGAAGATCACGAGCTCTTCTCCCAGAAGCTTCACCCCCTTGAGCGGCCGGTTACCGCTGAGTTCGTCGGCCAAAGCCGCCGGTTGCCAAAAACGCCTCAACACCTGTCCAGACGGTTTGTCGGGACCAACGCGGGTGATGCGATCATTCTGTTCCGCGCTGAGCATAGCGATCTCCGAAATCCTGCGCTTCTTGAAACCCGTTCACGGCATGCCCGGCGTTCGACGGGGATGAATAGCCGATTTTTCCACAATTTGCAGTCCCGGTCGTTTGCGCGGTAGCAGCACTGGATTGCAACGGGTGGCGAAGCCGGTGACCGGCAAACCGTGCCCTACCCTGCTATGACAAATAGCGCCGGGCCGGGTAGTCATACCGAAATTGACGGGACGAATTGATGGTGCAACAAATCGAACTTGCCCTTGACACCTTCGGTGACATTCAAGCCGGCGCCGACAGCAAAGTGCTGACCCATGCTCAGGTGATCCGGAATGTGATTGAAGAGTCCGTGCTTGCCGATGAGGTCGGCGTGGACTGCATCGGCCTCGGCGAGCATCACCGGCCGGATTTTGCCATTTCCTCCCCGGAGGTGCTACTCGGCACGATCGCCTCGCGCACGCGGCGCATCCACCTCGCCTCGTCCGTTACCGTGCTTTCGTCAGATGATCCCATCCGGGTCTTTCAACGGTTCTCCACCGTTAATGCGATATCGAGCGGGCGCGCCGAGGTGATCCTCGGTCGTGGCTCGTTCACGGAATCGTTTCCGCTATTCGGCTACGACTTGTCGAATTACGAAACGCTGTTTGATGACAAACTCGATCTGTTTGCAGCGCTCTTGAAAAACGAGCCGGTCACGTGGCGAGGCCACACGCGCCCTCCCCTCACCAATCAGCGCATATTTCCGCCGATCGAAAGCGGCACGCTCAAGACCTGGATTGGCGTCGGCGGCAGTCCGGAATCCGTCGTTCGCGCGGCCCATTACGATCTGCCGCTGATGCTAGCTATTATTGGCGGCGATCCCAACCGCTTTCGTCCTTATGTTGACCTTTATCACCGCGCCTTTGCACAGTTCGGCAGACCGGTGCGCGAGATCGGTGTGCATTCGCACGGCTATGTCGCCGAGACCGACGACAGGGCGCGTGAGGAACTCTGGCCGGATTACAAAATAATGCGCGACCGGATCGGCGCCGAACGCGGCTGGCCGCCGATGACCCACGAACATTTCGACGCCGAAATCGAGCACGGTTCGCTCTATGTCGGCGCGCCGGAGACGGTCGCGTCCCGGATTGCCACGACAGTCAAAGCGCTCGGCATCTCGCGTTTTCACATGAAATACAGCGCTGGAAAACTTTCACATGAAAAAATCATGCGCTGCATCGAACTTTACGGCCGCAAGGTGATCCCGCTTACACGCGACCTGCTCGCATGAGCGCCGGTCAATAGGCGCGACGTCATTCGCGCGCGCCAGCAACCCAGGTGTGATGCACCTCGATAGTTTTGCAATCGATCGCCACGAGGTCGGCGCGCAATCCCGGCGCGATTCTACCGAGCTTGGTGTCGAGCCCAAGGAATTCGGCTGGGTACGTCGAGGCAAAACGAAGCGCATCTGTCAGCGACACGTCCAGCAAGCGCATGCAATTGCGCACCGCGCTCGCCATGTCGAGGCAACTTCCGGCGAGCCGGCCGTCTTGTCGCGTGCAACGCCCATCGCGAAACGAAATTTTGTCGCCGTTGAGAGTGAATGTTGCGCGCGTGCCGCCGACCGGTGGCATCGCATCCGTTACCAAAATTGGTCGGCCACGCCCCCGCAATGCAAGCCGCAGCATGGCTGGCGCAACGTGAGCGCCATCGACGATGAGGCCATACCACACATCGGTGCACTCCAGCGCCGCAGCAATCGGCCCCGGCTCGCGCGAGTCAAGACCTCGCATGGCGTTGAACAGATGCGTGAAGCCGGTCAGGCCGGCAGCGATGGCTTCGCGCGTCTGTTCATAGGTTGCCATGGAATGGCCGAGCGCGACGCGCACCCCAGCCCTTGTCAGCTTTCCGATAAAGTCAGGCGACACCTGCTCAGGCGCCAGGGTGACAAGGGTCACGCCGCGGCGAGGCGCGGTAATGAGATCGAGATCGTTTGCGGTCGGCTGCCTGATCTGCCCCGGCGCGTGAACGCCAGTCTTTTCCGGCGAGAGGAACGGACCTTCGAGGTGAATACCGAGAACGCCGGGCTCGACGGCGCTGAGTTCATCAACAGCGGCTACGGCGGCCTTCATTTTTGCCGGGCTGTCGCTGATCAAGGTCGGAAGCAAGGCGGTGGTGCCGAACCGGCGATGCGCCGCTGCGATCTGGCGTATCGTCTGCGGCGTCGGCGCATCATTAAACAGAACGTCGCCACCGCCGTTGACCTGAAGGTCGATAAAGCCCGGCGCCAGCCACACCCCGTCTGGCATTTCGTGCACTGGTAGATCGGCGGGAAGTTCGGCGCGCTGCGCAAGCCCCTCAATCCGTTCGCCGGAGATTATGACCGCGGCATTGCGATGCGCGACGGCGCCGTCAAAGACGCAGCTCGCGGCGATCGCGTGTGGCCGGCGGCTGGCTTTGTCACTCATCGGGTGCGCGTTATTTTTTGCAAATGCCGCGGCCGATCCGCATCCGTACCCCGCTGCGCCGCGAGTTGAACCAATAAGCCGTAAAAACTTTGGATCATGCAGATTGCATCGGCGTCGGGATGATCGGGCGGCAAGACCGGCAGGCGATCCTCTTCCAGATCTCCGGGCTCGGCGACGAGCACGCGGGCGCCCTTGCGCCGTAGATCGGTCACCAGAGCCGTCAAGCTGGCCGCCGCATCGTCGCACGGATTGAAAGCAACGATAGGCAAATCTGTGGAAATAAGCGCAATCGGCCCATGACGAAATTCGGCGGCGCTGAATGCCTCGGCGTGGAGCTCGCACGTTTCTTTTAGTTTCAAAGCGGCCTCGCGGGCGATCGCAAGCGTGGGGCCGCGCCCAATCGTGATGAGGCTGTCCGCGCCGGTAAGTGCGGCAAGCGCTGCCCCCCAATCGAGTCGCCCCGCTTGCGCCAGACGATTTGGTAACCGCGCATGGGCCGAGCGCATTGCCGGATCATCGGTCCAAAGCGCCGTAAGCTGCAACAGCGCCGCCAGCGATGCGATGAAGCTCTTGGTCGCGGCGACGCTCCGTTCGGTTTCTGCGCCGAGCGGCAGAACGATTTGTGAGACCTTCGCCAGCGGGCTCTTTGCGTCGTTGACCAAGGCTGCCGTGATCGCACCCGCCGCTCGCGCCATCGCCGTGGTTTCGATCAAATCGTCGCTGCGGCCGGATTGCGAGATCGCCAGGAACAATTGACCTTTGAGACTCAATGCGCGGCGATACACGGTCGCGATATTGGGCGCTGCGGCCGCGACGGGTATCCCAAGCCGAAATTCGATCAGGTGCTTGGCAAAGGTCGCCGCATGCGCTGAACTGCCGCGCGCGCAAGTCACGACCACGCGCGGCGGATGACGACCAAGCTCGCGGATCAGCGCCGTTGTTGGCGCGGCCAGAGCATTGGTTTGCCGTTCGACCGCCGCCGCGGCCTCCTGCAAGTCGCTTTCCATCCCGGCGGCAAGTTTCATGCGCATTCCCGCCCCGGCAACATCACGCAACATCTTGCAGCGATTGCGCCACTGCGCGCGCCAATGTCAGCGCACCTTGGACCGCGTCTCCAGCCGGCGCGATGAGCCGCGATGCTGTTTGCTGCGCCAGCCACGGCCGCAGTGGCGCGGCAAATCCGCCAACCAAAGCCAATTGTGGAGCACCAAGCGCCATCAGCCTTGCCGCAAGACTATCGATGTGGGCCGCGGCGGTTCGCATCAATTCAATGGCCACTGGATCGTCGCCGCGGGCATATTCGGCGACGCGCGGCGCGAAGGCGCCAAACTCCCGTGGCGATGCGGCCGCTGTCCAGCCAACGATCGCGTGGGGATCGTCGGAAAAATCCGCAAACAGCTCGCGCAGCAGCGGCGTCCATGCGATCCGGCCGTCATGCGCCCACAACACACGACGCAAGGCCTCGCTGCCGATCCATGCGCCACTGCCTTCATCGGAGATCGGCAGGCCCCAGCCGCCGATGCGATAAGTCTTTCCCTTCAGCAGCGCCCATGCCACCGCGCCGGTCCCGGCAATGATCACGCCGCCATCCCTGCCGCCATGGGCTCCAAGGCACGCGGCGTGCGCGTCGGTGATGATAACGGCGGCACGAAAGGGGTGCCGGTGGCGTTTGGCGGCATCCAAATGCCCCGGCTCGCTGGCACCGGCGAGCGCGAGACAGGCGACAATGCGCGAAAAGTTCTGCTGCGCCATACCGGCATCCTTAAGACACTGGCGTGCGGCATCGAGAACCGATGAAAAACTGGCCTCAGTCCCCAGACGCAGATTGGCCGGGCCGCTTGCGGCCTCGGCAAGCAACCTCCCGGAATAGGCGCATAAGCGCGCCCGGGATTGCGTCCCGCCGCCGTCAACGCCCAAAATCAGGTAATTTCGTTCTGCCATCAACTTCCTAAAGCGATGGAATCGCTGCAGATTGTAAGAACAAAATAGGGCCAATTTGGTTTGATTTAAGGTTCATTCGGGTCGACGGCCAGCGGCCCCGATATTGAATTCATGGATACTGAACGCGCCAGTCCAAGGTTTTCGGATATCGATCGGTGGGAACCCGGCGATATCCTCGACGCATTGGTCGAAAGCCAAATGGCGGCGGTCGCAGCGGTGCGGGCGGCCCTATCCTCGATCCAGCAAGCCGCGGCGGCGATGCAGACGCGCCTGTCCGGCGCTGGAAGGCTGATTTATGTGGGCGCCGGCACGTCTGGTCGTCTCGCCGTTCAGGATGGCGCTGAGCTTATCCCGACGTTCAACTGGCCGCCGGAACGGCTGTTGCTCCTAATGGCGGGCGGCAAGGATGCACTCCTGCGCTCAGCCGAGGGCGCCGAAGACCAGATTGACGAGGCCGTGCGGCTGGTCCGGCAACATCGCATCGAAACGCCGGATGTCATTATCGCGGTGGCGGCGAGCGGAACGACACCGTTCACCCTCGCCTGCATGCGCGAGGCAAAACGGCGTGGCGCCTTCGCCATCGGCATCGCCAATAATCGCGCGACGCCGCTTTTGATCGAGGCGGATTGTCCGATTTTGCTCGAGACCGGTCCTGAGCCGATCGCGGGCTCGACGCGTATGAAGGCCGGCACCGCCCAGCGCGTGGCGCTCAACTTGCTGTCGACGCTGGTGATGATACGGCTGGGCCGCGTGTACGAAGGCCTTATGGTCGATGTTCAAGCAGTCAATGCGAAGCTGGTCGGCCGCAGCCAAAGCATATTGCGCCAGCTCAGTGGCCGCAGCGAGGATGAGCTCCGCGACGCGCTCGAGCGGGCGGGTGGCAATGTGAAGAAGGCGATGCTGATTTTGCACGGCTGCACGCCCGACAAAGCCGCTTCTCTCCTGCAAGAAGCCGGCGGGCGGCTGCGGATCGCGCTGCGGCTTGCGGGTTGCTCCAAAGCCGAGATCCCGACTGTGGACGCTGACGTTGCACTCGCCGTGCCGTACAAGATGGAAGAAAAGTGAGCCGCACAGCGGCGCGCTTGTTATTTCAGCCCGTCTTTTTCGCGATCCGGTCGAATTGCATAAGCCGCTCCAGCAGCGGGGACAAATCCTTCAGCGGGATCATGTTGGGCCCATCGGACGGCGCGCGATCGGGATCTTGATGGGTCTCGATGAACAGTCCCGCAATACCCGCAGCGGTCGCCGCGCGCGCCAGTACCGGAACAAAAGCACGCTCGCCGCCGGATGAAGTCCCCTGCCCGCCGGGCTGTTGCACCGAATGGGTAGCGTCGAAAATCACCGGCGCGCCGATCTTTGCCAGGATTGGCAGCGCACGCATGTCCGAAACGAGCGTGTTGTAGCCAAAGGACACGCCGCGTTCGGTCACAAGCGCATTGGGATTGCCCGCACCGGTAATCTTAGCCACGACATTGGCCATGTCCCATGGTGCGAGGAACTGGCCTTTTTTGACATTGATGACGCGTCCGGTTTTTGCCGCCGCAATCAAAAGATCGGTCTGCCGGCAGAGAAACGCCGGAATCTGCAACACATCGACCGTCTCCGCGACGACCGCGCATTGACTTGTCTCGTGCACATCCGTGAGAAGGGAAATGCCAAGCCGCTCGCGCAAATCGGCGAAGATCGCGAGCGCCTTGTCGAGACCCAGCCCGCGTGCGCTCGATGCACTGGTGCGGTTGGCCTTGTCGAAGGAGGTTTTGTAGACAAACCCCAGTCCGAGCTTGCCGGTGATCTCCTTGAGCGCGGCAGCCATTTCGAAAGCATGCTCCCGGCTTTCCAAGGCGCAGGGGCCGGCGATCACGGCAAGCGGCAAGGCATTGCCGAACTTGACCTTGCCAACGGTCACGACCGCATTTGGTTTTGCGCTCATTGCAGCCTTGCTGGCGCTGATCCTAGCTGTGAGGGCAGCGCCTCAAGTTATGTTACCGCGGAAAACGCGGTCGGCTGAAGGATCTGGTTGCGCGCATTCTGAATGATCGCACCGTCACGTTCGCTTTCGGCACGCGCGGAAATCCATTGTGGATCGCCCATAAATTCGGTCCACTTCTTCTCGCGCTCGGCAAGCGACTCCCAGGCCAGCAGATAAGTCAATTCGTGATTGGAATCGCCGATCAGCGTGGTCCAGAAGCCGGCCTGTCGGATGCCATGTTTCTTCCAGAGATTGAGCGTGACCTTCTCGAAGCGCTGCAGCAAAGCCGGAAGTCGGCCCGGTACACAGCGGTAAATACGCATTTCATAGATCATGGGTTTCCTCCCGAGAGCAAATTCTGAGCCGTCGATTTCAATGATTTGAACCGCCCGTCCTGACGGCAGTCTGGGGACTGCGCTTGAAAACTACACCAGCCGGCTCTGCTCCACGGCCGCGCCGATAAATGACGCAAATAGCGGGTGCGGTGCAAAGGGCCGCGATTTCAGTTCTGGATGGAATTGGACGCCGATGAACCATGGATGGTCATCGTACTCGATTATTTCCGGCAGCAACCCGTCCGGCGACATGCCTGAAAAGCGCATGCCATGTTGCGCCAAACGGTCCTTGTACGCGGTATTGACCTCGTAACGGTGGCGGTGGCGCTCGGAAATCTCGGTAGCCTGATAGATTTGCGCGACCCGCGAGCCGCGCTGCAGCACCGCCGGATAGGCGCCGAGCCGCATGGTGCCGCCCATATCGCCCGCGAGCCCGCGCTTTTGCAGCTCATTGCCCTTCATCCATTCGGTCATGAGACCGACGACCGGCTCGGGCGTGGCGACGAATTCCGTGGAGTTGGCGGCTTCAATGCCGCAAAGGTTTCGCGCTGCCTCGATTACGGCCATCTGCATCCCGAAGCAAATCCCGAAATACGGCACGCGGCGCTCACGCGCGAACTGCGCAGCGCGAATTTTTCCCTCGGCGCCGCGCTGACCAAATCCACCCGGCACCAATATGCCATCGACATGCTCGAGAAACGGCACCGGATCCTCGTTCTCGAACACCTCGCTTTCGATCCAATCAAGATTGACCTTGACCTTGTTGGCTACCCCGCCGTGCGAGAGCGCTTCGATCAGCGACTTATAGGCATCCTTCATCCCCGTATATTTGCCGACCACCGCGATCGTGACATCGCCCTCGGGGTTGCGGATGCGCTCGTTGATGAGATGCCAGGTTGCCAAATCGGGTGACGGCGGGTTCTCGATGCCGAATGCCGCCAACACCTCACTGTCGAGGCCGGCAGCGTGATAGGCCTCCGGCACCGCGTAAATGTTGTCGACATCGCGGGCCTCGATTACCGCGCTTTCGCGAACGTTGCAGAATAGCGCCAGCTTGCGCCGTTCGCTCAACGGAATTTCGCGATCGGTGCGGCACAACAAGACGTCCGGCTGAATGCCGATCGCCCGCAATTCGCGGACCGAGTGTTGCGTTGGTTTGGTCTTCAGTTCGCCCGCGCTCGGGATGAACGGCATCAAGGTCAAATGAATGTAGACGGTGTGGCCCCGCGGCAAATCATTGCCGAGCTGACGGATCGCTTCGAAATAAGGCAAGCCCTCGATATCGCCGACGGTGCCGCCGATCTCGCACAAGACGAAATCAAACTCATCGTTGCCGTCGCGAATGAAGTCCTTAATGGCGTTGGTGACGTGCGGAATAACCTGGATAGTCGCGCCGAGATAATCGCCGCGCCGCTCCTTAGCGAGAATTTCCTGATAGATGCGGCCCGTCGTAATATTGTCCTGGCGTGTCGCCGGCCGCCCAGTGAAACGCTCGTAATGACCAAGATCGAGATCGGTCTCGGCACCGTCATCGGTAACGAAAACCTCGCCATGCTGATACGGCGACATCGTGCCGGGATCGACGTTCAGATAGGGGTCGAGCTTGCGCAGCCGCACTTTGTATCCGCGCGCCTGCAAGAGCGCCCCGAGCGCC